>Ga0209809_1000110_pt1 | contig 77207 bp, 74 predicted proteins | sample YNPMSTMetaG_FD_186172 | JGI IMG/M metagenome (GOLD analysis project Ga0209809, IMG submission 186172) | Anoxygenic and chlorotrophic microbial mat microbial communities from Yellowstone National Park, USA - YNP MS-T MetaG (SPAdes) (version 2) ...
TGACGATTTCCCCCCGGCGCGAAGTAGCGGCGGCCCGAGTATGGGGCGAGCCTCTCCCGGCGCTACCTGGCGGCAGCGAATCTCGGCTGCCAGGGCCACCTGCTGCTTCGGCTCAGCCGACCAGCGGCGAACGGACGGTAGCGCGCGGCGAGACATTGATCCTGATTGCCCGGCAGATCGCTCCGGCAGGGGTTCCCCTGGAGGTGGTGCTCTATGCCCTGTGGCGCAAGAACCCCCACGCTTTCGCAGGCAATGACCCAAACCGCTTGCTCGCCGGTAGCCTTTTGCGGCTGCCCGATCCCGCCGAGTACGCGACGATCGCCTCCGATGAGGCTCGCCAAACCCTTCTGGCATACTCTGGGCGCGCTGCCCACCAGGCGCTGCGCACTGCCCAGCGGCCGCTACCCGTTGCTCAAGGGGAAGCTGGGGTCGCCAAAGGGCAGGTCGTTGCTCGTGCTGCTGCCCCAGAAGCTTCTGCCCCGGCGGGGGACCAGGTTCAGGTAACTCCCACCCGCCTGGTGCCCAAAGGGGAGCAGTCCGCCCCCCAGAGCAGGGGAAAGGGTACTGCTAGCACCCTCCCACCGGAGGATATCGTCGCGCTCAAAGGGGAGCTCAGCGAGGCAAAAGAGCGGATCCAGGCGCTGGAGACAGCCCTTGCCCGGATGAATCAGCTGCTGACGGCACAAACCGAACTGCTTGCGCGGCAGCTCCAGCAGGGGGGAGTGGCGCCAGCACCAACCCAACCGTCCACCGAGGGAGCCCCCTCTGCCGCCGTGCCAACGGCACCACCGATCCCGCATCCCGCGCAGGGAGAGGCCCCTCAGCAGCCAGGTGGGCGGGCTGCAGGTGAACCTGCTGCTCGTGGTAGCGAGCCGGCGCCCACCCCCACGCCTTCATCCCCATCTGCCCCCACACCCACCGCTACGCCTGCGCCAACGGCGCAGCAAGCGGCCAACCCAGCTCTGTCGGCGCCTACAGCAGAAGCGCCCACTCCCGCCAAACCAAAGCCCGAACCTCAGCCACAGCCTCCGCTTCGTGTGGCCGAACCAGGGTTCATCGATTTTCTCCTCGAAGAGCCACTCCTTCTTGCTGGGGCGGGCGTAGTGCTCCTTGGTGGGGCGGGCCTGCTGTGGTGGCGGCGGCGCCAGCAAGAGCGTGAGGGTGCAGATGAGGCGAATGCTTTGCCAGCCTTGGAACCGACGGTGACGCAAACGATGGTCAACACCACAGCCGCTGAATCGACAAGCGGAGCGCCCAGCGAACCTGCCCCCTCGCGCCTCTCGGCAGCCGCTGGCCAGGAGGTCGATACGTCGGCAAGCATCCTGGGCAGTGACTTTACCCAGGTGGCGTTCAACGCCCTGCAGGCTGACGAGGGGATCGACCCAGTGGCCGAAGCAGAGGTGCTTCTGGCCTACGATCGCGACCAGCAGGCCGAGGAGATCCTGCTCGATGCGCTGAAGCAGACCCCCAAACGGCCACAGATCCCGTTAAAGCTCCTTGAGATCTACGGCAAACGGGGCGATCGTGAGCGGTTCGATCACTACCTGGGCATAGTGGCAGCGATCACCGGGCGCAGTGGCAAGGAGTGGGAGAGTGCCACAGCGCTTCACGAACGCTACTTTGGCCCCCTGCCGGAAGCGCTGCGCCCAGCTGAACCGAGTCAAGCGACACAAGGGGCAGCCGACGAGGCGGTACTGTCGTTTTCCGATGTTACCCTCGACCTCTCCCCGTTGCCGAGCGAAATCCCCTCCCCGCAGGAGAAGGTGGCGGCACAAGCGGCTGGGGAGGAGTTGCCTTTTGAAGCGCAGGGGCGTTCTCCGAGCATTGAGTCGACTGGCGACGAACCGCTTACTTTTTCCTGGGCCAGCGAAACGGCCGAACCTGAGCACGAACCGCCCTTTACTGCCGACAATGAGCCCGCAACTCCCTTGGCAACTCCTGAGGAACCGGTCATCGACTGGGCCGTATCCGAACCGGAGAGCGAGGGGCAGGCTCGCCTCCCCGAGCCACCGCCCACGACAGAAGCGAAAACCGTGCCGCCTGTTGAGGAGGTGCTCCTTCCTGATCTCGATTTCGAACTCGAAACGAGCGCAGAGCAGCTTGCCCCGCCTACCGAGCAGCTCGCCCCGCCTACTTCGTCAGCGACCCCACCGACCGATGAACGCTCGGTCCCCCCGTTACCTGAAGTGCATGAGACGGGAGCAGAGACGCCGGGTGAAGGGGAGGGAGCCTCTAGCGCCCTTTCTTCCGAGCGCATAGCCGCCGGCGAACCGCCGACGACGAGCGAGCGGGTCGACTTCTCCGAACTGCCCACCCTGGATCTCGCCACCGTGATGGAGCAACCCGAGGTGCCAGTAGTGACCGAAGAGGAGATCGATAGCCGCATCCAGCTTGCCAAGGCCTACCTGGAGATGGAGGATTACGAGGGGGCGCGCGAACTTCTCGATGAGGTGATCCGCGAGGGGACCCCAGAAGCGAAGGCGCGTGCCGAGGCGCTTCTGGCGCAACTGCCCATGTGATGGCTGGGGCAGCGGGTCGAGGCAAAGCGCCACCAAAACCGTGGTGGCTATGGCTCTGGCTGGGTGGGGTAGCCCTGTGGCAAGTAGAGATGAGCCTTGCTGTGCGTTCGGCGGTGGCCATTATCCTGTTGGGTATGGCCGCTTGGTGCGATCTCCGCCATCTGCTGCGCCTATTTTATGGCATCCGCTGGTTTCTGGTCTCGCTCGTCCTTCTTTTCGGCTGGCTAACCCCGGGGACGGCGATCCTTCCTTACGCTGTGGTGCTGATGCCCACTGTCGAGGGGCTGTGGTGGGCCGCGGAACACCTGTTGCTGCTCATTGGCTTGATCGCCTGGTTGGTGATCTGGTTCTGGTGGGTGCCTCTGGCTGCGCAGGCCGAGACGCTCGTCCGCGCCTTGGCTTGGCTGCCGCATTGGGTACCTCGCGAACGGTTTGCCGTGCGCTTAGTCCTTGTTCTTGCCGAGCTCCAAACGCTGAGCGAGGCGAAGCTGGCGCTTACCGACTGGCGCCAACTGGCCCAGTGGCTGGCTGGCGATGATCACCCGACGGAGGTGCAACGGTGACGCGCTGGCTGCTTCTTGTCGAGTATGCCGGCGAACGCTTCCAGGGCTGGCAGAGCCAACCGCATCGAGCAACGGTAGCTGATCATCTGGCCGCAGCGCTTGCCCAGGTGGCCGGTCATCCGGTAGCGCTTACCTGTGCTGGTCGCACCGATGCTGGGGTGCACGCCCTTGCCCAGGTGGTCCATTTCGACACCGTTGCCAAACGGCCAGCCACCGCGTGGGTGCGCGGCGCGAACGCCCATCTGCCAGCGGGGATCACCGTCTGGCATGCTCAGCCGGTTGATGGGACGTTCCACGCCCGCTTTAGCGCCCGGTCGCGCTGCTACCGCTACCTCCTCTCTCTTTCGCCACACCGACCGGCCGCCTGGCTGGGAAAGGTCGGTTGGTTCCACCGGCCGCTCGACTTAGCGGCGATGCGTCAGGCGACCCACTACCTGCTCGGGACCCACGACTTCAGCTCCTTTCGTGCCGCCCAGTGTCAGGCCAAGCAGCCAGTGCGAACGATGATTGCCGCTTCTGTCAATGAACTACCTGGTGGCGTGGCCTTTGACTTCGAAGCCGATGGGTTTTTGCACCATATGGTGCGCAATCTGGTCGGCACGCTTGTCTATATCGGCAAAGGGTACGCGCCGCCCGAATGGGTCGGCGAGCTCCTTGCCGCGCGCGACCGGCGCCGGGCTCCGCCAACCTTCATGGCCGACGGCCTCTACTTTTGTGGCGCCGATTATGGGGCCAACCCGATGCTGCCTGGTGGTGGGCGAATCGTCCGCTTGCCCGAAGTGGCAATGGTCACCGGCGCTTTTGCGCAGTACCCGGAGAAGGGACATGCACGCTGCTAGAATCCGGATCAAAATCTGTGGTCTGACCCGTGTGGAGGATGTCGCTGCAGCGGTGGCGGCCGGGGTTGATGCGCTGGGTTTTGTCTGCTATCGGGCGAGCCCCCGGGCAGTGACCGTGGCCGAGCTGGCTGTGCTGACCGCTGCGCTCCCCCCCTTCGTGACCCCGGTGGTCCTTTTTGTCGATCCCCAACCTCAGGAAGTGGCGGCGGTGCTTGCCGCGGTACCGCAGGCGCTGGTACAGTTTCATGGCCGCGAATCGCCCGACTTCTGCCGCCAGTTTGGCCGCCCCTACCTTAAGGCGATCCCGGCATCTGACCCGCTCACCTGGCAGCGGCAGGCCGAAGCGTACCGCGATGCCGCCGGCTGGCTCATCGATACCCCCTCGCCGCACCATGGCGGGAGCGGGCGACCCTTTGACTGGAGTCAGGTCCTGCCGCCTAACGAGCGCAGCCGGCCCCTCATTCTGGCTGGGGGCCTGACCCCAGAGAATGTCGCAAGCGCGATCGCGCACGTTCGCCCGTGGGCGGTCGATGTCAGCAGCGGCGTGGAAGCGGCCAAAGGGATTAAGGATCGCGGTAAAATCGAACGTTTCGTGGCCGCAGTCCGTGTGGCCGAAGCGGCCCTTCTGGGGGTCGCGCCCAGTGCGTGAGGAAAAAGCGATGAACCATCCGATCGGCGTGCCGTTAGCCCACTACACCTACCCCGACTCCCGCGGCCATTTTGGCCCCTACGGTGGCATCTTCGTTGCCGAGACCCTGATTCCGGCACTTGAGGAGCTGACCGCTAGCTATGAAGCGGCGCGAAACGACCCCCAATTCGTCGCCGAGTTCACGGCCGATCTCACCCACTATGTCGGACGGCCCAGCCCGATCTACCACGCTCGGCGCTGGTCGGAAATGCTTGGTGGCGCGCAAATCTATCTTAAGCGGGAAGACCTCAACCACACCGGTGCCCATAAGATCAACAACTGTATTGGCCAAGCGCTTCTGGCCCGGCGCATGGGGAAACGGCGCGTGATCGCCGAGACGGGGGCCGGGCAGCACGGGGTAGCCACCGCCACCGTGGCGGCGCGCTTTGGCATGGAGTGTGTCGTCTATATGGGCGCCGAGGATGTGGCGCGCCAAGCGGCCAACGTCTACCGGATGAAGCTCCTGGGGGCGACCGTCGTTCCGGTCACTTCCGGTTCGAAAACGCTCAAGGATGCCTTGAACGAGGCGCTGCGCGACTGGGTGACCAATGTGGCCAATACCTTTTACATCATCGGCACAGTGGCTGGTCCTCACCCCTACCCGATGATGGTGCGCGACTTCCAGTCGGTGATCGGACGTGAGTGTCGCGAGCAGATGCCCCAGGTAGCCGGGCGCCAGCCCGACTACATCATTGCCTGTGTCGGTGGCGGGTCAAATGCGATCGGCATCTTCTACCCCTACCTGGAAGAGGAGGGGACCCGCCTGATCGGTGTTGAGGCGGCCGGCGAAGGGATCGCCACGGGACGCCATGCAGCTAGCCTCACTGCCGGGCGCCCCGGTGTGCTCCATGGCAACCGCACCTACCTCCTGCAAGACGACGACGGCCAGATTTTGGCCACCCACTCGATCTCGGCAGGGCTCGACTACCCCGGTGTCGGGCCGGAACACGCCTGGCTTAAAGAGAGCGGGCGGGCCGAATATGTTGCGGTCTCCGACGACGAGGCGCTGGCTGCCTTTCATGCCCTGTGCCGCTATGAGGGGATCATCCCAGCGCTGGAGTCGGCGCATGCGCTTGCTTATGCGGCAAAACTCGCACCGACGTTGCCGCGCGATCAGATCATTCTGGTTAACCTCTCTGGCCGGGGGGACAAAGACATGGCCACAGTGGCCAACCACTCGGGGATTACCCTATGACCGTCGCCACCCGTATCGACCGCCGATTCGCTGCCGCTCGGAGAGCGCGGCGCAAACTTCTCATTCCCTTCATCACCGCTGGTTTTCCGACGCTCACCGATACGGTACCGCTGATGCACGAGCTGGTTGCCGCGGGGGCCGACCTGATCGAACTGGGGGTCCCTTTTTCCGATCCGATGGCCGACGGCCCGACCATCCAGCGGGCAAACGAAAGGGCGCTGGCCAACGGCGTGACGCTAGCCAAGACGCTTGCAATGGTCGAAGCGTTTCGCGCAAACGACGCCGATACCCCCGTGGTCTTGATGGGCTACGCCAACCCATTCGAAGCGATGGGCTGGCCGCGCTTTGCTGCGGCGGCCCAACGAGTTGGCGTCGATGGGGTGCTCACCGTTGACCTACCTCCAGAAGAGGCGGAGATGCCTGTCGCCCATCTGACCGCTGCCGCTCTAGCGCCGATTTTTTTGTTGGCCCCGACCTCTTCGCCGCAGCGGGTGGCTGCCGCCGAGCGGCTGGGAGATGGTTTTCTCTACTACGTTTCGCTTACCGGTGTCACCGGTGCTGGGCATCTGGATGTCGCCGATGTTGGTAATCGGCTGACCCGCCTGCGCCAAGTCGTGCGCCTTCCAGTAGTGGTCGGTTTTGGCGTCAAGGATCCAGCGTCGGCGCAAGCAATTGCTGCGCTGGCCGATGGGGTGGTAGTGGGGTCGCGGTTGATCGAAGAGATCGAGGCGAACCCGGCAGCACTCCACCGCTGCGTGCCGGCGCTTGTGGCGGAGCTTCGCCAGGCGATCGATTCGCTGGCCAGTAAGGAGACCCAACGATGAGCTGGCTCGATCGGGTTATTCCGCCAGGGATCCGCCGTCGGGTGGCGCCTGGGGAGCGGACCAATGTCCCAGAAGGGTTGTGGACCAAATGCCAGGGGTGTGAGGCGGTGCTCTATACCGCCGATCTGGATGCTAACCTGCGGGTCTGTCCGCAGTGCGGCCACCACCATCGCTGGCGGGCGCGGGCTCGGATCGACCATCTGCTCGATGCCGAGGGGCGCGAAGAGATCGGAGCCGAGGTGCGGCCCGTCGATCCTTTGCGCTTTAAGGATAGCCGCCGATACACCGACCGGCTCAAAGAGGCACAGCGCGCCACCGGCGAGCAGGAGGCGCTGGTGGTGGTAGCCGGTCGAATCGCGGGGTTGCCGCTGGTTGTGGCTGTCTTTGAGTTCGATTTTCTGGGCGGTTCGATGGGGTCGGCGGTTGGCGAACGGTTCGTGCGCGGGGTGGAAGCGGCTGTGGCACGCGGTGCTGCATTTCTCTCAGTGGCGGCCAGCGGCGGAGCGCGGATGCAGGAGGGGGTGCTGTCGCTGATGCAGATGGCCAAAACCAACGCGGTCTTAGCACGGTTGCACCAGGCGCGTTTGCCCTATGTCTCGCTCCTTACCGACCCAACGATGGGGGGGGTTTCAGCAAGCTTTGCTTTCATGGGTGATCTGGTTATTGCCGAACCTGGGGCGCTGATCGGTTTTGCCGGTCCGCGGGTGATCGAACAGACGGTGCGGCAAAAGCTCCCCGAAGGGTTTCAGCGCGCCGAATTTTTGCTTGAGAAGGGGGCGATTGATGCCGTTGTCGACCGGCGGACCATGCGCGACTGGCTCGTGCGCGTTCTGGGGCTCTTGCTGCCGCGCGCAGGGCAGGGAGAGGGCGCATGACGAGCAATTGCGTTGGCCAACTCCCGATCACTGTGGCCGGTTGGCTCGAATTGTTGGAAGCGCGTAGCGGCGAACACCGCATCGAACTGGGCCTAGCGCGGGTTGCTGAAGTCTGGCAGCGGATGTGGGGCGAGCGCCCCTTCCCCCATCCGGTGGTGACTGTGGCCGGCACCAACGGCAAAGGCTCGACCTGTGCCTTTCTGGAGGCGATCTACCATGCCGCTGGCTACCGAGTGGGGTGTTACACCTCGCCGCATCTCTGTAGCTATCAGGAACGGATCCGTTTAGGTCAGACGCCCATTGCCGACGAAGCGCTGGTTGCTGCGTTTGCTGCCGTGGAGCAGGTCCGTGGGGCAATACCGCTCACCTACTTCGAACATGGGACCCTGGCGGCATTGTGGTGCTTTGCCCGTGCGCCACTCGATCTTGTCATCCTGGAGGTGGGACTGGGGGGGCGGCTTGACGCCGTTAATCTGATCGATCCCGATGTAGCGATCATCACTACCATCGACCTCGACCATCAGGCCTACCTGGGCCCTAACCGCGAGGCGATCGGTCGCGAAAAAGCGGGCATTTTCCGTTCGGGGCGACCCGCAGTGATCGCCGATCCCGATCCGCCAGCCAGCGTCATCGCCGCAGCAGAAGCGCTGGCCGCCCCATTGTGGCGCCTTGGCCACGAGTTTGGCTTTGACCAGCAGGGGCAGCAGTGGCGCTGGTGGGCAAAAGGAATTGGTCAGCGGGTCGGGTTACCGGCACCGGCGTTACGCGGCGTGGGGCAGTGGCACAATGCTTCAGCGGCGCTGATGGCAATAGCGCTTCTGGCGGATCGGCTGCCGGTGGCGCAGCAAGCGGTGCGCGAAGGGCTCTTGACGGTAACCTTGCCCGGTCGTTTTCAGGTGCTGCCAGGGTCACCGCTGATCATCGTCGATGTCGCGCACAACCCGCAAGCGGCGGCGGCTCTTGCCGAAAACCTGCGGGCGATGGCTATGCCGACCCCGATCGATGCTATCTTTGGCTGTTACCGCGATAAGGATGGAGCAGGAATCGTTGCGCCGTTGGCTCCGCTTATCCGATCGTGGTGGTTGGTCGATACGCCAGGACCGCGTGGTCAGAGCGGGAAGGCGCTCCTGCCATTGGTGCGCGCCCTAGTGGGGAAACAACCGGTGACTGCGGTTGGGTCGGTCTCTACGGCGCTCGATCGGCTCACCAAAGGGGCCGCTCGCGATGATAGAATTGTGCTTTTCGGTTCCTTCTCTCTCGTGGGCGAGGCGTTGCAATGGCGCGAAGCGCAACTGCGCACGAACCGGTGACAAACCCCCCGGTCGGTGACCCACTCACCCAGGCACGGCGCCGATTTCTCGGGGCGCTGATCCTCTTTGTTGCCACCGTGGCAGTGCTCCCCTTCGTCATGGACGCCGAACCGCCAGCGCCGCTTAAGGAGCCGAGCATCGAGGTGCGCGACGATCGTCAGCAGGTGATTCTGAGCCGCCGGCCAGTCGAGGCGCCCCCTTTGCTGCAGCCACCAGGGACTGAAGCCGAGGAAGACCATCCGCCGCAGACCCCGGCAGCTACACAACCCTCTGCTGCCTCTCTGCCGCCAGCCGGGTCGCAACCTTCTGCTCCTCCGCAGCCCTCTGGAACATCCCCACCAGCTTCTGCGGTTGCCAAGTCCGTGCCACCGGCGGCTCCTCATGCGCCCCCCTCCGCCAAGTCGGCGGAATCCTCCAAAGAGCGGGCCGCAGCGGCACCTGCGGCAGAACCGAGCAAACCGGCAGCGCCTCCTGCTGTTTCGGCGCAGCAGGGGGAGCCAGCCCGCACGAAGCCCAGCGCGAACATCCCGGTCTGGTCGCCGATCCCGGTGCACGAGCGTGCCCGGGCCGAGGCAGCACTGCGTGGGCTGACCGGGCCAGGGCGGCCGCTTGAGCAGTTCTGGTACCTTCAGGCGGGGGCATTCAAGGAGCGTGAAGCCGCAGAAGGGCTAGTCATGCGGCTGCGCAGTGCTGGCTTTCCGGCCTATCTTGTTCTCCCTTCCGAGGCGAGTGACGGGGGGTGGTATCGGGTGCGGGTGGCCCCCTATGTCAGCGAAAGCGACGCCAAGGCGGCAGCAGCCCAGGTTGCGCGCACAGCGGGAAGTCTGCCAAGTGTGGCTGTGGCCCGGATTAGCCGATGAACGGGTACGATCTCGCGGTGGTCGCTATTTTTCTGGTATCCACGCTGGTGGGGCTGTGGCGTGGGTTGGTTGCTGAGCTCTTCTCGCTGCTGGCCTGGGTGGGGGCGATCGCTGCCGGCTGGTTGTGGGGAGAGTGGGTCGGTGAGCTGCTCTTTGCCCAATATCTAGGCGATTCCCGCCTGCGCTGGCTGGGCGGCGCAGTGGTGCTGGGCTTCTTTCTCTTCGTGGCCATTGGGATCGGTCGAGCACTCGTTGTGCACCTTCTCAAGGTGGTTGGGCTTTCCCCCTTCGACCGGTTCCTTGGGGCATGGTTTGGTTTGGTTCGATCGCTTGTGTTTGTTGGTTTGGGAACCCAGGTGCTCTTGTGGCTTGGCGCCGGCCAGAGCGCTTGGTGGCAGAGCGCCAAGACGCGCCCGTATGTCGAATGGATGCTGGCCGAAACCTGGAAGTTGGTGGAACCAGCCGTCACGCAACTACAACCCGCAGCGAGGTTCTGAACGATGTGTGGGGTCATCGGGGTAGTGGCTTTCGAGCCGGTCAATCAGTTACTCTACGATGGTCTGCTGGTGCTGCAGCACCGCGGCCAGGATGCGGCCGGAATCGCCACCGGTCACGACGGGCGCTTCTATCTGCACAAAGGGCCAGGGTTGGTGCGCGACGTCTTTCGCACCCGAAATATGCGCAGCCTCGTCGGTTGCTGGGGGATCGGGCACGTCCGCTATCCCACCGCAGGGGATCCATGCGATGCGGCCGAGGCGCAGCCCTTTTACGTTAACTCCCCGTTTGGAATTCTCCTTGCCCACAACGGCAACCTCACCAACGCCCAGGCGCTTAAGGCTGAGCTTTTTCAAAGCGACCGCCGCCACATCAACACCAACTCCGATTCGGAGGTAATCCTCAACGTCCTTGCCCATGAGCTGCAGGCAAGCTGCCAGGGAACGGCGCTTACTGATGAGGCGGTCTTTGCCGCAGTGCGCGGGGTGCACCGCCGCTGCCGTGGCGCCTATGCGGTGGTGGCGATGATTGCGGGGTTTGGCCTCTTGGCTTTTCGCGATCCTTATGGGATTCGTCCGCTTGTCTTTGGTAAGCGCAGCAGTGAGCAGGGAACCGAATGGATGGTCGCCTCTGAGTCGGTGGCCCTCGACGTACTGGGATTTACGCGCATGCGCGACCTCGCCCCGGGTGAGGCGATCCTTGTCTCGCTCGATGGGCGGATGCGCGCAGCGCAGTGCGCCGACGATTCGCTGCTGGCAAGCTGCCTTTTTGAGTTTGTCTATCTGGCCCGGCCCGACTCGCTGATCGACGGTGTTTCAGTTTATGACGCCCGGGTCTTGATGGGAGAAAAGCTGGCCGAACGGATGCGGGTGCTGCGGCCGCACGAGCGGGTTGATGTGGTTATTCCCGTTCCCGATTCGGCCCGCCCTGCGGCAATGGCGATGGCCCAGCGGCTGGGCGTTCCTTACCGTGAAGGGTTCGTCAAGAATCGCTACATCGGCCGCACCTTCATCATGCCCGGGCAGGCGGTTCGCCGTAAATCGGTGCGCCAGAAGCTCAACGTGATCGAGCAGGAGTTTGCTGCCAAAGCGGTGCTGATCGTCGATGATTCGATCGTGCGCGGCACCACCTCGCGCGAGATTGTCCAGATGGCGCGAGATGCTGGGGCAAAGCGGGTGATCCTGGCTTCGGCTGCCCCACCGGTGCGTTACGCCAACGTCTATGGGATCGATATGCCCACGCGCGATGAGTTAATCGCTGCTTATCGCAGTGAAGAGGAGATTGGCCAGGAGATCGGCGCCGACTGGGTGCTCTACCAGAGCCTCGCTGACCTTAAGGCGTGTATCCACACGCTTAACCCTGAAATCACCCATTTTGAGGCCTCCTGCTTTGATGGCCAGTATATTACCGGTGATGTTTCGCAAGATTATCTGGACGGGATTGCTCTAGAGCGCAGCCAGAGCGAGTCGCGGGCGCGCCGCAGCAGTGGCCAGCTCGACCTGGTCCTGGCTGATGGGGAAAGCGCAACGTGAAACCCAAAACAGCAGCTGTCCGCGCTGGGCAGGAGCGGACGCCATGGCAAGAGCATAGCGAGGCGCTTATCCTTACTTCAAGCTTTGTCTTTTCATCCGCCGCGCAAGCTGCAGCCCGCTTTGCGGGCGAGGAGGGGGGCTTTGTCTACTCCCGCTTTGCCAACCCAACGGTGGCCATGTTCGAAGCGCGGCTGGCAGCGCTTGAAGGGGGAGAGCGGTGCGTGGCTACCGCCTCTGGGATGGCGGCAATTTTGGCGCTGGTCATGGCTCATCTCCAGGCAGGCGATACAATCGTAGCCGGGGTTGGCCTTTTTGGCGCTACGCACCAGCTCTTAACCCAGGTTCTCTCCCGTTTTGGGGTAACCACCCATTTTGTTGATCTTGGCGACTTTGCCGCTACCCAGGCACTTCTTACCGCTACGCGGCCGCGGCTCCTTTATTGCGAAACGCCGACCAATCCGCTCACCTATTTGGTCGATCTCGCAGCAGTCAGCACCCTGGCCCACGAGGTGGGGGCGCTTTTTGTCGTCGATAACTGTTTTGCCACCCCCGTGGTACAGCAGCCGCTGGCGCTCGGGGCCGATCTGGTGGTCCATTCGGCTACGAAGTATCTCGACGGGCAGGGACGGGTTCTTGGCGGGGCGGTGGTTGGGCGTGAAGCGCTCATCGAACCGATCTTCCGTTTTCTGCGAACTGCTGGGCCGGCGCTCTCCCCATTTAACGCTTGGGTACTCCTTAAAGGGCTAGAGACGCTGCCGCTCCGTATGGCCGCCCACCAGGCCCACGCCGAGGTGGTGGCGCGGTTCCTGGCCGACCATCCTCTGGTTGAGCGCGTCTACTACCCTGGACTGCCTAACCATCCGCACCATGCGCTGGCCCAGCGCCAGCAGCAGGGGGCTGGCGCCATCGTCTCGTTCGAGGTAGCTGGCGGGCGCGCGGCTGCGTGGCAGGTGATCGATGCGGTGCAACTCTTTTCAATTACCGCCAATCTGGGGGATGCCAAGAGCACAATCACCCACCCAGCTTCGACCACCCACGGACGGTTGTCTCCCGAAGCACGGGCAGCAATGGGTATTGGCGAAGGGTTGATCCGCCTTTCGGTGGGGCTTGAAGACCCCGAAGACCTCTGCGCCGATCTTGATCAGGCGCTCAATAGACTCCAGTCGCGGTAACCATCCGTCCGGCAGCCGGTTCGCCATCGCGCCATTCGGGTAACACCCAGCGCATCGCCAAGGCGTCGCCCACCGTATAGCGGACCGCGCGCGGTCGGTGGGTGTGGCCGTGGATCAGGTGGCAGCCGGGGTAGCGGGCTAAGAGGTCGCGCACGGCATCATCGCTCACCTCCTCCGGGTAGTCGCGCCGAGCCTGGCTATGGGCCCGTGCTGTTTGCGCAAAGGCAAGCCGATCGGCAAGTGGCTGGGTGAGAAACGCCCGCTGCCAGCGAGGGTGGCGCGTTTCGCAGCGCCAGGCGAGGTAGGCATGATCGTGCCAGCAGAGGGCATCGCCGTGGGTCAGAAGAAAGCGCTGTGCGCCGATGACTACTCCCACAAGCGGCGGCAGCCGTCGCCATCCAATCCGTTGTGCCAATTGTCGGCCAGCTAGAAAATCGCGGTTACCAGCCTGGAAAAAGAGCAGTCGTTCTCGGGCAGCGGCAGTGAGTGCAGCAAAGAGGGGACGAAATGGGGGGGGGTCCCAGTCGTCGCCGATCCAGAAGTCAAAGAGGTCGCCGAGGATCACGATGGGGAGGCCGGCGGGTAGCCCGGCGAGCCAGGCGATGAACGCTTCTTGCCGCGGGGTGACCGAAAAGGGGTCGAGGTGCAGGTCGGCGGCAAGAGCGAGCGCCGGTAGATGCAACCACAGGCGACAGGCCAGCAGAGGGTGCTGCGGTGGGTCAGGTTCTATGCGCACCGATGCGAGCTCCACGCACTATTTCCCGCCACGGGTTGCTGCGGTTACCCGGCGGTAGAATCGCTTTTGACGGTGAAGAATTCGCGCACCCGATCGAGCCAGCTCTTGCTCTTGGGTTGCTGACGTTCTGCGTGTTCGCGGCTGATGGCTTCGAATTCGCGCAAAAGCTCCTTTTGCCGCTCGGTGAGATTTACGGGCGTTTCGACCACAACGTGGCAATAGAGGTCGCCGTGCTGGTGGTTGCGGACATTTCGGATCCCTTTGCCGCGCAAGCGGAAGAGTTGCCCTGTTTGCGTTTCAGGGGGGATTTTCAGGGAGGCAACACCATCAAGGGTGGGGATTTCGACTTCACCCCCCAGCGCGGCGGTAACAATCGAGATGGGCATTTCGCAGTGCAGGTTGTCACCCTCGCGGCGAAAGACCGGGTGTGGTTTGACGTGGATCTCGATGTAGAGGTCGCCCGGTGGCCCGCCGTTGATTCCCGGTTCGCCGTAGCCGCTTTGGCGCAGCCTCATTCCGGTGTCGATCCCGGCCGGAATCTTCACCTCCAGCGTCTTCTGTTTGCGTACCCGTCCAGCACCACGGCAGTCGGGGCAGGGTTCGCTGATTAGCTTACCGCTGCCGTGGCAATCGGGGCAGGTCTGCTGGATGGTGAAAAAACCCTGCTGGAGCCGGACTTGCCCGGCGCCGCCGCAGGTGGGGCAGGGGCGCGGGCGCGTGCCGGGTTTGGCGCCGCTTCCCTGGCAAGTGGTGCACACCTCATGGACCGGTATACGGATCGTTTTGGTGGCGCCGTGGGCCGCCTCTTCCAGGGTGATCTCCAGGTGCAGCCGTAGGTCGGCGCCGCGATAGACTTGGCTGCGGTTACGCCGTCCGCTGGCACCGCCAAAGAGATCCTCGAAGATCGACCCAAAGGCGCTGGCAAGATCGTCGAAACCGGAAGGGCCACTAGCGGCAGCGCTCGGGTCGACGCCGGCCAGACCATACCGGTCGTAGGCGGCCCGTTTCTGTGGGTCGGAGAGGATCTCGTAGGCGCGCTGGATCTCTTTGAACTTCTCCTCAGCGGCCTTGTCGCCGGGGTTGCGGTCGGGGTGGTAGCGCATTGCAAGCTTGCGGTAGGCTTTTTTGATTTCGGCCTCCGAGGCATCGCGGCTCACCTCGAGGATGGCATAAAAGTCGATCTCGGTCATAACCCCATTCCGTAGTTAACGCACAAAGCCACCGCCAGTTCTGGCGGTGGCTTGGGTATCGCAAAGCGTCTCTCTAAAAGCGCGCTCTTAAAGGTTACGCTTTGCCCTCTTTTTTCACTTCGGTAAATTCAGCATCGACGACGTCGCTATCGGTGCTGCTGCCTGCCGTGCTGCCGGTAGTGCCCGTTGCACCTGCACCTGCCCCGGCCTGCGCGGCCTGCATCGCCTGGGCGCTCACCTGCGCAAGGTGCTGCATCGCAGCTTCAATGCGCGCCTTGTCGTCGCCCTTGATCGCCTGTTCAGCATCGCTGATCGCCGATTCGACCTTAGCCTTTTCGGCTGCCGGTACCTTGTCGCCCAGCTCGCCCAGGGATTTGCGTACCGAATGGATCAGCGCATCGCACTGGTTGCGCGCTTCAACCAGCTCGCGCATCCGCCGGTCTTCGGCGGCGTGCAGTTCGGCGTCGCGGATCATCTGCTGGATCTGCTCTTCAGTAAGCCCGGAGTTGGCCTTGATGGTGATCTTGTTCTCCTTGCCGGTATCCTTGTCGCGCGCCGAGACATGCAGGATGCCGTTGGCATCGATGTCGAAAGTCACCTCGATCTGCGGCACGCCACGCGGGGCCGGGCGGATCCCCTCCAGGTTAAATTCACCTAGGAGTTTGTTGTCGCGGGCCATCTCGCGCTCACCCTGGAAGACCCGGATGGTGACCGCCGTCTGGTTGTCGTCGGCCGTGGAGAAGATCTGTGTTGCCTTGGTCGGAATGGTGGTGTTTTTGTTGATTAGCTTGGTCATCACCCCACCAAGCGTCTCGATCCCCAGCGACAGGGGCGTCACATCAAGAAGCAGCACATCCTTGACCTCACCTTTGAGGACGCCAGCCTGGATCGCCGCTCCAATCGCCACCGCTTCGTCGGGGTTGACGTCGCGGCGCGGCTCCTTGCCGAAGAACTCCTTGACCTTCTCCTGGACCTTGGGCATCCGCGTTTGGCCGCCAACCAGGATGACCTCGTCGATATCCTTGACGGTCAGCCCTGCGTCTTTGAGCGCAATGCGGCACGGCTCGATGGTGCGTTCGATCAGGTCTTCCACCAGCGACTCGAACTTGGCGCGGGTGATTCGTATCGCCAGGTGCTTCGGCCCGCTGGCATCGGCGGTGATGTAGGGGAGATTTACCTCGGTCTGCTGGCTGGAGGAGAGCTCGATCTTGGCCTTTTCGGCGGCCTCTTTGAGCCGCTGCATCGCCAGCGGGTCTTTGCGCAGGTCGACCCCTTGCTCTTTCTGGAATTCGCTGACGATGTAGTCGATTAACCGGTTGTCGAAGTCTTCCCCGCCCAGGAACGTATCCCCGTTGGTTGAGAGCACTTCGAACTGGTGTTCGCCGTCGACTTCAGCAATTTCGATGATCGAGATGTCAAACGTCCCACCGCCCAGGTCGTAGACGGCGATCTTGCTATCGCCGGGCTTTTTGTCCATCCCGTAAGCAAGCGCCGCGGCAGTCGGTTCGTTGATGATCCGCTTGACCTCCAGTCCAGCGATCCGGCCAGCATCTTTGGTGGCTTGCCGCTGGGCATCGTTGAAGTAGGCAGGAACGGTAATGACCGCCTCGGTTACCTCTTCGCCCAGGTAGTCTTCGGCGGTCTTCTTCATTTTGCGTAGCACTTCGGCCGAGATCTGCTGCGGCGAGAGTTTGCGCCCGCTGGAGGTTTCGACCCAAGCGTCGCCATTGTCGGCGCGGATGATCTTGTAGGGCATCAGCTTGATGTCCTTTTGCACTTCCGGGTCTTCAAAGCGGCGACCAATAAGCCGCTTGATCGCGTAGAAGGTGTTGGCAGCGTTGGTTACTGCTTGCCGCTTGGCTGGTGCGCCAACCAAGATTTCGCCATCGGCGGTAAAGGCAACGACCGACGGTGTGGTGCGCGAACCTTCTGAGTTCTCGATCACTCGCGGCTTGCCGTTTTCCATGACCGCCACGCAGCTGTTGGTGGTCCCCAAATCGATGCCAATGATTTTGCCCATTGTATGCTCCTGTCAGTTTTCAAGGGTTGCGTTATTTATGGGGAGTCAGCCCCTGTTTTCAAGGGGTGGTTTTGGGTTGCGACACCATCACCAGCGCTGGCCGCAGGACCCGTTCGTGCAGCAGATAGCCCTTTTGCAGTACCTGGGCAACCTGGTTCGGTTCGCCATCGGTCTCGATCATGCCGATCGCCTGGTGGCGGTTGGGGTCGAATTTGCCGCCTTGCGGGTTCTCTTCCCGAACGCCGTGGTTCTCGAGCGCCGCGGTGAGTTGACGGAGCGTGAGCGCTACCCCTTCACGCAGACTCTCCACAGTCTGGTTTTCGGTGGCCAGCGCAGCTTCCAGGCTGTCTTTAACCGGCAGGAGGGCCGCGGCAAACTGGGTGATGGCGTAGATGCGCGCTTTGGTGATCTCCTCTTCGGCACGTCGGCGGGTGTTCTCTGCCTCTGCTTTGGCCCGCAGCCAGGCGTCGTAGTGCTCAGCGGCCTGCCGTTCGGCCTGCTTGAGGAGTTCGGGCCAGTCGGGGATGGTGTCAACGGGGGGATGATCGGCGGCCGCACCAGCTGGTTGGTCCGTCTCGGCGTTTGTGGGTGTACTGGTTTCGTTTGCCGTTTGGGCGTAGGTGGCGACGTCGCTGCGCTCCTCTGCTGCAGCGGTGCCAGGCTCCTGAGTCGTGTCGGTACGCGGTTCACTCATGGGGTATGGCTCCAGACCAAAAAGGACAGAAAGAGAATGGGGGCGGGCAGGCGATTTTCAAGGGGGGTCATGGGTAGAAGGGGACTACTTCGAAGCCGACAATGCCGCTTTCAAAGGTCTGCAGGGTGAGGGAAAGGGACAGCCGCTCGCGCGCGCGCATCGGGTATCCCTGGGGAGCACCCCAATCGCTGGGTGAGAGGATCTTGCGTACCAGCGCCCGGCCCAACCCATCGGTCAAGGTGATGGCCAGGTGGGGCCAAGCCATCGGGTAAGGGGCGGTGTTGCTAATGGTCACCTCCAGGCTGTAGTAGGTGGGGTCGCGCTCTTTGATCAAGCGGGCATCGTCGATGCGCAGCAGATCGCGATCGGCGGGCAGGGCGATGGTGCAGCCAATCTCAGCACACGCCTGCACCCAGATGGGGTAGAGGGATGGGTAGAGGCGGATCAGCGGCGTGTGGGCTACCCACAGGAGCTGCCAGAGGGCGGTGACGAGAAGGAGCAGGAAGAGTAGCAACGTCATCAGCCGGGCCACGAGGGAGGGTTGGCGCGGCAAAGGGATGAGAGGCGGGCTGTCGATTGCACCCGCCGCGGTCATCGTGGCGGGAGGAGGGGAGCCCAGCCCGGCTGCGCTTTCGGTCCGCGCAGGGTCAGCAGGTGGCAGGTTGGGGGCGGTTGATTGCCTGGGTTTGGAAGGGGGCGAGGAATCGAAGCGGATGCTGCTTGCCAGCGTGGCGCCCGACGCAGTAGAAGCAAGGGGGATTGACGGTTCCCTTGAGCGGGTTGGATCGTCTTTGCCGCTTCCAACGCCTACCTCATCTAGGGGTGTTGAGGGCGACGGTTCCAGCTCGGGGAGACGGTGGGCCAGTGCCGAAAAGGGTTCGAAACATTCGCCGCACAGCGCCCACCCGTTGGCTTTGGTGAGCGTCTTCTCAGCGACGCGAAAACGGGCGCCGCAGTGGGGGCATTGGACCAAGATGCGCTCGCCCATTCCATTCACGGAGCGCTTCCCTCCAGGCGCACCCATCCCTCTTTCTCAGCGGCAACCCTTAGGGTGAGCCACGGCGCGTAGGCGGCGATCACCTCGTCGGCCTGTTCAGAGAGGATGCCGGCCAGCGCCAGTTTGCCGCTCGGGGCGACGAGCCGGGAGAGGGTTGGGGCGAGCACAATCAGTGGCCGGGTAAGGATGTTGGCCACCACCCGGTCGAAGGGGCCAGCAAGCGGTTCGTCTGCCGAGTGGATCGCTAGGGTGACGCTGTTTTCAGCGGCATTGGCGCGGGTGGCGGCAAGGGCGTCGGGGTCGATGTCGACGGCCGTGACGTTGCCCGCGCCGAGTTTGGCCGCAGCAATGGCCAGTATTCCCGACCCGCAGCCGTAGTCAAGGACACGAGTATCCGGGGTAACTTCAGCCACCAGCCACTCGAGGCAGAGCGCTGTGGTCGGATGCGCACCCGTCCCAAAGGCAAGCCCGGGGTCAAGGCGAATGATCGGCGCAGTAGTTGCTGGTGGCTCATGCCAGCTCGGGACGATCCATAGCGCTCCTTGGGCAATGGCAATCGGCGGAAACTGGTTTTGGGTTTGCCGGACCCAGTCGGTTTCACCGACCATCTGGATCGATTCGATGGGTGGTAGGGCAATGGCGCACTCCTCTGCAGCGTGCGCCAGAAGCGCTTCCCAATTGCTATCGACGGCAAGAAGAAGCGCCACCACCGATCGTTGCCAGAGGGTGGCTGGCCGCTCGCCAGGTTCGTCGAATTGGGGTTGCTCAAAAGGGGTACCGGCATCTGCATCTTCGATCGTTGCCGCGAGCGCCCCCGCGGTGAGCGCTGCCTCGGAAAAAGATTCGGCTTGACCGGCAGGAAGCACCACCCGAACTTCGATCCAGCGCGGGGTGGCGGGACTATTTTTTGCCACGGGCATCGAGCCATTGCTCCAGATAGTGGATCGAGACGCCGCCGCTCACAAAGCCAAGATCGGCCATTAGTTGCCGGTGCAGTGCGGCGTTGGTCTGGATGCCGGTAACGACCAGCTCTTCCAAGGCCCCGCGCATCTTAGCGATCGCCTGTTCCCGAGTGGGGGCATGAACGATCAGCTTACCGATCAGCGAGTCGTAGTGGGGTGGGACAGCGTAGCCGGAATAGGCATGCGAATCGACCCGCACGCCTGGTCCGCCGGGAGCGTGCCACTGTTCGATCCGACCAGGCGAGGGGGTAAACCGGTAGGGGTCTTCGGCATTGATCCGACATTCGATGGCGTGGCCGCGCACCACCACCTCCTCTTGCGCAAACCACAAGGGTTCGCCAGCAGCGATGCGGATCTGCGCTTGAACAAGGTCGATGCCGGTGACCATCTCGGTTACCGGGTGTTCAACCTGGATGCGGGTATTCATCTCGATAAAGTAGAAGTGCCCATCTTCATAAAGAAACTCGAAAGTACCCACCCCAAGGTAGCCAATTCGGCGGCAGGCGGCGGCGCAGGCCTGCCCCAGCGCTGCGAGCGCTGCACGGTCAATTCCTGGGGCAGGGGCCTCTTCGACGATTTTCTGATGGCGCCGTTGCAGCGAACAATCCCGTTCGCCCAGCCAGATGGCGTTACCGTGGGCATCAGCAATCACCTGGATTTCGACGTGCCGGGGCTGCTGCAAGAACTTTTCCAGATAGACTGCGCCGTTGCCAAAGGCTGCGCGCGCCTCGTTGCGCGTGGTCTCTACTGCCGAAAGGAGCGCTGCTTCGCTATGGACAACGCGCATACCGCGTCCGCCGCCGCCACCTGCGGCTTTGATGATCACCGGAAATCCAACGTCGCGGGCAATACGCACAATTTCGCTTGGGTTATCGGGCAGCGCGCCTTCGGAACCGGGAACGCACGGCACCCCAGCAGCACGCATGGCTGCCTTGGCAGCAACTTTGTCGCCCATCATCGCGATCGTCTCTGGCCGCGGGCCGATGAAGGTAAAACCGCACGCTTGAACCCGCTGGGCAAACTCGGCGTTTTCTGAAAGGAAACCGTACCCCGGGTGGATCGCTTCGGCGTCGGTTACCTCCGCGGCAGCGATGATCGCAGGGATGTTGAGGTAGCTCTTAGCAGCAAAAGCGGGGCCGATGCACACCGCCTCATCGGCAAGGCGCACCGGTTTGCTTTCGCGATCGGCCTCTGAATAGACCATCACGGTGCTGATGCCCAGCTCGCGGCAGGCGCGCAGCACGCGCAACGCAATTTCGCCGCGGTTGGCGATCAAGACCTTGCCAAAAGGGGGGCGTTGGGGGGTGACACTGCTCATGGGTTATCCGATCACAAAAAGCGGTTGGCCATACTCGACCGGTTGTCCGTTTTCGACAAGAATCGCTTTGACCACGCCGGCCACATCGCTTTCGATCTCGTTCATGAGCTTCATCGCTTCGATGATGCACAGGCGATCCCCCACTTTGACCTGCGACCCCACCTCGACAAAAGGGGGCGCGCTGGGAGACGGGGCGCGGTAAAAAGTGCCGACCATCGGCGATTTGACGACGTGGCCAGCGGGCAGCGAGGGGGAGGCATCGGAATTGCCAGCGCGCTCTGAAGCAGAAGTGGTGATCGCCGGGGTCGGTTGCGCTGCCGCTGGAACCGGGGTGGCATGGACCATTGGTCCCATTGGGTAGGAGAGGGAAGGGGTGGCAGCCACTGGGGCGTATTTGGCGATCCGTACCTTCTCTTCGCCTTCGGTGATTTCGATTTCGGCAATGCCCGAATCTTCAACGAGTTCGATCAGTTTTTTCAGTTTACGCAGGTCCATGATGGCAAGTTTCCTAACTACTTGGATGAGGGGTTGCGCTGGCGACCGAGCCAGTCGAGCGCTGCATCAAGTGCCGCCTGGTACCCATAGGGGCCCAGGCCGACGATAACGCCGACCGCCCGATCGCAGAGGTAGGAGTGGTGCCGGAAGGGTTCCCGAGCATGAATGTTAGAGAGGTGAACTTCGATAAAGGGGATACCCACGCCTGTGAGGGCATCGCGCAGCGCAATGCTTGTGTGGGTATAGGCCCCCGGGTTGATAATGATAAAGTCGACCTTTTCGTTCCATGCAGCATGAATCCGGTCGACCAGCGCCCCTTCGTGGTTGCTCTGGAAGTGATCTACGATTGCCCGGCTGCCCGCTTGCTGATGGAGTGTTTGGACAATCTCCTCTAGAGTTGTTCGGCCATAGACCTCCGGTTCGCGAATGCCAAGGAGGTTAAGGTTGGGACCGTTGATCACCAGGATGCGCCAGGGCGCAGCGGGGATGACAGACATGCGGCAGCTCCACGGAACGAAGGGTTGTGCGCACAAAAGGCGAAGTTTGCCGCATTTCGCCGCTTTTGCCTAGGGGGTAGCAGCAAGTGCTTGTTCGATCGCTGCCTGCAACGCAGCCCGCGACATTGCGCCGACATGGTGGGTGACCGGTTGGCCGCGGGCATCGAGCACGAGCGTAAAGGGAAGGCCACGGGTCGGATTGCCTAGCCGAACCGTCTGGCCAAGCACAAAGCCGTTACCGATCAGTGTCGGATAGGGGAGACCGAACCCTTTGGCGGCGGTGCGGAGCGCCTCGCGCTCATCGAGCCCGATGCCGACGAAATGGACCCGGTCGCGGTAGATGCTGGCCAACGCAGCAAAGTCGGGGAGCTCGCGCTGACACGGTGGGCACCAGGTAGCCCAGAAGTTGACGACCAAGGGTTTGCCCCGCCATTCGGAAAGGGTACGTGCCTCACCCGTTTCGCTGTCGGCCATTTTGGCCGTGACCAGTTGGTTGAGCGCTGCGGCTTCGTAGCGGGGGTTTTCTGCTACTGAGGAGGCGGGGCGGGGGCCAACGAGTAGCCAGAGAAAGGCCGCCAGCACCGCGATGGCGGCGATCTGGGCTAGCCTGCGTGGCATCTTGCGGCGAACGATCATGAGCTTTTCTCCGTTTTGGGATGGGCTAGAAGGGCTTGGAGCTGGGCACGGGTAAGCCCCCGCTCCCCTTTGCGCCGCTGCCGGCCAGCCAGCGGGGGCCAGATGCGCAGGCGCACCGGGTAGGGGGTATCTTCCAGGATCAGCTCGGTCTCCGGGCGCGGGCTCGCCCCGGCCTTTGGGGTATGGACCCGGAAACGGCGGTTTTCGTTTAGGAGAAAGATTTCAACCTCTTTAGCCGATTCGGCAAAGCAGTCGATCTCGACCTCCGAAAGCGGCCCGGCGGTTCCTTGGGCAACGGCGCCAACCACAGCAGCTGGCCACGGGAGCCAATCAAGGAGCGTTGCAGCAGTTTCCCGCATCGCCTGCAACCGTTCAGGGAGCCCTTCGCTCTCGCCATATTCGGCAACAAATTGGGCAAGGGCCTCATGCACCGCTTCATTGCTTGGTAGCATCGTCCGCGGCGGCAGCCCAAGCTGTTTGACCGCTTTCCGCTTGGCAAAGGCAAGGTCGCGGATCCCTTCGTCATAGATGAGGCGGGCGGCGACCTCGGCAATTTCATCACGGTAATCGAGCGATTCCAGGTGGCGGGTCTTCATGGCCGGTGCGGGTGTGCGACAATTGGCCTTCTATTGTAACGAAGGTCACGAGGCAAACCGTCATGCATCTTCATATCCTCGGCATCGGTGGGGTTTTTATGGCTGGATTAGCGCTTCTGGCCCGTTCCCTGGGCCATCGGGTGACCGGCTGCGATGGGCCGCTCTACCCGCCCATGAGCGAGGTGCTCGCTGCCCACGGGATCAGTCCGATCGTCGGTTACTCTGCCGACCAGGTGGCGTTGGGTGCCGACTGTTACCTGATCGGTAACGCCATCTCGCGCGGCAATCCGCTCCTTGAGGAGATTCTCGACCGCGGTCTGCCTTACCGATCCGGGCCGCAGTGGTTGGCTGAGGCAGTATTGCCTGGCCGCTGGGTGGTGGCGGTGAGCGGCACACACGGCAAGACAACAACGACTGCGCTCGTTGCCCATATTCTGCGCGCGGCAGGTCTTGACCCGGGCTACCTGATCGGCGGCGCGGCAGTTGGTTTCCCCGCACCGGCGGCGCTCGGCAGCACGCCGCTTTTTGTGCTCGAAGCCGATGAGTACGACACCGCTTTTTGCGACAAGCGGGCGAAGTTTGTGCACTACCGCCCGCGCACGCTGGTGATCAACCACTTAGAGTACGACCACGCCGATATCTATCCCGATCTGGCAGCGATTGAGACGCAGTTCCACCATCTGATCCGTACCATGCCGCGCAGCGCCCGAATCATTGGGCGCGCCGACCTGCCGGCAATCGACCGAGTGCTCATGCGCGGTTGCTGGTCAGAGGTTGAGCGGTTTGGCTGGGGAGGGCCGCAGCCGGGGTGGTGGGTGACCCGGGAAGGGGATCGCGTGACCATCGGCCGGGGGGAGGAGGTGTTTGGCTCCGTTTTGCTGGCGCTGCCTGGCGTGCACAACGCGCTCAATGGCTGCGCGGCAGTGGCTGCGGCAGTCCACGCCGGCGTTGCCCCACAGGAGGCGGTGGCGGCGCTGGCGACTTTTGCCGGTGTGCGCCGTCGGTTCGAGCAGCGCGGAACGGTTGCCGGGGTGACTGTCTATGACGATTTTGCCCACCACCCGACGGCGATTGCCGCGACCCTTGCTGCCCTTCGGCCTCAGGTGGCTGGGCGCCTCATAGCCGTCTTTGAACCGCGCTCGAACACCATGAAACGGGGGGTCATGCGCGAGCAGCTCCCAGGAGCCTTCGCTGATGCTGACCGCGTCTTCGGCTACAGCAAAGGGTTGGACTGGGACCTGGCATCTGCTTTGGCCCCCCTTGGCAACCGGGTGGTGGTGGATGATGCGATCGACCGGTTGGTGGCAGCAATCGTCGCGGCGGCGCAGCCAGGCGATGCGATCGTTGCGATGAGTAATGGCAGTTTTGAGGGGATCCACGAACGGCTCCTTGCTGCGCTGGCAGAACGAGGTGCGCAGAATAGGTAAGGGGCGGTAGGGGTGAAGGTGCAGCCAACGCCACAGGTCGAAGCAGCGCAGCGCCAACCCCCCTACTGGCAGGAGGCCTGCGCCGAACTGGCCGCGCGCGACCCGGTGTTAGCCCGGCTGATCGCCGACTACCACGGGGAGCGGCTCTCATCGCACGGCGATCCTTTCGTGACGCTAGCCCGGGCAATCGTCGGTCAGCAGGTCTCGGTGGTTGCTGCTGATCAGATTTGGGCCCGGCTAGTGGCTGTGCTGGACGGTGCGGTCGATCCCCACCGGCTGCTTGACGCTGATGAGGCGCTGTTACGCCGCGCTGGGCTTTCGGGGCGCAAGGTGACCTATCTGCGCGATCTTGCCCACCATGCCCAGCGCTGGCAGGTTAGCCACTGGCCCCACTGCTCCGACGAGGAGCTGATCGAACTTCTAACCGCAGTGCGCGGGATCGGCCGGTGGACGGCCGAGATGTTCCTGATCTTTCACCTCTTGCGCCCCGACGTCTGGCCAGCCGACGACTTGGGGCTACGGCGGGCGCTTGTCCGCTTCTATGGTTTGACCGATAAGCAGCCGCTTGCGGCGTGGCGCGCTGCCGGCGAGCGCTTTCGCCCGTGGCGCACGGTGGCCACCTGGTACCTGTGGCGCGCGCTCGATCCTGTTCCGGTTGCCTATTGACCAGCCGACGCTGGGGAAGGGTTCGGGTTGCTGCTGGCGGCGTGGTCCAGGCGCTTGGCTTCGGCCTCGTCGACGATTTCAAAGACCCGCACCACCCGTTTGACGCCCAAGGTGGTCCGGGCAACATAGGTGGCGGCATCGGCTTCGCGCCGGGTGACGATTCCCATCAGGTAGACGACCCCATTTTCGGTGACCACCTTGATAAGATGGGAAGGAACATCCTTGTTGCCGACCAGCCGGGCTTTGACCTGGGTGGTGAGCGTGGCATCGTTGGCCCGCGAGCCAAGCGTCGATGGGGGGGCAATGACCAGCTCATTGACAACAGCGCGGATATTGGCACCTTTGCGGGCGATCGCTTCGGCCTGCTGGCGCGCTTCATTGTTGGGGACTTCGCCGGTTAGGAGCACCAGCCGGTTAAACGAGGTGACATTGACATGGGCGCGATCGCCCAGTTGGCGTCCGATCTCATGGCCGATGGTCCATTCGAGCCGTTCGTCTTCGACGATGGCGCCGCTCGTGCGTCGGTCGGCAGCAACAGCTGCTGTGGTGGCCACACCGGTGGCGACCACTGGAAAGCAGCCAGTAAGAAATAGCGGCGATGCAACAAGAAGAGCAGCCAGCGCGATAGGGAAACGCAGAGTATTCACCGTTTCCGTATAGGGAGGGGTCATAGGATCTCTCCTAGCAGGATCGCTTCCCAGGTTTCGGTCAGCGTGTGAAGGGTAAAAAGAAGAAGCTCATCGTGGAGGGCGAGGGGAAGGTCAGGTAGGGCTATGGCAATGTCTGTGCCACGCAGCCGTGGCCATAGGGTGTCGTTGCCGTCGTGACCGATGGCGATCACCGGGCAATCGGCATCGATCCCGACCTGGAGCGCCGCTTCAGCCATCGTGCTTGGTGTGGTGCCAAAAAGGGCGATAATCGGATCCCCTTGCTGGACGAGTACGGAGAGGGGATGGTTATCGGTTGCCTGCTGGTCAGCGGGAAGAAAGAGAGCGGCAAAAGGGGGGCGGGATTTTTCGCTGGGAAACCAAAGCCGGTCGACGAAGTGGGCAGCTAGATGGCGCTGGGCCGGATCACTAACCACCCAGACCCGCTGGCCGGCTAGCACCGCTTCGGCCAGCCGCTCGGCGGCAACCGCCAAGGCAGGGGCCAAAGAATCGACGGTCTCCCGGTATAGGCTTTGGAGTAAGGAAAACCGGTCGCTGATCGCTTCGATGAGGTCCATGATGAGAGAGTTTACCAAGGAGCGACGGGAAATGCGTTGGCGATCCACTCCGGCGGGTGTTCTGACGTGGTATAGGCAAGGATGTCGCAGCGCATCGGGTGCTCGACGTAGCGTCGACCGACCGGACCGGCGAGCCAGTAGCGGATTGCCGCTGCCAGCCGCCGCTGTTTGGCAGCGGTGACCGTTTCGGCAGGGGTGCCGTAGCGGCTGCTGGTGCGTTGGCGCACTTCGATGAAGACGACCGTGGCTTTATCGAGCGCGATGAGGTCGATCTCGCCGCGACGGCAGGTGACGTTGCGGGCAAGGATCTGCCAGCCCTGCGCGGAACACCACGCGGCAGCCAGTTGCTCAAAGGTGGCGCCGCGCGTGCGGGGGGGCACCGGAGGGGGCCAGGGTGTGGGAGAATCGCCAGTTGGGGTCACGGAGGATGCTCCTGATGAGAAACGAGTGGCGTGCGCTGGCAGCTCAAGCAGCCTGGCGCTTAGCACAACCAGCATTGTATGTGGTTGCTACCCCTTTGGGAAACCAGTTTGATCTGTCACTGCGGGCGTTGGCGGTGCTCGATGGTGTTGCTGGCATCGCTGCCGAGGATACCCGCGTGACACAGCGGCTTCTCAAGGAGTGGGGGATTGTCACACCGCTTGTTGCCGTACATGCCCACAACGAGGTGGTCGCAAGCCACATGCTGATCGAGCGGCTGCGTGCTGGGGATTCGTGGGCGCTGGTGAGCGATGCCGGTACCCCTGCTGTCTCTGACCCTGGGGCGCGGGTGGTGGCGGCGGTGCGGGCCGCTGGTTTCCCGGTTGTGGCGATTCCTGGGCCAAGTGCGGTGACTGCGGCAATCTCCATCTCCGGCTGGGGAGAAGCAGGGTTTGCCTTCTACGGTTTTTTGCCAGCAAAATCGGCCCAGCGGCGTGCGGCGATTGCCCGGGCGGCTGCCGGCACCTTGCCGATCGTTTGGTTTGAGACGCCGCACCGGATCGCTGCATCGCTTGGCGATCTCGTGGCCCACTTCGGCCAAGAGCACACGATTTTTCTTGCCCGTGAGCTTACTAAGCGCTTTGAAGAGCACTTCCAAGGGCCGCTCATTGCGGCGCAGCAGTGGCTTTCCGTTCGTCCCGAGCGGCAGCAAGGGGAGTTTGTGCTCGTCGTTCCCCCGCAAACGGATCGCCAGCAGCAGCGGGAAGCGGCGCAACGGTGGCTTGAACGCTTTCTGGCTGCCGGAGTGGCGCGCAGCGAGGCGGTCCGCTGGGCAGCTGAACTCTTCGCAATTTCCAAAAACCAGTTGTATGATTGGAGCATTGCCCATGAACCCAAGGAGTGAGGCGATGGGAGAGGCAGTTACTCGGGTGACCTTGCCCAGGCCTGACGATTGGCACCTCCATCTGCGCGATGGGGCGGAATTGGCTGCCGTCGTCTCTCATAGCGCAAAGGTCTTTGGCCGCGCCCTTATCATGCCCAACCTCAAGCCAGCCGTGGTCACGGTAGCCCAGGCGCTTGCTTACCGCGAGCGGATCATGACGGTGGTGCGCCAAATTGGGGGGCGAGCGGTCGACTTCGTGCCGGTGATGAGCCTTTACCTAACCGAGGCGACCGACCCCGCTGAGATCGACCGAGCGGCGGCAACTGACGGTCTGGTCCGGGCGGTGAAGCTCTACCCGGCAGGGGCGACGACCAACGCGGAAAGCGGGGTGCGCCAGATCGAGGCGGTCTATCCCGTTCTCGCCCGGATGGAGGAGCGCGGGATCGTCTTGTGCATCCACGGTGAGGTGACCGATCCCGACGTCGATCTCTTTGACCGGGAAGCGATCTTCATCGAGCGGGTGCTCATGCCGATCGTTCGCCACTTTCCGGGGCTGAAGGTCGTGTTGGAACATATCACCACGGCCGATGCAGTGGCGTTTGTCGAAACGGCGCCGACCAACGTGGCAGCGACGATCACCGCCCACCATCTCCTCTTTAACCGCAACGCCCTTTTCCAGGGGGGCATTCGGCCGCACTTCTACTGCCTGCCGGTGCTTAAGCGCGAACGGCATCGCCAGGCGCTGGTGGCGGCAGCCACAAGCGGCAATCCAAAGTTTTTTCTTGGTACCGACTCGGCACCGCACGCGCGCAGCACCAAAGAGGCGGCGTGCGGCTGCGCCGGGTGCTACACGGCGCACGCAGCGCTTCCTCTTTATGCCACAGCCTTTGCTGCAGCAGGAGCACTGGGGCGGCTTGCCGATTTTGCTAGCCGCTTTGGCGCGGCCTTCTACGGGTTTCCTGTGGCACACGACACAGTTACCCTAGTGGCGCGCCCCTGGCAGGTGCCGGCAAGTTATGACTACCTGCCAAACGACCCATTGGTGCCGCTCATGGCTGGGGAGACGCTGATGTGGCAGGTCGAGGAGAAACCAGATGATGCATAGATTGCTCTGGGCGGCGATGATCCCAGTTACCATGTTTCTGGCCGGATGTGAGAATTCGGCCACTGCTTTTATGATCGACGGGCGGGAGCACGCGCTGATCCTGGTGCGCGAGCAGTCGCTGCCCTTTTCCGAGGTGAACCAGTTCATCCTGGTTACCCGGATGCCTCACTGCCAGCGCCGATGGCGAATTCAGCCCGATGCTACGCCGCTTGCTCCGATCAAGGTCTATGCCGCTGGCGAGCTGTTATGGGCGCTGGAGCAGAAAGGGCGGTGGTATCTTGCCTCTACCGAGGAGTGCCAGGTTCAGGTGTGGCAAACTCCAGACCCAGCTCGCCTCATGGGGCTTGTTGGGACCTTTACGAACCAGGAGGGCCAGATCCGGTTTACACCGGCCAAGTAACCCCTATAAAATCTTACCTGGGAAGTCCGCCAGGCAGTCGCCGCAACCCATTCTGGGTTGGGGAGGAAAGTCCGGGCTCCACAGAGCAGGATGCCGGCTAACGGCCGGGCGCCGCAAGGCGACGGAAAGTGCCACAGAGAAGAGACCGCCGATGGCCCCGTTCGGGGATCAGGCAAGGGTGAAACGGTGGGGTAAGAGCCCACCGCGGGACGGGTAACCGGACCGGCACGGTAAACCCCATCCGGAGCAAGGCCAAATAGGGAAGCGATAGCGTGGCTCGCGCTGCTTCCGGGTAGGCTGCTTGAGCCCATCGGTAACGGTGGGTCTAGAGGAATGACTGCCCCGGGGCCAAAGCCCCGCGACAGAACCCGGCTTATCGGCGGGCTTCCCACTTGCGGCAACGCAATCTGCTGCTCTTTTCCCATCCTTTCCCCTCTTTTTGTTTGCCCAAGTTTCGCTGCTACCAGACCAACGGTTCTGGCTAGGGCTTTTTGTGCCCCATGTATTGAAAAAAAATACAGTAGCATGTGGTGGTTTTTAGTGGTAAAAAGTGGGGAAACGGGGAGGAGAGTGGGGATTGTTTCAAGGGGCAGTGGCCGTGACGCTCGACGGGAAGGGACGGATGACGATCCCGCAGCGTCATCGCGAGCAGCTGAGCCCGGAAGGGGCAGCGGTGGTGCTCACTGCCCACCCCCACCGCTGCGTAATCCTCTACCCACAACCGGTGTGGGCGCCGATTCGCGACGAGATCGTCCGTTTGCCCGGGCTCGATCCCCGGGCTGCGGCGCTCAAGCGGCTGCTGGTTGGTTTCGCCCAAGAGGAGGTGCCCGATGGCGCAGGTCGCATTCTGGTGGCGCCATCGCTGCGCCAGTGGGCAGGGCTGGAGCGCGAAGCGTGGTTGGTCGGACAGGGGACTCACCTTGAGCTCTGGTCGGAGGCGGGCTGGGCGAAACAGCAGGAGGCGATGCTCACCCTCTCGCTTGTCGATCTCCCCGAACCGTTTCATGGGTTGACGTTATGATGGCCGAAGGGCATCAACCGGTTCTGGTGCGCGAAGCAGTGGCAGCGCTGGCGGTGCGCGCCGATGGGTGGTATCTGGATGCCACCTTTGGCCGGGGAGGACACAGCCGAGCGATTCTGGCTCATCTGGGGCCGCAGGGGCGGCTTTGGGCCCTTGATCGCGACCCTGAGGCAGTAGCGGTCGGCGAACAGCTCGCTGCTAAAGACCCCCGTTTTGCCATTTACCACGCTCCCTTCTCGCGCCTGGGCGAAGTGCTCACCAGCTTAGGCGTGGCGGCAATCGACGGGGTGCTTTTCGATTTCGGTGTCTCGTCGCCGCAGCTCGATACTCCCGAACGGGGAATGAGTTTTCGCTTCGACGGCCCACTCGATATGCGGATGGATCCGACCAGTGGCGAGCCGGTCTCGGCCTGGCTGGCCAGGGCCGATTGCGACGAAATAGCGGAGGTGATCAAGAACTATGGCGAAGAGCGGTTTGCTTATGCGATTGCAAAAGCGATTATTGCCGCGCGCACCCGAGCGCCCCTCGTTACGACAGGTCAGTTGGCCGAAGTCGTGGCGCGGGCGGTTCCGCGCCGCGAGCCGGGGCAGCACCCAGCGACGCGTACCTTTCAGGCGTTGCGCATCTGGGTGAATCAGGAGCTGGCCGAAATCGATGCTGCGTTGCCGCAAGCAGCCGAGCGGTTGCAGAGCGGCGGGCGATTGGTGGCAATCAGTTTTCATTCGCTCGAGGATCGCCGGGTTAAACGGTTTCTGCGCGGGCTCTGTGAGCCGCAGCCGCTGCCGCCGGGGGTGGCGATTCCCGAGCGCGATCGGCCCATTCCCCCTTTCCGGTGGGCAGTCAGAAAAGAGGTGCCAACAGCAGCAGAGGTGGCTGTCAACCCGCGGGCCCGGTCGGCCATCCTGCGGGCGGCGGAGCGGCGATGAGCACGAGCTGGTGGGATGGGGTATTGGTGGGCATGGTGGTGGGATCGGCGATCGCCGTCGTTACCGTCCGCCACGAGGTGCGTGAACGGATCCAGCAGCTGGAAATGGAAAAGGCCAGTACCGTTCGAATCGAGGCGCAGTGGCGTTCCCTGGAGGTGTCCCGGGCAGCAGCTGAGCAGCCCGAGGCTCTCAAGCGCGTGGCTGCGCAGATGGGGTTGTCGGCGCCGACGCCGGACCGAATGCGCCGTTGGGAGGAGTTGCGATGACACGTGATCTGGCGGCAGGTACGTTCCGTCTGGCTGTTCCCTTGCCGCGGTTGGTCGTGGTGCTTGGGGTGGTGGGGTTGCTCCTTCTGGCAATCGTCGGTCGGGTGGGCTGGATGGTTACCCATGAGCGGGAGTTCCTACAGCGACAAGGGGAGCAGCGCTTTGAGCGGCTCGTCGAGGTGCCCGCTGCGCGCGGGCGGCTCTTAGACCGCCGCGGGGTGATCCTTGCCGATTCGGTAATGACCCAGGCGATCTGGGTCGATCCGCTGCGTCTCAAGGAGGCTTCGTTCGAGCAGCTTGAGCAGTTGGCCAAGCTCCTGGGGATGACGCCCGAGCAGCTCGAAAGTTCGATCAAGAGCGGAGGGCGCCGCTTTGCCTACTTGAAACGGCAGGCCCCGGTCGAACTGGCCGAAGCGGTTTCTGCACGCAAGATTCCTGGAGTTGGCCTCTTGCCTGACCCACGGCGGGTCTATCCGCACCGCTCGGTAGTGGCCAATGTGATCGGCTTGACCGATCTGGATGGCAACGGCATCGAGGGGGTAGAACGGGGGTTCGATGCGCTGTTGCAGGGGCGGCGGGGGCGGCTGGTGGTGACCCAGGATCGGCAGGGGCGTCCAGTCCAGGAGGGGGAGTGGCTCGAAGCCCCTCAGCCGGGTAAAGACATTGTGCTGGCGCTCGACCTAAGGCTGCAGACAATAGCACTGCAGGCGGTAACCGCTGCCGTGGCCGAGCACCGAGCCAAGGCGGGAACGGCGGTGGTCATCGATGTCAAGACGGGTGAAGTCTTGGCCATGGCCAACGTGCCGACTTTCGACCCCGAGTTTCGGCAAAATCTCAACTGGGCCGAACTGCGGAACCGGGCAATCACCGATAGCTATGAACCAGGGTCGGTGATCAAACCGATTCTGGTGGCATTGGGGCTTGAGCGCGGGGTGGTCAGGCCAGAGACACGCATCGATGTGCGCGGCGGCGTCATTCAGGTGGCTGGCCATGCCATTCATGACGCCCACGCCAGCGACCGACCGCTTACGGTAACCGAAATTGTGCAGAAATCTTCTAACGTCGGCGTGGTCAAGATTGCCCAGATGCTGCCCGCCGAGGCGGTGGTGAGCCACTACCGCCGCTTCGGTTTCGGGTCGCGCCCCGAACTCCCCTTCCCTGGGGCGACGGGCGGGCGAATCTTTTCAGCCAAGTCGATCAAGCCGATCGAGCTGGCCACGATGGCCTATGGCCACGGGATGTCCGCGTCGCTGCTACAAGTGGCCAGCGCTTACCAGGCACTAGCCTACGACGGCTGCCGTTTGCCGTTGTCGTTCGTTCGGGTAGAATCCCCTCCCGTGTGTCGGGAGAGCGACCAAGTGGTCAGCCAGGCTACGGCCCGTGCTGTCCAGAAGATGCTGGCCAGCGTCACCGAAGAGGGGGGGACGGGGCTCAAAGCACGGGTGGTCGGCTACTCGACCGCTGGAAAGACGGGGACGGCACGCAAGCTGGAAAATGGGGTCTATGTCCATAAATATGTTGCCTCTTTCGTCGGGTACGCCCCGGCGAGCAATCCGCGTTTGGTGGTGGCGGTGATGATCGACGAGCCGCAGGGGAAAGCCTACTACGGCGGATCGGTAGCCGCACCGGTCTTTGCCGAAATCGTCCGTCAGGCGCTACCAGCTATCGGCGTTTTGCCCGACCAGCCGGTCCCGTTCCTTGCCGAGCGGCGTCCTCCGCAAAGTTAAATTCGTCCCCAATGTCCCAGAGTCTCCTTCCTGCTTGGCCCGATGAGGTCGACCGTCTTCTGGCTTTATGCCGCGAGCAGTTCCCTACGGCCCAACTCGCCGCGGACTCGCGGCAGGTGGACCTTGGCGACCTCTATCTGGCCTTTCCCCATGAGGGGCGCGATGGCCGAGCCTATTGCACCGATGCCGTGGCGCGCGGTGCGGCAGCGCTGCTCATTGAAGAGGAGCAAGACCGTTTTTCCTTGAAACCAGCGGCATGGCCAACTTCTGAAGGGCGGGAAATACCGGTGTGGCGGGTGCCGCGTCTGCACGACTGGGCCGGTGAGTGGGCCCACCGCTGGTACGACCGTCCTTCGGAGCGGCTGCACCTCTGGGGGGTAACGGGAACCAACGGCAAGACCACGATTAGCCAGTGGTTGGCGCAGGCGTTGGAAGCAAATGGCCTTGCCACCGGTGTGATTGGAACGCTGGGGGCAGGGCGGATCGGTTCCTTTACGCCCACCGGATACACCACACCGCCAGCCCTTTTGCTGCACCGCTTGCTCAACCGCTTTGTTCAGATGGGGTGCTTTGCTGCCACCCTCGAGGTCAGCTCGATCGGGGTAGCCGAGCGGCGCCTCGATGGTCTGCGTTTTACCGGGGCGATCTTTACCAATCTGTCGCGCGACCACCTTGACTACCACGGTACGATGGCCGCTTATGCGCAAGCGAAACGGGCTTTCCTCTTCCGGCCGGAGCTCGACCACCAGATCTTCTGGGTCGACGACCCGCTGGGGGGCGAGTGGGCCAAAGCTGCCGGAGCGATGGTGGCGAGCGGCGAAAGAAACGGTTCGGTCTGGTGGGTGGGAAGCGCTGGCGCGATTGCAGCCCTGATTGCCGAGGCTGGCGTACCGGTAAGCCGCGTGGTGACCACCTTGGCCGCGACCGGCGAGCCGTGCTGGCAGGGGAACGCCTGGCAGGTTCCGCTGGCCCTGACGATGCCGGGCCAAGGAGCCGCACATCGGGCGCTCCTCACCCTTTCTGCGCCTGGCTGCTTTCAGGTGGCCAACGGGATGCTCGTGCTTGCCGCGCTCCTTGCCGAGGGGGTTCCGCTTGCCGAAGCATGTGCATCGTTAGCTTTTCTGCGCCCGCCCCCCGGTCGGATGGAGCAGGTGGCTGAAGCCCCCTATGTCGTCGTCGATTACGCCCATACCCCTGATGCGCTGGCGCGGGTTGCAGCCGCTCTTGCTGAAGTTGCCCGTGCCCGCCACGGCCGGCTATGGATCCTCTTTGGTGCCGGGGGGGACCGGGATCCGGGGAAACGGCCAGAGATGGGGGCAGCGGCAGCTGCGCATGGCGACGTTGTGATCGTTACCAGCGACAACCCGCGCAGTGAATCCCCCGCCGCCATTGCCGCACAAATCGTTGCTGGAATTCCGCACGGTTGTCGCTACCGGATCGAACTCGATCGCGCGGCGGCGATTAGGTTAGCAGTCACCGAAGCAGCGCCAGAAGATGTCATTCTTATCGCTGGCAAAGGGCATGAGCGCTACCAGGAGATCGCTGGCGTTCGACTCCCCTTTGCCGATCGTGCAGTGGCCGAAGCGGCACTGGCTCTGCGTAGCGATCGTCCAAGCCGATCGCCCCTGGCTACCGAGGCAGAAGAGAAGGAGCCGGAATGAACCGCGATTTAGCAACCCTGTGCCGTGGCCTGGGTCTGACTCCCCCACCGGCATCAGCAGATCTACCCGTTGCCGGGGTGACCACCGATTCCCGCGGCGAGGTGACTGGGCGGCTCTTCTTCGCGCTGACCGGTCCTCGCTTTGATGGCCACGATTTCGTCGCCCAGGCGCTGGCCAAAGGAGCCGTGGCGGCGGTGGTCGCCGCCTCGCGCTGGGCCTCACATCCCGATGCCGTTCTCGTCCCTGGCGACCGGATCCTTGCTGTTGCTGACCCATTGACGGCGCTTGGTTCGCTTGCCCACTGGTGGCGGCAACAGTGGGGTGGGCCAGTGGTGGCGATCACCGGTAGCGCCGGCAAGACAACGACCAAGGAGCTGCTGGCATCGGCGCTTCGGGCCGCACTTGGAGATGAAGCCGTCTGGGCTACCCCGGGCAATTGGAACAACGCAGTAGGGGTGCCGCTCACCCTGTTGGGATTAACCTCTGCCCACCAGGTGGCGGTGGTGGAAGTGGCGATGAACCAGCCAGGCGAGATCAGTGCGTTGGGTCGGCTGGCCGCGCCCAACGTTGCTGTAGTCCTCAACGCGCTGCGCGCCCACCTGGCTGGCCTTGGGTCGCTGGCGGCGATCGCTGCCGAGAAGGGGTCGCTGATCACTACCCTGGCGCCAGAAGGGGTGGCAGTGCTTCCGATCGATTCCCCCTTTTTTAGCGCGTGGCATCGGCTTGCCGCCGGGCAACGGGTGGTGACCTTTGGCCGTGCCCCAGAGGCGACCGTTCGGCTGCTCGCGACGCAGTCGTCAGCCAGTGGGCTCTCAGTGACCATCGAAAGGGCTGGTCAGCCCTTTACCGTTGCGCTGCCCTGCTGGGGGGAGCACTTGGGGGCGTTGGTGGCCGCCGCGCTTGCCGTGCTAGGCCAGTGGCCCTTCCACTTGGGGGGAATTGACGCCAGCGCAGTAGGTCATTCGGCCTCTCTCTGGGAAGCTGCGGCAGCAGCGTGGGCCAAACTCCCTCCAGTCCCTGGGCGGCTTGAGCGGCTGGTTACCCCATCTGGTGCTCTCCTCTTTAACGATACCTACAACGCCAACCCCGATGCAATGAGAGCGGCGATCGACGTGCTCGTTGCCGAGGAGGCTGCTCAACGGATCGTTGTGATCGGGGAGATGGCCGAGTTGGGAGCGGCAAGCCGCGACCTGCACAAAGAGGTAGGTGCCTACGCGCGCGATCGCGGCATTGATCGCTTCTACGCCTTGGGGGGAGACGATGCTCGGGCAGCAGCAGCCGCGTTTGGCCAAGAGGGGCGTGTCTATGAGAGCGCCGAAGCGCTCCTTGCCGAGCTAATGCCCGAGGTCAATGGCCAGACAGCGGTTCTGGTCAAAGGGTCGCGGGTCAGCCGCATGGAGCGGATCGTTGCAGCGTTGTGTGGGCAAGGGGGAAAGAGTGCTGCTTGAGTTGGCGCAATGGTTGGCGCAAGAGATTCGCGCCTTCAACGTCTTTAACTACATCACCCTACGCACGCTCCTGGCAGCGCTCACCTCTCTTTTTGTCTCATTTCTGTTGGGGCCGTCGGTGATCCGCTGGCTGGCCAAGAAGAAGGTCGGGCAGGCAGTACGCCAGGATGGACCAAGCAGCCATCTCAGCAAAAGCGGAACCCCGACGATGGGGGGGGTATTGATTCTGCTTGCTACCCTTATCTCGGTGTTGCTCTGGGGCGAGTGGTCAAACCGCTACGTCTGGGTCGTGATGTTGGTAATGCTTGGGTTTGGCTTGGTTGGGTTCATTGATGACTGGCGCAAGGTGGTCTATCGTGACCCCAAGGGGTTGCCGTCGCGCTGGAAGTACTTGTGGACTTCGCTCATTGCGCTCGCTGCTGTCAGCTATCTGGCCTTGCAGGCGACACTGCCGGTTCATACCACCCTGATTGTTCCCTTCTTTAAGGAGGTTGCGATTCCGCTCGGAACGTTTGGCCTGATCGTTCTTGGCTATTTTGTCATCAACGGTGCTAGCCATGCCGTCAACCTTACCGACGGACTCGATGGTCTGGCGGCGATGCCGGTGGTCTTGGTCACCGGGGCACTGGCCATCTTCTCTTATGTGGCCGGTCATGCCCTCTTTGCTCGTTATCTAGGGGTTCCCTATGTCCCCGGGGCGGGTGAGTTGGCGGTGATCTGCGGGGCAATCTGCGGCGCAGGGCTCGGTTTTCTCTGGTTCAACGCTCATCCGGCGCAGGTCTTCATGGGCGATGTCGGGGCGTTGGCGCTGGGAGCAGCGATGGGAACAATCGCCCTGATCATCCGGCAGGAGATCGTCTTTTTTATCATGAGCGGGCTCTTTGTGGCTGAGGCGCTCTCTGTGATCGTGCAAGTCGGTTTCTTCAAGTACTCGGGGGGGCGGCGGGTCCTGCGCATGGCGCCGCTCCACCACCATTTCGAACTTGGTGGGTGGAAAGAGACGCAGGTGGTGGTGCGCTTTTGGATCGTGACGATCATCCTGGTGCTCATTGGTCTTTCCACCTTAAAGTTGCGCTGACGACGATGGAACTGGTCCTGGGACTGGGAACGAGCGGTGCGGCGATGGCCCGGTGGCTGGGGAGGGCTGGCAAGCGGCTGCGGGTTGCCGACTCGCGGGCCAAGCCGCCACACTGGGCCGAGTTGGCCAAGGAGCTGGCCGATGTCGATTGGCACCTGGCTAGCGACTTCTCTCCAGCGCTGCTTGCTGGGGTCGATCGGGTCTGGCTCTCGCCCGGGCTGCCGCGCACTCTGCCGTGCGTGCGCGCGGCGCTGGCCATGGGTATCCCGGTGGGGGGAGAGCTTGCCCTCTTTGCCGAGGTCCGCGCCGAGCGCGGTAATCGGGCGCCGGTTCTGGCGATCACTGGCACCAACGGCAAAAGTACGGTGACGGCGCTCACCGCCCATCTACTCAGTGCGCTGGGGTTCGATGCCCCGCCGTTAGGGAATTTCGGTACGCCGATTCTTGCTGAAGCGCTGGCGCGCGATCAGGACAACCGCCCTTGGCCGCAGGTATGGGTGGTTGAACTATCGAGCTTTCAGTTGGAAGGGGCGGGTTCTTTTTCCGCAACCGCCGCAACGGTATTGAACTTTACTCCCGACCACCTTGACCGCCACGGGTCGTTGGCCGCCTACGCTGCCGCCAAGGGGCGCTGCTGGGACAAGGGGGCAGTGGCCGTCTGGCCCCGCGACGAGATTGGGGTGCGCACCTGGTTTCTTACGCCAGCAGGGGCGCGGGTTACCTTTGGGTTGACACCGCCACCGACTGCCAACGATTGGGGAGTGGTCGCGAGCGGGAATAACGCGTGGTTGGTATGGGGAGAGCGGCGGGTCATTCCGGTGGCGGCGCTACCCTTGATCGGTCGGCACAATGTGGCCAATGCCCTTGCTGCGCTGGCGTTGGTGACGCAGGTGATCGGTTGGGACGATCGCTTGGCTGAGGCGCTAACTACCTTTACCCCCTTGCCACACCGAATGGCTCTGGTGGCCACACGCCGCGACGGTGTTCGGTTCGTCGAAGATTCGAAAGGGACCAACGTCGGAGCTACGGCCGCGGCAATCGCCTCGCTCGACTCCCCGGTGCGTCTGATTGCTGGCGGCGATGGGAAGGGGCAGGATTTTGCCCCATTGGCTAAGGCAGCGATGGGGCGGGTGGTGGCCGCCTACCTCTATGGCCGTGACCGTGAGGCGTTGGCTGCGGCGTTGGCTGCCGGCGGCATTCCCGCACACTGCTTTGCCTCCCTGGATGAGGCGACCCAAAGAGCAGCTGCTGTGGCGCTGCCTGGTGAAGTGGTACTGCTCTCGCCGGCCTGTGCCAGTTGGGACCAGTTCCGCGATTACCACGAACGGGCCGAGCGGTTCGTTGCGCTTGTCCGCTCGCTCGTTGACCCAGCGGAGCGCAAGGAATGAGGGCTGCAGGTTGGCTGGGAAGAGGCCAGAGCGCCGATAGCAACCCGGCCGGATTGGCTGCACCGGTGTGGGGGATGATGCGACTTCGTCCAGAGTTCGACCACCCTGGTTCGCCTGACCCTTGGCTCCTTTGGCCCGTGCTGCTCCTTACCGCCTGGGGGCTGGTGATGGTCTATTCAGCAAGCATCGCGGTGGCGGCCGAGGCGGGGAATCCGATGGGTTTCCTGGTCCGGCAGCTCTTCTATGCACTCGTTGGGGTGGTGGCTGCGTGGTGGGTCTATCGGCTGCCGACCGCCTGGTGGCAGCGTAACGCCAAGTGGGTCTTTCTGGCAGCGACCTTTCTGCTTCTTTTGGTCCTCGTTCCTGGCATCGGCAAGAGCGTTAATGGGGCGCGCCGCTGGATCGGCGTAGGTCCCATCAGCGTTCAACCGGCTGAAGTGATGAAACTGGCCATGGCGATCTTGGCCGCCGACTATACCGTGCGCAAGTTTTCGGTGATGAAAAGTCTCGTCCACGGTTTTTTGCCGCTGGCCAGCATTGTGATCGGCATTGGGGCGCTGCTTTTGCTGCAACCCGATTTTGGTTCGCTGGTTGTCATCAGTGCCGTTGCTTTTGGCATCCTTTTTCTGGGCGGGCTCGACTGGCGGATCTTTGCCGCTCTCTTTGCTACGGCCACGGTGGCCTTTGCGGCGCTGATCCTCCTTTCGCCCTATCGGATGGCTCGTCTGGTCGCTTTTCTCGACCCGTGGTCTGACCCATTGGGCAAAGGGTATCAACTCACCCATGCCTTGATTGCGTTGGGACGCGGAGAGTGGTTTGGCGTTGGTTTGGGCGGCAGTATCGAAAAACTCTTCTATCTGCCAGAAGCGCATACCGACTTCATCCTGGCCGTCGTTGGCGAAGAGCTTGGCTGGGCAGGGGTAGCCGGCGTCGCCCTCCTTTTTGGGGTGCTGCTGTGGCGCATTTTCCAGATTGGGCGGCGGCTCGTCCAGGTAGAGGCCTATTTTGCCGGGCTGGCCGTGCTCGGGGTTGGGCTGGCGATCGGTTTCCAGGCGGTGATCAACATGGGGGTGAACGTTGGTCTGTTGCCAACTAAAGGGCTGACGCTCCCCTTCATGAGTTACGGGGGGTCGGCGTTGATCATGAGCCTCGTTTCGGTTGCCTTCGTGATGCGCGCCGAATGGGAATTACGCACCCTATGTCCTGTACCGCGCCCACGTTAGCCCCAATTGCTGTTGCTGCTGGCGGGACGGGTGGCCACATCTTTCCGGCGCTCGCGGTGGCCAGGGTGCTTCATGCGCGGGGCCACCCGGTTCTCTGGCTCGGGAACGCCGTCGGGATGGAGGGGCCTCTGGTCGCGGCCTCCCCCTTTGCTTTTGCCGACCTCGCCTTTGGTCAGGTGCGCGGCAAAGGGTGGCGCCGCTGGGCGCAGCTTCCCCCTTCGTTGGCCGCGGCGACCCTGCGCGCGCGACGGGCGCTGCAGCAGGCAGGGGTGGCCACCGTGGCGACCTTTGGCGGGTATGTGTCGGTGCCCGCGGCACTTGCGGCCAAGTCGTTACGCCTGCCGCTGACCATCCACGAACAGAACGCCCGACCAGGGCTCGCCAACCGCCTGCTGGCCCCGCTGGCAGACCAGGTGTTGACCGGTTTCCCAGAGGTGCTCCCCCGCGCTGTCTGGGTCGGCAACCCCGTCCGGCCTGAGTTTCTCGCATTCCCACCACCTGGCGAACGCTACCACAACCGTTCTGGTCCGTTGCGCCTGCTCGTCTTGGGCGGGAGCCTGGGGGCGCAGCGGCTCAATGCCCTAGTGCCAGCGGCACTGCGCCTTGTGCCCGAGCCGTTGCGTCCGGTCGTTGTCCATCAGACCGGACGGGGGCATGAGCAGACCACGGAAGCAGCCTATCGCGAAGCAGGGGTGGTCGCCACCTGCTGCCCTTTTCTCGATCCGGTGGCGCCGGCCTTGGCCGAAGCTGATTGGGTCATCTGCCGGGCCGGGGCAATGACGGTAGCCGAAGTGGCCGCGCTGGGAGTAGCGGCCCATTTCGTTCCCTACCCCTACGCCGTTGATGACCATCAGTTCGCCAATGCCCAGTGGCTGGCGGGGCAGGGGGCAGCCGTGGTTCGGCGCGAGGCAGAGCTTACTCCCGAGATATTGGCGGCGTGGTGGCAGGAGCAAGGAGCAAGCAGAACGCGCGCCCAGAAGCTTGGTGAGCGCGCCTATGCGTTGGGCAAACGCGCCGCTACCGAGGAGGTGGCGGCGCTGATCGAGGAGTTGGGACGATGAGACACCGTGTGCGCCGGGTCCACTTTGTGGGCATCGGCGGGGTAGGGATGAGCGGTATTGCCGAAGTACTGGCGCAGATGGGGTTTGCAGTCAGTGGCTCCGATCTGGCGGCTTCTGCAGCGATTGAGCGGTTGCGTCAGTTGGGTGTGACCGTGCATATTGGTCACGCTGACCAGTGGGTGCGCGATGCGGATGCCGTGGTCGTCTCCTCGGCCATCGCCCCCGATAATCCGGAACTCGTTGCCGCACGATCGCGCGGCATCCCGGTGGTGCCACGCGCCGAAATGCTTGCAGAACTGATGCGTTTTCGCCAGGGGATCGCGATTGCAGGGACCCACGGCAAAACGACGACCACTTCGCTTGTGGCGACGCTCCTTGCTGAAGCTGGGCTTGATCCTACCTTTGTCATTGGCGGGCGACTCCTGGCTGCTGGCAGCAACGCCCGCCTAGGGCAAGGGGAGTATCTGGTGGCCGAAGCCGACGAGTCAGATGCTTCCTTTCTCCACCTAACGCCAGTAATGGCAGTGGTTACCAACATCGACGCCGACCACATGGGCACCTATGGCCACGACTTTGAGCGGCTCAAGAACCATTTTGTCGAGTTTCTCCACCGCCTTCCCTTTTGGGGGGTAGCGGTCATTTGCTGGGACGATGCTCCCGTGCGCGAGGTGGCCAAACGGTGCAGCCGGGTGGTTGTCTCTTACGGGTTCCATCCCGAAGCGCAGGTGCGTGCCGAAAGGGTGCGGGTGATCGATGGCCGAACCCATTTCACGCTGGTGCGCGACAACGGCCAGCGGACACGTACCGAGGTTGCGATGGCACTGCTGGGGACCCACAATGTGCGTAACGCCCTGGCTGCGGCGGCCGTGGCCAGCGAGCTCGGGATTGCCGATGAGGTGATTGCCCAAGGGCTTGCCGCGTTTCGCGGGGTTGGGCGCCGTTTCGAACGGCATGGTCTGTTTCGTTTGCCTCGCCCCGATGGTGCCACGGTGCAGATCGAGCTCGTCGATGACTACGGCCACCATCCCCGCGAGATCGCTGCAACGCTGGAAGCAGCGCGCCTGGCCTATCCTGACCGGCGGATCGTGCTTGTCTTTCAGCCCCACCGCTATACGCGCACGCGTGACTGTTTCGACGACTTTGCCCAGGTGCTCTCGGAGGTCGATGCGCTGCTGCTTACCGAAGTCTATCCTGCTGGCGAGGAACCGATTCCAGCAGCTGATGGCCGTTCGCTGGCTCGAGCGATTCGTCTGCGCGGGCGGGTTGAGCCGATCTTTGTCGATCGCATCGACGAGGTACCGCCAGCGCTAGCTTTGTTGGCGCAGGATGGGGATGTGGTGCTGAACATGGGGGCAGGGTCAATTGGGGCGGTGCCGCGTCTGTTGCGCCCCTACGCTGAAAAGAAGGGGAGATGATGCAAAAAGTTGCTGTATTGATGGGAGGCCATTCGGCCGAGCGGGTGATTTCGTTGCGTTCGGGGGAACGGGTGGCCGAGGCACTGAACCGTCTGGGGTACGAGGTGGTGCCGTTTGACCCAGCTCGCCGCTCCTACTGGGAGCTCGCTACCGAAAAGGTCGACAGGGCGTTCGTCGTGCTACATGGGCGCGGCGGTGAGGATGGAACAGCGCAGGCGATCTTAGAGTGGCTGGCTATTCCTTACACCGGCAGCGGGGTGCTGGCCAGTGCGCTGGCGATGGACAAGTGGCGCACCAAGCTGATCTGGCAGGCGTTGGGGCTTCCGGTGATTCCGGGCGTACGGGTAACGCTCACCCAATGGCAAACCAACCCGGAGGGGGTGCGAACAGTGCTCGCAGCAATTCCCGCGCCGTGGTTCGTCAAGCCTGTCCATGAAGGGTCGAGCGTTGGGGCGGGTGTAGCGGTAAATTGGTCTGAGCTGACCGAGCGGCTCGCTGCCGCTTTTACTTACGATAGCGAAGTGCTGGTGGAACAACAGATCCGCGGTCGCGAGCTGACTGTGGCGTTCCTCGACGATGAGATTTTGCCGGCAATCGAGATCGTCGCAGCCAGTGCCTACTACGACTACCATGCCAAATACGAAAGCAACGCCACCCAATACCGTTGTCCGGCTCCCCTAACGGGTGCTGAAGCTGAACGGCTAGCTGAGCTGGTTCGTTTAGCGCGCGACGCGCTGGGCTGCTCCGGGTGGGGGCGAGTAGATCTCTTGTGGGATGAGACTGGGCCGAAGCTTCTGGAGATCAACACCGCGCCGGGAATGACCGACCACTCGCTGGTGCCGATGGCCGCGCGGGCTGTTGGTTTGTCGTTCGAAGCCCTGTGTGGCAGAATCCTCGCCTCGGCCCGCTGCCAGGGTGGGAGCTGATGAGCCATTGGGGCCATCGTCCCAAAGTGTGGCGTTATCTCACTCGGTTGCTGTTGGGCGCAACCGTGGTGTTGTGGATGGTAGCGCTTTGGCCGCGGCTTACCCCCCACCTCTTTCCGACGATTGCTACGGTGACCATCAGTGTCGATTACGATGGGCGGGAGCGGATCGCTTGGCCGGAGGTTGCTGATGAGGTCGCCCGGCTCGTGCGTGGCCAGCCTTTCTTTTTTGTCGATCTTTATCGGTTGCGCGAGCGGTTGCTGCACGATCCGGCAATTGCCGCGGTGGCCGTCGAGCGTATTTGGCCCGATCAACTGGTCGTTACGGTGCGGCCGCGGGTGGCCGTGTTGCGCTGGTATGATCCAAAGGCTGCGCGTTGGTACTGGCTTGATGCCCAGGCGCGCCCCTTCCATGACCAGCGCGATCCGGAACAGACCGAAGCGGGGCCGGTTATTGGCGCAAGCGCCGATCGGCTCCTTGATGCCGTCGATCTCCTTAAGGCAGTAGTCCCCATTCTGCCCGAGTCGCTTGCCCTTGATCGGCTCGACTATTCGGAGTTGGGCAGCGTCACCATGACCCTGAAACCGAAGGTGACGCTTGCGCTTGGACAGGTGGCCTCGACGGCGGTTGCCGCCCAGAAGGTCCGCTGGTTTGTGCACCAATGGCCGCGGCTGGTGCAGGCAGGGGGAGAACCCCCAACGCGCGTCGACCTTCGTTATGAGCGGGCCTTTGCGGTGGCCTACCCCCAGCGCTTGGCCAATCCTCCAACGACCCCTGCGCTGAGGAGCAAAAAATGAGCGAAAAACCGATGTTGGCGCTCGATATCGGGTCGGCCAAAGCGGTGGCTGTCGTCGCGCAGCGCCGCCGTGATGGCGGACTCGAGACGCTGGCCTTGGCTGAACAGCCAACTTGCGGGGCGATCCGCCAAGGGGTGGTCATCAATATCGAAGGGTTGATTGGAGTGCTCACCCGTCTGATTGGCGAGCTGCATCAGGGGCGCGACCTCACCTGGCAGGAGGTCTGTGCAACGATTGCTGGGGCCCACGTTCAGTCGCTGGAGAACGTTGGGACCGTTTCCGTACGCAGCGGCGAAGTGAGCGGGCAGGATGTTGCCCGGGTCTTGGCCGCTGCTCAGCAACTGCCGCTTGCTGAAGAACGGCAGCTGCTGCACGCGCTGGTCCAGGAGTTTCTCCTAGATGACTGGGTGGCAGTTGCCGACCCAATCGGCTTGAGCGCACGCCAGCTTGGGGTGCGCCTTCATATCGTGTCGGGGTTAAAGAGCGCTACCAACAACCTGGTCAAGTCGATCCGTCGGGCCGGCCTTGACCTCACTACCCTGATGGTCCAAGGGTTGGCGGCAGCGCAGGCGGTGCTCACCGAGGATGAGAAGCGGCTGGGGGCGTTGCTTCTTGATATCGGTGCCGGAACCACGGACGTCGTCGTCTATGGTCAGGAGGCCGTGCGGTTAACCGCCTCGCTCCCTGTCGGAGGCAATCGGTTGACCCATGCTGTTGCCATGGCCTTTCGTACGCCGCTTGCCGAGGCAGAACGGTTGAAGTGCCTCTACGGAGCCGCCGACTACCACTGGTGCAAATCCGACGAGGTAATCGAGGTGGCGGCGCTCGGCGATCGGCCCATGCGCCGGATCGCCCGCCAGCGGCTTGTCGACGTGCTCCACCCCCAGGTGGCCGAACTCTTTGCGCAGGTCTGGGAGATGGTGGTCGAGCAGGGGCTGGACGAGCAGATCGGCGCCGGGGTGGTGCTCACCGGCGGGACGGCCAAGCTAAATGGGATCGCTGATCTTGCCGAAAGCGTCTTTGGTCTCCCAGCGCGGGTCGGGGTCCCCTATCTGGGCAACGACGCGCGCAGTTGGGAAGACCCTGCCTACGCGGCGGTCAGTGGCCTACTGCAAACCGAATGGAACGATGTCACTGCCCGGCCACGGCGGGCCAGCGAACGGTGGTGGCGGCGTTGGCGCGCATGGCTGGGGATAGGGGCAACATGACCGCAACGATTTGGAGTACAATGAGAAAAAACGGGAGTTGACGATGGCACTGCACGCTTTGGAAGAAGTGGTCGATGGCGCCCAGGGGAAGACGATCATCCGCGTCCTTGGTGTTGGTGGGGCTGGGTGCAATGCCTTGGACCACATGATCCGCGAAGGGGTGGGAGGGGTTGAGTTCGTCGCTGTCAACACCGATGCGCAGGCGCTCTCCCGTTCCCTTGCCCCGACAAAGGTGCAGCTGGGCAAAAGCGGCTTGGGCGCGGGATCGAAACCGGAAGCGGGGCGCGAGGCGGCTTTCGAGAGCCGCGAACGGATCGCTCAGGCGCTCGAAGGGGCCCACATGATCTTTCTCACTGCTGGCATGGGGGGGGGAACGGGGACCGGGGCAGCACCAGTCATTGCCGAGATTGCCAAAGAGATGGGGATCTTGACAGTTGCGGTAGTTACCAAACCCTTTGAGTTCGAAAACCGTGACCGCGTTGCCGAAAGCGGGATCGAAGAACTGACCCGCCACGTCGACTCCCTGATCGTCGTGCTCAATGACCGCCTCCTTGAAGTCTATGGTGAAGAGGCGACCTTCGAAGAGTGTTTCAAAGCAGCCGATAATGTGCTCAAAAACGCCGTTGCCGGCATTGCTGAGATCATCAACGTACCCGGGATGGTCAACGTCGACTTTCAGGATGTGCGCACAGCGATGGCCGAGATGGGCCGCGCGATGATGGGGTCGGCGGAAGCGCGCGGCGAGGATCGCGCCCGAATTGCGGCAGAACAGGCGGCGGTGAGCCCTCTGCTTGAAGGGACCGAGCTCTCCGGAGCCCGCTGCGTGCTGATCAATATCACAGCTAGCCGTGCCACGCTGAAGATGAGCGAAGTGCGCGACGCAGTCCGGGCCATCCAGGGTTTTGCCGCACCAGAGGCATTCGTCAAATATGGAACGGTTTTTGATGATGCGATGGAAGAGCGCATTCGAGTGACGGTTGTAGCCACCGGGCTGGGCGTGGGACGGCGCGTAACGGGTGAGGCGATTGAGACGCGCACCTCCCCCCTCTCTAGCCTGGGGGCAGCGCCCTTAGCTGGGGCCAGGACGGCTGCGCCCGCGATGCGCTCTAATGGGGGTTCAGCGCCCTTTCCTGATCCGCTGCGCGGCGTGATGCGCAGTGCGCGCAGCAAAATGCGGCGGACCGCCTTAAGCGCAGCGTCCCCCCTTGGTGATGAGGCACGGGAGATCCCATCCTTTTTGCGTCGCCAGGATGACTAAGGCACTGGTGAAGAATCGTTGCGCGCAAGCAGATCAACTCCCCAACCGGGCACAGCGATGACCATCTGGCAACATACCCTTGCCCGCCCAGTCGAAACGGTTGGAGTGGGGCTGCACAGTGGCGCGAAGGTGCGCCTGGCGCTCTTGCCGGCGCCGCCGGAGCACGGCATCCGTTTTCGGCGAACCGATTACCATCAGCCGATAGAGATTGCCGTGGCGCCGGGGGCAGTGACCGAAACGCGTTTGTGCACGGGATTGAGTCAAGGGGGCGTTGGGGTAGCAACGGTCGAACACCTCCTCTCAGCGCTGGCGGGTGTGGGGGTTGATAACGTCACCATCGAGATCGACGGGCCAGAAGTGCCGATCATGGATGGCAGCGCGGCGCCATTTGTCCTGCTTCTTGCCGAGGCGGGGCTGATGGCTCAACCGGTACCGCGCCGCTACGTGCGCGTGGTTGCACCAGTTGAGGTGCGCGACGGCGACAAGTGGGCGCGCCTGGAACCCTACGAAGGGTTTCGTTTGACCTTCTCGATCGATTTTGCCCATCCAGCGATTCGCGCTAGCCGTACCCAGGCGGTGGTCGATCTGGGCAAGTGCGACTACGTCCGTGCGGTGGCTCGGGCGCGCACCTTTGGTTTTGTCCATGAGGTCGAAGCGCTGCGGGGAATGGGGCTTGCCCGTGGCGGCAGTCTGGAGAACGCCGTGGTGCTTGATGAGTACCGGGTCTTGAACCCAGGCGGGTTGCGCTGTGAAGACGAATTTGTTCGTCACAAGATCCTCGATGCCATTGGCGACCTCTACGTGCTTGGCCATCCGCTTCTTGCCCACTTTGTCGCGCATAAATCGGGCCATGCCCTGAACAACCGGCTGCTGCGCGCGTTGATTGCTACCCGTTCCGCCTGGGAGTGGGTTACGCTGGAAAGAGGAGCCAAGGCCCCCCTTCGTTTAACTTCCCTCTTTCCCGCCCCCAGGGAAACGCTCCCTGCTTTGGCGCAATGATTGCCTTTCGCCTCGTCCTGATCGTTACGCTCATTACCGTCACGCTCGCCACCGTGCTCTATCTGCTAACGGGTGGCAGCCACTGGCTGCGCCTAGCCAAAGGGGTGGGGATCGTTGGTGGGGCGGTGCTTCTACTCTACCTCCTGCTTTTTTTCATCGAACGGCTTCTTGCCCTGTGAATCCCTCTCAAGCCAGCGGGCGATCGCCTTGGCAAGCGGCGCGGTGGCAGGAAGTTGTGCCAGCAGTTTGGTTAGCGCCTCCCGGGCTGCTGGCGACAGGGGGCGGGGTGGGGTGCTCTCCTGTTGCAGCGTTTCTCGGTCCAGGAGCGAAGCCAGCTCAGGCCGCACCCGCCAGCGGATCGTTGTCACAGGAAAGCCGCGCTGAGTCAGCTCAGCAGCGATCGTTGGTCCCATCTGCTTGAGCTTGGCCACGACCAATCCCGATGGACTAAGGAGTGTTAATTCCCCCTCGCGGTAGCTGCCCATTGCCAACTTCGCCACCCATTCCGGCGGCAGAAACTCGGCCATCGCCTGGCGGGCGCGCCACAGCCATATACCCTGCTGCTGCAGGCTCCGTAAACGGTCATCTCCGGTCATCGCCTCCGGTAGGGGGCGCCAGGTCATGATACACTTCGCCCAAATGGAACCGATTCCCCGGAATGTAGCATGTTTGCCACCCTGTTGAAAAAGATTTTTGGTAGCCGCAACGACCGCTTGCTGAAGCAGTACCGAGCCGTGGTAGCGCGGATCAACGACCTGGAACCAACGGTAGCTGCGCTAAGCGCTGCTGAGCTCCAGGGCAAAACGGCCGAATTTAAGCGCCGTCTGGAAAACGGTGCGCCGCTCGATACGCTGCTGCCTGAAGCCTTTGCTGTGGTGCGCGAGGCGGGCAAACGGGTGCTGGGGATGCGCCACTTTGATGTTCAGCTTATCGGCGGCATTGTGCTACACCAGGGAAAGATTGCTGAGATGCGCACCGGCGAAGGAAAGACGCTGGTTGCCACCCTTCCCTCCTACCTCAACGCCCTGACAGGAAAAGGGGTCCATGTCGTCACCGTGAACGACTACCTAGCCAAGCGCGACGCCGAATGGATGGGGCAGCTTCACCGCTACCTTGGTCTTACCGTCGGGGTAAACCTCCAAGGGATGGACCAAGCGGCCAAACAGGCTGCCTACCGCTGCGACATCACCTACGGCACCAACAACGAGTTCGGTTTCGATTTCTTGCGCGACAACATGGTCTATCGCCCCGAAGACCGGGTGCAGCGGCCGCTCTTTTACGCCATCGTCGATGAGGTCGACTCGATCCTAATTGACGAGGCGCGCACGCCGCTCATCATCTCTGGGCAGGCGGAGGACAACACTGATCTTTACTTGAAGATCAATGCGATTATCCCCTACCTGAGCGAGCAGAAGATGGAGGGGGAGGAGGTCATCGAGCCGGGCGACTTTACCGTTGACCTCAAAGCGCGTCAGGTGCTGCTGACAGAAACAGGGTACGAAAAGCTGGAGCGGATCTTGACCCAACAGGGGTTACTTCCAGAAGGGTCAAGCCTTTATGACCCGCGCAACATCACTTTGCTGCACCACGTCTTTGCAGCGCTTCGGGCGCACCACCTCTTTCACCGCGATCAGCACTACGTGGTGCAAGAGGGGGAGATCATCATCGTGGATGAATTCACGGGTCGCCTAATGCCAGGGCGGCGCTGGTCGGAGGGGCTGCACCAAGCGGTTGAAGCCAAAGAGGGAGTGGCAATCCGTGCCGAAAACCAGACGCTAGCTTCGATCACCTTCCAAAACTACTTTCGCATGTACGAGAAACTTGCTGGAATGACCGGCACGGCCGACACTGAAGCCTACGAATTCCAGCAGATCTATGGTCTGGAAACGGTGGTGATCCCAACCAACCGGCCGATGATCCGTATCGATGAAAATGATCGCATCTACCGTACGGCCAGGGAGAAGTGGCAAGCGGTCGTCGAGGAGATCGAGGCGTGTCGGGCGCGGCGGCAACCGGTACTGGTCGGGACTACTTCGATTGAAAACAATGAGTTTCTCTCAGAACTTCTGAAAAAGCGCGGCATTCCCCACCAGGTGTTAAACGCCAAACACCATGCCCGGGAAGCAGAGATCATTGCCCAGGCCGGACGCCCCGGCATGGTGACAATTGCCACCAACATGGCGGGTCGTGGCACGGACATCATCCTGGGCGGCAACATCAAACCGCAGATCGACGCAATCGGCCAAGACCCTACCCTCGCACCAGAAGAGAAAGAGGAGCGCATCGCTGCTCTGCAGCAAGAGTGGGAGGAGCGCCACCGCCAAGTGATTGCCGCGGGCGGTTTGCGAATCATCGGCACCGAACGCCATGAGTCGCGGCGCATCGACAACCAACTCCGCGGCCGTGCCGGGCGGCAGGGCGACCCTGGTTCGTCGCGCTTCTACCTTTCGCTAGAAGACCCGCTCCTTAAAATCTTTGCAGGCGACCGGCTCAATGCCCTGATGGTACGGCTCAAGATGCCAGAAGGGGAGGCGATCGAACACCCAATGGTCACCCGTGCGCTCGAAACGGCCCAGCGGCGGGTTGAGCAGCACAACTTCGACATCCGCAAACAGCTCCTTGAGTACGACGATGTGGCCAACGAACAGCGCAAGGTTCTCTACGCGCTGCGCAACGAGGTCGTCGACGCCAGTAGTGTTGGCGAAATGATCGATGAGATGCGATCGGGTGTCCTTACCGACCTATTCCGAAGCTATGTGCCGAATGAGAGCATCGTCGAGCAGTGGGACCTGGCCGGACTGGAACAGGTGCTTGCTGCTGAATATGCCTTGCCACTACCGGTTCGTGCCTGGCTGGAGGCGGAGCCGGAACTGAGCGACGAAGCGCTACTTGCCCGCATCCTGGCGGCTGCTGATGAGGTGTACGCGGCAAAACGGGCGCTCGTCGACCCGCAGGCGTGGGCGCAGTTTGAGCGTTCGCTGCTCCTACAACAGATTGACCAGCACTGGCGCGAACACCTAGCCGCGCTCGACCACCTTCGCCAGGGGATCCACCTGCGCGGCTACGCCCAGAAGAACCCGAAACAGGAGTACAAACGCGAGGCGTTCGAGCTCTTTGAAGCGATGCTCGAAGCAATCCGCCGCGAGATCACCCAGGTGCTGATGACCGTGCGCATCCAGGCGCCCGAAGCGGTCGAAGCGGTGGTTGAGCACGAACCGCAACTGACTGAAGTTCACTACGAACACCCGCAAAGCAGTGTGCTGGCCGCTACTGCCTCAGAGCAAGTGGAGCATGCCAGCAAAGGGGAACCGGTGCGCAACGCCCTTCCCAAGATCGGCCGTAACGACCCCTGTCCCTGCGGTTCGGGGAAAAAGTACAAACATTGTCACGGTCGCTTGGTTTAACCTTTCGTGTAAGAGGATCGCAAATGGCTGTAGGGCTAACCTTTGACCCCAAGGCGCTGATGCCAGTAGCAGGTGTGCGCATTGGTGTGGCCGAAGCGGGCATTCGCAAAGCAAACCGCCGCGATTTGACCCTTTTTGCCTTTGACCCAGGCACCATCGCCGCAGGCGTCTTTACCCAGAACCGGTTTTGCGCAGCCCCTGTACAAGTTTGCCGCCACCATCTTGCAGCCGCCAACGGCCAGGTGCGCGCCTGGGTAATCAACACTGGAATTGCCAACGCTGGTACAGGCGAACAGGGGCTTGCCGATGCCCAGCAAACCTGCGCTTGGGTAGCCGAAACGCTTGGCGTGGCGATCGAAACGGTGCTTCCCTTTTCCACAGGGGTGATTCTCGAACCCCTGCCGATGGCCAAGATCGCCGCTGCAATCCCACGCGCTGCCGCTGCCCTCACAGCTGGTGGCTGGGGTGCCGCTGCCCAAGCGATTATGACCACCGACACCGTTCCCAAAGGGGCAAGCCGGCAGGTACCGTTAAGCGATGGTTCGGTAGTTACCCTCACTGGGATCAGCAAAGGGGCAGGGATGATTCGCCCCAACATGGCCACCATGCTCGGCTTTATCGCCACCGACGCCCGGGTCGACGGCGCGTGGCTAACCGATCTGGTACGCGAAGTGGCCGATCTGTCGTTTAATGCCATCACCGTTGATGGCGATACTTCAACCAACGACTCGTTTCTGGTAGCAGCCACCCACCAGTGCGGACCACTTCTAACTGGGGCCTCCACCTGCAACGATTCGGCCCAGTTCCGCGCAGCACTTCTTTCCCTTGCTCAGCAGTTAGCACAAGCCATTGTGCGCGACGGCGAAGGAGCAACCAAATTTGTCACCGTCACGGTTACTGGCGGCCGCGATCGCTCCGAGTGCCGCCAGGTTGCCTACGCGATTGCCCACTCGCCGCTGGTTAAGACCGCCCTTTTTGCCTCAGACCCTAACCTTGGTCGGATCTTGGCAGCGATCGGCTATGCAGGGGTAGCAGACCTTGACGTTACCCGGGTTCGCGTCTGGTTGGCCAATCCCCGCAAGCGGCTGCTGGTTGCAGAAGCCGGCGGGAGAGCGCCAAGCTACGAGGAGGCTGCCGCCGCAAGAATCATGCAGGAAGAAGAGCTGACCATAGCCGTTGACCTTGGGCGCGGCGCTGCAGAAGCGACCATTTGGACCTGCGATCTCTCCTACGATTACGTCAAAATCAACGCCGAATACCGCAGTTGAGTTGAGGAAGTGCTCATGACCCAGCAGACCCAATCCCCAGCCGCAGCCGCATTCCCTGCATCAGAGTGTCACGCTCATCTCTCTGCGCATAGAGCGCTCATGGCGCTCTCACCCCTGGATGGCCGCTACGCCGAAAAACTCGACCAGCTGCGCCCGATCTTCTCTGAGTTTGGCCTGATGCACGCCCGGGTAACGGTTGAAATTGCCTGGCTGCTCCATCTGGCCACCACCGCAGAGATCACCGAAGTGGCCCCTTTCGACCCGACGATTGCCACCGAAGTGGTGCGCATTGCCAGCGACTTTTCCGAAGCTGACGCGGCGGCGATCAAAGCGATCGAGCGGCAGACCAACCACGACGTCAAAGCGGTTGAATACTGGATCAAAGAGCGGTTGCGGAATCTGCCCGGGCTCTCTGGCGCGCAGGAGTTTGTCCATTTTGCTTGTACCAGCGAAGACATCAACAACGTCGCCCACGCCCTGATGCTGCGCGCCGGTCGCGACCAGGTGCTGCTACCGAAGCTCGACACGGTGATCGCTACGCTGCGCGAGATGGCCCATACACACGCTGACTGCCCCATGATGGCGCGCACCCACGGCCAGCCGGCCAGCCCGACGACGCTTGGGAAGGAGCTGGCCAACATCGTCGCCCGGCTTGATCGGGCCCGCGCCGCCTTTGCTGGCGTGGACCTCACCGCCAAATTCAACGGCGCGGTAGGCAACTACAACGCCCACTGCGCCGCCTACCCTGAACTTGACTGGGAGGAGATCAACCGCCGCTTCATCGCCTCGCTTGGGCTGACCTTTAACCCCTATACGATCCAAATCGAACCGCACGACACGATTGCCGAGTGGTGCGACGCGCTTGCGCGCACCAACACCATCTTGATCGACGCTGCGCGCGACATCTGGACCTACATCTCGCTGGGCTACTTCCGCCAGCGTCTCAAGGAGGGGGAGGTCGGCTCCTCGACCATGCCGCACAAGGTCAACCCGATCGACTTCGAAAATGCCGAAGGAAACCTGGGCGTGGCCAACGCGCTGCTGCGCCACTTTGCTGAGAAGCTACCGATTTCACGCCTGCAGCGCGATCTGACAGACTCCACGGTGCTGCGTAACCTTGGGGTAGCGGTGGGGCATACGCTCCTTGCTTGGGAGAGCTTCGCCCGCGGCTTGGGCAAACTCGATGTTGCCCATGAGGCGATTGCAGCCGACCTTGACCAGGCGTGGGAGCTTCTGGGCGAAGCGGTCCAAACGGTGATGCGCCGCTATGGGCTCCCCAACCCCTACGAGCAGCTCAAGGCGCTCACCCGTGGTCAGCGGATTACCGCCGAGACGCTGCGAGAATTCATCGCCGGGCTCCCACTGCCGCAAGGGGTCAAGGAGCGACTCCTTGCTCTGCGTCCGCGCGACTATACCGGCAAGGCGGCTGACCTAGCCAGAAGGGTATGAGTTATGATGAAAAAAGGAGTTTGAGGTCTATCCCAACAGTACGCTATACAAAGATAAGGAAGAACTTGAAGCGCTGCAACTTGGCGCTGTCCAGATGCTGGCGCCATCGCTGGCCAAGTTTGGCCCCCTGGGGGCTTTATTTTTGACAACTACGACGAACTCCACAAAGTGACCTATGGCCCGGTGGGTAAAAAGCTCCTTGATGCGCTCGAGCCCAAAGGGATCAAGGGGCTGGCCTATTGGGACAATGGGTTTAAAGTCTTTTCCGCGAACAAACCGCTGCGCAAGCACGAGGTGCAAAAATATGTCACCCGCTCCGACCACGACTATCTGGGCTATGCCGTGATCACCAACAAGCGCTTCTGGGACGGGCTACCGGCGGAAGTGCGTAGCCAATTGGAAAAGGCGATGGAGGAGGCGACTGAATTTGCCAACGCCATCGCCAAGAAAGAGAACGACGATGCGCTGGATCAGCCCCGCCGCCGCAAAGATCAGCGCCTCGCGCCGGCTGCGCTTGACCTCTCTCATGGCCGCCCTCCTTTCCGGAGTCCGCGAGCTTGCCGCTTCGTGAGCAAATCATAGTATTTTTGTCGGATATTTCAAGAGGGCGAAGGAACGGCAGCAGCGGCAACCTCCGTAGCCGGCAGGGGCCGGCCATAGAGAAAGCCCTGGGCGCGCAGGCAACCTCTTTCGATCAGCAGCGCCAGCTGATCGGCGTTCTCGACGCCTTCGGCAACCACCTCGAGTTTGAGTGCGGCCGACAGGGCGATCACGGCGGCGACGATCGCCATGTGGCTTTCGCGGTCCAGATTGGCGGTGAAATGCCGATCGATCTTGATGCGGTCGATGTGGAAATGGGTGAGCGCCGCCAGGGTCGAATAGCCGGTGCCGAAGTCGTCGAGCGTCAGTCGTATCCCCAGTGCGCGCAACGCTTCGAGCGTTGTGCGCACATGCTCGGTTGGAGCGAACAGCGCACTTTCGGTGAGCTCCAGCTCGAGGCGCGCGGGCGGCAGGCCGGATTTTTCCAGGGCCGCGACGACGGTGCCGTAGAAATCGCCGACCTCGAGCTGGCGCGCCGAGACATTGACGGCGACCCTCTCGCCATCGCCGCGCGCACTGCTCCAGCTGGCGGCATCGCGGCAGGCTGTTTCCAATGCCCAGGCGCCGAGCGGCACGATCAGCCCCGTCTCTTCCGCCAGTGGGAGGAAGACATCGGGCAACAGCAGACCGCGCGTCGGATGCCGCCAGCGCAGCAAGGCCTCCCAGGCGACGACGCGACGGCCGGCGACATCATATTCGGGTTGATAGTAAAGGACGAACTGCTCTTCTTGCAGCGCGCGGCGTAGATCCGATTCGAGCGCCTGGCGTTCGCGCGCCGCCACATCCAGTTCAGGCTCGAAGAAACGCCAGCCGTTGCGTGTCGTCGTCTTGACCTGGTACATCGCGACATCGGCGGCCTTCAATAGCGCGTTCAGGTCGCGGCCATCGGTCGGCGCGAGCGAAATGCCTATGCTGGGCGATGTATGCAGGCGATGGTCGGCGACCAAATATTCCTCGGCCAGGCGGGCGCGCAGCTTTTCGGCCAGCGGCGCCACTTCCTCGGGTTTATTGACGCCCTCGAGCAACACGACGAACTCGTCGCCCCCCAGCCGCGCCACCAGGTCGTCGGCGCGCACCGCCGCTCGCAGCCGACTGGCCACCTCGATCAGCAGCTGGTCTCCGACATCATGGCCGAGACTGTCGTTGATGTATTTGAAGCGATCCAGGTCAATCAGCAGCAAGGCCGCGCCGACATCGCCGCGCCGGCTGCCAGCCAGCAGACGATTTGCGCGCTCCTCGAGCCGGCGGCGGTTGGCCAGTCCCGTCAGCGTGTCGTGATGCGCAAGATAATCGATGCGCGCCTCGTGCGCCTTGCGTTCGGAGATGTCGGCGAACAGCGCCACATAGCGCACCCCGCCGTTCGGTAGTTCCACCCGGTTGATGCACAGCCACTTCGGGTATTCATCGCCATTCTTGCGCCGATCCCAGATCTCACCGTGCCAGTGGCCTTCCTCAAGCAGTGCGCGCCACATATTTTCGTAGAACGCCGCGTCGTGACGGCCGGAACGCAGAATGCGTGGATTACGACCGACCGCTTCGTCGGGCGCGAAACCGGTGATCAGCGTGAAGGCCGGATTGACGCGCAGGATGGTGCCCGCTTCGTCGGTGACCATGATCGCCTCTGGGCTGTATTCGAACACCTCTTCGGCCAGCCGCAGGCGCTCACGCTCGCGCCATTCCGCACCGATGTAACGGAAGACCAGCAGCATCGGCGCGCCGGGCTTGACAAGCGGCGTATGTGAAACGAACAGCACCGGGAAAGGCTGGCTCTGCCAGGGCGTGACGATTTCGGCCTCATACGGCAGGGCCTCACACAAGCGCTGCATCAATAGCGACCTCGGTGCGCGACCGGCAAGTTTGATGACTTCGCCGAGGGGGCGACCGACGAGACCGGCGGCCGGGTGGCCGATCAGCGCCTCGGCGACGGAATTGGCAAAAAGAATCCGATAGGGCGGCAGACGGTCGTGGAGCAGAATCGCTTCGCCGACCGCTTCGACGATCTGGCGGCACAGATCGGTCGCGGGAGCATCGAAGGTATCGTTGCGATCGGAAAAAGTATCGTCGTAATCTGACATCGGAAGTTCTCCCTGAGCCCGGTATTATCGCCGCCTGTCGCAGCGAACGCGCCGGACGGTAGTGTACCGAATTGTGTGCAAGAACGTCAGCTGCTGGAAGCGGGCGGGTGGTCATGGTAAAGGTCGGATACCTGTGCGTTCCAATGGACAATCTTGGATCATATCCCCCGCGCTTGACGGATCAGCCGGCGCGTTCCCTGACGTTGTGCGCTTCCCAGCAAGCGTCAAGGTGCGTTCGATAACAGGCGAAGACGGCAACGGCGGCAGACGAGATGCGCTCGGCATCCAGCGCGCCCAGACCCGTGGCGAAGCGCCAGAAGCGTTCCCAGCGCGCTTCTCCACCAGCATGGGTAAAGAAGCGCCGCGGCGCATAAGCGGGTAGGTTTTTTTGCAGCTGGCGGGCGATGACCACGGCGCCTAGGTTCGCGCCCTCCAAAACATAGAGCGCGCCCAGTTTGGCTGCTGCGTCCTCAAGAGGTGGCAGAAAGTCCCTAAGCGGCCAGGGGCTAGTCTTCAGGTCGGCCAGATCTGCAGCAAGATCGGGCAGGCGCGGCGGCAGCTCGGGCGGAGCAAAATCTTTCAAAGCCTCTTCGAAAGCGGCTTGCGGCGCATATAACGCCGCCAGCGCGTGGGCATAGTCAGCCAGTGAGAGCGTCTTGGCGGTCAGCGGGGCAAGGAGCGGGTGTCGGTCGAGATCGCGATGCGCCGGCCAACATGCCGCGCGCAAGCGGGCGGCGAGCGGCGACCTTGCGCTCATGCCGCGAACACCCGCTCGCGCAAGCGCAAAAGCAGCAAGCGCACCTCATTCTCCCAAGGCCGGCAGTAGCCGATGCGCTTTTCGACCCATTTTTCGAACGAGCGGCGCGGCGCGATGCCCAAAGTGCCGTCGTGGTATTCGACCGGCTTGTCGGGATTGCCGCCCCAGGCGACTTCATAAAGCCATTCGCGGCGGCACAGATAGAGGCGCACCTCCGTTTCGGCGCGGGTCAGACGCAAAGCGCAGAGACCGGCCACCTCAGTCAGCGGCAGCCCAGGAATGGCGCGGGTCAGACTCTCGCATTGCCAGACGATCAGATTGTTCGCGCGCAGAAAAGCGTCGCAGGCGGCCAAGGCTTCTCCGTGCAGCGTCACGCCATGAAACGCCACCCTGTCGCCGACGCACAGCGTCGCGCCATCGGCATGGGCCAGCTCGATCAGGACGGAGGCCATCTCCGGCCAGGCGGAAATGAGGTCGCCGTGCCGCTGCCAGGCGGTATGCAAGGGCGCCAGCCGATAGTCGAGGGTATCGAGGCAGCGCATGCGCTCCTGGCTTTGGAAAGCGGCCCAGGCGAAGGCAAAATCGCGCACGTGGACGCTCAGGGCGTCGAGCAGTGCCACCGGGAGCTGCCTTGCCTCGCGGCTATGGGCGGCCACCAGTGCCGCGAGCTGGCCATGGATGACGACAGGGAAGGAGAGCGAGGCGACCACGCCCATGTTGGCCAGATAGACCCGATGCACTGGCGAGACGCTACGCAGCGCCGAGTAGGTGAGATCGGGCGGCTGCGGATCGACGCCCAGCACCGCCACCGGTTCGGCGCGCGCATCGGGAATCCAGCGCCACGGGTTCTTCAGATACAGCTCGCGGGCGATCCTCGGGATATCGCTGGCCGGAAAGCGCAGGCCCAGATAGCTGCCATAAGCTGCCGGATCGCGGGTCTCGGCGACCACCTCGCCATCGCCGTCCGGCAAGAAAGCATAGAACATCGTGCGGGTAAAGCCGGTGGCCGCGGCGACCAGCTCGACCAGCGCCTGACGGCCGGCCGCCAGCGCCGCGGCGTCGGCGAATGAGTGCGGCAAAGCAACGCCGCTGGGCGCATCCCAAGGCAGATGCGGCAAAAACTCGATCACCATGTCGCCCGAGGGCATACGCTGCGCGATCGCGTCGCAGGGGGCAGCGGCAGGAAACGCAAGCACCCGCTGGCAACAGCTTCCCGGCGTATCGCCTAGCTCGGCCAGCAGGCCTCGACATTCCGTCGGCGCTTCCCGTCCGAGCCAATCGTCGGCGGCGCGGCCGAGAAAGGCCGCGCAGTTGGCCGAGACGTATCGGATTCTTCCGTCTCTGCCGACGACGAGCAGCGCACCATGCGGCTGGATCAGGCCAGAGCGGTGCAGCGGCTCTTGCTCGCAGACCTCAAGCGCTCGGCGTTCCATTGCCTGCCTCACGGGCGATCAAATCCTCGAAAGCATCGGCCTCGAGCGGGCGGGAGAGCAGATAGCCCTGGACGATGTCGCAGCCATGCGCCTCGAGCCAGGCCATCTGCACCGCCGACTCCACGCCCTCGGCGACGGTTTCCAGCTCCAGCGCCTTGGCAAGCCCCAACACGGCGCGGGCGATCGCCTCGTCCTCGTGGTCCAAGCCCAGGCCATCGACGAAGCTCTTGTCGATCTTCAGCTCCGCCAGCGGCAGGCGCTTCAAATACGAAAGCGACGAATAACCGGTGCCGAAATCGTCGACGGCGATGCGTATACCTTGGGCGTGCAGCGCTTCCAGGTTGGCGGTGACCACGCTGCTGTTTTCGAGCAGCGCCCCCTCGGTGATCTCGACCTGGACGCAGTCCGGCCGCAGATGCGCCGCCGCGAGCTTTTCCGCCAGACGCGGGGCGAAGTCGCTCTCGCGCAGCATGCGGGGGGAGACGTTGAAGGCGATGGTCGGCACCGGTAGCTTCAGCGCCTGCCAGGCGACGATCTGCTTGACGAGCAGATCCTCGACTGCCTTGGAGAGATCGACGATCAGGCCGCTGGCCTCGGCGATCGGGATGAACTCGCCCGGCGAGACGTCGCCCAGCTGCGGATCGCGCCAACGCAGCAGCGCCTCGGCGCCGGCCAGGACGCGCTTGCCGCCGATCCGGTATTTGGGCTGGAACACGAGCCGTAGCCGCCCAGCGCGGATCGCCTCGCGCAGCGCGCTCTCGATGGCGGCCCGCTTCATCAGCTTCACCTGCAAATCGGGCTTGAAGAACTCGATGCGGTTTTTGCCCAGCTCCTTCGCCCGATACATCGAAGCATCGGCCGAACGGATCAGCGCCGAGGAATCGCTACCGTCTTCGGGATAGAAAGCGATGCCGATGCTGGCCGAGACGAACAGTTTCCGTCCGGCGATCTCGAAGGAAGCGGAGAGATTGTCGACGATGCGCCGGGCGATGACCTCGGCCGCTTCCGGGGTGCAATCGCTGAGCACGACGGTGAACTCGTCGCCCCCGAAGCGCGCCACGGTATCGATGTCGCGCACCTCCTCGCGCAGCCGTTGCGACGCCTGGCGCAGCAGCTCGTCGCCAATCTCGTGGCCGAGCGTGTCGTTGATGGTTTTGAAATTGTCCAGATCGACGAACAGCAGCGCCACGCGTCTCTTACTGCGTCGCGCCTGGGCCAGCGCGTGACGCAGGCGATCGTGGAACAAGGCGCGGTTGGGCAATCCGGTGAGCGGATCGTGGGTGGCGAGGTATTCCGCCTTGCGCTGCGAGTCTTTGATCTGGGTGATGTCGGAAAACACGGCGACGTAATGCTCGACGTTTCCTTCCGCGTCGAGGATACGATTGATGGTCAGCCATTCGGGATAGATTTCGCCGTTTTTGCGACGGTTCCAGATCTCGCCCTGCCAAAAGCCGGTTTCGTTGATCGCGTGCCACATCGCCTGGTAGAACTCGGCGCTGTGGCGGCCCGATTTGAGCAGCGTGGTCTTCTGGCCGATCGCTTCCGCGGCGGTATAGCCGGTGATCCGCACGAAAGCGGCATTGACGGTCTGGATCGTGCCGGCGGCGTCGGTGACGACGATCGCCTCGCCGGCCTGGTCGAAGACGCGCGCGGCGATCCGCATCTGCTCCTCGGCCAGCCGCTCCTTGGTAATGTCCTCGGCCTCGACGATGAAGGCGCTGGGCTGTCCGCCGCCATCGCGCAGCGCCTGGTGCACGCTGCGGAACCAGCGGCGTGCACCGTCTTTCGTTTCCAAATGAACCTTCTCGACTGGCGCGCTGCCGGCCAGCGCCTCGAGGTCGCAACGCCACAGCTCGGCGGCCAGCGGCTGCGGCAGGAGATCGAACAAGGTGCGCCCGGCAAGCTCCACATCGCCGATGCCGAAATAATCCCGGAAACGCCGGTTCGCATAGAGGAAGCGGCCCTGGATGTCGCGCAGGGCAAAAATTACCATGGTGTTTTCCATCAGCGCCGTCAGGCGCGCCTGCGATTCGGCCAGCTCCGCCTGGGCGCGCACCACGTCGGTGATATCGATCAGGGTCACCACCAGCGTGCTCACCTCGCCGGTCTTGTCCAGCCCCGGCACGATGCTCAGGCGCAAGGTACGGCCTTCGATCGTCAGCGTGACCTCCTCGCGGTCGGCATGGGCGAGCGAGCGCCCGAGCAGCCGTTCGAGGTCGACCTGGCCCTCGAGCAGCTTGAGCCGCGAGACATGCTGGCGAATCGCCGTCTGGCGCAGATCGAAGCGGCGCATCGCCGGCGCGTTGAAGCGCCTCAATTGCAAGCCGCGGTCGAACACCAGGATCGGGAATTGCAACGCGTCGTATAAATGCGCGTATTCCTCGGCCAGCTGCGCCAGCTCCTGGGTCTTGACGTTGAGTTCCTCGTTGAGGCTGACCAGCTCCTCGTTGGTGGCCTGCAATTCTTCGTTGGCCGCCTCGAGCTCCTCGTTGGTCGCTTGCAGCTCTTCGTTCGACGCCTGGGCCTCCTCGTTGAGGGCCTGCATCTCCTCGTTGGCGGTGGCCAGCTCCTCGACCAGGGTCTGCAAGTGCTCGCGGGTGGCGACCAGCTCGTCCTCGATCTCGCGCACTTCGGCGCCTGGCGGCTCGGTGGTCGACTCCTCGACCTTGAGATTTTCCGGTATGAACAGCACGAACAGCAATTGGCCGACGGCCTCCGGCGCCGGCCCGACGACGATACGCAGATACTCTTTGCCGTATTTGCGCCGCCGGCCGCGCTGCGTCTTGCCCGACTGACGGCAGCGATGCAACAAGGAGAGCAGCTCGCCACGCAGCGCCGGCGCCACGGCATCGGAAAGCGCGAGACGCGCCGCGCCGCTGGGAAACTGCAAGTAACGCTCGGTCACGCCAGCGCTGTAGAGGATGTTGCCATCGATGTCGGTGAGCGCTGCCGCCAGCGAAAAATGGGCGGCCAAGGCTTCGAGCAGCGCCTCGACGCGCCGCTCGCGCCGCTGGGCCGGGCTTTTCAGCGGGCTGGGCGAAGGCGCCTCGGGCAGGATGGCCAGGCTATCGCCCTGTTTGCGGAACAGGCGTTCGCGACGATCGACTGGGCTGAACAGCTGCTCGGCCTGGGCCGTGCTTTCCGAGCGGCCAAGGAACAGATAACCGTCCTTGACCAGGCCGAAATGGAAAGTCTGCAAGGTCTTGGCCTGCAACGGCGCGTCGAAATAGATCAGCACGTTGCGGCAAGAGACCAGATCGAGGCGCAGGAATGGCGGATCGGAGACCAGGTTGTGGCGCGCGAAGACGATCATGTCGCGCAGATGCTTGTCTACTTCGTAGGCATGGTCCACTGGATGGAAATAGCGCTCGAGTTGATCGGGGGAGATCTCGCTCAACGCTGCAGCAGGATAGATTCCGCGGCGCGCTACGTTCAGAGCTTCGTCGTCGATGTCGGTGGCGAAGATCTGCACGCGGTACAGGGGCAGCCGGTCACCAAGCGCGTTGGCGAAAAGCATGGCGATCGAATAGGCCTCCTCGCCGCTGGCGCAGCCGGCCACCCAGACGCGAATCTCGCTGCCCGGCGGCTTGCGCCCGACCAGCTCGTGAATCGCCCGGCGCAGGACCTCGAAGGCTTCGCGGTCGCGGAAAAAGGCGGTGACCGAGATCAGAATGTCGCGCGCCAGCAGATCGATCTCCTGGGGGTGGGCATCGATCCAGTTGAGGTAGCTCTCCAGATCTGGGTTGCCGGTTGCGATCTCGCGGCGGCGGATGCGGCGCATCAGCGTGCCGATCTTGTAGCCGGAAAAGTCGTAATGCAGCTTCTCGCGCAGCTTGGCAAAGAGCCGCTCGAGCAGGTCCGGCGGCTGATGCTCGGCCGTCTCGCCCGGTCCGAGTTCGATGAGCTGCGGCAAGCGGGCGGCGATCTCCTCGGGCGCGAGCACGTAATCGGCCACCCCCGCCTCGATCGCTGCACGTGGCATGCCGTCGTATTTGGCGGTCTCCGGTTTCTGCGCAAAGGTCGAACCACCGGCCGCCTGGATCGCACGCAGGCCCGCCACGCCGTCGGAGCCGGTACCGGAAAGCACGATGCCGATCGCCGCATCGCCTTCCTCGGCGGCCAGCGAAATGAAGAACTGGTTGATCGAGGGCTTGGGCACCACTTCGGGCGGAGCGGTGACGAGCTGGATGCGTCCGTCCTTGTAGATCGCGTTGTGGTTGGCCGGCACGACATAAATCGTCCCGGCGCGCGGCGCCTCGCCCTGGGCCGCCTCCTTGACGAGGAGCGGCGTTTCGCGGGCGAGGATCTCGACCATCATGCTGCGATAGGAGGGCGACAAATGTTGCAAGACGACATAGGCGCACGGCAGATCGGGTTTCAGGCGCCCGATCAGCTGCGTGATCGCCTCGAGGCCGCCCGCCGAGGCGCCGATGCCGACAATCCAAGTTTTCGGATGATCCATAACCTGCTTCCCATCCGTTCGATTTGATTGTAGCTGGTTGATGGGAACTTCGCAACAACACGCGTCCTTACCCCATAGAAGGTCTGGCAAATAAAATGGAAGAAAGCGCAGGGACTGGCTTAAACCACCGCCTCTTCTTTTTTGCGTTCGGGTCTGATGAGCGTCTCGCGGGTGACGCGGAACCACATCAAAAGCGCTGCTGAGACAAAGATCGACGAGTAGATGCCAAAAAGGATTCCGATGGTCAGCGCCAACGCAAAGTAGTAGAGGGTTTCGCCGCCAAAGAGCAGGATCGAGAGGACCATGGCCAGCGTTGAGCCGTGGGTGATGACGGTACGCGACATGGTCGAGGTGATCGCATGATCCAGCAGCGCGGCAAGGTTGATTTGGCCGCGGCTTGCCCGCATCTTTTCGCGCACGCGGTCAAAGATCACCACCGTCTCATTGACCGAATAACCGAGCGCCGCCAACACCGCAGCCAACACCGCCAGCGAGAACTCCCACTGAAAGAGCGCAAAGAAGCCCAGGATGATCACCACGTCATGAAGGTTAGCGATGATCGCGGCAATGGCAAAGCGCCACTCAAAACGGGCAGCCAGGTAGAGAATAATCCCGACAACCACGAGCAAAAGCGCCGTTACTCCGTTGGTGACCAGCTCTTTTCCCACCTGTGGGCCGACAAACTCGGCCCGGGTAATCGTTATTTCCGGGTGGCGGGCAGTAAGGAGCGCGCGCAGCCGGTCGGTGATCGCCTCCGGACTCTCTTCGCGGTGCAGGGCAAGGCGGACGATCGCTTCGCGCACCGAGCCAAAGTGCTGGACTTGGGCTTCGGGAAAGCCGTTGGTTGTTAGCGTCTGGCGCAGCGGTTCCAGCGCGATGGGCTGCGGGCTCGCTAGTTCCACAAGCGTTCCGCCGGTAAATTCGATCGTTAGGTTCAAGCCGCGAACAACGACCGCTGCCAACGCCACGAGAAAGAGAAGGAGCGAGACGGCATTGAGTACCGGCGCATAGCGCATAAAGGGGATATCGGAGCGGAGCCGAAAAAATTCCATGAGTCAATCCTCAACCGATACGGATCCGGGTAATCCGTCTATTGCCGCCATACCAGATGTTGATCAGGAAGCGCGAGAACATTACCGCACTGAAGATCGAGGTGAGGATCCCCAGCACATGCACCACCGCAAAGCCGCGCACTGGCCCCCAGCCGAAGATGAGAAGCGCAAGTCCTGCAATGAGCGAGGTGATGTTAGAGTCTAGAATCGTATCGAAGGCGCGGTCGTAGCCAGCAGCAATCGCCAGTTGCGGCGAGACACCAGCGCGCAGCTCCTCGCGGATCCGCTCGTTGATCAGCACGTTAGCATCGATCGCCATGCCCAGCGTCAGCGCCACTGCCGCAATCCCTGGAAGGGTAAGTGTTGCTTGTAGAAGCGACAAAATGGCCACAAGCAGCACAAGGTTCACAAAAAGGGCAATTACGGAGAAGAGCCCGACCAGCTCGTAATAGAGAATCATAAAAAGTGCAATCGCCACAAAGCCGTAGAGGGTTGCTTTGACTCCGCGCTCGATGTTTTCTTTCCCTAAGCTCGGCCCCACGGTGCGCTCTTCAACGATGCGCATTGGAGCTGCCAGGCTGCCCGCGCGCAGTAGCAGAGCAATGTCGCGCGCTTCCGAGGTGGTCATCGCACCAGAGATCTGCACCCGTCCGCCGCTGATTTCGGTTCGGATCACCGGCGCGGTGACCACTTCAGCCACCCCCCGGTCGATGAGCAGAATCGCCATCCGTTTGCCGACATTGTCGCGGGTGATGTCGCGAAAGATCCGCGCCCCTGCTGCATCAAGTGTCAGGTGAACGGCCGGTTCGTTGGTCTGGCTGTCAAAGCCGGGCTGGGCATCAGTCAGCCGTTCGCCAGTCAGAACCACTTCGCGTTTGACAAGGATCGGACGACCAGTCCGGTCGTAGAGAAGCTCGGTGCCTGAAGGGACGCGGCCGCTTACCGCTGCCTCCAACGCCCCTGGTGTGTCGTCGACCAGGCGCACCTCAAGCGTCGCGGTTCGCCCAAGGATATCCTTAGCCTTAGCTACATCCTGTACCCCTGGAAGCTGTACGACGATGCGGTTTGCTCCCTGCTGCTGGATGATCGGCTCGGCCACCCCCAGTTCGTTGATCCGGTTGTGCAGCGTCGTAATGTTCTGCTTCAGGGCAAAATCGCGGATCGTCTTTTCAGCCGATGGGGTAAGTCGGGCAACCAGCCGCGGTCCGTCAGCCGTTTCGTCCAGGTCAAAGGTCAGCTCAACAAACACCTTGGCCAACACGGTCCGCGCCTTATTGGCGGTTTCGCCATCGGCAAAGCGCGCTATGATCGCGTTGCCCTGGCGGGTGATCTGCCGGGCGCGGATCCGTTCGGCGCGCAGCGTCGCCTGCATATCGGCAGCAAAGGCATCGAGCCGCTGGGCAATGGCGCCGGCCATGTCGACTTCCAGAAGAAAATGGACGCCACCCCGGAGGTCAAGCCCCAGATACATCGGCTTTGCGCCAATGGCTTGAAGCCATGCCGGCGCTGCCGGCAACAGGTTAAGAGCCACCACGTAGGCTGGCCGCTGCGGGTCGGGGTTGAGCGCGCTATCGATGCGGTCGCGCGCTTTGAGCTGGGTGTCGGTTTCGGCAAAAAGCAGGCTGAGCGTCTGCGCCTCCTCTTGGAACCCCTGGATCGTAAGCCCCGCTTCACCCAATACCGACTCGAGCTGGGTTTTGAGAGCTGTCGTGTTCCAGGTGCTGGCTGCTTTGAGCGGGGTGATCTGGACCGCTGGAATCTCCCCAAAGAGGTTGGGGAGCGCGTAGAGGGTGCCAAAAAGCACCACCGCGAGGATAAGGGCAGCTTTCCAAAGGGGCGTGCGGTTCATGGCCAGGTCTCGCCAGGGGGGTCAGAGATGTTTCACTGTTCCTTTGACCAGTACAGCCAGGATGGTCGGTTTCTGAACGACCACTTCCACTCCTTTGGCGATTTCAACCGTGACGAACTGATCATCAATTGCGCGCACAATGCCGATCATCCCCCCCTGGGTGAGGACTTCGTCGCCCACTTTGAGCGCTTCGAGCATCTGCTTGTGTTCCTTGGCTCGTTTCATCTGCGGCCGAATCATCAAAAACCAGATGACGACGAACATTAAGATAAGGGGCAGAAGCGGCATCAGGCCGCCAGTGGGGTCTGGTGTGCCAGCGGCCGCTTGGGCATAGGCAGGGGAGATCAGCATGGTCGCACTCCAGGTTATTAGGTTACAAGTCTGCCATTGTAACACTGGGTGCAGTACCACTTTTCGAGTTGCTAAGAGTTGCGCCTCAGCCTGGTAGTGAGATAATGAAAACTTTAACTGCCATTAGGGTGAGTAACATGAATCTGACCGTCGAACTCTTGCGCGCGCTCAAGGGGGCAGGAGCCCGGGAGATCTTCGGGATTCCCGGCGACTTTGCCTTATCTTATTTCCGGATCATCGAGGAGGAGCAGATTCTGCCGCTCTACACCTTGTCGCACGAACCGGCGGTTGGTTTTGCCGCCGATGCTGCCGCCCGCTTTCATGGCGGCGTAGGGGTGGCAGCGGTGACCTATGGTGCCGGAGCGCTCAATATGGTCAATGCCGTTGCGGCGGCCTACGCCGAGAAGTCTCCGGTGGTTGTTCTCTCTGGTGCCCCTGGGGCGCGCGAGAGCGGTTCGGGTTTGCTCCTTCACCACCAGGCTAAGACACTCGATTCACAGTTTCGCATCTACCAGGAGATCACTTGCGATGCTGCGCGCTTGGATGATCCCGAAAAGGCCCCCGCGCTGATCGCCCGGGTTTTGGGCAACTGCCGACGCCACTCCCGGCCGGTCTATCTGGAATTGCCCCGTGACCGAGTTTCTGCTCCATGTGCTCCGGTGCCACCACTCTCTGCCCCTACCGTGGATCCTGAGGCGGTTGCAGCCTGTGCCGACGAGATCCTAAATCGATTGCGGGCGGCGAAGCAGCCCGTCCTGATGGTTGGGGTTGAGGTGCGCCGCTTCGGAGTGGAGAAAGAGGTGGGTGAATTGGCCGCGCGGTTGGGGATTCCGGTGGTCACCAGTTTCATGGGCCGGGGGTTGCTGGCCAACGCTGGAGCGCCGCTGCTTGGAACCTACATGGGGGTGGCAGGGGACCCCGACATCAGTCGGTTGGTCGAGACAAGCGACGGGTTGCTTCTCTTTGGCGTGATCTTGTCAGACACCAATTTTGCCGTTTCGGAGCGGCGGATCGACTGGCGCACGACCATCCATGCCTTCGATGGCGAAGTGCGTATCGCGCACCACTACTATCCCGATATTCCGCTGCCAGCGCTCGTGGCGGCGCTGCTTGAGCGGGTGCCGGACACTGGTAACCGTTTCCAGCCGGCCCATAAACCCTATCCCGAAGGGCTGGTGCCCGATGAGGCCACGATCACGCCACAAGCGATTGCCACAGCCGTCAACGACCTGATCCGGAACCACGGTAAATTTCCCATCGCTGCCGATACCGGCGATTGTCTATTTACGGCGATGGACATTGCCCACACCGAACTGGTTGCCCCCGGTTACTATGCGACGATGGGGTTCGGTGTTCCGGCCGGACTGGGGATCTGCGCCAGCGGCGCTCGGCCGCTGATTCTGGTGGGTGATGGGGCATTTCAGATGACGGGTTGGGAGTTGGGCAACTGTCGCCGCTATGGCTGGGATCCGATCGTCATCGTGCTAAACAATACCAGTTGGGAGATGCTCCGCGCTTTCCAGCCTGAATCGCATTTCAACGATCTCGACGATTGGCATTTTGCCGATGTGGCCAAAGCCCTTGGCGGCGACGGCTTCCGCGTGCACACGCGCCGCGAGCTTCTGGCGGCCCTAGCACAAGCGTGGCGAACGCGTGGCCGTTTCCAACTGATCGAAGCGATGATTCCGCGCAAGGCAATGTCCCCGACGCTGCAACGCTTTGTCGAGGGGGTCAAGCGGTTGAGCCAGCCGGCTTAGGGAGGATGAGGGGTCGGGTATAATCCCCCCTATCATTAAGGAGCCGACTGCAATGACCATTCTGGTGACCGGCGGGGCCGGGTTCATCGGCAGCAACTTCGTGCTCGACTGGCTCGCTGAGCGGAGCGAGCCAGTGGTGACGCTCGATGCTCTTACCTACGCCGGCAATCTCGACAACCTGGCCGCTGTGGCCGATGACCCGCGCCACACATTCATTCATGGCGACATCGCCGACCAGGCGCTAGTGGGTGAGCTGCTGCGCCGTCATGAGGTGCGCGCCATCATCCACTTTGCCGCCGAATCGCACGTCGACCGCAGCATCCTTGGGCCAGAGGCGTTTGTCCAGACTAACGTCGTTGGCACCTTTCGGCTCCTCGAAGCGGCGCTTGGCTACTGGCGCGAACTCTCCGCTGGTAAGCAGGCGGCCTTTCGGTTTCTGCACGTCTCCACCGACGAAGTCTACGGCACCCTCGGCCCGAACGACCCGCCGTTTACCGAGACCACCCCCTACGCGCCCAACTCCCCCTACGCAGCGAGCAAAGCCGCCTCCGACCATCTGGTGCGCGCCTACCACCACACCTACGGGCTGCCCACCCTTACCACCAACTGCTCGAACAACTACGGCCCACGCCAATTCCCCGAAAAGCTCATCCCGCTTTGTCTCCTGCGCGCCTTGGCTGGTGAGCCGCTGCCGATCTACGGCGACGGGCAGCAGATCCGCGACTGGCTCTATGTCGGCGACCACTGCGCCGCGGTACGCCGGGTGCTCGATGCTGGGCGCTGCGGTGAGACCTACAACATTGGCGGCCACAACGAACTGACCAACTTGACGGTGGTTGGCGAACTCTGCCGGCTGCTCGACCGGATCCAGCCGCGCGCCGACGGTAGGAGCTACCGCGAGCAGATCACCTTCGTTGCCGACCGCCCCGGGCACGACCGCCGCTACGCGATCGATGCCCAGAAGATCGCTGCTGAGCTCGGCTGGCGGCCGGCCGAGCAGTTCGCCACCGGGTTAGAGAAGACGGTGCGCTGGTACCTGGCCAACCCCGAATGGATCGCCCGGGTGCAAAGCGGCGCCTACCGCAACTGGATCGACCGGCAATACGCAAGCCGCATTGGGCAGCACGAGCGATGAACCAAGAGCGACCCCGCGTGCTCCTTCTGGGCCGCAACGGTCAGGTGGGGTGGGCGTTGGCACCGCGGCTCGCGCTGCGCTACGCGCTGATTGCCCCCACCCGGCAAGAGCTTGACGTCAGCGACCTTTCAGCCCTTTCGGCGTTTCTGGACGAAGCAGCGCCGCAGGCAATCGTCAATGCAGCCGCTTATACGGCAGTGGATCGTGCTGAAAGCGAACCGGCACTTGCTTACCGCCTCAACGCCGAAGCGCCCACATTGCTTAGTGAGTGGGCAGCGCGCCACGGCGCGGTGCTCATCCACTACTCAACCGACTACGTCTTTGACGGTCAGCTCGACCGCTTCTACCGCGAAACCGATCCGGTAGCGCCAATTAACGTTTATGGCGCGAGCAAACAGGCCGGCGAAGCGGGGATTTTGGCAAGCGGCGCGCGCGCAGTGATCCTGCGCACCTCGTGGGTCTATGGCCTGCACGGGCAGAACTTCCTCAAGACGATGCTGCGGCTTGCGCGTACCCGTGAGGAGCTACGCGTTGTTGCCGACCAGGTGGGGGTACCGACGAGCGCCGAACTGATCGCCGAAGTGACCGAACTGGTACTTGACCGGCTCCTTGCCCACCCCAGCCAGATGCTCCCGCCCCTCATGCATCTGGCGCCGCGCGGCGCGGTGAGCTGGCACGGGTACGCCCAATTTCTTCTTGAAGTGGCCCAAGCCCACGGCTGGCCGCTCGCGCTGCCGGTGACCGCGGTCATCCCGATCGCCACCAGCGACTGGCCAACCGCTGCTCGCCGTCCGGCTAACTCGCGACTTGCCTGCGACCAACTCGAAGCGGCGCTCTCGATCGAACTCCCCCCCTGGCAGCAAGATGTCGCCCGTACAGTCTCCGTCTTGGTCGATTTGGCTCGCTGAAGGAACCCGCATGTTGTCAACTGCTTCTTGTGCTGCAACAACTCCGTACCACTTCGAGCGGCGTACCAGCGCCCGCAAAGGAATCGTCCTTGCCGGCGGCTCTGGCACCCGGCTCTACCCAAGCACCCTAGCTGTTTCCAAGCAACTCCTGCCGCTCTATGACAAGCCGATGGTCTATTATCCCCTCTCGACGCTGATGCTTGCCGGGATCCGCGACATCCTGATCATCTCCACCCCGCAGGATACGCCGCGCTTTGCCCAGCTTCTGGGCGACGGCAGCCAGTGGGGGGTTTGCCTCTCCTACACGGTACAGGAGCGGCCCGAAGGGATTGCCCAAGCGCTTCTACTTGCCGAACCGTTCCTCGCTGGCGCCCCGTGTGCGCTGATCCTTGGCGACAACGTCTTCTACGGCCACGACCTGCAGCGGCTGCTCACTGCCGCCGATAGCCGCGCCGAGGGGGCTTCGGTCTTTGCCTACCATGTCACCGACCCTGAGCGTTACGGCGTGGTGGTGTTCGATTCCAACGCTCGGGCGGTCGACATCGAAGAAAAACCCAGCAAACCCCGTTCCTCTTACGCGGTCACCGGCCTTTATTTCTACGACGGCACGGCGGTAGCTCGCGCCCAGCAGCTCACCCCTTCGGCCCGCGGCGAACTGGAGATCACCGACCTTAACCGCAGCTACCTGGCCGACGGCCTCCTTCAGGTCGAGGTGATGGGACGCGGCTATGCGTGGCTTGACACCGGAACACACGATTCACTCCTTGATGCTGGGCAGTTCATTGCCACGATCGAGCGGCGCCAAGGGCTTAAGATCGCCTGCCCAGAAGAGATCGCTTGGCGGCAAGGGTGGATCGACGACGAGGGGCTCCTTGCCCAGGCCGAGCGGCTTGGCAAAAGCGGCTACGGCTCCTACCTGCGCCGGCTAATCGATGCTCAGTGACCTGGAAGTGATCGCGATGAAAGTAACCCCAACAGCGCTACCTGATGTGTTGATCGTTGAACCGACCCTCTTTAGCGACGCGCGCGGCTTTTTTTTCGAGGCGTTTCATGAAGCGCGCTTTCAGGAGGCGGTGGGCCAGCCGGTGCGCTTCGTTCAGGACAACGAGTCGTGCTCGGTGCGCGGGGTGTTGCGCGGCCTCCACTACCAAGTGGCGCCGCACGCCCAGGGAAAACTGGTCCGATGCATCGAGGGAGTAGTCTTCGATGTCGCCGTCGACCTGCGCCGCAGCGCCCCGACCTTCGGCCAGTGGGTAGCGGTGGAGCTCTCGGAGGCGAACCGCCGGCAGTTGTGGATCCCCCCCGGGTTTGCCCACGGCTTTCTCACCCTTTCTGAGCGGGCACGGCTCCTTTATAAAACCACCGACTACTACGCGCCGGCGTGCGATCGGTCGCTTGCTTGGAACGATCCCCACCTGGCGATTGCTTGGCCCCAGCTCGACGTGCCGCTCATCCTCTCAGATAAGGATCGGTCAGCTCCCCCTCTTGCCGAAGCCGAGTGCTATCCGTAACGGAAACGCTGAAGCGATTGGCGTCAGCCGGTAACGATTTGGTGTTGCCTTAACCGTTGGGGGCCGTGGCGGCCGTTACCAGCGGCGCGCTACGCGTTGCGCTGGCCAGCAGCGCCCGGGTAGCTGCCGAGCGTTGGGTGAAGTCTGCAAGCGCTTCACCGGTGAGCGGTTCAGGGGCCGGAAGCTGGACGGTCTGCGGATTGTACGGTTTGCCGGCAATCCGCACTTCGTAGTGCAGGTGCGGCCCGGTGACCATTCCGGTGGCGCCGACAAAGCCGATCACCTCCCCTTGGCGGATCCGCTGACCGACAGCGACAGTGCCAAAGCCAGAGAGATGGCCGTAGCGGGTCTCGTAGCCGTTGCGGTGGCGAAGAATGACAAGGTTGCAGTAACCTTCCTGCCACCCTTTGAAAGCGACGACGCCATCGGAAGCAGCAAGCACCGGGGTGCCGATGGGGCTAGCAAGGTCAACGCCCTGGTGGTTCTTGTATTCGCCGGTTACCGGATGGTGGCGCAGGCCAAAGGTCGAACTGACCCGGGTAAATTTGAGGGGGTAACGGAGAAAGCCGGTACCTAGGACCTTGCCATCCGGGGTATAGAAGGCCGTTTGGCCGGTTCTGTCGGTGTAGCGGAGCACCTGGTACCGTTTGCCGCGGTTGATGAATTCGGCAGCGAGGATGTCGCCCACCCGCGTTTCGCCCATCGCGTCGACCGGAGAGTGAGAACCAGAAGCGGGGGGTGTGCCACAAGCGCGGGGTCATTGTAATCTCCACGCGGAAAATTCCTATTCTACCGCAACCATTGACAGCGGAAGAAAAAGGGCGTATCGTCCAGCTTGTGTCGCCCGTTGCGACGGTGTGGCACGAGCAAAGAGGGGCTCTGCCCTAGTTTCAATGAAGTAAGTAAGGAAGTAAAGCATGGCAACTGGTACTGTGAAGTGGTTCAACGATTCCAAGGGTTTTGGTTTTATTACCCCAGACGATGGCGGAGACGACCTCTTTGCCCATTTCTCGTCGATCAATATGCCCGGCTTCAAGACCCTCAAAGAGGGCGAGCGTGTCAGCTTCGAGGTGACGCAAGGCCCCAAGGGCAAGCAGGCATCGAACATCCAGAAGATCTGAGTCAATCTCAGCGCTATTAGAGAGCAACAAAAAACCGCCTTTTGGGCGGTTTTTTGTTTTGAATTCACTTTAGCTTCGTTTCTTTGTAAAGGACGTGTGCTTGCGGGCTTTCGGGTCGTACTTCATCAATTCCAGCTTGCCTGGGGTTGTCTTCTTGTTTTTGGAAGTGGTGTAGAAGTGACCGGTGCCGGCGGTCGACTCGAGCTTGATCTTTTCGCGGGCCGCTTTTGCCATGACTCCTCCTGGTTAGATCTTCTCGCCACGGGCGCGCAGCTCGGCAAGGACGGCGTCGATGCCCTTCTTGTCGATGGTGCGCAGCGCAGCATTGGTAACGCGCAGACGAACCCAGCGATTTTCCGCCTCGCTCCAAAATCGGCGATAATGGAGGTTAGGCAGGAAACGACGCTTCGTTTTGACATTGGAGTGGGAGACGTTGTGTCCCACTGTGGGGCGTTTGCCCGTCACGTGACAGACGCGAGCCATCGAGTTGCTCCTCAAATTCCGACGAAACAGTAAATGTACCACAGCCATACCCTTCAAGGCAAGGTAGAGGGCGGGGGTAACCACCCCGCTTCGACGAACGAGCGCACGCCCGTCTGGGTGACTAGAAAGTGGTCGAGTAGGCGCACGTCGATCAATTGCAGTGCCTGGCCGAGCGCGTGGGTGATCGCCAGGTCAGCACTGCTCGGTTCTAGGTGGCCGCTTGGGTGGTTATGGGCTACGATCACAGCGCTGGCGTTGGCCATCAGCGCCAGTCGGGCCACCTCGCGGGGATAGACCGGTGTTTCGGTTGCGGAGCCACGAAAGAGGGTCTCGTGGCGGATCAGCCGATGGCGCTGATCCAAAAGCAGCACCAGAAAAGATTCGTAGGGCAGGCCACCGATCTGGAGTTGGAGCCAATCCTTAACCGCCTGGGGCGACTCGAAGGCGGGAACCTCCCGCGCTTTGGCAAGCAGCGCTCGCCGGGCGAGCTCCATCGCCGCCAGAAGCTGCGCCGCCTTAGCCAGCCCCACGCCTGGGTGGCGTGCCAATGTTTCGGCCGAAGCTGAAAGAAGCGGGACGATCCCACCAAAGGCGGTCAGGAGCTCGCGCCCCAGATCGACAGCACTCTTGCCGCGAATGCCAACCCGTAGGAAAATTGCCAGCAGCTCGGCATCGCTCAGGCGCTGTGCGCCGCCCTTCAGGAGCTTTTCGCGTGGCCGCTCCTCCTGCGGCCAAGAGGTGATTGACATGGCACAAGGATTTGGATCGTGAAGCAACCCTCTGATGATACCGTAGCGTTGAGCCATCCCGTGCGGGTTCCGCCCTTTGTCGCAGGCCAGCGGATCGTAGTCGCGGTCACCGGCGGCATTGCCGCGTACAAGGCAGCCGAGGTGGTGCGCCGCCTACGTGCGCGGGGCGCGACCGTTGATGTGGTGCTCAGCCAAGGAGCGACCCAGTTTGTCACGCCACTTACTTTCCAGGCCCTCTCTGGGCGACCGGTGTGGAGCGATCTTTGGGATGGACGGGCCAGCGATGCAATGGCCCACATCGACCTTACCCGCGGTGCTGCCTACCTGGTTGTTGCTCCGGCAACAGCCGATCTGCTTGCCCGCCTGGCAACTGGGCGCGCCGACGACCTGGTGGCTGCGCTTGCCTTGGCCCGCACCTGCCCGATGGCGGTCGTTCCGGCCATGAACCAGGCGATGTGGCACCATCCGGCAACGCAGCGCAATGTCGCCCAGCTTCGTGCCGACGGGGTTTCGGTGTGGGGGCCGACCGAAGGGGCCCAGGCGTGCGGCGAAGTGGGGCTTGGCCGCATGATCGAACCCGATGAGATTGTCGCCCGCATCGAGCAGGCGCTTGCGCCCTCTTTGTTTGCTGGACGCAAGGTGGTGCTCACCGCTGGCCCCACCTTCGAACCGATCGACCCAGTGCGCGGCATGACCAATCTCAGTTCGGGCAAAATGGGATTTGCCCTTGCCGAAGCCTTTGCCCAGGCTGGCGCCGACGTCACCTTGATCGCTGGGCCGGTATCTCTGCCCACCCCGTTGGGGGTGCGCCGCATTGACGTCGTGACGGCCGAAGCGATGCGCACCGCCACGCTGGCCAACGTTGCCGATGCGGCGCTCTTTGTGGCCGTGGCCGCTGTGGCCGACTATCGGCCAGCTAAGCCGCTTGCCCATAAAAAGAAGAAGGGCGATGAGGAGTGGTCCCTGTCACTTGTGAAAAACCCCGATATCCTTGCCGAGGTCGCCCAGCTTCCTGGTGGGCCGCCGTGTGTCGGCTTTGCTGCCGAGAGCGAGTCGCTCGATGAATATGCCGAAGGAAAACGGCGCGCGAAGGGGCTGCTCATGGTAGTTGGGAATCTCGTACAAGAGGCGATCGGCCAGGATCAGGCCCGTGTTGTGCTCTTTGATGCGGCTGGGCGCCATCCCTTGCCGCCTGGCACGAAGACGGAGGTTGCCTGGCGCATTCTCTATCATCTTAACCATCTCCTTGACTCTGTGCAGCGATGAGCAACCTAACCAATCCACTTCTCTTGGCCAACGAGCCGCGCCCGGTGGTGGCAATCCGTTTTCTCGATGCGCGCATCGCATCGCAGCCCCCTGATTACGCTACCCCTGGCGCGGCGGGGCTTGACTTGCGAGCGGCGATCTCATCGCCCCTGACCCTGGCTGCTGGGGCGGTCGAGCTCGTCCCGACCGGAATTGCCATTCATCTTGCTAATCCGGGATTGGCCGCGATGATCCTGCCTCGCTCAGGGCTAGGCCATAAACAGGGGCTGGTTTTAGGCAACCTGGTTGGGTTGATCGATTCCGATTATCAGGGAGAAATCTTCGTCTCGCTCTGGAACCGGGGTCAGGAGCCGGTCGTCATCGAGCCGCTCATGCGCATCGCGCAGCTTGTCGTCGTACCGGTGATCCAGGTGGCGTTCCAGCCTGTGGTCGAGTTTGCCCCCAGCCAGCGGGGCACCAGTGGTTTTGGCAGCACAGGTAGCCACTAAGGCGATGGCAGCGCGGGGTATCCCTACCGCAGTGCAGGTGCTGCTCACCAACGAAGCGGGCGAAATCCTCTTTCAGCAGCGCGCCCCTGGAACCTATTTCGCAGGATTTTGGAGCCTTCCTGGGGGCCACGTCGAAGCCGGTGAGGCGCTGGAGACGGCTGCGGTGCGTGAACTGGCCGAAGAGCTTGGCATCGCGGCCCATCCTGCCGACCTGGTGCCGTTAGCGGTCATTCACCGTGCCTCGGACACCAACCGCATCGAGTTTCTCTTTACCCTTAGAGAGTGGCGGGGGGTACCGCGCTGCTGCGAGCCGGATCGCGCCACCGCGTTAGCCTGGTATCCCGCTACCTCAGCCCCGGAGCCGCTTGTCCCCTATCTGGCCGCGGTCTGGCCGCACTTAGGGCATCGGTGGTACTTCGAAGTCGGGTGGGATTGCTGCAATGCAACACATCTCGTCCGTCCATTTTCTTGACATGCCGCAACTTCTCAATAGAATGACGATCTAAACTTATAGGTTTTGGATATAAATAAGAGATGCTTATGAAAAAGTGGTTTGTCGGCGGTGCGCTCTTTCTGGCGGGGGTCTTATCGCTGGGTGCTGTCAATGCCTTCTTTGAATACACCAGTACCACCGAATTCTGCACCTCGTGCCACACGATGCAATGGAATAAGGCCGAGTGGGCCGAGACCGTCCACTTCAAAAACCGGGTCGGGGTCAAGGCCGAGTGCCGCGACTGCCATGTGCCCCAGGAGTTTTTCCCGAAAACAGTCGCTAAGGTGATGGCGGTCAAAGACATCTACCACCATCTGGTTGGGACCATCGATACCAAAGAGAAGTTCGAGGCCCACCGCTGGGTTATGGCCAACCGCGTCTGGGCAAAGATGAAGGAGACCAACTCGCGGGAGTGCCGTACCTGCCATGAATTCGGCGATATGGACCTGACGTTGCAGGGCCGCTCAGCCCAGCGCAAGCACGAGAAGGCGCCGATGGAAGGGAAAACCTGCATCGATTGCCATAAAGGAATCGCCCACCGTTTGCCCGAAGAGCCCAAAGGAGCGAGCGGTTCTTGAGCGGCATCGGGTCGGTTGGCGTTAGGGGGGAGTGATGGCGAAACTAAGAACTGTTGCGATGCTTGTTGCCTTGGGATGCGCAGTGGCGCTTGCGGCGATGACGCTTGAGGAGAAGGCGCTTTTTGACGCTGCCCTTGGCTGCTGGACCATCGCGCGCGGGTCGATGTTGTCGATGACGAGGGGCAGACGCCGTTGTTGGTCGCTGCTGCCAAGGGACATCTTCATACCGCAGAGCTCCTCATCGAGCGGGGTGCCGATATCAACCACCAGGATGTCGAAGGGTGGACGCCCCTTATGGCAGCAGCCGATTCGGGTAAGCTGGCGATGGTCCAGTGGCTCGTCGCGCACGGAGCGGCCGCCAGTGTGCGGTCGCGCCAGGGGCTGGATGCGGCAGAGTTGGCTGAACGGCGGGGCCACCGTGAGGTGGCCGATTGGTTGCGGCGCGCCGGGAAGTGAAGGTTGCGCTCCCCTGAACCG
>Ga0209809_1000111_pt1 | contig 77170 bp, 87 predicted proteins | sample YNPMSTMetaG_FD_186172 | JGI IMG/M metagenome (GOLD analysis project Ga0209809, IMG submission 186172) | Anoxygenic and chlorotrophic microbial mat microbial communities from Yellowstone National Park, USA - YNP MS-T MetaG (SPAdes) (version 2) ...
AATAACTAAATTTAAAGTAGAAGCAACTAAAAAAGGAGGAACTCCTAAATCAAACAAACGAGGGACAGCGGTTGGAGCATCATTAGTATGTAAAGTAGATAAAACCAAATGCCCAGTTAAGGCAGCGTGAACTGAAATTTCGGCTGTTTCTTGATCTCTAATTTCTCCAACCATAATAATATTAGGATCTTGTCTTAAAATAGCTCTTAACCCATTGGCAAAATCAATTCCTGCTTTTGGGTTAACTTGAATTTGATTAATAAACTTCAATTCATACTCTATGGGATCTTCGATCGTCACAATATTAACCTCCGGCCGATTTAATCTATTTAAAATCGCATATAAAGTCGTTGTTTTTCCTGAACCAGTTGGACCAGTAACTAAAATCATTCCATAAGTTTTTAAAATATTTTCCTCCAATATTTTAACTGTTTCTTCTAACATTCCTAATTCCTCAAAACTCATTGGCTTAGTAGCGCTTGCTAATAACCTTAAAGCTACCTTTTCTCCGTGCATTGTCGGAATAATAGAAACACGAATATCAAACAAAACACTGCCGTATTTATATTTCATTCTTCCATCCTGAGGTTTATTATGCTCATCAATTTGTAAATTGGATAAAATTTTAACTCTTGCTACTAAAGCTGATTGAATTTCTTTTGGCAAATAAATAATTTCCCTTAAAAGACCATCTATTCGAAAGCGAATTAAAATTTCATCAGCTAATGGCTCAATATGAATATCAGTTGCATTTAAAGAAGCGGCATAAGAAATTAAATTATCTAAAAGAGCCACTATCGGAAATTCAACTGCTCTTTCTTCTTCTTTTAATCCTTTCAGTTTTAAAGCTGATCGAATATTCTCCTCGATAACCTTTTTAAAATCACTTGAAACAGTCGCGCCATATAAAGAAAAAGCATACTTTAAATCTTCTTCTAAGGCTAAGTATGGTTTAATAAAATGTTTGGTATATTTTTCCAAAAACTCGATTGTTTCCAAATTAACTGGATTAAGCATTGCCACCAATAAAGTATTACCCTCTTTCTCAAAGGCAGCTACATTTTTTGTCCGAGCTATTTCTTCAGGGATTAAATTTAAAATATTTTTATCAATCTCCTTGCCAACTAGTTTTACCCTTTCTACTTTTAAATAGTCAGCTAATAATTCCGCATAATAATCTCTAGTTAAATACCCTAAAGAAATTAAATAATCAACAACATCTTTTTCTGTCCTTTTTGCCTCAAGGAAAACTTTTTGAAACTCAGATTCAGTAATTAATTGATTTTTAATTAAAAGATTTTTTAATTCTTCTAAAGAAAGATTCATAAATTAATCTTTAATGACTTAAAAAATGGTATTTTTAATATTATATCATTTAAAAAAAGAGTCAGTAAAGCTACTATTGGCCAAAACATTAAAAAAGAAACACGAGTATTTTTCTTCAAAAATAAAATCAAAATTAAATGATAAATTATTCCTAAAAAAAAAACAAAGAATAAATAAAAAAATGAAACCGGCCAGCCTAAAACTAAAATAGCTAAAGAAGCTAAATATTTTTCTTCTTGATAAAAAAATTTTTCCTTAAATTTTTTATTAAAAAAATCAAGGGCAAAAAAAATAGTTAAAGAAAAAACTATTCTTAAAATAATTTCAAAATAAAAATACTGAAAAGAATAACGAAAAAAATAAGAAATAGGGGTAAAGGGGGGTAAAAATTTATTAGTGAAATCCTGGTTTTTCCAAAAATAGTAATTTAAACCAGATAACCCTAAGGCATAAAAAATCAAAAAAAATAAATAAAAAAAATAAATTTTTCTTAAAATAATAACAGAAGGAGGATGTTTTTTGAAAAAGAAATAAATTATTAATCCTCCTTCTGTTATTAAACCTAAAAAAAATAATAAATCCCAATATAAAAAATTAACAAAAAAATTCATTTAAAAATTAATTTGCATTCGGAAAGAAATTAGTAGAAGTACTATTAGGCATAACATTTGTATCGGTTAAAATTGTTCCTACTTCGTAAAGATAATCATTGTCTCCTCCATCTTTGGATTCAACATCCCCTGGCCCTCCATATTTATAATAACTACTTTCCATATTAGCATTAATTTCAAAAGTTAAATTAGTCGCATCGCAAGTATAAACATAATATAAAGAAGGATTAGCGGTGGCTGAAGAATTAATTGGGTCAATAGGTAAAGAACCAATGGGTGAGCCACCAGTTAAACTAGAAAAATTAATTGGGACCCAACCGGTTCCATCTACTTTTTGTAAAGTGGAAGTGTTATAACTCCAGGCTGTCCAACCGGTGGCTGTGACTCCATTAGAAGTAGACCACATTGTTTTTGTTCCTCCTCCACCATTACAAGTAGAATTTGTAGAAGTGCCTCCTAAATAAGCAGGGGAAGCATTAGTCAAATAATAACCAATCGCTGTTTTTAAAGTGGATAAATCAGAAATTCTTTGAGAATCCCTTGCCCTCCTTAAAAGCTCGGCTGGATTAATAATTAAAACCATTGTTGTTGATAAAATCGCTAAAATACCAATAACAATTAAAAGTTCTAATAAAGTAAATCCTTTTTGGTAATTATTTTGATCCATATTTTATTTTTTTTTATTTATGATCTTATATATTTATTAGCGGAGAGGATGGGACTCGAACCCATAATCCCCAAAAGGGGACCACGCTCTCCAGGCGTGTGCCTTGCCAATTCGGCGCACCTCTCCTTTATATTTTTATATTTTCCAAATTTTAGCGTATTGACCAATTAAAGGCAATTCCTCTTTTTTTCCTTTGACTACATTGAAAATCCCAATCAAAGAAAGAATTAAACAAAATAATCCCCCAAAAATATTAATAATAAAACCTATCAAGGGCAGAAAACCTATCATCATTAATATTACCTCTAAAACAAAAAGAGTAAAACCTTGTTTAGCATGAAATTTCACAAAATCATCAGTTTTTAAAAACAAAGGGATTAAACACAAAAAAGATAAATAACTTAAAACTGCCAGTGGATTAACTTCTATTTTTAATTCTTCTTTTTGTTCGTTTTCCATATTTTGTAAATTCTTTAATTTTTTTTTATTATAATTTAAAATAATTTATTAGTCAAATTTTAATTTCCCCTCTTGAAAATCTTTTAAAACCTCAAAAAGGCAGGTAGAAAATGGTAAAGCAATAATAATTCCTAAAAAACCAGCCAATTTTCCGCCAATTAAAATAGCTAAAATAATTAACAAAGGATGAATATTCATTGTCTTTGCCCGAATAAAAGGTGAAATTATGGCTTCGATAACTTGTATTAAAATAAAAATCCCTAAAACAATTAATCCCAAAAAAATATTCTCGCTTAAAGCAACTAAAAAAGATAACAATCCTATCATTAATGGCCCTAAATAAGGCAAAAAATCAAAAAGACCTGCTAAAATAGCCAATAACTCTTTATAAGGAAGATTTAATATTAAAAAAGAAAAATAAACTAATAAGCCAACAAAAGAACTCAAAATAATTTGAGAGAAGAACCAACCACTTATTTTTTGTCTTATCTTTAACCATAAAGAAATTAAATAATTTTCATATTTTTTTGGCGAGGAAACTTTAATAATTTTTTCAATTGATCTTTTATCAAGGTTTAAAAAGAAAGCTAAAAGAAAAGCTAAAAAAGCAAAAGAAATTCCTCCGAAAATTTTTGTTAAAAATGTAAAAAGCTGGTCAACTAATTCTTTAGAAATATTTCCTTTTAAAGAAAGGTATTGTTTTAAAAAATTAATCAAAGAAAAATCTGTTTGATTTTGAATTGGCTCTTTAATTTTATAAAAAGAAAAAATTGATTCGCTAAAAAGCTTCATTTCGGAAAAATTTAAAATTAAATCTCTTAAAAAGGGGTAGATAAAATAAGAAGCAATAGCTAATAAAAGCAAAAATAAAAAGTAAACTATTACTACTGAAACAAAGCGATTTTTTATTCTTTTTTCAAAAAAAAGAATGGGTCGGTCAAATAAAGAAGCAATAATAAAAGCTATTAAACCAATTAAAATAATAGAACGAAAATACCAGAAGGACAGAAAAATTAAAGGAATAAGATAAAAATAAAAAATTGTTTTTAGAGAAATTTCACAAATTCTTGGCTTTTTTTCACTCATATTTTTTTTCTAATATTTTAACAAATTTTTCTTTGTTTTTATAGGGACCAACAATCGCTAAATTTAATTTTTTAAAATCTAAACAATAATCCAAAACATCTTTTAATTCTTTTAAACTTACTTTGTTTATTTTTTCTAGAAACTCTCTAGGAGTTTCTATTTTATTTTTTAAAATCTCTTGATAACCATAAGAGCTTGCTAATTGATGAATATTTTCTGTTTTTAAAGAAACTTGGCCAGTGAGATAACTCTTTGCCTTTTTAGCCATTTTATTGTCAATTTTTTTCTTTAAAGAAAACCATTCTTTTAAAATTGTTTCTAAAACTTTTTCTATTTTATCTAAATCCACCCCCAAGTTAATTGTCCAATAACCCCGATCTAAATAAGAAACTACTTGTGAATTAACATAGTAAGCTGCTCCGAGTTTTTCTCTAACTATTTGAAAAAGTAAAGCTGACATTCCACCATCTAAAATAGCATCTAAAATCCCTAGAGGGTAATTTCTTTTATCAAAAAGGTCAAAAGTCCTTACCCCTAAAATTAAATGAGCTTGGTCTGTTTCTCGATGCTCTAATAACATTTCGGGTTTTTTCTGATTTTCTTTTGTTTTTGATTTTACAGGGGGATTATTATTTAAGATATTTTCAAAAAAAGCAATAACTTTTTTTGAAAAATTATCATTAAAATTAAAATTCCCGCTGAGAATAACAATCGTAGAAGAACTAAGATAATGTTTTTGATAATATCTTAAAAAGTCTTCTCTTTTAAATTTTAAAACGTTTTCTTTAGATCCGGAGATGGGCTGTCCAGCCGGTTGATCTTGATAAAGTAATTTTTCCCATAATTCCCAAATATATAATTTTGGATCGTCATGATACATATTAATTTCTTCAATTATTACTCCTTTTTCTTTTTCAATATCTTCTTCTTTAAATAAAGGATTAAGATAAATATCGGAAACAATCTCTAAGGCTTTTAAATAATCCTTATAAGAACACCGAATAAAATAACCAGTAATTTCTCTCTCCGTAAAGGCATTATAAATTGCTCCTAAATAATCTAACTCTTGACTAATTAAAAAATTCGAGGGTCGATTTTTAGTCCCTTTAAAACACATATGCTCTAAAAAATGCGAAAGGCCGTTTTCGTTTTTATTTTCATAATCTGCTCCAACTCTAATTAAAACCATTGCTTGAAACGATAAAAGATCAGCTGAGGGAAGAAAAAGTAAACGCAAACCATTTTTTAATTGCTTTAAAAAATAATTTTTCATATTTAATAACTAAACTCATCTTTTAACCAATTTTTTATTTCTTTAATACTTAATCGAAATTGCTTCATTGAATCTCTTTCTCGAATAGTAATTGTTTCGTCTTCTAAACTCTGACTATCAACTGTCAAACAGAAAGGAGTACCAATTTCATCTTGTCTTCGATACCTTCGGCCAATAGAGCCAACCTCATCATAAAAAATAAGAAAAGGTAAATCTTTTTTTAGACTTTGGTAAAGATTCTCTGCCTTATTTCTTATTTTTTCATTGCTTTTCACTAAAGGCAGAACTGCTAATTTTATTGGCGCTAATAATTTATTAAGTTTTAAAACAATTCTAGTTTCCTTTTCGGTTTTCTCCTCTTGATAACTATCGCATAAAAAGGCTAAAAGACTTCTTTCTACTCCCAAAGATGGTTCAATCACGTAAGGAAAATAATAATTTTTTGTTTCTTCGTCATAATATGATAAATCTTTTTGGGAATATTTTTGGTGATTCTTTAGATCGTAATCCTGGCGGTTAGCGATTCCTTCTAATTCTCCCCAGCCGAAAGGAAAGTTATATTCAATATCAGTGCAAGCCTTGGCATAATGAGCTAATTCTGTCTTTTGATGCTCTCTTAACCTTATATTTTCTTTTTTAATACCTAGTTTTAAAAACCAATTTAATCTTTGCCCTTTCCAATAATGGTACCATTTCTCGTCTTCTTGGGGTTTTACAAAATATTCTAATTCCATCTGTTCAAATTCTCGAATTCGGAAAATAAAATTTGACGGAGTAATTTCGTTTCTAAAAGACTTTCCTATCTGAGCTATACCAAAAGGCAATTTTTTCCGACAAACATTTAAAACGTATTTAAAATTCACAAAGATTCCTTGGGCTGTTTCAGGTCGAAGATAAACTATCGAAGCTGTATCTTCTACTGGACCTAAAAAAGTTTTAAACATTAAATTAAATTTTCTTTCCTCAGTTAATTCTCCTTGGCAATATGGACAAAAATATTTCCCGTCTTTTACTTTTGCCTCTCCATATTTTCCTTCTTTTAAATAATCAGCCCGAAAACGATAATGGCAAGATTTACATTCAACCAGAGGATCAGTAAAACCAGAAACATGCCCAGAGGCCTCCCAAACTTTTGGATTCATTAAAATGGCGGAATCTAAACCGCAAACATCATCTCTTGAAATAACTATTTCCTGCCACCATAAATTTTTAATATTTCTTTTAAGTTCTACTCCCAAGGGGCCAAAATCCCAACTATTAGCTAAGCCTCCATAAATTTCGGAGTTCTGAACAACGAACCCTCTTCTTTTACATAAAGAGATAATTTTTTCTAATAAATTTTCTTTTCCCATAAATAAACTTTATGGCTGAACAATCCCCTGACCAGAGGAAACTCCCTGATCTGTTAATTTATTAGAAATTACCGGCGAAAGAATTTGCTCAATAGCCTTTCCGGTAAAAGAATCAATGGCTCGAAAAGTAATTTCTTGGGTCAAAGGAATAGGTTGATAAAGAAAATTAGAAGGAGGTGTTACTCTTACTTGAAAAATCGCTTCATAACCTTTATCTAAGATTCCTGAACCTGCCTCAATTAAACCAATTTCCCAAACAACTGTTCTTGTTAAAGGGTCATAAGTCGGCCTAGATTGACCATAATTTCCCGCTATTTGCTGAGTAAATTCCACCCAAGGAGGCAAAGTCGTTTTAATAATTACATTGTTTAAAGCATTATAACTATTTTTAATTTTAAAATGAATAGTAAAGTCAGTTGGTTGCCCAACTCTTAAGGGAAGAATGCCTGTATTGGCAATTCCTGAAGCATAATCATAATGATAACTCTCTACCAATAAGAAAGCTTGGGTATTTATTTTAATTGTATTAATAAAGGTTGATCGGGGTAATTCACTAATCTCAACTCCTTCCGGAATATTCCCGCTTTCTATTGTTGTTTTCACTTCTAAAACCGGATTCTGTTGATTTTTATTTAACATTGGCCACTCTTTTTTAAGTTTAATAGTAAAGCCCAAAGAACCGCTCTCTCCAGGCATTAAATTATACAAATCAGAAACATATAAACCATCCCAGACAATCTGTTTTAAATGCTTAGAGTAAACTCCTTTCGGTGCTTTTAAAGAATTATAATCAAAAACATCACCTGATAACTCCACTTTTAATTTAACATTTCTTAAAGCAGAAGAATAGTTATTTTGATAATAAATATTAAAATTTAATTCTTCCCCTAAATTAGCCTCATAAGAAGTTGCTCCATTAATCAGGGTATAAATCTTTAAAGGGTTTTCTATCAAAGAAATTACTGATTCAGTTTTGACTAAAGGAAAAAATTGATTATTCTTATTCATGCCTAAAGCAAAAATAATTCTTTTAGATTCCCCGGCCTGACCAGAAAGATTACCTTTAATATTAATTTTCCCTTCTGCGCCAGGTTTAATTATTCCTAGACTCCAAATATTATTATCTACCGAAATTGATTTAGGATTAGCTTCTTGAAAATTAAACCCTGAGGGCCATTCAACTCGAATTTCTGCATTTTCATAAAGATATTCATAAACATTTGACCAAGAAATTACTAAAGGAAAATTCTGATCCAAAAAAGCTTGATTGGGGGTAATAACGGACAATTTGAAAACCGAACCGTTTACCAAAATATTTTTTGTATCTTTTTTTTCAAAATAAGCATTTAAATTCTTCGGCCGATAACGAAATGTTGCCTCTATTGTTTTCAAAGTATTACTCTCACCAGTCATTAATAAACTTATACTTAATTCCTTCTGGGATTTCTTTTGTATTTCTCCTGGATTAAGAATTATTTTATCATTATCAAAATCTTCGGGATTAAAAATACCTGGGGGTAATTTAATAATTAAAATAGTATCAATTAATTCATTATTGGAATTATTAATAATAGTAAAACCCACAGATTTTAACTCTCCTGACCTAACTTCGTCGGGGGTAGATATTAGTAAGCTAACTGTCCCCTGATTAAAAAAACTATAACCCCAATAACCAACAAGGAAGATTAAAAAAGCAATTATTAATCCTCCCCAAAAACTTTTAAAAAAACGAATGATTTTATTTTCTCCCATAAATTTTTTATAGTTGATTAAAGCTCAAATTTATTTTTTTATTCTATTATATCTAATCCCAATGAAAAAGTAAATTTTTGTAAAATAAAATGGAATTTCTCTTTATGTTTAAGAATATCTTTTATAAAAGATATTTTTTGAAAATCATTAAGATTTTTGTAAAATAAATCTTTAAAGTTTTCAATTTCTTTTTTTGTTAAAAAAATTTCTCCTTTACTCTTATGGTTTTTGCATACTAATCCTTTTTGGTCAAAACTAAAATAATTGGCTTCTTTATTACAGATCACACAACCCTCCAAATAAGGAGTCCAACCAGAAAAAAATAAAGTTTTAGCTTTAAAATACAACAAAAAAAATTCTAAAATAAACCTTCCTTTTTTAAAATTCTCTTTCAGATAAAAAAAAGTTTCGGATAAGAGATGAAACAAATTAGTATCTTTTTGATTAAAAATAGTTAATTTATCTAAAAAATCTAATACCTCAAAAGAAAAACAAAGAGCAAAAAAGTGGTTTTTTAATTCCAAAAAAGGTTCTATCTCTAAAGCGCTAATTAATTTATTCTTGCGGCCAAGACTAAATTTTATCCAAACATAAGAGGGAATCTCTAAATGACCACTTAATTTTGCAGTTGTCTTTTGGCTTCCTTTGGCAATTAATTCTATTTTACCAAAATCTTCTGTAAAAAAAGTATAAGATCGATCGCTTTCTCCTATATTTTCTTTTTTTAAAACAAAAGCTTTTGTGCTTTTAATAGCCATTAATGGGTTTTTATTTCAAAAATACTAATAAAGACCCGGAAAAGAATAATTAAATCTAAAACAAAATTTCTATTTTTTAAATAAAAAACATCGTAACCAAATTTTTCTTTTGCTTCTTCCACAGAAGCAGTATGAGGATAATTAATCTGAGCCCAACCTAAAATACCTGGTTTTACTAAAAAACGAATGTGATAAAAAGGAATTTCTTTTTTATAAAGTTCAACCAATTTCTCTTCCTCTGGTCTAGGGCCGATAAAAGACATTTCACCTTTTAAAACATTAATTAATTGAGGAATCTCGTCTAAATGAAATCGCCGGAGAAATTTTCCTATCTTAGTAATTCGAGAATCATTTTCAAGTGTCCAAGGAGGACCAATTTCAGAAGCATTTTTTATCATTGTCCTAAATTTATAAATAAAAAATGATTTCTCACGGTGACCAATTCTTTTAGAAATATAAAATACTGGCCCAGGAGAACTGATTTTAATAAAAAAAGCAATAATGGGCCAAAATGGTAAAGAAACTATTAAAGCTATAAAGACGATTAGAAAATCAAAAATTCTTTTAAGGGCTTCTTGTATTTCTAAATTTTTATTTAAAATATTTTTTGCTATCCATTCTAAAGATAAAAGCTCCACCGGTATTTTTTGAAAAATCATTTCGTAAAAATCTACTAAATCTATAATTTGATATTGAATATCTCTGTTTAAAAATTTATCTAAAAATCCCTTCGAAGAAAAATCAATAACTAATAAAGGATAAACATTAGAAGGATATTTTTCTAAGTTTTTTAAAAAATTTTCCTGCGTTAAAACCTCTGACACTTCGTAGCCAAATTGAGGATTTTGATTTAAATAATCCTTGATTGTAAAAGCAATTTCTTTTTCAGAAATTATTAAAGATTTAATTCTTTTAGCCTTAATAAAACGATAAAAAAGAAGATGCCATAAATTGACAAAAAAATAAGAAAAAAGGGATAAAAATAATAATACTATTTTTGGTCGATAAAATGGATAAAAAATATAGAAAAATAAAATAGCCGCCAAAATATTAATTAAAAAAATGAAAAAAATTCGATTATAATAAGAAAATCGATTTTTTAAAAGGTTTAAATCGTAAATTCGAGCAAAATAAAAAATCAAAAGCCAAAAAAGAAAAACTGGCAAAAAAGAATAAAGAGCAGAAAATAAAATTTCTTTTTGGAAAGAATAACGAAGAAAAATAGCTAAAAATAAAGAAAAATAAAAAGCCACCAAATCCCCAAAAACCAGAAAAAGAGTTCTTAATTTTTGTCTAAAAAACATTGTTATTTTTCTTATTTTTATTTATTATTTTTATTTATTATTTTTATTTTTTTATTTTCTTATTATTTTAGCAATTTTAAGAACAAATAAAAATCTTTAAAAATAAAATAGTATAAAAAGCAGAAATTAAATCATCAACAACAATTCCTTTCCCACCCTCTAATTTTTCTGAAATGTTAGCAGGAAAAATTTTTAAACAGTCAAAAACAGAAAAAACAATTATTATAAATAAAACTAAAGGCAAAGAATAACCAAAAAAATAAACATTTTTAAAAGGATCAAAAAAAAGGCCTATAAAAACAATAGCGTTAATTTCATCTAAAATAATTATATTGGGGTCCTTTCCTTTTTTAAAATTTTTTTCTCCAAAATCAGTCAACTTTAAAGAAAAAACCAAAAAGAAAAGCCAAAAGATTAATTTCACAAAAAAAGAAAAATAATTTAAAAAGGAAATTAAAAATCCTCCTAAAAAAATTCCTAAAACCCCTGGTGCTAAAGGAATATAAAAAGACAAACCAAAAAAAGTGTTGAAAAATTTAATCCATTTTTTGAAATCTATTTTATCTTTCATTTTTTCATAAATATTAATTATCCAAAAGAAAAATCTCTCGATTTCTTAAGTGTTCTTGATAATTTTCAGAAAAAATTGTTTTACCGTCTTTATTAGATAAATAAAACCAAAAATTATTTTTTAAAGGATTAACAGCTGTCTCAATTGATTCTTTTGAGGGATTACTAATAGGAGTCGGCGGTAATCCCAAAAAAAGATAAGTATTAAAAGGAGAATTTATTTTAAAATCCTCTCTTTTAAGTAAACAATTTTTAAATTGAAAAGACAGGGCATAACAAATAGAAGCATCGATTTCTAATCTTTGATTATTGATTAATCTTTTCCATAAAATATCGGCAACCATTTGTTTTTCCTGCTGCGTTTTTACTTCTTTTTCTAAAATAGAAGCCATTTTTAAAATATCATAAAAAGAAGGAGTATAATTTTTATTATTAGAATAATTTTTTAAAAATTCTCTTTGAAAAAGCTCAATTTTTTCTTTTAAATTATAATCTAAAAATTGCTCACAAAAATGATTTAAAATTATCTTTAAAATATCTTTTTCTTTTAATGTAGGAGGCAAATGATAAGTATCGGGAAAAAGAAATCCTTCTAAAGAATTATTTTCTGCTTCTTGAAAATATTCTTTTAAGCAAAGATTATCTTGGAAAAAATCTTTTAAGCGATAATCTGTTATGGAATTTTTAATAATACTTTTCTCTTGAAGGCTGATTTCTATCTCTTTTAAGGTTTCGCCTTCTTTTATGGTCAACATTGAATTTTTGGATTGATTGCTAGATAAAAAAAATATTAACTCTTTTAAAGAAAGATTTGAAGGGAAATAATAAATTCCTGGCTGAAATTTTTTTTCTTTTCCGTAATATCGGGATAAAATAATAAATAAATTCGAGGAAGGAATAAACTTTTCTTTTTCTAATCTTAAAGCAATATTTTTTAAATCCTCTCCGGAATAAATAATAAACTCTTTATCTTGAATTTGTAAAGGCAAATTAACATAAATAGCTATTAAAAAATAAAAAATAAGACCAAGAATAAAAATTAATAAGAATTGTTTTTCTTTTTTCATAATTAACTTCGATATTTAATCATTGAACTTATAATACCAAGTGAAAGAAAATTAAAAAGCAATTGGGAACCTCCTAAAGAGAAAAACGGCAAACCAATTCCAATAATTGGCAATAAACCTAAATTCATTAAAATATTAATAGAGGCTTCTATTAATATTTTCATAGTAAAACCTATTGTAAAAAGAGAACAAAAGTTATTAGAAAAATTAACTGCCCAATAAACTAAACGATAAATAAAAAGGTTAAAAAAGAGTAAAAATAAGCTAATTCCGATAAAACCCAACTCTTCAGCTAAAGCAGAGAAAATAAAATCTGTCTTGGCCAAAGGTAAAAAACGAAACTGCGTTTGAGTTCCTCCTCCAAGACCTTTTCCAAATATTCGACCAGAGCCAATGGCAATTAAGGCTTGCGTCCGATTATACCCACTTCCTAAGGGATCAAACTCTGGATTTAAAAAACTAATAATTCTTGCTTTTTGATAAGGTTTTAAAAAGAAAAACCAAGACAAAGAAAACCCTAACAAAATCAAAAATAAAAGTAGGAGGATTTGCTTTAATTTTATCCCGCTTATTAAAACAAGAAAAAACCAGATTAAAAATAAAACAATAGCTCCCCCTAAATCGGGCTGAAGAACTACTAATGTAATTGGCAAAAAAGCAAAAAAAGCTGTTTTAAATAACAAAGGATACTGCCAAACTCTTTTATGGTGAACTGATAAAAATTTAGCTAAAATTAAAATTAAAGAGATTTTTGCTAATTCTAAAGGTTGAAAATTAAAATTACCTATCTGAAACCATCCTTTTGCTCCTTTTATATTTACCCCAATAATCAGAACTAAAATTAAAAAGGCTAAGGAAAAAAAATAAAAAAATAAAATAAGAGAACTATTAATCCAACTTCTCCAATCTATCAAAGAAAAAAAGAAGAAAAGAAAAAAAGAAATACTCAAAAATAATACTTGTCTTTTAAAAGAATAAAAAGGAGGATTTTCTTTTAAAGAAGCGCTTAATAGAATCATTAGGCCTAAAAAAACAATAAAAAACAAAGAAGAAGCAAAGATAAAATCTTTTTTCAATATTTCCATATTTTACTTTAAAACATTAGCTTCCTCTAAGATATTTATATTTATAACTTCATCGCAAACATTAACTTCTTTAGGAAGCTGTTGGAAAAATCTTAATTGAAAATCTTTCCTTTGATTAGAATAAATATCGCTTACAAAAGTTTTAGCAAAACCAAGATATCTTTGATTTTTATCACATAAAACAATGCCTATTTCTCCATTTTTAAAATTATAAATTGATTTATTAAAAAGATTGCCGGTTATTTCCAATACTGCTTCATAAGGCTCGAGGGTAGTTTCAATTATATTTGGAGAATAAATTTCTTCTTTAGAATAAAGTTCGTTTAATTTTTCCATTGTTGGCCTATCAACAATTCCTGTTTGGGGTAAACCATATTTCCTTTGAAATTCTTTCAACGCATCTTCAGTTGCTTTATCAAAATAGCCAGAAATGAGTCCTTTTGGATGAGCCGTTGAATCAATCATCAAAGCCCTTTGAAGATTAACCACATCTATTCCACTCATTCCTTTTTTTAAAATATTTTTAAAGGTATAAGAAAAAGGTTCTAAATAAGAGGGGCCGTATAATTCGTTAAGCTTTGCCCTTGTCTGAGGTCCAACTTCCCCTGTTATTCTGATATTATATTTTTCTTGAAATTTCATTACTGCTTTCTCTGTTGCTTTCCCAAAAAAACCAGTCACTTTTCCTTCTGGATAAACCGTTGGGTCTAAAGAAAGAACTTTTTGTAAATTATAGACCTCAGGATCTTTCATTCCCTTTTTTAATGTTTTAGTAAAAATATAAATATTTCTTTCCTCCTTTTCTAATCTTTCTGAAAATTTCATTTTTAAATTCATTAGAGAAAAAGGGGGCTCTGAACTTAAATCTATTCCTTTTAACACTTTAGCCCACTCTATTCCTTCTCTTAAAATTTCTACCCTTGCCTTTTCAGGAATAAAACCTAATTCTAAATTATCGATTAAAAATACCCGAATCTCGTGAGGCAAAATAAAACCGTTAAAAATATAACTTTTTTCTTGACCATCTTTTGAGACAAAAACTAATTTATAAGAAAAATTTTTTGCTCCCCAATCTTCTAAAATATTTTTTATTTTAAACAAAACATCAACTTTCTTATCGCTTCTTAAAAAAACAACTGGTTGAGAAACTAAAGATAAATTAGTCCCCTTTTTTAAATAACAAGGAAGGCAAGGACCCCCACAATCAATATCTTCTTCTTTTTGATTTTTTATATTATCATAGCACGTTGGCTTTGGCAAAAAAGAAAGATAGACAAAATAAAAAAAAGAGAAAATAAATCCCCCTAAGATTAATGTCACCACTAATTGCTTAAATAGCCTTTTTTCCATTTAGAGTTTTAAAAATTATAACAAATTTTTAAAAAAATAAAAAACCTCCTGGCAAAACCTACTTTCCCCCAAAAGGAGTATCATCGGCGCCAAGTGCTTTCACTTCTGAGTTCGGAATGGGATCAGGTGGATCACACTTGGCTGAATCACCAGGAGGCAATGTTCTTTTCTCTCTAAAGATGGGAAAGTTGCTTCGACCGATTAGTACCCCTTGGCTTAACCCGTTACCGAGCTTCCACCGGGGGCCTATCTCTGTTTGGGCTTTTACCCAAACAGATGCCTTTCGGCAACCTCATAGTCTTTGAGGGGTCTCAACGATACCTAATCTTGGGGTAGGCTTCGCGCTTAGATGCTTTCAGCGCTTATCCTATCCGAACATAGCTACCCGGCAATGCCCTTGGCAGGACAACCGGTACACCAGAGGTTCGTCCAGCCCGGTCCTCTCGTACTAGGGCCAGCTCCCCTCAAGTATCGAGCGCCCACAGCAGATAGAGACCAACCTGTCTCACGACGGTTTGAACCCAGCTCGCGTACCACTTTAATGGGCGAACAGCCCAACCCTTGGGACCTGCTCCAGCCCCAGGATGTGGTGAGCCGACATCGAGGTGCCGAGCGGAGCCGTCGATGTGAACTTTCGGGCTCCACCAGCCTGTTATCCCTAGGGTAACTTTTATCCGATGTCTCCGACCTTCCTACGAAGAGTCGTCGGGTCACTAAGCTCTGCTTTCGCAATAGCGCGGGATGTCTCCCTTGCTATAAAGCCGGCTTGTGCCTTTACACTACCTCCGCCGTTTCCATTGGCGGATAGCCGACCTTAATAGACTCCTCCGTTACCTTTTAGGAGGATCGCGCCCCACGAAAACTGCCCGCCAAGCACTGTCCCATCTTGTTTACAAGAGGTTAGAATTTAGTCCTAAAAAGGTGGGTGTTTCATTGGCGACTCCACCCAGCCCGAAAGCCAGGCTTCATAGTCTCCCCACTACGCTACGCATTTTAGAACTAAATTCAATGCCAGACTGCAGTAAAGCTCCTAGGGTCTTTTCGTCTAGCTGTGGGTACCCAGCGTCTTCGCTGGAATCGCATTTTCACCGGGCTCCTCCTTGAGACAGTTCCCCAGTCGTTATACCTTTCATGCGCGTCGGAACTTACCCGACAAGGAATTGCGCTACCTTAGAACGGTTATAGTTACCGCTGTCATTGACCAGGGCTTAAACTCTTCAGCTAAATTCTTTAAAAAAAGAATTTAACCAAGAGTCTTAACCTTCTGGCATCGGACAGGCCTCAGCCCCTATACATCCCCTTACGGGTTCGCAGGGACCTGTGTTTTTGGTAAACAGTCGCCAGGGAAACTTTCGCTGCGCCCTGATTTGAGCTTTGCTCAAATCAGGGAGGGCATCTCCCGAAGTTACGCCCGCTTTTTTGCCGAGTTCCTTAAGGAGGAATCACCCGTTCCCCTGAGGCTACTCGCCTCGCCCACCTGTGTCGGTTTTGGTACGGTTTCCTTTTCTCTATAACTTAGAGGTTTTTCTCGGAAGAGGGCTTGATTAACTTGACAAGGATAACTCCTTATCTCGCCTTTTCTCTGGGGTTTGCCATTAAAGGCAGAGTTCGGATTTACCTGAACATCAACCCTCGATCAAGGAGGCCAAACCACTAAGACCCTTAATCTACTCCTCTTCGTCACCCCATCGCAAAGAGAAAAGAAAGGGCCGGAATATTAACCGGCTATCCATCAGCTGCGGCTTTCGCCATCACCTTAGGACCGCCTAACCCTTGGCTGATTTCCATTGCCAAGGAAACCTTGGGCTTACGGGGTCCGCCGTTCTCAGGCGGATTGTGGTTACTCATGCCGGCATTCTCACTTCCCTGCGCTCCATCCTGGCTCACGCCTTAGACTTCAAGGCGCAGGAAACGCTCCTCTACCCTTATCCATTTTAAAATTAAAATGGATAAGTCGCGTCTTCGGTATTCGGTTTAAGCCCCGCTAAATTTTCGGCGCAACTCTTCTCCTTACTCGCAAAAGAGTAAGTTGAAATAGTGAGTTGTTACACACTCTTTAAAGGATGGCTACCTCTAAGCCAACCTCCTAGTTGTCTAAGAAGAGTTACTACCTTCAATTCAGCACTTAACCAAAATTTAGGGACCTTAGACGGCGATCAGGGTTCATGCCCTCTCGACCACGGAGCTTCGCCCCCGTAGTCTGACTAGCCTTTCATAACTTGACGGTATTCGGAGTTTGATTGGTGTGCTGAGCTTTCGCCCTTTACACACCATCCAGTGCTCTACCCCCGTCAAGATAGAAAGACCGCTAGCCCTAGAGCTATTTCGAGGAGAACCAGCTATTCCCAAGCTCGATTAGCTTTTCACTCCTTACCACAGCTCATCCCAGGGTATTGCACGACCCACGGGTGCGGACCTCCTCCTATATTTCTATAGGATTCATCCTGGCCATGGTAAGCTCGCTTGGCTTCGGGTCTTATATCTGCCATTTCTTTCTATTTATCTCTGAAAGAATCAGAGATAAATAGAAAAGCAAGCACTCTTTAATACTCGGTTTCCCTATGACTTCTTCGCCTTAGGCGAATTAATCAAACGGCAGATATAAACTCGCCGGCTCATTCTTCAATAGGCACACCGTCAGGGTATACTTTAAAAGTATCCCCTCCGATTCCTTGTAGGCAAAAGGGTTTCAGGTTCTATTTCACTCCCCTCACCGGGGTTCTTTTCACCTTTCCCTCACGGTACTAGTCCACTATCGATCACAGCGAGTATTTAGCCTTTCCGGAGTAGTCCCGGAAACTTCCCTCAATATTTTCTGGCATCGAGGTACTCAAGAAAAGAGCAGAAGATTAAAAAAATAATTTTCGCTTACGGGACTTTCACCCTCTTTGGTAGACCATTCCAGATCTTTCAGCTAATTATTTTTTAACCTTCGGTCTAACCCAGGCTCTTTTCTTATTACCCCAACAGTTTTATAAAAACTGTTGGTTTGGGCTTCTCCCCTTTCGCTCGCCACTACTCAGGGAATCACATCAATTTTTTGGTTTCTTATAATTTTTATCAAATATAAAGAAACCAAAAAATTGAAATTTTGTTTTCTTTTCCTCTGGGTACTGAGATGTTTCACTTCCCCAGGTTCGCCTCCAACAAAAATTGTTGGATGACACGATTTATCATCGTGCCAGGTTTCCCCATTCGGAGATCCCCGGATCATAGGTTGCTACGCACCTCCCCGAGGCTTATCGCAGCTACGCCACGTCCTTCATCGCCTCGCTGTGTCAAGGCATCCACCCTTTGCCCTTACTTGCAACTTTCCCATCTTTAGAGAGAAAAGATGGGATTTTAAATTTTCAAAGAACTAATTTTAATCTTTTCTATCTCTTCAGGATTCAAAAACGCTACCGAAGTGGTAGCGTTTTTGAAAAATATAAGACCGCTACTCACTTCTTTTTCTTGTTCTTTTTACAATTTTTCTTCATATTGGTATTTATGATTATACAGATTTTTTTAAAAAAGTCAAGTTTTTTACAAAGAGAGCCCCTTAAGGGGCTCTCTTTGTAAAAATTCCTTATTTTAATTTTATTTCCTTTCTAAATCTTCTTTTATTTTTCTTAATAATTCCCGGGCTACTTCTTGCCCACCCAAACCAAAGGCTAAACCACCGGCTAAAGCTATCATAGCAATAATACCAGTAAAAAGAGTATTAACAATATAAGGAGCAACTTTTAATTGAGACAAAGCAGCTAATACTCCAAAAATATAGAAAACCCATCGGCTCAAAGAGCTTAAAAAGCCTTCATATTTTAATCCTGCACCTGTAATTGAAGCTTTAACAAATTTTGAAAAATATTCCCCTAAAACAATTGCTCCCAATAAAATCAAAATGGCAACAATAATATTTGGTAAATAATTTACAATCCCTTTTAAGAAATCACCAAAAGCAGTTAAACCCCAGATATTACATGCCGCCACTAAAAAAGCCAAAATAACAATCCATCTGACTAATTGTCCTAAAAAATATCCACTATTTAATTGCAATCCTGCTCGATCAGTTACCTGTTTAAATCCTATTTTTTCTAATAAATTATCAACTTTTAATAAATTGATTATTCTTTCTACCACTAAACCAAAGCCCTTGCCAAAAATTAAACCAATAATGAAAACAATTAATCCGCTAAAAAATATAGGTAAAAAACCTTTAATGCTTTCCCATAAAGCAATAAGAGCGTTTGAACTAGCTAAACTTATTTCATTGACCATAATTTATTTTTTATTTTATTTTTATTATTTTATAAAACGACCTTTCTATATAGTTAATAATAACTCTAAATTTTTAAAAAATCAAGAGAAAAGGACGGAGAATCCCGTCTTTTTAAATTTCCCAATCTCCTCACCCCCCTTCTTTTTAAGAATTTATCTAAAAGAGCTATTTGAAATAGTCTATCTGTATAATTTTGTCAATATTTTTATTGTGGACCGGATCGGATTTGAACCGACAACCTCCCGCGTGCAAAGCGGGTGCTCTTCCAAATTGAGCTACCGGCCCTAAAGACTTTCCATTGTAGATGAGGGTTGTGGGTGAGGGAGGAATCGAACCTCCGACCTCTGCTTTATCAGAGCAGCGTTCTACCATTGAACTACCCACCCGTTTTATCTTTCCTGGAATAATATTTTTTCTGCCTCTAGAGTTTTAAAGTGGATATTGCTTTCTTTTGGTTTTTCAAAGAAAGCAACCTGATTAATAATTGAAATAACTTTAATCAAAAAAAATAAACAAAAGCTAATTAAAATAACTAATGATATAACTATCAAGATTAAAAGGGATCTCTCAAATTTTTGTTTTTTTTGTTTAAAAAACATTATAGCAATTTTTTAAAGAATTTTCAATTTTTTATTTAACATAAACTCGACCCAAAATTTTAATTTCTATCATTTCTTTTTTCTCTTGGGAATTTATCTGCCTTAATTCTATCTGTTCTAAACGAATAGCAGGACTAATCTTTAAAAAGGCTTGCAAAGATTTTAAAACCGTTTCTTTTTCCCCGCCAATAGTTAAAGAGTAATTATAGCTTTTTGGTTCGCCAGAAAAAGTGTTTAAAGAACCGAAACGAAAATCTAAATCAATATAATATTGATTTTTTAAATTTTTAATTTTTTCCTCTAATTTAAATAATCCTTTTTCTTCCGGTAAAATCTCCTTTAATTTTTGATAATAATCTTCGGCTTTTTTCCATTCCTCCTCTAAAACCTGGGCTCTTAAGACAATCATTTCCTTACTGTAAAGATCTTTTTTAAGCAAATCAATTTCTTTGGCTTTTTTTAAAATATCGAAATAAAAATAAAAACAAAGAGAAATTAAAATTAAAATAAATAACCAGCTGATTAGATTTTCTTTAAAAATCTTTTTTAATAAATCTTTATTCATCATAATCTTTTTCGAAATTATTTTCCGGTGGGGTTAAAGATAAAATATTTACATTTATTTTTTGGCCAGTAATCCGATAAATATCTTTATCAATTTTAATAAACTCTTTTGAGGCTTGATTATACATGGAAACAGTAGTAGACAAGTGATTGCCTAATTTTTTCATATAGGTTTCATAAGAGCAAAGGTGTTTTAATAGCTCCTCTACTCTTTTCTGAATCAACCTGGCTGATTCTTCAATTTCTAAAGCCTTTAGGCCTTGGAGAACTGTTTGTAAATAAGCTAAAAAAGTGGTTGGTGAAACAATAATAACTCTTTTTTCTCCGGCTGCATACTGGATTAAATCTCTAGTATTTGACTTAATAGTTCCGACTTTATTAATTAAAAGATCATAATAAACTGCTTCTGAGGGAATAAACATAAAAGCAAAATCTGTAGTGTTTTCTTCTGGCTTAATATATTTAGAGGTTTCCTCTATTCTATTTTTTAAATCATTTTTAAAAAATTCCTCCCATTTCTTTTTTAATTCAGGATTTTCTTCTTCAATTAAACGATTATAATTCTCTAAACTAAATTTTGAATCAATAGGAATAATTTTATCTCTAACAAAAATAACGGCGTCTACTTTTGTCCCATCTTTAAATTCATATTGCATTTGATAAACATGAGGAGGTAAAACATTTTTAAGCACTGTTTCTAAATAATATTCTCCTAACACCCCTCTTTGTTTTGGATTTTGTAAAATATTCTGAAGTTGCTTTAATTGCTGAGCATAATCGACTACCTGCTTTGATGTTCCCTCAAATCGAGCTAAAGCCGAAGCAATTTCTATTTTTAATTTGGCACTTTCTTTTAGCTGACCCTCTAAACTTTCTTGAATGATTTTATTTGACTCATTTAATCTTAAATCCAAAGTTCTTTTAAGTTCTTGAATTTCATTTTGAATTAAAATTAAAGGATCTGTTTGATATTCTTTTTTGGGGATTTTTCTATTAATTAAAAAATAGACTATTCCCCAAAAAAAGATCATTAAAATAATCCCTAAAGAAATAAAAAGAATCATAAATATTTATTGAGTTAATTCTAACCCTTCTTTTTCATTGCTCTTTAAAAGAAAATAAAAGTGATAAAAAAATATAAGTGAAAAAGGCGTGAAAAATAAAAATGTCAGAAAAATTGGCAAAGATTTTAAAATTAAATTTTCTTTAAAGGAAGAAAAAAGAAAATTCACAAGAAAAATCATTAAAATCATTAACAAAGAAAAAACTAAAATCATCTTAAAAATTTTCCACCACCTACCTCTAACCAATTGCCAACTTTTTTTAATAGCCTCGATTATATTTAAATCCTGATCCACAAAAAAATATATCGAAAAATACAGATAAATTGCTAAAACTACACCTGGAACAATCAAAGCTAAAAAAGAGAGAAAAACAATTAAGCCTAATAAAAGTTTTAAAAACAAATAAGAAAATATTTTTCTTATTGTCTTCTGAAAAATTTCCTTAAAAGAAAAAGAGGGATGCTTAATTAAGTTCAAAGTTATTAGTTCAAAAAGAGAATTCATTAAAAAAATCCATAAAATAATCGAAATTCCTAAAAAAATATAAGGAGAAGGGCACACTCTTAAAATTGACCCTAAATAAAGATTAAGGAAATACCAATTTAAAAAAAAAGGAATAGCGATTAAAATAATTTCTTTAAATTTTTCCTTAAAAAATCTCCAGCTATAATTAAAAATCACAGAAAAAGACATGTTTTTAAAATTTTAACATTGTTTAAAAAATATTTCAATAAAAAAAATTTAAAGTCAATTGTCCAAAGACAAATAAAAGGCTTACAATTAAACCGGAAATAACCACTCCCCCTGAAATTAAAATAAATGCCTCTTTTTTATTAAAACCCATCAAAACTGCTGCTACTGATCCTGTCCAGGCACCAGTCAAAGGAAAAGGCAATCCAACAAAAATTAATAAAGCTAATTTCTGCCATTTTTTAAAATAAGGAGAGAATTTATCATTTGTTTTTTTAAAATACCATTTTAAAATTTTTTCAAAGAAAGGAAATTTAGAAAAATAAAAAAACAATTTTTCTAAAATAAACAAGAGAAAAATAACTGGAAAAATATTTCCTAAAAAACAGATTAAAAACGCCCAAAAAAATGGTAAGCGATAAACAGCCAAAGCCAAAGGTAAAGCCCCTCTAATTTCAATAATTGGAGAAGAAGAAAGAAAAAAAATTTTTAAAATATTAACGAACATTTAATAAATTTAATAATTAAATTAAAGGAGTAATGACAATTCCTTTATTTTTTCCAACCGCCACTGTCGCTTCAAAATGAACAGCTACTTTCTCATCAATAGTTTTAAAACTCCCATCTTCATTTTCAACAATTAAACCACAACCATTAGTTAACATCGGCTCAATTGCTAAAACCATTCCTCTTTTTAACTCTATCCCCTCGTTTGGTTTTCCAAAATTATAGACCAATGGCTCCTCATGGAGATAATAACCTACCCCATGGCCAGCTAAATCTTTGATAGGCTGAAAGCCGTGGTTTCTTATTGTTTTTTCTATAATAAAACCCACATCCCCTAATCTTTTTCCTTCTTTTAACAAAGAGATAGCAGACTTTAAGGCTTTTTTAGCCGTTAAAATCATTCTTTGATAATTTTTTTTAATTTTCCCTAAACCAATAGTAATGGCCATATCAGTATAAAAACTCTTATATTTAATCCCTAAATCTAAAGAAACTATATCCCCATTTTTCAAAAAAATATTTTTATAGGGAATACCATGAACTATTACTTCATTTAAAGAAACGCATAAACTATTAGGAAAAGGTTTTTGGGCAAAAGATGGCTGATAATTTAAAAAAGCTGGCTCAGCTTGATAGCTTTTAATAAGTTTATAAGCTTTTTTATCTAATTCCTCTAAAGAGATGCCTATTTTTACCTCTTTCTTTAAGTTTTTCATTATCAAAGATAAAATTTTTCCTCCTTCTTTGAGGATTTCAATTTCCTCTTCTTTTTTTAAAAAAATCATAATGTTTCTAAAATTCTTTGAAATATTTCCTCAACTGTTCCCTCTGCTTTTACTTTTACCAAAACTTTCTTTTTTTTAAAAAATTGAATCACGGGATAAACAGTTTTATAAAAATCTTTTAGCCTTTTACTAAAAGCCTTTAAATTGTCATCCGGTCTTTTAACTAATTTCTGGTGGCAAATTGGGCATCTTAAATTTTTTTTAATTTCTGGATTTAGAATTAAAGAATATTCTTTTAAACAATTCGGACAAAAATAACGAGATTTTACTCTTTTAATAAGTTCTTTATCAGAAACATCAAGATAAATTGCTTTCACTTTTTTTCTCTTTAACCAATCAAGTACTTCTAATAAAATCTTCGCCTCTTCTAATTGCCGAGGACTTCCTTCAAAAATAATTCCTTGATTTTTTGGCGCTTTTAATAATTCGTTTAGCCAACAAAAAACTACTAACCAAAGGGGTACTAATTCCCCCTTTTCCATTATCTTTAAAATTCTTTCTTTAAAAGGATGATTTTCTTTGATTAATTTTCTTAAAATTTCCCCTGAGTCGATAGAAAAAAGAGAAAATTTCTTTTTTAAAAGATCAGCTTGCGTGCCTTTCCCGGAGGCAGGTTTACCTAAAAAAATAATCGTTAAGGGAGACTTAGTAGACCTCATATTCCCTCATTATTAATTGAGATTCAATAGCATTCATAATTTCAATCGCTACTTGAACCATAATCAATAACGAAGTTCCTCCAATCGCCATTGTTGTTATGCCAGTAAATTTCTGAAGCAATATTGGTAAAATAGCAATTAAACCTAAAAAAATTGCCCCAAAAAGAGTGATTCTACTTGTTACCTGATTTAAAAAATTAATAGTTGTTTTTCCTGGTCGATAACCAGGGATAAAACCCCCTCTTTTTTGAAGGTTTTCAGCTATAGTCTCTGGCTCAAAGGTAACAAAAGTGTAAAAATAGGTAAAAATAAAGACTAAAAGAAAATAAAAAACTAAATACCAAACATTATTTTGGTTAAAGCTATTAATAAAATTAGTTAACCTTAAAAGAAAGGGGTTATTAATTCTGGCAAAAAGATAAACAAACATCTGAGGAAACATTAAAATTGATAAAGCAAAAATAATTGGTATCACACCTGCCTGATTTATTTTTAAAGGCAAATAAGTAGCCGCTCCCCCATAAATTTTAGTTCCCCTTACCTGTTTAGCGTAATTAACTGGGATTCTTCTTTCAGCTAAAGAAATATAAACTACGCTAATCACAATTAACAAAAACAAAGCAAAAAAGATAATCACATTCAAAAGACTTTTAAGGGTGGCTGTCAAAAAAGTAGCAATAATTTCTCGAGGTAAATCAATAACAATACCAGAAAAAATTAAAAAAGAAATGCCATTGCCAATCTTTTGCTCTGTAATTAATTCCCCTAACCACATTAAAAAAATAGAAGAAGCGGTAATAATCACAATATCGCTCACAAAATCCCAAGGGCTATTAAAAATAATAACTTTTTGTCGGGATAGTAAGGTTAAAAAACTAAAACCCTGGAGAAAAGAAAGAGGGATAGTTAATATCCGAGAATACTGCATAAATTTGGCCCTTTCTTTACTAGTCCCTTTATAAAGCATTTCCTTTAAAGAAGGAAAAATTAAAGTTAAAAGTTGCATTATAATCGAGGCAGTAATATAAGGGCCAACTCCTAATAAAACAATTGAGATATTCTTGAAAGCACCTCCAGTAAAGACATTGAAAAGACCAAAAACCTGATATTGCTCAAAAAAAGCACTTAATTGTTCTTTATTAACGTTTGGCAACGGAATTGTCGCCATCAATCTAAAAACTAATAAAAGCAGAAAAACTATTAATAATTTTTTTCTTAATTCCGGAGTTTTTAAAAAAGTAATAAAAGACTTAAACATAAATTAAATTCTTTTTATTTTTTAAATTTAGTTTTTCATATTTACTTTTCTTTAATAGTTCCTCCTGCTTTTAAAACAAACTCTTTCACTCTTTGAGTAACTAAACAGTTTTTAATTCTTAAAGGAACACTGATTGGTTCTCCTGATAAAATTTTAACATAAAATTTTTTGCTTTTTGGAATTTTAATTAAACCCATTTCCTTCAATTTCTTTGGGCTAACTTCTCCGCCCTGAGGAAGTTTTTTAATAATATCCCTTAATTTCACTTCAATAATCTCCCTCTCTTTAATTTTTTTAAATTTCAAGCCTCTTTTCTTTGGAAATTTTAAAACTATCTCCCTTAATTGGCTTTTAATCTTTCGGCCAGCCCTTGCTTTTTGCCCTTTGATTCCTCGACCAGAATAAGTTCCTCTTTTCCCTCCTCGGCCTACTCTTTTTTTCTTTTTATTTTTATAAAAAGGTTTCAGTTCGTGAATTTGCATAGTTTAAAAGGAGTAATTATCCTTAAAGATTTAATTTTTTTAAAGCCATAATGGTCGCTCGAGCATTATTAATAGGATTGCCTGTTCTTCCTAAAATTTTGGCGCTGACATTAGGAATTCCAGCTAATTTCAAAATAGAGCGAACTGCTCCCCCAGCAATAATTCCTTTCCCTTTTTTGGCAGGTTTAATCAAAACCTCAGCTCTTTTATATTTAGCTGAAACATCAAAAGGAATAGTTTCATTAACAATTGGTATAGAAACTAAATTCTTCTTAGCATTATGGATAGCCTTTTGAATAGCCAAAGGGACATCTCGACCTTTTCCTACACCAACTCCGACCAAATGATTTTCTTTATCCCCAATAGCCACAGTGGCCCGAAAACTTAATCTTTTCCCTCCGGCTACGACCCTGGTTACTCGTCTTATATCTAAAATTATTTCCTCAAATTCTTTTAGTTTTACATTATCTGATGATTCCTTCATTTTGAATTAAATTTTCAAAAATTTACGAGCGCCTTCGCATATACTTTTTACTCGACCATGATATTTAAAACCTCCTCTGTCAAAAACAGCTTCTTTGATATTTTTCTCTAAGGCTTTTTTAGCTAATAATTCACCCACTAAATGAGCCTTTTCTGCCTTTGTCATTTTTTTATCTATTTTAATCTCTAGATCAGAAGCCGAAACTAAAGTTCTGTGATTTTCGTCATCAATTAATTGAGCATAAATATGCTTTGAAGATCGAAAAACAGCTAGCCTTGGTCGACTACTCGTTCCTAAAATTTTTGCCCGTATCCTTTTATGGCGTCTTTCTTTTTTTATCTTTTTTTCTTTAATCATGTTTTGAGCCATAGTTATTAAAATAAAATTAACCAGCTGAACCAACAATCTTCTTTCCCATTTTTCTTCTTACAAACTCACCCACATATTTAATTCCTTTTCCTTGATATGGTTCAACCGGCTTTTGTTTTTTAATTAAAGCAGCAAATTGACCGACTTTTTCTTTAGAAATACCAGAAACAGAAATAATATTTTTTTCTATTTCTACGTTAATCCCTTCGGGAATATCTAAAATCACCGGGTGGCTATAACCAACTTTCAAAATTAATTTTTGACCTTCTTTTTCTGCTTTATAACCTAAACCGTTTATTTCTAGTTGTTTTAAAAATCCATCTTTAACTCCTTTTATTAAATTGTTAATTAAAGCTCGAGCTGTTCCCCAAAAAGCGGAAAATCTTTTTTCTTTTTTTAAAAAATTTTCTTTGGGCAAAACCTTTAAAAGGTTATTTTCAATTTTAACCTCAAACCCATCTAAAATTTTTATTTCCCCTTCTCCTTTTGGGCCTTTTGCCTTTAAGATATTTCCATTAATTTCAACTTTCACATCTTCAGGAATTATTATTGGTTTTTTTCCTATTCTTGACATGTTTTTTATTTAAATTACCAAATTTCGATTAAAACTTCTCCACCTACCTTTGCTTTTTTTGCTTCTTTATCTGTCAAAATTCCAGAAGGAGTAGAAAGAATTCTTAAGCCTTTTCCCCTCCTAAAAGGATAAATTTCTTTCACTTTTATATAAACCCTCCTTGATGGCTTAGAAATTCTTTTTATTTCATGAATGACAAGATTACCTTCTTTGTCATATTTAAGGGTAATTTTGATAACTTTTTTACCTTTTTTTTGATACTTTTCGATATCTTGTAGATAACCATTTTCTAAAAGCTTCTCAAGAATTGCCCATTTAATTTTTGAATAAGCAACATAAACAGTTTCTTTTTTAACTGCCTGAGCATTTCTTATTCGAGTTATCATATCAGCGATTGGATCCATAAGCATATTTTTATAATTGAATTACCAACTAGCTTTTTTGACCCCTGGAATTTCTCCTTTTGAGGCTAATTCTCTAAAACAAATACGGCATAAACCAAAATCTCTCATATAACCTCTTTTCCGACCACAACGCCAACATCGTCTAACTATTCTCGTCAAATATTTGGGTTTTTTCTTTGCTCTTTCAATAACAGATTTTTTAGGCATATTTTTAGTTAAGATTTATAAACTTATTATAAAATTTTATAAAATTATTTTTCTTTTCTTTCTAAAGGAAAACCTAAAAGTTGGAAAAGGCGAATAGCTTGCTCTCTATTTCTCTTATTAACGACAAAAGTAATTTCTACGCCCAAAGAAAAAGGAATAATCTCTTTGCTAACTTCAGGGAAAACACTAATTTCTCTAACCCCATAATTTAAATTTCCATTCTGATCAATATTTTTTAAAGGAATTCCCCAAAAATCTCTAATTCTTGGCAAGACTAAATTAATAAATCGAAAAATAAAATCTTCCATTTTTCTTCCTCTTAAAGTTACCTTTAAACCCACAGGCATTCCCTCTCTTAATTTAAAACTAGCAATAGATTTTTTGGCTTTTATAACTATTGGCATTTGCCCAGTTATTAAAGCAATTAATTGTTGGGCTTTTTTTAAAACATCGGGATTATTTTTGGCATTATTCATTAATTTTCCAATCCCACTATTAATTACTACCTTTTCTATTTTTGGCACCTGATAAATATTTTTAAAAGAAAATTCTTTCATCATTTGCGGGACTACTTCTTTTCTATAAAACTCTTTAAAATTATTTTCTTTTATAACCATATTATTTTATTTCACTTATCTTTTTTTTACATTTTTTACAAATCCGATATTTGCTCTCCTCTTCAAAAATAATTCCTATTCTTGTTGGCTTTTGGCAATAAGGACAAACTAAAGCGACATTCGAATAACTGACAGCCCTTGGAATGCTCACTGTTTCTCCTTTTTCCCCTTCTCTTTTTGGTTTTTTAAATTTTTTCACTAGATTTAATCCTTCAACTACTATCTTTCCTTCTTTTCTTAAAACCTTAAGAACTCGACCTGTCTTTTTTCGGTCTTTCCCCTTTAACATCATGACCAAATCTCCTTTTTTTATTTTTAAATTCACCATAATTTTTAAACTAACTCATTTGCTAAAGCAGCTATTTTATCAAAACCTTTTTCTTTTATTTCTTTTGGGATGGGACCAAAAATTCTATTCCCTAATGGTTCCTTTTTATCATTTATAATAACAGCCGCATTCTCATCAAAAGCAATATAACTCCCATCTTTTCGGCGATAAGGTTTTCTTTGCCTAACAATTAACGCTTTCACTACATCCCCTTTTTTAATTTCTTTTCGCGGTTCAGCAACTTGAACAGAAGCAACAATTATATCTCCAATTTGTCCCCATTTTGTTTTCGACCCCTTCAACACTCTGAAACAACGAATTACCTTGGCCCCTGTATTATCAACTACTTTTAAAAGAGTTCTATTCTGAATCATAATAAGTTTTTAAACTATATCAAAAATTTATTATTTTCACAAGCCTAACTCCTTACTTTCTTTACTATTATCCACCTTTTTTCTTTTGATAATGGCCTTGTTTGCCTTATAATAACTCTTTCACCTTCTTTATATAAATTATCTGGATTATGAACCTTAAATTTCTTATGAACTCGATAATGCTTTTTGTATTTCGGATGAAATTTTAAGTGCTCAACTTCTATAACGGCGGTTTTATCCATTTTAGCTGAAACAATAATGCCTTTTAATTGACGAATTTTTTTCTGATTAGCCATATTTTTTATTTTTGTTCTTTTATTTTGCGTTCATTTAAAATAGTTAAAATTTTGGCAATATCTTTTTTTAAATCCCTTATAATTCTTGGGTTTTTAAGTTTCCCCAAAGTCTTATTAAATTTCAATTCTTCTAGTTTTTTATAATTTTCTTTTAATAATTCTTTTAATTCTTTTTCGCTTTTTTTTCTTAATTCTTTTGCCTTTATCATAAGAAATAAAAATTTATTTTTTAAATCTTATTCTTTAGTAACTATTTTAGTTTTAATAGGCAACTTAGAGGAAGCCAATCGAAAAGCTTCTCTTGCTTTTTCTAAAGAAACACCATCAATTTCAAAAATAATTCGACCAGGCCTAACCGGAGCCACATAATATTCTACTGAGCCCTTTCCTCCGCCCATTGTCACCTCAGGCGGTTTTTTGGTAATTGGCTTATCAGGAAAAATTCTTAGCCATACTTTCCCTTCTTTTTCTAAAAAACGAGCAATTGCTCGATAAGCAGCCTCAAGCTGTTGAGCAGTTAACCATTTTTCTTCCAAAGCCTTTAATCCATAAGAACCAAAAGATAATTCTGTCCCTCGAGTTTCCTTTTGGCGAGTCGTTTTTCTACCTTTTTGCCATTTTCTATGTTTAACTTTTTTGGGCAAAAGCATAAATTTTTATTTAAAATTTTATTTAGTATTTTTTTCGCCTTTATAAATCCACACCTTCACTCCGATTACTCCATAAGTACAATAAGCCTCACTGAAACCATAATCAATATCTGCCCTTAAGGTAGAAAGAGGCAATTTCCCTTCTCTTATCCATTCATCACGAGCAATTTCATTACCATCAAGTCGACCCGAAAGCATAATTTTGGCTCCCAAAACTCCCTTATTTTGCATTATTCTTTTTAAGTAGAGGTTCATAACTGCTCGATAAGGCTTTCTTTTTTCTATTTCTTCAGCAATTGCCTGAGCAACTATCTGGGCAGAAGTATCTGGATTTTTAACTTCTTCAACTGAAAGAATTAAATTATATTTTGGATTAATTATTTTCTTAATCTCTTCCTCTAATATTTTAATTCCTTGACCTTGACGACCAATTAAAAGACCAGTTCTTGAAGTTCTAATAATAATTTTTATCTCCTTTCCCTTTCTTTCAATTTCTATTTTTTCTATTCTTAAAGCTTTTTTTCTTCCCATTATTAACTGTCTGATTTTGTAGTCTTCTTCTAAAGTTTTTGGCAAATTTTTCTTATCTAAATAGCGAGATTCCCAGTTTTCTGTAATCCCTAATCTAAAAGATTTTGGCTGAGTTTTGTGAGTCATATTTATTTTTGTTTATTTTTCTTATTTTTTTCTTCTTTTCCATTTATTTCTTTTAGGACCAAATAAATATGGGAAGAACGCTTCTTAATTAAAGAAGCTGAACCTCTCGCTCTAGGCATCCATCTTTTAAGAGCAGGACCTTCATCTACTCTTAATTGAGAAATGTAAAGATTATCTGGAGAAAGATTAAAATTATGCCTGGCGTTACTAATCGCTGATTTTAACAACTTTAAGAGAGGTTCTTTTCCTCTTTTTTTTAAAATTCTTAAATAACTCTGAGCCTCTTTAACAGTTTTCCCTTTAATTAAATTAGCCACCAATCTAACCTTTCTGGGGCTCATTCTTAAATATCTAAGAGTAGCTTTGACTTCCATAATATATCGTGAAAATTAATTTTATTTAAGAAGATTCCTGTACTTTCATCTTGGCTTCTAATTCTCTTTGCATTCGACCGCCATGTTTTATAAATTTTCTAGTAGGAGCAAATTCTCCTAACCGATGCCCTACCATTTCTTCTTTGACTTCTACTTTGATAAAATTTTTTCCATTATAAACCTCAAAAACATAACCAACCATTTCTGGAGTAATCATTGAATCTCTCAACCATGTTCTAATAGGAGTTTTATCTCCTGGCTTTATCTTGGTTAGCTTTTTTAGTAATTTTTGATCAACAAAGATTCCTTTTTTAAGAGATCGAGCCATATTAATTTAGTTTATTTTTTCTTTGGTCTTCTTTGAACGATTAAATTTTTTGAATATTTATCTTTCTTTCTGGTTTTTCTTCCGCCAGTAATATTACCCCAAATATCTTTCGGTCGCCGAGTTCCTCTCTGTGTTTTTCCTTCTCCCCCTCCATAAGGATGATCCACCGTATTCATAGCTGAACCTCTTACTGTTGGTCTAATACCCATATGACGTTTTCGACCTGCTTTTCCTACTTTTATAATATTATGTTCTTCTTTAGAAAGCTGGCCAATAGAAGCATAACAATTTTCTGAAACTTTTCTAATTTCACCTGATGGCATTTTTAAAAAAGCATAACCTTCGTCAATAGCTAAAAGTTGAGCATAAGTTCCGGCTGCTCGCGCTATCTTTCCTTTACCTGAGGGTCGAATTTCTATATTATGAACAAATGTTCCGACAGGAATATTTTTTAACATTAATCGATTCCCTATCGCTATCGGAGCATTTTCCTCACAAATAATTTTATCCCCCACTTTTAAACCTTTGGGGGCCAAAATATAACCCCAATCTCCGTCTTTGTAAGAGACTAAAGCAATATAAGTTGTCCTAAAAGGATCATATTCAATTGATTTTACTAATCCCTCAATTCCTTTTTTCTCTTGGCCAAAATAAATTTTTCGATACAATTTTTTATTGCCCCCACCCTTGTGTCTTGTCGTAATTCTTCCATGAGAACGACCTTTGCTTCTTTTCTTAAAAAATACCAATGGCTTAAAAGGCTCACTCGCAGTCAAAACTGAGCTATCTGCTACCTGATAATGACGTCTTGAGGGAGTAACGGGTTTAGATGTTTTCATATTTTTGAAATAATTTTAAATACCAAGATCAATTTTGTAACCTTCTTCCAAAGTGACTATTGCTTTTTTATATTTTTTTGGTTGGCTATAAGTCCTTAACCACCTTTTCCTTCGTTTTCTGGATTTAATTATATTAACTTTCTTAACTTTAACATTATATTTCTTTTCAATTGCTTTTTTAATTTCACTTTTGTTCAAAGACTCCTCGACCTCAAAAATATATTTATTCAAAGCACTTAAAGATACAGCTTTCTCTGTTAAGATAGGTTTTTTAATTAATTTAGAAAAAATTTCTATTACTCTTAAATCATCGCTTCCTTGTTCAGGTTTTTGATTCTTGTGGTTCTCCTCTAATATTTCTTCTTTTTTTTCTTTTTCTTGTTTTTTAAAAATTTGAAACCGAGCCATTTTTTTAATATATACTTAATTTATTGTTAGAAGATAACTTTTCTTCGATTTTTTTAAAAGTATTTTTTGAAAGAAAAAGATATTTCTTATTTAAAATTTCTACTAAATCGAGGCTCTCTGGGGTTAATATACTTACATTCTCTAAATTTCTAAATACTTTTTTTAAATCTCCTTCTTTTTCTTTATCAAGAATAAATAAAATTGACGGTGTTTTCTTTTTTTCTGGTTTTAAAATATTTTTTATAATTTCAGCTCCTTTTTTCGTTTTCTTTTCCTCCATTGATAAATCATCTATTACTTTTATTTCTTTATCTTCTATTTTTTTTGCTAAAACAATTCTTAAAGCTTTCTCTTTGGCTTTTTTATTTATTTTAACTTTTAAAGATTCTTCTTTCCTTCTTGGCCCAAAAGTCACTCCTCCTCCTCTCCATAAAGGCGAACGAATAGAGCCATGACGAGCTCTACCTGTTCCTTTCTGCCGCCAAGGCTTTTTTCCTCCTCCTCTTACCTCAGACCTATCTTTAGTAAAAGCAATAACAGGATATCTATTTTTTAGATAGTTAACATAAACTTGATGTAAAAAATCAGGATTAAATTTTTCTTTAAAAATCTCTTCTTTTAAAGGCAATTTTTCAATTATTTCTCCTTTTTGATTGTAAACTTCTATTTCCATAAATTTAGTAATTTTTAATTTCTAATAAAGTTCCTCTTTTGCCAGGCACAGCCCCCTTTAAATATAAAAGATTCTTTTCTGGCTCAACTTTAATTATCTCTAAATTTTTAATAGTTATTCTCCTTCCGCCTGCTCGACCAGCCATTCTTCTTCCTTTAACAACCCTTTGAGGAGTTGTTGATCCTATCGAACCAGGGGCCCTCCATCGATCTTTTGTCCCGTGACTTTTAGGGCTGCCTTTAAAATGATGTCTTTTCACAACCCCTTGAAAACCTTTTCCTCGACTAATTCCAGAAACGTTTACTTTTTCTCCTGGCCTAAAAATCTCTGCTTTAATCTCTTGACCTATTTCAAAATTAATATCTTTTTCTTTCTTGATTTTATCTAATCTAAACTCTTTTAAAAATTGAAAGGCTTTTTTAAATTGTCCTAATAAAGGTTTTTTAATATTTTTTTTCTTTTCTAAAAAACCAACTTGAACTGCTTCATAACCATTTTTTTCTTTTGTTCGAATATTAGTCACAGTAACTGGTCCTGCCTCAATAATAGTTACTGGAATAACATTTCCTTCTTCATCAAAAATTTGACTCATTTTTACTTTTTTGCCTAAAATAAACTTCATAATTTTCTTAAAACTTAAAAAGTTTCACAGAAAAACTGGGCTATTGGCCCAGTTTTTCTGTGAAACTTATAAAAAACTACATTTTGATTTCCACCTCCACACCGGCTGGAAGCTCTAGATTAGCCAAAGCCTCAATAATTTTCTGATCAGGATTAATGATTTCAATTAATCTTTTATGAATTCTCATTTCAAATTGCTCTCTTGAATCTTTCTTGATAAAAGTTGCTCTATTAACAGTATATCTTTTAATCTCGGTAGGAAGAGGAATTGGACCAATAGCTTTACTTCCTGTCCTAATAGCTGTCTCTAAAATTTCCCGACAGGAATTATCTAATATTCTATAATCATAGCTTTTAATTTTTATTCTCAATTTTTGCTCTATTTCTGTTTTTGCTCTAGCCACAAAATTCTAATATTTATTTAAAAGAATTATTCAATAATTTTTGTCACTACTCCTGCCCCTACTGTCTTTCCTCCTTCTCGAATAGCGAATCTTAAACCTTCTTCGATAGCCACAGGAACAATTAAAGAAACATTAACTTTAACATTATCACCTGGCATCACCATCTCTACTCCTTCTGGCAAAATAATTTCTCCGGTAACATCAGCTGTTCGAATATAAAATTGAGGTTTATAACCACTGAAAAAGGGGGTATGTCTTCCGCCTTCCTCTTTCGTCAAAACGTAAATCTCTGCTTCAAATTTCTTATGAGGAGTGATGGTTCCTGGTTTAGCAATAACCTGACCTCTTCGAATTTCTTCTTTTTTAATTCCCCTCAAAAGCAAACCAACATTATCTCCCGCCTGACATTCATCCATTGATTTATTAAACATCTCAATTCCTGTCACGACTGTCTTTGTGGTTGGATGATAACCAACGATTTCTACTTCTTCATTTAATTTCAAAACCCCTCTTTCTACCCTGCCGGTAGCAACAGTTCCTCGACCCTCAATTGAAAAAATATCTTCAATTGGCATCAAGAATGGTTTATCAATTTCTCTTACAGGATCAGGGAAATACCTATCAATAGCCTCTAATAAATCATAAATAGATTTTAAATTTGAATCATCAGCAGAAGTTGCTTCTAAGGCTTTTAAGGCTGACCCCCTTATCACTGGTGCATTTTTACCATCAAAACCCTGTTTTGTCAATAATTCTCTGACCTCTGTTTCAACCAAATCAATCAATTCTGGATCAGAAACCATATCAACTTTATTTAAAAAGACAACAATTGCTGGCACGCCCACTTGTCTAGCCAAAAGAATATGCTCGAAAGTTTGGGGCATCGGTCCATCAGCCGCAGACACTACTAAAATAGCTCCATCCATTTGAGCAGATCCAGTAATCATATTCTTAATATAATCAATGTGACCAGGACAATCGATATGAGCGTAATGTCTTTTTTCGGTTTCGTATTCTGAATGGTGAACATTGATAGTAATCCCTCTTGTTTTTTCCTCTGGCGCTTTATCAATTTCATCTACCGACAAAGCTTTTTTAGCTAAACCCTTTAAATGAAGGGCGTGTAAAATAGCGGCGGTTAAAGTAGTTTTCCCATGATCAATGTGGCCAATAGTACCCACATTCATATGGGGTTTTGTCCGAACAAACTTTTCTTTTTCTGCCATAATTTTAAATAATTATTTATTTATTTTTGAAATTAAAAAAAAGACCTTTTAAAAGTGAGTATTTTAATATTAAAAAATATTTTAAAAAATGTCAAGAAAAAATTATTTTTAACCTTATTTATTGCCAATAATTTGCTGAGCAATTTGATCAGGAATTGGAGCATAATGATCAAATTCCATAGTAAAAGACCCTCTTCCTTCAGTTAAAGAGCGAAGTTTGGTAGCATAACCAAACATTTCTTTTAATGGAACTTTAGCATCAATAACTTTCATCATCATCCGATCTTTGATTTCTTCTATTTTTCCTCTCTTAGAATTTAAATCACCAATAACATCTCCCATAAACTTTTCTGGAACAATTACTTCTACTTTCATAATTGGTTCTAATAAAATTGGATTGGCTTTTTTGGCGCCCTCTTGTAAGGCAATAGAACCAGCAATTTTAAAAGCAAAATCCGAAGAATCAACTTCATGAAAAGAGCCATCAAACAAAGTCACCCGAAAATCAGTTAAAGGATAACCAGCTAAAATACCTTTTTCCATTGCTTCTCTTACTCCTTTTTCAACAGCGGGAATGAATTCTTTAGGAATAATTCCACCTTTTATCATATCAACAAATTCAAAACCTTTCCCTCGCTCTAGGGGCTCTAATTTAATAATGACATGACCATATTGACCTCGACCACCAGACTGACGAATATATTTTCCTTCACTTTCCACTGTTTTAGTAATGGTTTCTTTGTAAGCTACCTGTGGTTGGCCTGTTTTTACTTTTAGGCCAAATTCTTTTCTCATTCTATCTACTATAATCTCTAAATGGAGCTCTCCCATTCCGGAAATTAAGGTTTCACCGGTTTCTTCATCGGTTTTCACTTTAAAAGTTGGGTCCTCATCCATAAATTTTTTCAAAACAATACCCATTTTTTCTAAATCTGCTTTTGTTTCTGGTTCAATTTTCATTGAAATTACTGGCTCAGGGAATATTATTTGTTCTAAAATAATAGGATGCTCTGGATCGCACAAAGTATCGCTTGTCACTGTATTCTTTAAACCAACAGTAGCCGCGATATCACCTGCCCTTATTTCATCAATTTCCTCTCTATGATTAGCATGCATTCTCAATAATCTACCAATTCTTTCTTGCTGGTTTTTAGAAGCATTTAAAAGATAATTCCCTTTTTTAAAAAACCCAGAATAAACCCTAAAGTAAGTTAAAGTTCCAACATAAGGATCTGCCATTACTTTAAAAACTAAAGCACTGAATGGTTCTTCATCTAAAGGTTTCCTTATTTCTTCTTGACCATTTTTGGGATTAATCCCTTTGATAGGTGGCAGATCTAAAGGAGAAGGTAAATATTCAACAATGGCATCTAATAAAGGCTGGACTCCTTTATTTTTTAAAGAAGAACCACATAAAACAGGAACAATTGTTCCTTTAATAGTGGATTGCCTTAGGATTTTTCTAATTTCTTCTTCAGTGATTTCTTTTCCTTCTAAATATTTTTCCAATAAAGTTTCATCTTGTTCAGAAATTTTTTCTATCAATTTTTCTCGCCATTTTTTTGCTTCTTCTTTTAATTCCTCAGGAATTTCTTTCAATACCAATATTTCTCCATTGTCTCCTTCAAAATAAACAGCTTTTATAAAAATTAAATCAATCACCCCTTTAAAATTTTCCTCTGAGCCAATAGGAATGTTTATAGGACAGGCATTAGGAGTCAATCTTTCTTTGATTGATTCCAAACTTTTCTCGAAATTAGCGCCCATCCTATCCATCTTATTAATAAAACACATTCGAGGAACATTATATTTATCCGCCTGATGCCAAACAGTTTCAGATTGGGGTTCTACTCCTGCCACGCCATCAAAAATTACCACTGCTCCATCTAATACCCTTAAGGATCTCTGAACTTCTGCCGTGAAATCAATATGACCAGGAGTATCAATAATATTTATCCGATGTTCATAATTTTTATCTTTATTTCTATAAGTAGGTATCCAAAAACAAGTTGTAGCGGCCGAGGTAATAGTAATACCCCTTTCTCTTTCTTGCTCCATCCAATCCATAACTGTTGTCCCTTCATCAATATCTCCAATTTTATAAGTTAAACCAGTATAATATAAAACTCTTTCAGTAGTAGTTGTTTTTCCAGCATCGATATGAGCAATAAAACCAATATTCCTAATTTTTTCTATAGGATATTTCATACTCTTAAAAATTTTATTTTTTTCCAAATTGAGCAAAAGCTTTATTAGCTTCTGCCATCTTCTCGACTGTTAATTTCTTTTTATAGGCATCTCCTTCTTTTTGAGATGCCAACATTAATTCTTCGGCTAATTTTTCACTCATCGGTTTCCCTTTTTTCGACCGCGCAGATTCTAAAATCCAACGAGAAGCTAAAATAAATTTTCGATACTCAGGCACTTTTCTAGGAATTTGATAATTAGCTCCTCCTATTCTTCGCGTCACTAGTTCTTGCTCCGGAGAAACATTTTCAATTGCTAAATTAAATACATTTAAAGGATCCTGATTTGTCTTAGATTTTACTATCTCCATCGCTTTATAAAAAATCTTTCGAGCTACTGTTTTTTTCCCATTTCTCATTAAATAATTGATAAATTTTGTCACTTGGGAGCTGTGATAAACTAAATCTGGTTCATATTCTCTTTCAATTCGATGTTTTCTTCTCATAGTTTATTTATCTTCTTTTGGCTTTTTAGCTCCATATTTACTTCTTTGCTGCTTTCGACCCTCTACTCCTAAGGTATCAAATTTACCTCGAACAATATGATACCTTACCCCTGGTAAATCCTTGACTCTTCCTCCCCTTACTAAAACAATTGAGTGTTCTTGTAAATTGTGTCCTTCTCCAGGAATATAGGCAGTAATCTCCATTCCGTTAGACAGACGAACTCTTGCCACCTTTCTTAAAGCAGAATTAGGCTTTTTTGGGGTAGTGGTAAAAACCTTTAAACAAACCCCTTTTTTAAAAGGCGAAGGGTGATAAACTGGTTTATTCTTTAAAGTGTTAAAAGAAAAAGAAAGGGCAACTGATTTGCTCTTCTTTTTAATCTGTTTTCTTTCTTTTCTAATTAACTGATTTAAAGTAGGCATAAACTAGGAAAAAGTTTTTGTATTCTAACAAAAAATTCTTTTTTTGTCAAAGTTTTTTATGGTAAATAAATTTTTATTTTTTTATGGTTTAGTGAATATAAGGGAAAAGGTGTTCGATTTTTTTTATTTTTATTTTCTTTTGAAACCACTCCTTTTCTTTTAAAATATCTAAGTTCAAAAATTTAAAGAAGCTATTGGTCTTTGAGGGTAAAAGCGGGAAAAGCCACTTCATCAAGTAAACCAAAGAGGTCAATTGAGGAATCAAAATTTTTTCTTTTTCTCGCCGGTCTTTTTCCCATGGTTTATAGGTATTTAAATACCGATTATTTTCTTTAACTATTTCCCATAAAGCATTATAAGCTTCGTTAAGTTTATAATTTTTCATTAATTGATGAAATTTTAAAATTTGTTTTTTTGTAAAATTTAAAAGAGCGGTTCTTTGATTTTTTAAAACTATTTCTTTTTTTAAACCAGAAAGCAAAGTAAAACTTCGAGAAATTAAATTACCTAAACCATACGCCAATTCATTATTGTATCTATTAATTAACTTTTCTTCTGAAAAATCTCCGTCAAAAAAAGTAGGAATTTCTCTAATAAAATAATAGCGCAAGGCACTACTAGAATATTTTTCAATTAAATACAACGGGTCGATAACATTGCCTAAACTTTTTGAAATTTTTTCTCCATTGACAGTCAAAAAACCATGAACAAAAATAGCTTTCGGCAAAGGTAAAGACAAAGCCAATAAAATTGCTGGCCAATAAATCGCGTGAAATTTTAAAATATCTTTCCCGATACATTGAAGATCTGGCGGCCAATAAAAATTAAATTTATTTCTGTTAGTTAAATATTCTAATCCTGAGAGATAGTTTAATAAAGCGTCAAGCCAAACATAAATACTCTGAGTCAAATCTGTTGGCACTTCAATTGCCCATTTTACTTTTTCTCTAGACCGAGAAAAACTTATATCTTTTAATCCTTTTTTTAATAAAGAAATCATTTCCTTTTTTCTTTCTTTCGGAAAAATTTTAATTTTATCTTGATTTAATAAATCTAAAATTTTTTTAGAAAAAAAAGAAAGCCGAAAAAAATAATTCTCTTCGTCTTCAAACACACATTCAGTTTTATGAATCGGACATTTTTTATCAATTAAATCTTTCTCCAAAAGGAAAGCCTCACAACCCGGACAATAATAACCTTTATATCTTTTTTTGTATAATAATCCCTTTTTTTCTAATTCCTGCCAAATTTTTTTAACTAAAGGAATATGTTTTTTTCTATCGGTTGTCCTTATAAAACTATTGTTAGAAATTTCCAATTTCTTTATCAGTTCTTTTACTTTCTCAACGATTTCATCGGTAAAATTTTTATAATTTTTATTTTCTTCCTCTGCTCTTTTTTGAATTTTTAAACCATGCTCATCAGTTCCTGTTAAAAAATAAACATCTTTTTTTAAAAGACGCTGGTATCGAGCAATCACATCAGCTTGAGTTAATTCAAAAGCAAAACCGATATGAGGAGAATTGTTAGTATAAACAATACTCGTAGTTAAATAAAACTTATTTCTTTTCATTTTAAAAAGTTTAGCAAAATTTCTTAAAAAAGAAAACCCAAAATGGGTTTTCTTTTGGCTTAAGTGAGCCCAGATGGATTCGAACCATCGACCTTTGGTATGTGAAACCAACGCTCTACCACTGAGCTATGGGCTCACTTTTGCCCAAATATTATAACATAAATTTTTAAAATTTTCTCTATTTAATCTCAATAGTAGCTCCAACTGCCTCTAATTTCTTTTTAATTTCTTCTGCTTCTTCTAAAGAAATATTTTCTTTCAAAGCCTTTGGTGCTCCATCGACAATATCCTTTGCTTCTTTCAATCCAATTCCCAATAAATCTTTCACTTCTTTAATTAGTTGAACCTTTGATTGACCGGCATCCTTTAAGATAACAGAAACCGTATTAGCTCCTTTTCCTTCAGAACCCTCAGCTTGAGATTGAGAAGAACTAGTTCCAGAAACAACTGGAGCAGCGTAACTCACCCCGAATTTCTCTTCTAAATAACTTACTAAATCAACTAACTCTAAAACAGTTAAGCTTTCAATTTTTTCTACTATTTCTTGTAATTTTTCAGAAAGATTTTTTTCGGCCATGTTTTTTATTAATTTATTTTTTAAAATTTTACTTTATTTTTTTCGACGCTTTAGTAATTACTTTTTTTGACTAATTTCTTTAAGAATATAAATTAATTTTTTTTGATTATCTTTTAAAAGAAAAACTAGCCTAAAAATAGGGGCATTCATTATGCCTATTAACTTACCAATTAGATGTTCTCGTGAAGAAATTTTGGCAATCCTCTGAATAGTTGCTTCATCTATCCATTGTTTTTCCAAGAATCCTCCGATGATTTTAAGATCTGGTTGTTCTTTAATAAATTTATTTAAAATATTAGCCACAGCAACTGGATCTTGAAAAGCAAAATGAACCATTGTTTGTCCTTTTAAATTTATTATCGGTTCTTTTAAAGAATTTAATTTTTTCAAAGCCAACTTTAACAGATTATTTTTTACTACTTGTACTTTTCCTCCTTTTTGCTTTATTTTTTCTCTTAAATTATTTAATTCTTTGGTTTTCAAACGAGAAAAATTAGCTAAATAAATAGCCGTTGCTTTTTTAAGTTTTTCTGTCAAATCATTTAAAATTTCTTTTTTTTGATATTTTGTAATCATACTCAATTAAAATTAGAAATAAAAACTGTGGGATTTTCCCACAGACATTAAAAATATTTTAAATTTTTTCCTCGTCAGGTCTTACGGAAAATCCCGCCTGATGTCTTGGGAAAACCTTATTCCGAAAGGTAATGACAGGTATTTTGATATATCAACGTTCATTTCTAGACCCCCTTTCTATGAATTTTAAAGCAACTTGAATTTTCTCTTTTAAATTTTTTACTTCGTATACTTCTGAAGTAAAAATAGCTAAATTCATTTTCCGAACAATCTCGTGAGGAAATTTATATTGGGCCTCCAAGGCTTTTAATTTATCTAAATATTGCTCTTTCGGGTATTCTCTCTTAATCTCTATTGCTTTCATTAAATACTCTAAGAAAGGTCTTCTTCTTTCTCTTATCACTCTTTCTACAAATTCCAGCGCTCTTTTCTTGTCATTTTCAAAGAACATTATCTCACCTCCTTTCTTTGATTATAAATTTTGATTATAAATTAAGAATTTATATAAATTTAAATTAACTCCCTGTCATTACCTCTCGGTGCTTTTAAGAGCCTAGCATATTCTAAAATAAAAATCAAGTCTTTTAAAAAATTTCACTTTTTTCAAAAAAAGAGTATAATTTTTAAAAATTTTTTTATGGAAATAAAAATAAATGTTATAGATATCTTTGATATTAAAGATCCAGAAAAAGAGGCTTTATATCTTAATGCCCTAAATTTAGCTTTTCAGAAAAATTTTTTAAAAATTTATTCTTTTGTTAAAAATTTTTCTTCTCCTTCTTTAGCCTTTTCTGTGCTAGAGAAAGAAAAAAAAATAAATATAGACCCTTTAAAAGAATGGAAAAAATTAAAAGAAAATAAAATAGAATTTATTCCTTTCTGGGAGGATTATTACCCTTCTTTCTTAAAAGAAATCCCTTATTTTCCTTTTGGTTTATATTTCAAAAGCAAGATTTTTTCTAAAAAAAATTTTTCTGAATTGCTTGCTAGCCATCCCACCCTTTCTGTTGTCGGAACAAGAAAAGCCTCGTTATATGGCAAAAAAGTGGTTGAAAAATTAATCAAAGATTTAAAAGATTTTAATTTTATAATTATAAGTGGCTTAGCCTATGGAATAGATTCTCTAGTTCATAAAAGTTGTCTTAAAAACAATCTTTTAACTTTTGCTGTTTTAGCTTCGGGTTTAAACAACATTACTCCTTTAAGTAATTATCAACTTTCGGAAAAAATTTTAAAAAAGGGGGCGCTTATTTCAGAGTTTCCTTTAAATACTCCTTCCCTTAAACAATATTTTCCTTGGCGAAATAGAATTATTTCTGCCTTAAGCTTAGGAACTCTGGTAGTGGAAGCGCCTGAAAAAAGTGGCGCTTTAATTACTGCTCATTTTGCCTTAGAACAAAATAAAGAACTATTTGCCATTCCTGGTTCTATATTTGATAATAATTCAAAAGGTTGTCATCAGTTAATTAAAAATGGAGCAAAATTAGTTGAAAATAGCAATGATATTATTGAGGAATTCTTACTACTTTCTCCTCTATTAAAAAAATCTCTTAAAAAGTTGAAGAAAAAATCAGATATTTATCCCAAATTAGATGAAAAAGAAAAAATAATTTATAATTTTTTATCACCAGAAATTCCGCTCAGCTTTGATAAAATTATAGAAAAAATAAATTTAACCAGCGAGGAAGCTCTTTCGATTCTAACTGAATTAGAATTAAAAGGACTCATTAAAGAAAATAACGGTTTTTATTTAAAAATAAACTAAAAAATGAACTTAGTTATTGTCGAATCACCTACCAAAGCAAAAACAATTACTAGCTTTTTAAAAAATGATTTTAAAGTAGTGGCTACCTATGGCCATATTAGGGATTTGCCTAAATCTAAATTGGGAGTGGACATAAAAAACAATTTTACTCCTTCTTATATTATTTTAAGAAAAGCAAGAAAAATTATTAATGAAATTAAAAAACTCTCAAAAAAAGCCAAAGAAATTTATCTAGCCACTGATCCTGATCGAGAAGGAGAAGCTATTGCTTATCATTTATTAGAAGTTTTAGATTTAAAAGATAAGCCTTATAAGAGAATTATTTTTCATGAAATTACTCCTTCTGCTATTTCTGAGGCTCTAAAAAATCCTTCAAAAATTAATCTAAACTTGGTCAACGCTCAGCAAGCTCGTCGAATTCTTGATCGCTTGGTTGGTTATGAATTATCTCCTTTTTTATGGAAAAAAATTCTTAAAGGTCTTTCTGCTGGTCGAGTCCAATCTCCTGCTCTTAGATTAATTGTTGAAAGAGAAAAAGAAAGAATTAATTTTAAACCAGAAAAATATTTTAAAATTTTTGGTATTTTCTCCAATGATTTGAAAAAATTAATCGAAGCCGAATTGATAAAAATTAATAACAAAGTCATAGAAAAACCAGGAATAAAAGATGAACAAAAAGTTGAAGAAATAAAAAAAGATATTTTAAAAGGCAAAGCAAAAGTTTTAGAAATTAAAAAAGAAATTCTCAAAAAAAATCCCCTCCCTCCTTTTACTACCAGCACCCTTCAACAAACTGCCTATCAAATTTTCAAATTTTCTGCCCAAAAAACAATGATTATTGCCCAATCTCTTTACGAAGGAAAAAAGATAGGTGATAAACTAACTGGCTTAATTACTTATATGAGAACTGATTCAGTTAACTTATCTCCCCTAGCAATTTCTTTAGCTAAAAAATTCATTGAAGAAAATTTTTCAAAAGAATATACTCTTGAAAAACCAAGGTTATTTAAATCCCAATCAAAATTAACCCAAGAAGCCCATGAGGCTATTAGACCAACTGATCCTTTTAATACACCTGAAAAAATTAAAAAATATCTTTTAAAAGACGAGTTTAAACTCTATTCTTTAATATGGCAGAGGTTTTTGGCTACCCAAATGAAAGAAGCTATCTTTCAAAAAGAAACAATTTACATAGAAGATATCTCAGAAAATCAATACGTTTTTAAAAAATCTCTTAACCAATTATTGTTTGACGGTTTTTTAAAAGTTTATCCTTACTTAGAAGTTAAAAAAGAAGAACCAATTAACCTAAGCGAAAAAGAAGATCTTCAAATCAAAGAAGTAAAAATAACCACTCACTTTACCCAGCCCCCCCCTCGTTACAATGATGCCTCCCTTGTAAAAACTTTAGAAAAATACGGCATTGGCCGACCTTCAACTTATGCGCCAATTATTTCTATTCTCCTTGAAAGAGGTTATGTTTTAAGAGATGAAAACAAAGCTTTTTATCCCACAGAAATCGGCTTTATAGTTAATGATCTTTTGGTTAATCATTTTCCTGAAATTGTTGATTATCAATTTACTTCTCAAATGGAGGAAGACTTAGATTTAATTGCCCAAGGAAACAAACCCTGGCAAGAAATTATTAAAAATTTCTATTTTCCATTTAAAGACCATTTATTAAAAAAAGAAGAAGAGCTCAAAAAAGAAGAAATAGTTCCTATTATATATCTAAATGAAAATTGCCCTTTATGTGGTCAAAAGCTTGTTTCTCGTTTGGGCAAATTTGGCCGATTTATTAGCTGTCTAAATTGGCCAAAATGTCCTTATACCAAAAATATTAATCAAGAATTGGATGTTGAATGCCCCCTCTGCCAAAAAGGGAAAATTGTTGTTAAAAAAAACAAAAAAGGGAAAATATTTTATGCCTGTTCTCGCTGGCCAGATTGCCAATTTCTTTCAAATTATCCGCCTACCAAAGAAAGGTGTCCTTTATGTAATAGCTATTTATTGAAAATGAAAACAAAAATAAAATGCTCCAATAAAAATTGTTCTTTTGAAAAAACCGATTGAAAAACCCAAAGAAGAAAAGTCTTTAATCTTTTAAAAGAATCTTCTTTAAAATTTTTTCCAAATCGTCTTGGGAGTAAAATTTAATTTCAATGGCGCCTTGGCTTCCTTTCTTTTTAATATAAACTGGTGTTCCTAAAATCTCCTCTAATTTTTCTTTGATTTCTAAATCTTGAGGATCTAAAGAAATATTCCTTCTTCTTGAAGCTTTTTCCTTTGAACCTAACAATCTTTGAGCTAATTCCAAAGCTTCTCTTCCAGAAAGATTCCTAGCTAAAATTTCTTTTAAAAAAGCCCTTCTTTTATCAGGATGAGAAAAAGACAAAATAGCTCTCGCATGAGCTTCATTGATTTTCCCCTCCCTTAAAGCGTTTTGAGCCTCTAAAGGCAATTGTAATAATCTTAAAGTATTAGCAATCACCTCTCGACTTTTTCCTAATCTTTCTGCCAATTCCTGTTGAGTTAAAGAAAAATCATTAATTAATTTATAAAAAGCTTGGGCTTTCGAAATGAGATCTAAATCCTCTCTTTGAATATTTTCAATTAATGCTAATTCTAGTTTCCTTCTTTCTTCCAAAGGTTTCCGAATAATCACTGGCACAGTTGGCAATCCTAATTTCTTGGCGGCTAATAGTCTTCTTTCGCCTGAAATCAATTGATACTCTACCTCTGTTCCCTTTTCGGTTTCTTTTTCTATTCGGGTAACTATTAATGGTTCCAAAATACCATATTCTCGGATCGATTGAGCTAGTTCTTCAATGCTTTCCTCAGAAAATATTTTTCTTGGCTGCAAAGGATTGGGAACAATTTTATCAGTCTCAATATAAAAAACTTTCTCTTCCAACAAAGAATTAATATCTTCTGATTTGTCCTTTGAATAATCTTCTTTTTGAGTAGCTAAAGAAGGTTCTTCTTTTTTAGAAAATTCCTCCTTAAAAACATGGTTAAAATTATCTTGAATTTCTTTAATATTTTCATTAATTTTTTTATCTAAAGCATCTTCTTTTGTTTGATTATTCATTTTTTCTTTTTTAGGAATTAAAGCTTCTAATCCTTCTCCCAAATTATTAAAAAATAATTCTTCTTTATTTAAAGAATTATCTAAATTATTATTTTGGTTATCATTGACAAAAGATTCTTCCATATTTTTAAAAATTATTTTTCTCTAAAAGGTTAATAATTTCCTGAGTTAAATAAAAATAAGCACGGGCCCCCACCGAAAAAGGACTATATTCTAAAATCGTTTTTCCAAAACTAGGAGCTTCTGCTAAAGCCACATTTTTGGGTATCACTGTTTGAAAAACATAGCCAGGAAAATTTCTTCTTAGATTTTTTTCCACTAATCTTGAAAGTCGACTTCTCTTATCAAAAAGAGTTAAAACCGCCCCTAAAATTTTTAAATCTTTGCCTAAATTCCTTTTAATAAGATCAATCGTATAAATTAACTGTTTTAATCCCTCTAAAGCAAAAAATTCACTTTGAACTGGAATTAATACTTTTTTTGATGCCACTAAACCATTAATTGTCAAAAGGCCTAAAGAAGGCGGAAGATCAATTAAAATATAATGATAATTCTTTTCTATTTGGGAAATTAAAAATTGAAGCCTCTCTTCTTTATTTTTAAAATGATTAAGTTCCACCTGAGCACCAATTAAATCCATAGAGGCAGGTATAATTTCTAAACCAAATATTTTTGTTGGGAAAATAACTTCTTGAAAAGAAGCTAATCCTAAAAGCAAATGATAAACGCTTTTATAAGAATTATTAATATTTAATCCTAAACCCCGAGTAGCATTTGCTTGGGAGTCAAAATCAATTATCAAAGTTTTTCTTCCTCGAACTGCTAAATAAGCGCCAATATTTAAACAAGTAGTCGTTTTTCCTACCCCTCCTTTTTGATTACAAATTGCAATAATTTCTGCCATAAACTTTTATTTATTATACTATTTCAATTCTAAAACTTCAAAAATTTTTATAAAAATGTTAAAATCAAAAAAGGGCGAGTGGCGGAATTGGCAGACGCGCACGACTCAAAATCGTGTGCCGTAAGGCATGTGGGTTCGAGTCCCACCTCGCCCACTTAAAAAACCGCAGTATTCTCTGCGGTTTTTTAATTTTATTAGAGGCTTCTTGATTTTAATATCTAATTTTCTTTATCTTGGATTGCTTCCTTTAAAAGATTCTGCAATTTTTTTGCCATTTGTGATTTAAGTCGGCTGGCAGTATTTTTTTTAAGAAGTTTGCTTTTCATTGCCTTATCAACCGCTTTATAATATAAACTTAAACACTCCTTTGCTTTTTCAATATTTTTCTCTTCTAAAAATCGTAAAAACTCTTTTTTTGCTTTTTTAATCGCCTCTTTTCTAAGTTTATTTTCTTTTTGTCTTTTTAAACTTTTTCTTAAAGCTCTTTTGGCTGAACGAGTAATTGGCATATTTTTAAAGCGATTTTACCTTAACATATTTTAAAAATAAAATCAATCTTTAATCTTTGGCAGTAGTAGATAGAACCTCCTCTAAAGATGTTATTCCTTCTAAAACTTTTAAAACACCATCTTGACGCAATTTAACCATTCCTTGCCTTTTGGCTTCATTGTTAAGCTTATCCTGAGATGGCCCGCTTAAAATTATTTCTTCTAATTGAGGGGTCATTTCTAGCATTTCAAAAATACCGATTCTCCCCATATAACCTTTCTTATTACAGCTAGGGCATCCTTTTGGTTTATAAATATAATAAGGTTTCTTATAGGGCAGTTTTTCTTTGATGCTATTAGGTAAATCCTTTAAAGCTTCATCAATAATCTTTTCTTCTAAAGGATTAGCTTCTACTTTTTGCTTGCATTCAGGACACAACTTCCGAACTAATCTTTGAGCGATCATTAAATTTAAAGAAGAAGGGATCAAAAAGGGCTCAACTCCTAAATCAAGCAGACGAGGAATAACACCAATGGCATTATTAGTGTGTAAAGTAGATAATACCAAATGCCCTGTTAAAGCCGCATGAGTAGCTAAATCAGCAGTTTCATGATCTCTAATTTCTCCTACCATAATAACATCTGGATCTTGCCTAACAATATGACGTAAACCACGGGCGAAAGTATAACCAATTTCTGGTAAAACCTGAGATTGATTAATACCTTCAATAGTATATTCCACAGGATCTTCTAAGGAAATAATATTTATTTGTTCATCATTTAAGATTTGAAGCATAGCATAAAGTGTAGTTGTCTTTCCTGAACCAGTTGGACCAGTAATTAAAATCATTCCATAAGGTTTTTCTAATTGTTCTTGAATAATCTTAAAATGATAATCATTTAAACCGATTTCTTGAATATTTCTTAATCCAACAGTTGGATCCAAAATTCTAATTGCTACTTTTTCTCCTAAAGCAGTCGGAAAAGTAGAAACACGAAAATCTATTTCTTTGTCATCTATTAAAGAGGTAAAACGACCATCTTGAGGCAGACGAATTTCATCAATTTTTAAATTAGTCATAATTTTAACCCGACTAATAATCGCTGATAAAATAGCAATTGGCAAAGTAACTACCGTCGAAAGGTTACCATCGATTCGCATTCTTACTCTTATTTTATTTCTTGTTGGTTCAATATGAATATCAGAAGCCCGAGCCCTTACCCCATATTTTAAAATGGAAGCAAAAAGTTTTACTATTGGCGCCTCCTCTGCCATTATGCCAGCTGTTGACTCTAAATCAACTATCTTATAAGAGGCAACTTGTTTTCTAGAAACGCTGGCATATCTTTTTTGAAATTCATCAACTAATCTAAAAAATTCTTCAGTAAAAGTTTGATAAAGCTTTAGGGATTTTAAAAGGTCCGAGTAGCTAATTAAATAAATCTTCAACTGAAGATTCATTCTATCAGCTAAAAATTTTAAAGCTCTTTGAGCTTGAGGATCCTCTGGGTAAACCATCCCCACCTCTAAAAGATTGCCTATTCTATTGAAGGCAACCATTTTATAATGCCGAGCTACATCCTCTGGAATGATATTTAAAATAACATTAGGAATAGTCTCTTTTTCTTGAAAAAACTTAATTGGTAAATTTAAAATTTCGCTTTTTATAGAAAGCAACGTTTTCTCTTCAACAACTTTTCTCTCTAAAAGTATTTCTTCTAGCTTTTTGTTTAAAAACTTAGTTTCCTCTAATATTTTTTTTGCTATCTCTGGCGCTATTAAACCTTTATTAATAAGATTAGAAAGTAATAGTTCTTCTTGAATCACAGCGGTTTAAAATTAGTTTTAAAAAGGAGAAAAAGGATTATTTTTTCCCAATTGAATATCTAAAGGCAAAGGCCAATTAAGATGAGGCGCTAAAGAAAGAAAAATTTGATTATTTAAAATTTTATTAATATCCAATTGAGCATTAATAATTTCTTGAGAAGAGGGCGAAAGAATATCTTCGATTTTGAGCTGTATAAATTCAGCTTTTCTCATCAAATTATAAAAAAACCAACCGCCAATTAATAAAATCAAAATTATAATTATTAATGATAAAAAATTTCCTCCTTTTTTTTGTTTGATCTCAATTGCCATAATCTTTAAATTAGGTTTAAAAAAATTATTTTAATTATTTTTTAGGAAGGTAATAAAAAACTAAAGAAAGTTGGCCTGTTAGAGGTAGTCTCGAAGATTCTCTCTTTATTGCCTTAGAACTTCCGCTCTTTTGGATTAATTGACTCTCTTCTACTATTTTAAAGCTAAGACTCTTTAAATCTGACAAACGAAGTTCTTTTTCTGTTTCCTTTAAGAAATTCTTTAAATCTTCATAAAATCCAATAAAATCCATTTTAACTTCTACTCTCCCTAATTCATCTTCTTCTTTTATAGATTCTTCGAAGTTTATCCGTTGAATGCTTAATTTATTTTTTTGAGCTAAATCATCAATAATAGCTAAAATTTGATCTGTCTGGGGTTCATCAGGTAAAGCTAAATTAATGTTATTAATTTGATTAACCAAATTAGAATAATAATTTATTAATTGCTCCGCTTTATTTTTATAATCGGTCAATATTCTAATTTTTTCTTTTGTTTCTAAAATTAATTTTTGATTATTTTTAATTGTCTCTAATGACGGCCTAATAAAGTTTAAATAAATAAAGACAACACCAATAATCAGTAATGTGATTAAAAGAATGGCTATATTTTGTTTTGATGTTTCTTTCATTTTAATAATTTAAATTATTCAAATTTGGATTATTTTCTGGCTTAAAAAGCAAACCTGACAATTTTAAATAAATATCTAAACTGAATTTTACATTAGCCTCATTTTCTAAATTCTTTAAAATCAACCCTTCGACTAATTGCGTTGAATTTATCATTTTATTCATCATAGAAGTCTCAACCCCTTCTATTAAACTTTGATTATCTTTTGCAAATCCACTCAAACTTACCTTTAAATTGTCAGAGGAATAATCCAAATTTGAATAATAAATACCAGGATGGGTATATTTTTCTAACCAATCAAAAAAGGAAGAAAAATAAATATGATTCGCTAATAAAGAATCTAGCTTATTAATTTTTTTCTCTAATTGGAGAATCTCTTTTTCTTTTTCTATTGAAATTGAGGCTCTTAAATTTTTAAGCTGATCATTTAAAGACCTAATTTGTCGTTCCTGGTTTAATAAATAAAATCTTAATAAAAAATTAAATCCTAAAACAAGAAGAAATAAAAAAGCAAAAAAAATTAATAATCCTTTAGGCCATGGGGCAGATATTTGTTTTTTCTTTAAAGATTCTAAATCAGAGTAATCAAACATTTTAATTAATTTTTAAATTATTTTTATTTTACTAAATTTTTTAAAGTCAAGCAAATTACATTTTTTTAAAGAAAAGATTTTGCTCCCAAAGCGCAAGCAACAGTTAATATTGTCCCAATGTCTCTAATGACCGGAGCTAAATCAGGACGATAATCTATTAGCTGAAAAGAAAAAGGATCAGCAATAAAAGCGGGTATTCCTAATCGATGAGCAAAATAATTATCTATCCCAATCATATTGGCTCCTCCGCCAATAAGAAATATTTTTTCTACTTTTCTCTTTGTTTTTAAAAAATAAGTGTTAATAATTTTTTCCCCTTCTCTTGAAACTCTTTCTAAAAGGGGATCCAAAACTCTTAATAAATCAATTCCCTGTTGGAAATTTAAATTAAAGCCATAGGTCTTTTTTAATTGTTCTGCTCTTAAAGGATTAATCGATAAAGCATTAGCAATAACTTGAGTTAAATCTCCTCCCCCTAATTCTACATAAAAAAGAGATCGGAGTTTGCCTTCGTCCATTATCATTAAAGAAGTCACTCTTCCTCCTATATCAATTATTAAAATTGGTTTTTTCTCTTTTAAACCAAACAAACGGCAAATAGCCGTCGCCTCTAACTCTAAATTCTTTAGATTCAAATTAGCTAACTCAGCAGTTTTAATATACCTTTGAATGCTTTCAACCGGAACAGCTATTAAAATTAAAGTGATTTTCTGGGGAGTTTCTTCTAAAATCTGCCAATCTAAAGTGATATCTTTTATTGGCATAGGAATATATTGTTCAGCCTGAAACTTTATTGCCTTTTTTAAATCCTTAATAGGCATATAAGGCATTTCTACCATCGTAGTAAAACCTAAAAAATTTGGTAAACTCATTAAAACTTCCCGAGACTTAATTTTACTTTTTTTTAAAAGATCTTTAATTAATAAAGCAGTTGTTTCCTCTAATAATTTAAGGGTGGGGGTTTGAACAGCGTCATTAATTCTTTCTAAATGACCATATTTTTCCAAAATACCGTAGCCAGTCATTTCTATCCCGCCAACTTTTCTCGAAATCTCTACCACCTTTATTGAGGTAGTTCCAATATCTATTCCTAAAAAAGAATTTTTAAAGACTTTTAAAATCATATTTTTAAGATTATAATGATTATACCAAAAATGATTAATCTTCTCAAAAACAAAATCACAAATAATTTTTTAAAATTACAAAATTTTATTTTCGATGCTCTTTTTCCTTGGCATTGTGTCTTTTGTTTAAAAGAAAATGAAAATCTCATCTGCCCGGAATGTCTAAAAACAATTCCTCTCTTTTCTGATTTTTATTGCCCTTCTTGCCAAAAAATACTTACCTCTTTAAAAAATCATTGTCATCGAAAAACTCGTCTTTATGCTTTAGGAGCAGTTTCTTGCTATGAAAATCCAGTTTTAAGAAAAGCTATTTATGCTTTTAAATATCAAAAAATAATTAAATTAAAAGAAATTTTTTCTAATTTAATAATTCAGTTTTTAAAACAAAGCAAATTTTTTTCCGAACTTTTAAAAGAAAAAAATAACATTATTATTCTTTCAGTCCCTCTTCATAAAGCAAGAGAAAGAAAAAGAGGCTTTAACCAAGCTGATCTTTTAGCTCAAGAAATTTCAAAATCTTTTGAAATCCCTTATCCAAAAAATGCTCTTTTAAGAAAGAAAAATAACCTCCCTCAAGCTAGTCTAAAGGATAAAACTGAAAGAGAGAAAAATGTTAGAAACATCTTCAAAATCAACCCCCAAAAAAGAAAATTATTAAAAAATAAAATTATTTTATTAGTCGATGACGTTTATACAACTGGCGCAACAATGGAAGAAATTTCTAAATTGTTAAAAAAAGCAAAAGTGAAAAAAATAATAGGTTTAGTCATTGCCAGATGACCAAATAATTTCTCTAACCTTTTTAACCATTTCCCAAGGGTTTTTTTGGGAAAAAATATTTCTTCCAATAACTACGCCGTCAAAGTTTAATTTCATAATTTTCTTTAGAAAAGCAAGAAACTTTTTGGGTTTCATTGCGGGGCCGCCAGCAATTAAAATTTTCTGATTAATATTTTTATTAATGTTTTTTAATTCCTCCAAAGAGCCAGGGTATTTTATTTTAATAATATCTACTCCTAATTCTAAAGCCAAACGGCAAGCATCTCTAGTAAAATTCTTACTAGATAAAATCTCAGGGGAAGCAGGGTAGAACCAACCAACAACTACCATTTTTCTTTTTTTTGCTTCTTCTTGAATTTTTCCAAATTCTCTAATCATTTCTGATTCAAACTTACTTCCTAAATAAATAGTATAGCCCACTCCCTTTGCTTTAAGATAATGAGCATATTCCACTGAGCATTCTAAAGGCGGCAAATAATCTTCCCTTAAAAAGGGAGTTTTTCCATTTAGCTTTAAAATTAAAGGGACGCGCCAAAAGAAAGGTCTTTTTTGATAAATCTCTGCTAAACCTTTATGCAAAACAATTCCCGTAAACATCCCCTTTTTAGCTAATAAAAAAATATTTTCTAGCTCCTGAGAAAAACCATTGAAATCATTTAGGCCATGCTCAAACCCATGATCATAAGCTAAAATCATTGCTCGGTTATTTTTAAAAAAACAGTTTTCTGTCATTTTAAAAATATTTTTTTAATTTTAATTTTAGAGAAACTAGAAAAATCAATATTTTCTTTAAATAAAATCCCTGTTTTGGCTCCTAAATAACTAACCACTGAAGAAGAATTAATTAAGGCTAGCCTAATAGCTTTTTCTATTTCTTCTTCATTAATCTCAGAAGATAAAATCAAAGAACTAACAAAAGCAGAAGCAAAGGCATCACCAGCGCCAGTCGTATCTTTTCTTTTTAAAAATTTTGAAAGAGGATCTTCTTTTTTTATAAATTTTTGATAATCAACTATTTGAGCGGAATAAAGAATTTTGCCATCAGAAACACTCACTCCTTTTTTGCCTTTCGTCATAACTACTAACCCTTTTACTAAATCATCCAATTTTTGAAAAAGTTTTTTTTCTTGAAAATAATTTACTTCCGTTAAATAAGAGGCTTCTTCCTGATTAACGATAAAGATATCAAATAAAGAAAGCTCTTTTTTATTATTTTTCAAGTAAATTAATTCTTCCCTTCCTGGATTAATCGCTAATTTTATAGCTCTTTCTTTTTTTATTTTTAAAAAAAATTTTAAATTTCTAATATTCTTTCCCAAAGAACCTAAAAATAACCATTGAGCATCTAATTCTTTTTGAGGAATTTCTTCGTAAGTAAAATTTGCATTTGCTCCTTTATAGCTTAGAATAGTCCTTTCACCATTAGCCAACAAAAAGACAAAAGAAAGGGCAGTTGATTTTTTATAATCATATTGGATTAAACTGGTCTCAATACCTTCTTTTTGTAATTCTTCTAAGATTTTTTCTCCGAAATAATCTTTTCCTATTCGACAAGCTATTTTGGTTTTTAACCCCATTCTTTGAAAAGTAAAAGCGGTATTAGTGGCTCCTCCCCCTGAAAAAGAATTCATTTTTAAAACATTCACTTTTGCTCCCAAAGGAAAACCTATCCCTTTTTTATTAATCAATCGCTTGTCAGTGAAAATAATTGATTTCATTCCCTCTAAATAAATATCATAAGTTGCTGATCCTACACTAATAATACTTTTCATATTTTTATCTTATTTGGCAAAATTCAAAAAAGGGTTTTATTTTTTGAATAATTTTTTCTAACTCCTCCTCTTTTAAACCTTCTTTATTTAAAAGATTTTTATCTAAAACTTTTTTTGACTGAAATTTTTGTAAATAATAAGCTCGCGCTGGCTTAATCCAATCGACTATTTTTAAAATATCTTTTTCATCTAAAAAAGGAGCCAAGGTTGTTCGAAATTCGTAATCAATTTTGCTTTTTTTTAATATTTTAATACTTTTATCTACTTTTTGCCAGATATTTTTAATTGGAGTCAAAAAGTTATATTTTTCTTTTGGGGCTTTTATATCTAAAGCGAAGTAATCAACCAGGCCTTCCTTAATTAAAATCTCCATTTTCGCCGGCAAAGAACCATTATGATCTAACTTAATTAAATAACCTAATTTTTTAACTTTTTTTAAAAAATTCTTAAGCTCCTGAAAATGAAGCAAAGGCTCTCCACCAGTCACACAAACTCCTTCAAGCAGTCCTTTTCTTTCTTTTAAAAAATTTAAAACCTCCTTTTCAGAAATTTTTGGTTGTTTTTCGGTTAAATCCTTTAAAACTAACTCAGGATTTTGACAATAGGGGCATAAAAAATTGCACCCAATGGTAAAAAGAGTAGCTGCTATTTTTTGGGGATAATCTACTAAAGTAACCCTTTGAAAACCTCCAAAATCCATTTTTCTTTTTAAACCTTAAATGTCTTTCTTAATCTAAACTCTTCTTGTTTTCCTTTATGCCACTGTTGCACTGGTCTCAAATAGCCAACAATCCTTGAATAAATTTCGCAAGGTTGCTCTATTGTGCATTTCGGACAAGTAAAATATTCTCCCTCTAAATAACCATGAACAGGACAAACAGAGAAAGTGGGAGCAAAAGTGAAATAAGGTAAACGGAAATTTTCAAAAATAGTTTTGATTAAATTTTTAACTGCCTTATAATCGGAAACAGATTCTCCTAAAAAAGCATGAAAAACAGTTCCTCCGGTATATTTTGTTTGCAGTTCATCCTGTAGTTTTAAGGCCTCAAAAAGATCATCGGTATAATTAACTGGTAATTGAGTAGAATTAGTATAATAAGGTTCTCTCTCGCCGGCAGTAATAATGTCAGGATATTTACTTTTGTCTTTTAAAGCTAATCGATAAGAAGTTCCTTCGGCGGGCGTGGCTTCTAAATTATATAAATTTCCAGTTTCTTGTTGATATTTTACCAATCTTTCTCTCATAAAATCCAAAACTTCTAAAGCAAATTTTATTCCTTTTTTCTCAGCAATATTTACACCCATAAAATTTAATAAAGCTTCGTTCATCCCAATAAGCCCAATGGTTGAGAAATGGTTTCCCCAATAAAATCCCCTCATCTTTTTCACTCCAGAAAGATAATACTTACAATAGGGATAAAGTCCCTTTTCCGTCCACTCTTCTAAAGCTTTTCTTTTTACCTCTAAACTAATTTTTGCTAAATCCATTACATAAGCCAATCTCTCAAAAAATTCTTTTTTCGTCTTTGAAAGATAACCTATTCTTGGAAGATTAATTGTCACTACCCCGATCGAACCTGTTAAAGGATTAGCCCCAAAAAGACCACCTCCTCTTTTATAAAGCTCACGATTATCTAGTCTTAATCGGCAACACATTGAACGAGCATCCCCTGGCCGCATTTCTGAATTAATAAAATTTGAAAAATAAGGAATACCGTATTTAGCAGTCATTTGCCATATTCCATCATAAACTTCATTATCCCACTCAAAATCTTTAGTAATGTTGTAAGTGGGAATTGGAAAAGTAAACACCCGAGAAGTGGCATCACCCTCGATATAAACTTCAGTTAAAGCTTTATTTAAAATATTCATTTCTTCCTGAAAATCACCATAAGTTTCTTTTTGGGATTCCCCCCCAATAATCACAGACAAATTTTTTAAGTGCTCTGGTATCTTTAAATCTAAAGTAATATTTTCAAAAGGAGTTTGAAATCCTACCCTTGTTGGAACGTTACAATTAAAAAGAAATTCTTGTAAAGCCTGTTTAACTTCTTGATAAGATAAATTATCATAACGAATAAAAGGAGCTAAAAGAGTATCAAAATTAGAAAAAGCTTGAGCACCAGCTGATTCTCCTTGTAAAGTATAAAAATAATTAACTATCTGACCTAAAGCTGAACGAAAATGCTTTGGTGGTTTTGACTGAATTTTGCCAAAAACTCCTCCGAATCCTTTTAAAAGAAGATCATATAAATCCCAACCGCAACAATAAGTGGCTAAAATATCTAAGTTATGCAAATGAAAATCTCCATTTTCATTAGCTTGCCTTACTTCTGGAGGATAAACTTGATTCAACCAATACTTTTTACTAACATAGGCAGAAACATAATGATTAAGGCCTTGTAAAGAAAAGGCCATATTAGAATTTTCTTTTATTTCCCAATTGTTTTCTCTTAAATATTCATCAATTAAACTAACACCTTCTTCAACAGCAATTTTTGCTTCTCTTATTTTTCTTCTTTGCTCTCGATACAAAATATAGGCTTTAGCTGCCTCAATTAAATCTTCAAGCATTAAAACCTCTTCGACAATATCCTGAATCTGTTCTACATGAGGGATTTCGTCTTTCTTAAATCTTTTATTTAAAATTCTAACAACTTTATTCGAAAGCTCTTGAGCTAATTTCCTTCCGCCAGTGTTAGTGCTTGTCAAGGCTTTATAAATAGCCTCTTCTATTTTTTTCCTTTGAAAAGGGACTATTTCCCCCGTTCTTTTTTGAATTTTTTTAATATGATTTTTAAAAGCCATATTTATATTTATTTAATTTATTTATTTTTTCTTTTTTCTTAAAAAAGCAGGCGTCTCATAATCTTGAGTTTCTAAAAGTTTTTTTAAAATATCTTCTTTTTCCTCGTCCTCTTTAGAGTTAGTATCTTTCTCAGAATTTAAAAATGTCTCCTCTTTTACCGGAATTTTAATTTCTAAAGAAGAAGTAGGCAAAACCCTTTCCTCTTTCAAGAAACCCCCAGCAATAACTGTTATCTTAATTTCGCCGTTTCTTAAATTGTTATCAAAACCAGCTCCAAAAATTATCTGGGCATCTCTTGAAACTGATTGAGTAATTATTCTGGCCGCTTCATTAATTTCCATTAAAGATAAATCTTTCGTGCCAGTAATATTAAAAAGAACTCTTGTTGCTCCATCAATAGACAAATCAACTAAAGGAGAAGAAATAGCCATTTGGGCTGCTTTTTTTGCTCTTTCTTCGCCAGTAGCTCTTCCTATGCCCATTAAAGCACTGCCGGCTCCAGTAAGTATTGTTTTAATATTATTAAAATCTAAATTAATCAACCCTGGTTGGCCAATCAATTGGACTACACTTTCTACGCCTTGTTTTAAAATATCATCAATTTTTGCAAAAGCTTCTAGAATAGGAGTTTTTTGATCAATAATAGTAAAAACCTTGTCATTAGAAATAGTGACAATAGCATCCACTTCATTATATAGCCTTGACCAAGCCTCTTCTGCTATTTCCATTCTTTTTTCTCCTTCGAAAGAAAACGGCTTAGTCACTACCGCTACCACTAAAACTCCTTTTTGCTTGGCCACATTAGCAATAACTGGCGAAGCACCAGAGCCAGTTCCTCCTCCTAAACCAGCAGTCAAAAAGATTAGATCTGAACCATCGATTGCTTTCACAATCTCATCGATATTTTCTTCAGCTGCCTTCATTCCTCTTTCAGGGTCCATTCCTGAACCCAAACCTCGACACAAATTTTTTCCTATTTGAAGTCTAATATCGGCCTTCGAATGCCTTAACCCTTGTAAATCTGTATTAATAGCTATTAGTTCTACTCCTTCGATTCTTTTCTCTCTCATCCTTGAAACAACATTATTTCCCCCTCCTCCTATGCCGATAACTTTAATAGAAATATTTTTTAAAATATTTCGAGAAAATGTCTTAAGATCTTCTTCGGTCTTTTTTTGCCACTCTTTCATTTCTTTTTTAACTTTTTCTTTTTTCTTTTCTTTCTCAATTTTTCTTTTTAAAACTCTTTTGGTAATCATTTTTTATTAAATATTAAATAATTTCAGAAAAGGCCTTAAAAATTTTTTGAAAAAATGAGAATGCCCATAAAATTTATTTTCCTCCTCGAGCTGAACTCTCAAATTTAAAAGCCCAAGGGCAGGAATAAATTCAATTTGCTTATTTTCTTTATACCAATCATTATCAATTTCCCCTATTCTTACTGCTAACTTTAATTTATCTTTTATTAAATCAACTAAATAAGGCATTCTTGCCCCTCCTCCATAAATTACTATTCCTGCTGGCAATTTGCAGAATCGATTAATTTGTTTTAATTCTTCTCCAATTAAATCTAAAATTTCAGAAAGACGAGCCTCAATAATTTCTGCTAAAAATTTTTTTGAAATTCTTTCATCTAAATCATCAGAGTATTTCTTGCCGTCAATAAATTCATTCTTATTTACTTTTTTAGAATAAGCCTTTCCCTCGTTAATTTTAATTTCTTCGGCAATATCCACATAAGTTTTTAAACCAACAGCCATGTCATTGGTAATATGATTTCCTCCCAAAGGGAAAACCTTTAAATGAATAAGCTCATTGTCCTCATAAACGCAAATGCTTGTTGTTCCTGCTCCAAAATCAATTGTCATTACCCCTAAACTTTTGTCTTTTTCATTTAAAACTGCTTCTGCGCCGGCTAAAGGTAAAACAAATCTATGATTAAAATTAATTCCTAAATATTCTCCTAAGCGATCAAGGCTTTTCATTACGGGCGAGAAAACATCAATTAATAAACTCTCTGCTTCTAATTTAATGCCTTGCATCCCTAAAGGATCTTTTACTTTTTCTTTTTCATCAATTCTAAAGCTTTTTATCACTGACTGAACTAAAATCCTATTTAATGGTAAAGCAAAGGCTTCGGCTGCCTGAATGGCTCGACTGATATCTTCTTCTGTAATTTCTTGATTTGTTTTAGAAATAATGGCTGTTCCTTTAGAATTTTTTATTTCTAAATAAGAACTCCCAATACCAGTCGTTGCCTCGGTAAATTCCATCTTTTTATTGGTTTTAATAATCTCGGATAAAAGCTCATTAATAACCTTGCCCAATAATTCCTGATCATTGATTATACCATTTTTAATCCCTTGCGAGGGTTTTATTAATGATAAAAGAACTTTATAATTTCCATCTTCTTTTCTAGCAACTAAAACCTTTATTTGAGAAGTGCCAAGGTCAATTATTAAAAAGGGAGAGGCCATATTTATTTTTGGTAATTTTTTATTTTTTCTTTTATTTTCTTTTCTAGGTTTTCCATCTTTTTCCTCTCTTTTTCATTTTGATGGGTAAAGCCATATAAATGGCATATACTATGAATCAATAAATCAAGAAAATATTCTTTAAAAGGAAGCGTCAGTTTTTTTGCTCTGGTTTTTATAAGACCTATTGCCAAAAAAATATCCCCCAAATCCACTTCTTTAGAATCGCGTTTTTCTTGATAGGGAAAACTTAAAACAGTTGTTTCTTTGTTGTCTTTGCGCCAAAATCTATTAATCTTTTTTATCTCTCTTTTGGGGACAAAAACTAGGGAAATGCTTACTTTTCTTTTTTCCTTTAAAATCTTTAAAATTCTTCTCACTAAATCTTCTATCTCCTTTTTTTTAAATGGCAGTCTTTTTTTAGTATAATTATACACCAAAACTTCCATTTTTAACATCAATTAATGAATTACACCAGATCTCTCTTTTTCCTTTCTTCCTTCTCTTTTTTTCTTAAACGATATAAGGCTGAAAGCTTCTTGGATCTTTCATTAGGAGTTGGAACATAGTATTTTCTTCTCTTTGCCTCCAAAAGAATTCCACTACCTTTAATGACCATAAAAACTCTGGCCAAAAAATTATTTAAGCTTTCATTTTTTCTTCTTTTAATTATTAAAGCCATATTTTTTTATCAATTTTATTATTTTATTAATTTTCGTTATTTTTAATATTGCTTCCTTTAACAATTACTTTTGCTTCTAATCTTTTCTTAACTTCTTCCTCTATTCTCTCTAATGGTAAATTCTCCTGAATCCCTGAAATCATATCTTTTAAAATAATCATCCCATTGTTTATTTCTTGCTGTCCTAAAATTAGACAATAATTGACGCCTAATTTATCTGCTAATTTTAATTGATCCTTTAAATTGTCTTTCGACAAATTAGTTAAAACATAGATATTATTTTTTCTAAATCTTTCTAATAATTTTAAGGCTTCCTCTTTAGCTCTCGGCCCTATTTGAATCAAAAAGATTTCTGGTTTTTCAGCTTCTATCTTAAATTTCCTAGATTTTATAATTTCTAAAATTCTTTCTACCCCAAAAGCCATTCCAACAGCAGGTTTATCTATTCTGCCTAATACTTTTATTAATTCATCGTATCTTCCTCCTCCTCCTACTGAAAGTTCTTTATTATGTGTTTCTATATTAAATTCGATTACTGTTTTCGTATAATAATCTAAACCCCTGACTAATGTTTTATCCAAGTAATAGTCAATTTGTAAACTATCTAAATAACTAAGAACTTGGCGAAAATGATTATTGCAATTTTCGCACAAAAAATCCAAAAAAGAAGGTGCTTTTTCTTTAATGCTTTTACATTTTGCTGATTTACAATCAAGCATTCTTAATGGATTCTTTTTATAGCGGATTTGACATTCCGGACAAACTTTTTTAATATTTGAACGATAAAATTTCTTTAAAGCTTTTAGGTATTTTTTTCGACATTTCAAACAGCCAATGCTATTTAAAAAAATTTGAATTTCTTTGTCTTTAAAACCAATTTCATTTAAAATTGCCTTTCCTATTAAGATAACTTCTGCATCTAAAATTGGCTGATCTCCTCCTAAAATTTCATAGCCTAATTGGTAAAATTGACGATATCTTCCAAACTGAGGCCTTTCGTGTCGGAAAAAAGGACCAAAATAATAAAGATTTACTGGTTGAATTAAATTGAAAAGGCCATGTTCCAAATATGCTCTGGCAACTGGCGCCGTCCCTTCTGGCCTTAAAACCAATAGCTCAGATTCTTCTTTTGTCTTAAAAGTATACATTTCTTTTTGAACCAACTCTGATTCTTTTCCATGTCCCCTTAAGAAAAGCTCGGCTTTCTCTACTATTGGTGTTTCAATTCTTGAAAAGCCATAATATTCTAACACTCTTTTGCTTTTTTCAAAAAACCATTGCCAAAGAGAATATTCTTCTGGTAAAATATCTTTCATTCCCCTAGGAGTTTGCAATCGAATTTTTGATATTTTTTCTTTCTTTTTTGGCATTTTTGGCTATAACTTAAAAAATAGAAAAAGCATTTATTGGCCATAATCTCAACCAAACTCTGCCCACTATTAATTCTTTAGAAATAGGTCCCCAATTCCTTGAATCATAAGAAGCTATTCTATTATCCCCTAATAGAAAATACTGATCGTTTTTTAATGTAATATCTACTTCGCCTTTTGTTACCATTCCTTGGGAAAGAAAATCTTCTTTTAATTTTACTTCTTCTCCTTTTTGGTTAATAATTCTTATCTCTCCATTTTTGATAATTACTCTTTCGTTTGGCAATCCGATAATTCTTTTTATATAATATTGTTTAAGGCTATTCGGTGATTTAAAAACTATAACTTCAAACCTTTTTGGTTCTCGAAAACGATAAGAAAGTTCATCAACAATCAAATAATTTTTAGGAAAAAAATTTGGCTCCATCGAGGACCCCTGAACCACAAATGGCTGAATCAAAAAATATCTAATCGGCAAAACAACCATTAAAGCTATCAAAATCATCTCTAAATTTTCTTTTAATATCTTTTTCCACATATTAAGTATTGTAAAGAATATCATAAAAAACTAAGAAAATCAATGAGAAAAAAAGACATTATTTACTCTTATCTTTTCTTAACTTTTTTATTATTTTTAGCGCTTTTCTTAGTATTCCTTAAGAATAATCAATTTTCTAATTTTTCTCTTTCTACTAGTTATACCATTTTAAAACCATCTTCTGAAGAAAAAACCCTTAACACTTTTAGCCAAAACAATTTAAAAAATTTTTTATTTTTAGGTATAGCTGGCGAGGGCTCCCGAGGAGCTTATTTAACTGACACAATTTTAATAAGCGCTATTAATCCCGCCAAAAAGAAAATTACCCTTATTTCTCTTCCTCGAGATCTTTTAGTAAAAGTTCCCCATCAAGAATATTCCATAAAAATAAATGCCTTATTTGATTTAGAAAATTCCAATAAAAAAATAAAAAATAAAACATTTAATTTGATTCGAGAAAAAATTAGTCAAATTACTGGCTTAGAAATTAATGAAGTAGTGGTTTTAGATTTAGAAGCAGTGAAAAATATTGTTAATCAATTAGGGGGAATAGATGTTTTTTTAGAAAAAGATATTTACGATCCAAACTTAGTTAATCCTAAAAATCCCTCCCAAATATTTTATTTAGAATCAGGTTGGCGGCATTTAGATGGAGATCTTTTTTTAAAATTAATTAGAACTCGTTATGCTCCTGAAGGAGATTTTTACCGAATGAAAAATCAGCAAATGATGCTTTTAGCTTTAAAAAATAAAATATCTCAATTAATTGAAAGCTGGAGCATTATCTCTTGGCTTCAAATGTGGCAATCCCTCTCTAATAACTATTATACTACTTTATCTTTTTCAGATTTGACTAATCTTATTCTTTCCTTTAAAGACCTAAAAAACTATAACATCGAAAATGTTATTATTGGCAATACAAATGGAGTGGAACTTCTCCAATCTACTGGCTATTTTGACAGTTTAGGCCACTATGTTTATGCTCTAATTCCCAAGGCTGGCTTTGAGAATTATCAGGAAATCCAAAATTTTATTTTCAATAAAATTTATGAATGAAATAAAAATTATTTTAGGGCTTGGTAACCCTAAAAAAAATTATAAAAATACCTATCATAATCTAGGCCACATTTTTTTAGATTGGTTAAAAGAAAAATGGAATTATCCTCCCTTTAAAAAAGAAGAAAATCTTTTAGCAGAAGTTTCTTTTTTAAAAGGAAAAGATATTCTTTTAGCTAAAAATTTAACCTTTATGAACGAAGCCTATAAAACAGTTAAGGCTTTGAAAGAAAAATTTAAATATCAAATAAAAAATTTTCTAATAGTTCATGATGATTCTGACATTTTCCTTAATCAATTTAAAATTAGCTTTAATAAAAGCTCAGCTGGTCATAAAGGAATAGAACCAATTATTAAAAATTTTGGCAGAAAATTTTACCGAGTAAGAATAGGCATTCGCAAGCCCGAAGAAAAAATTCGACAGAAAGCAAAAATTTTGGTTTTAAGAAATATTTCGAAAGAAGAAAAATTGATTTTTTTGAAACTATTTGAAGAAATAGAAAGAAAAATATTAGAAATTTTTTAAAAAACCTCGATAAAACGAAAAAATTTTAGAAAATATTTATAATAGAAAAAGATATAAAAAAGAGTTAAAGAAAGAGAACTTAAAATAAAAAGAGAAAGACTAAAAAAAGAAAGAAGCCAGAAAAATTCAAGATTAATTAAGACAAAAAGGGGAAAGAAAATTTTTGTCTTTAAATTCTTAAAAGAAAAATCTCGATAATTAAAGACAAAATAAAAAAAAGAAAAAATAAAAACTCCAATAAGATAAAAACAAAGGCTATAAATAAAAGGCCACCCAAATAAATTAAAAAAACTATAAGAATTTAAAATCCATAACCAAAATAAAAAAGCGAAAATTATTTCTCGCCATCTTTTTTGCTCTAAAAAAGAAGAAAAATATTTCTTTAAAAACACAAAAAGAAAAAAGGCAAGAAAAAGAAAAAGCCAAAATTTGCTTAGCCAAAAACTTAAAATTAAAAAAAGACAAGCCCCTAAAAACAGACTAGCAAAATTAAACCAAGAAAGACCCTCCAAAGATTTCCAAAGAATTAATAAAAAGAAAAAAATAGCAAAAGGAAAAAAAGAAAAATAATCAAAGGTATTTAAATAATAAACTAAAAGAAAAAAATAAATTAAGAAAAAAATAAATTCTCGAATTTTACAAGAAATCAATTTCATTCTGATTAAACCTAAACACTTACATTTTTCAACGATTTTAATGTTAAACGGCTTTGAGAATAATCAACTAAAATCTCTTCCCCTTCTCTTATTTCTCCTTTAATTAATTTATCCGCCAAAACATCTAAAATTTCTTTTTCTAATAAACGTTTTAATGGTCTTGCCCCATATTCTGGGCTATAACCTTTTTGAGCAAAGTAATTTTTGGCAGAATCAGTTAAAACAATAGAAAGTTTTTTATCTTTTAATCGCTGATTAATCCTATTAACCTGAATATCAATAATTTTCTTAATATCCTCAATGGTTAAAGGATTAAAGATTATTATTTCATCAATTCTATTTAAAAATTCTGGTCGGAAGAATTCTTTCAATGTTTCCATTATTTTTTCTTTCAAGTTTTCCTTCTTTTCCTCGATTTCTCCTTTTTTTCCATTTGTCATTCTAAAGCCTAATCCTGCCATTTCCCTAACATATTCACCCCCTAAATTAGAGGTCATTATAATAATTGTATTTTTAAAATTAACTGTTCTTCCTTTGCCATCGGTTAATCTCCCATTATCTAAAATTTGAAGCAAAATATTAAATACTTCTGGGTGAGATTTTTCTATTTCATCAAACAAAATTAAGCTATAAGGTCGATGTTTAACCGCTTCTGTTAATTGTCCTCCTTCTTCATAACCAACATAACCAGGAGGAGAACCTATTAATCTAGCCACACTATGTTTTTCCATATACTCTGACATATCCAGCCTTATCATTGCCTTTTCATCAGAAAACATAAATTCCGCCAAAGCCCTGGCTAATTCTGTTTTTCCTACTCCTGTCGGACCTAAAAATAGAAAAGAACCAATTGGTCGATCTTCTTCTGATAAACCTGCTCTTGACCTTCGAATAGCTCGAGCAATTGCTTCGATTGCCTCTTTTTGCCCAATGACCCTTTTTGATAATTCCTGCTCCATTCTAGCCAACTTGTTACTTTCTTCTTCCAGCATCCTAGAAACAGGAATACCTGTCCAGCGAGAAACTACTTTCGCCACATCTTCTCCAGTAACCTCGCTTTTTAAAAACCTTTTCTCTAAAGGAATAGAAGATAAGACTTTTTCTTTTTCCTCTAAGTCTTTTTTCAAAAGAGGAATTCTCCCATAAAGAATTTCTGCCGCTTCTTCTAAACAAGAATTTCTTTCGTATTCCTGGGCTTGCTTTTCTAATTCCTCAATTTGTCTCTTTAGTTGACTAACCTCCTCAAAAATTTTTTTCTCATTTTGCCAATTTTCTAAAAGAGCTTGATAATTCTTTTTTAATTTTTTTAATTCTTTTTCAATTTCTTTTAATCTTTCTTCTTTCTCTTTATTCTTTTCTTCTTTCTTTAAAGCCTCTTTTTCAAGTTCTAAATATTTTATTTTCTTTTCTAAATCAGAAATAACAAAAGGTTTACTTTTTATTTGCAAAGCTAAAGAAGCAGCTGCTTCATCAATTAAATCAATAGCTTTGTCGGGTAAAAATCTAGAAGTAATATATCTTACAGATAAATATACCGCCTGAACTATCGCCTCATCGGTGATTCTTAAACCATGATGAGCTTCATATTTTGGTTTTAATCCTCTCAAAATATTAATTGCTTGCTCAGGCGATGGCTCTTCTACAATAACTGGCTGAAATCTTCTTTCAAAGGCTGGATCTTTTTCTATATATTCTCGATAATCTTTAAAAGTAGCAGCTCCTATTGTTCGAAGTTCTCCCCTGGCTAAAGCTGGCTTTAGTAAATTAGAGGCATCCACCGCTCCTTCAGCTGCACCCGCGCCTACTAAAGTATGAATTTCATCAATAAAAAGAATAATATTATCAGCTTTTTTAATTTCTTTTAATAATTTTTTCAATCTTTCTTCAAACTCTCCTCGAAAACGAGTGCCCGCGATTAATGCTCCTAAATCTAAAGAAACTATTTTTTTATTTTTTAAGTTCTCTGGCACCTCCTCTTTAACTATCAATTGAGCCAAACCCTCAACAATAGCAGTTTTTCCAACACCAGCTTCTCCTATTAAAATAGGATTGTTTTTAGTCCTTCGGCATAAAATTTCCATTACCCTTTTTAACTCTTCTTCTCGGCCAATGACTGGATCTAGTTTGTTTTCTCTTGCCAATTGAGTTAAGTCTTGGGTATATTTTTCTAAGATACTTGTTTTTGTTTCTTGAAACTCATCATCAATTTTTTCTTCACCCATATATTTTTTTAAAACGCTTAAATAATTTTCTTTATTAATTTGAAAACTGGCTAAAATTTCGTTTGCTAAATTTTTGGTCGCTAAGATGCCATAAAATAAATATTCCGGCGAAACATATTTATTTTTATCTTCTAAAGACTTCTTGACTGCTGTTTCTAGAATCTGAACAATTTCTGGAGAAAGATACATTTGAGAAAAACTTCCACCAAGAGTAAAAATTCTTGGTAATTTTATAATCTCGCTCATCAATTCTTGCAAAACATCTTCTATATTAACATTAAATTCCTTTTCTAATATCTCTCTTACTACCGAGTCCTCTTCGTCTAACAAAGTATAACAAAGATGAAGAGATCTCATTTCTCCCTGATTTCTTTCTAAAGCCATCTGCTGAGCTCTTTCTAGGGCTGCTTGGGCTTTAGCAGTAAATTTTCCAAAAGGCATATTTATTTATTTTCTTCTGATTGAGTTTGATAAGAATTATCATTTGGCTGAATTGTTTGAGAGGGAAGTTGTTGATTGGAAATAACAGATGTGGGTAAAGGACTCTGACTAACTTTTCTTGCTTTAATTTCTTTTATTAATTGGCTATCTTTATCTAATTTTGAAACCCAAACAACATTATCTTTATTTATTTCTATTCTATCAATTGGCTGATAAACAGCTTCTTTAAATCTAACTAAACTAAAACCAACTTGACCAGTATTATCAGTTGCTCTTTGTAAAAACCAAACATCGGTTAAACTAAATTTAGGAAACCAAGAAATTTTTCCAAAATATAAATCGCCTGTTCTTAAATAAACAGCGTAATAATTATCTTCGTTATTTTTTTTGAAATTTCCTAAAATTAAATAGACTAAAAAAATAACTAAAACTATTAAAAGATAAAAAGAAATTTTATTAATAAAATCTTTATTTTTTTTAACATTAATTTTTACTTCCATATTTTTAGTTTAATTATTTTTAATTATTTTATTATTTGTGGCCTTTAATTTTATTTAAATTTTAAATTATTTTCTCTGCCCTAAAATCACTTCTATCTCGAAAGTTTTTCCTTCTCTTAAAACTTTTACTTTAATTTTATCTCCAACCTTATGTTGACGAATAATAGAAGCTAAAGGGTTATTTTGAGTTATTTTTTGACCATTAACTTCCAAAATAATATCTCCCTCTTTTAAGCCAGCTTTTTCTGCTGGCGAACCCTTTATTACTGCTTCTTCAGAGGAATCTTTTGGCCTACTAATTAAAGCCCCATAATCAACGGATAAATTCTTTTCTTCTTTTAATTCTGGAGTAACCATTCGATACCAAATACCTAAAAATGGAATTATTATTTTTCCGCTTTTAATAGCTTGCTCTAATGATGGTTTTACCTGATCAATAGGAATAGCAAAACCAATGTTTTGTGCGCCTGAAACCATAGCCGTATTAATCCCAACTACTTCTCCTTTTAAATTCAATAATGGTCCGCCTGAATTCCCTCGATTAATCGCCGCATCAGTTTGAATAACATTATTTAAAACCACCGTCTCACCAGTATAAGGATCAGTAACTGATAACGATCGATTTAAACCAGAAACTACTCCTACAGAAACAGTATTTTTAAATTCTCCTAAGGCATTACCAATGGCAATCACTGTTTGTCCAAGCTTTAAATCTTTCGAACTTCCTAAAGGTAAATAATCAAATTTTAAGCCATTACTTTTAATTCTTAAAACAGCGAAATCCTCTGTTGGATCTTTAGCTACCACTTCCGCTGAATATTTCTTCCCGTCATTACTTAAAATAGTATACTCGGCTTTTTCATCCTCCACTACATGTTTATTAGTTACTACATAGCCATCTGGAGACACAATAAAACCAGTTCCTGAACTAACCTCTTGTTTTTTAGTTCCTTTCTGACGATATTGAGGAATCTGAAACTCAAAACCAAAAGGAATATAAGGAAAATCCTCAAAGGGATTAATATAATATCTTTCTATAACCGGCAAATCTTTTGTCGCCACAATATTAACTACCGCTTTTTCGCTTTTTTCTACAACCTGAATAATTCTTGATTCTATATCAGGAGAAGGTGAACTCAAAGCGCTTTCAAGAAATTTCTTCCCTTCTTCCCTTGGTAAAAAGAACCTCGAAGCAACTCCTCCTAATAATCCAAAGCCGAAAGAACTACAAAGACATACTATTAAAAAAATTAAAAGAAAATTTTTATTTATTTCTTTTTCCTCCATAAATTATTAGTATATAATATTTTATCCTAAAATCAAATTTTTTCAAGGCTCTGGTTTTAAAGAGCCAATTATTTTTTTCTTTCTAAATAAATTTAAAAAGCACTTCAGAATAAAAACTAAAAAGATAAAAAAGTAATATAAAAGATTTACAATAAAAAAATTTTTAGGAGCTAAATATTTTTTGTAAAAAATAAAAAGATTCCTATGGAAATACCATAAGTTTTTAAAAGGGGCTGCTTCAGTTCCTCCCTTTCCACCATAATGAATGATTTCTATATAAGGATAATAATAAATTTTATAATTAGCCTTTTTTGCTCGGAAGCAAAAATCGCTGTCTTCCCAATATAAAAAATAAGAAGGATCAAATAATCCTATTTGATTAAAAACCTCTCGCCTAATTATCATTGCGGAACCGCTTATTTGGTCTACCTCCCACTCATATTTTTCGCTTTTATCTAAGAGAAAATATCCTCCGAAAATTTTTCTTTGATATTTATTTTTATCAAAAATTTTCCATAAACCCGAAACATAACAAAATGAGTTCCAAAAAGTTGGCCAACCTCTTTTACATTGTTTTTGGAAAGTTAAATCACTATTTAAAACTTTTGGACCAAGAATACCTATTTGAGGATGCTGATTTAAAAATAAAATCACTTTCTTAAAATCTCCCCCTAAAATTAAAGTATCAGGATTTAAAAGGAAAATATAATTCCCTTTAGAAACTTTAATCCCTAAATTATTAGCTCCCGCAAAACCAAGATTTTTTTCGCTCTCAATTAAGTGCACCTCCGGAAAATCTTCTTTTAATAATTCTTTACTTCCATCAGAAGAATTATTATCAACAACTATTATTTCAAAATTAATATCTTTTATTTTTTTAAAAATAGAATCGAGACAATTTTTCAAATAATCTTTTGAGTTATAATTGACTATAATTATTGATAAATCAATTTTCATTTTAAAAATTTTCTAAAACTTCTTGAAGCCTTATAGCAGATTTTTCCCAAGTAAAATTCGTTAAGATTCTTTCTCTGATATTATAATATCCTCTATCTTTATTATAAGCTTCTTTGATTGCCTTCTGAATAGAATTTAAATCATTAGGCGAACAATACCAAACTAAATTATCAAAATATTCTTTCACTGGGCCTCTCTCTGAAATAACTAAATTACAATTATATATTCCTGCTTCTAAATTTACCAATCCCGGGGTTTCAAACCAACTCGCCAAAACGTGAAAATGAGCAGAAGAATAAGCATTTTTTAATTCTTCTTGGGGTAGAAATGGTAAAAACTTTATTATTTCTTTATTAGCTATCTTTTGGCATAAATTAAAATAATTTTTATGATTTGGACTAGGGCTCCCAATAAATATTATTGGGATATTTATTTCATTTATTGCCTTAATAACTGAAAGCTGATTTTTTCTTTCGTCAAAACGAGCAACACATAAACCAAACTTTTCAAAACGAATATTGTATTTTTTTTTAAATTCTTCTGGGTTTCCCTCTTTAAAAATCTCGGGGTCTATGCCATTATATATAATTTCTCCATTAAAGGATCCGAATTCCTTTTCTAATAATTCTTTTTCTTGATAAGAGTTTGGTAAAATAACCTCGGATTTTTTAACCATTTCCTTTTGTTGCCTAAAATAACTTTTGAAAAATTGATATTTAATTCCTTTGATTGATTTTTTATCTTTTAGAGCTCTGATTATGTTTTTTATAAATTCCGCTCTCGAATAAGAAAAAAGTTTATTCACTAATTTTAATTTGAAATTTCTTCCATAAGATTCAAATTCTTTTTTGTCCCAGTAAATAGGCATTAAAGCTATTTTTTTTCTCTGTTTCTTCGCGTTTCGAAACTGAGCATAACTTTCAAGTGTTCTTAAAATATTAAAAATCAATACCCAATCGTATTTATTTAAATTTGGTGACAAATCTAAAGAGATATCTACTTCTATTCCTAATCTTTCCAAATATTTTTTAAGCCCCAACATTGCTACTGTATCTCCTCCTTTAACTGTAAAGGCATCTTTCCTATTTTGCATCAGAATTTTCATAGTTAATTAATAAATTATTTAAAAAAATTTCCCATTTTTTCTTAATTTCTAATGGATGAAACTTTTGAACTGATTCTCTCATTTTTTCTTGCGTTTCTAGTTTTATTTTATTTTCTAAGGCTTTTCTCAAAGCTTCTGTTAAATTCTGAATGTTTCTTTTTTCGTCTCTCTCAAGTGGAACCAAAACCCCATTTACTCCTTCCTGGATTATATCTCTTGGCCCAAAAGGGCAATCCATAGAAATATAAGGGACGCCGTGATAAATACCTTCTGCCACAACCAAGGGAGATCCCTCGAAATCTGAGGTTAATATTCCAAAATTAATATCCCTAATTAACTCCCACGGTTTCTCTAGCCAACCTAGCCACTCAATCCTCTGGTCTATTTTTAATCTTTTAGCTAAATTTTGAAGAAATAATTTATCCTCTCCATCTCCTATTATTATTAATTGCCACTCATATTCGGTTAATTGAGCTAAAGCATAAAATAATCTATCTATCCTTTTTTGTTTATTATTGAGTCTGCCAATATATAAGAAATTCTTTCCTCGAGAGATAAAGAAATTATCTAAACAATCTAAAGAGTTATATAACACATAAACTTCTTTTCCCGGAAAAAGTTTTTGGATTTCATTTTTCATTGACTCGTTCAAAACAACATGAGTGGAAACAACAGAAAAATATAAATTTCTAAAATACCAAAAAGGGTGTCTTTTATATGCCTCTATCGAATTATGCCACCACATTACTATCTTTATTTTATTAAGCAACTTATCTTTTCTTACTGCTCGAGCTGTCCAAAAAATATCCCATAAAGAAATACAAAAAACAACATCGGGTTGATAATTCTTCAAAAATTTTTTTAGCATTTTGGCTCCTTTTAATTGAAAAATTATTTTTGTCAAAATTTTACTTAAAAAATTTAATAAATTTATCTTCAAATCTAAAAATTTAAGCGGAATATTAAAATTAATAAAATCAAAATCTGTAATATTTTTAATCTCTTCATTTTCGCACCTAAAAGTTACTACTTTTACTTTAAAATTTTCACTTAAATAATTAGCTGTGTTAATAATTACTCTCTCAGCTTCCCCTTTTCTAAAAAAGAAGTAAAGAATTGCTATTTTTTTAAAGTTTTTGTTCATAAAGAATATCAATTATCTAAATACAGAAAACTTTTCTAATAAGGCTTTTTTCACTCTATATAAAACTCTTATCACAAATTTGGGCATAAAAAATAAAGGAATAATAAACCAAAATTGAGGAAATCTCCAATATATTTTTAAAAGCCTCTTTAATTTCCCTTTTGGATTATTATAACCCTTCAGCCAACCCAAAAAAATGTCTCTCCAAATAATACTAAATACTTTTTGTTGGAGTTGTTTTATTGTTTTTTTCTTAAATTTCTCCCGAAAATGATTAACAACAAAATAAAAATTAATTCCACAAACTTGAAAATAATCCCATTTTATTTTCTCCCGAGGAGTAAAACGACTTATTATTAAAGATCGAGTGATAATAAGAAATTTTTGTTCTTTTTGGCTCAACAAAAATAAAGGCAAATAAAGAACAATTAATCCAGAATCAACAAACTTCTTGATATCATTGTGATCAATACCCAATAGATTCTTTCTTTTCATTATAAGAGTAGAGATAAAATAAATCCCAAGTCCTATTTTTTTTAATACTTCATTGCCATCCTTAAGCAATAAATCTTCTGAAGAATCAATATAAGGGCGAGATAGATTTCTTGGATCAAATCCTTCAAAATTTACCCAAATCAAAGAAAGATTATTATTTTGTTTAAGGATATTAAGAACATAATCAATCGCAGAAGGTTTCATCTCGTCATCTCCAAATAACCAGATATATTCTCCTTTGGCTTTTTCTATTAAAAAAAGGATATTTCTATCTACCCCTAGATTAGTACCATGGCGATAATAATGAATATAAGGTAAATTAAATTCTTTTTTTACTAAATCTTCTGTCTCTTGATTAGTACTATTATCCCCGATCACTATTTCAATTTCTTGTTGATTCTTTTCATTAATTTGAGAAATAATACTTAATAAAGTTCTTTTAAAATCTTGAGGTTGATTATAAGTAGGAAGACATATACTTAATAAAATTTTGTTATTCATGATTGATTTTTCTTCCTATAAATATAACTGCGGGGCTAAAGAATTTAGTTTCAAAGCCTCGTTGGCTAAAAATGATCCTAAAAAGAGGACTTAGTAAATATTCAAATACGCAAAGAACCCTTAAAATATAATATTTTAAATTCTTCTTGTTCATTGGAAGTCGTAATTTAAAAGTACCATAATTTCGACAGAATAATTCTTCGACATCTTTTCTTCTACAAAGAAAACGAAGTTTTTCCTCTTCCATGATTTCTAAATTATGAAGATTTAAAAGATCTGGTCGAAAAAATCTTACTTTCCAATAATTAAAGCCTTTAAAACGAGGGATCTGGATAAAAAAATAGCCACCATCTTTTAATAAAGCCAAATGAACATCTATTGCTTTTTCAGGAGGATTAATATGTTCAACAAAAACATATGAATATATTATATCAAAAAATTTTAAATATTTTTTTATTAAATCTTTATTAAAAACATTTCCCTCAATCACTGTTACTCCTCTTTTTCGAGCCTCACTAACTGCTGGCTTTGAATACTCTATCCCATATGGTTCATAATTAAATTTCTCAGCTAATTTCTTAATCAATTTACCATCTCCACAACCTATCTCACAAATTTTTAATTTTTCTAAAGAATTATTATTTTTCGGTAAATAACGTTCTAAAATTTTATCGCATAAGTAAATATCATAAAAACAAAAGAATCCTTCTGTAGGTTTTATAACAATTTTTCTCTCAAAAGAATAATATTCATCCCAATCTTTTAATTCGTATTTATTTTCAACTTCCATATTTTTTCTATAGTTTTTTTAATAGCGTTAACCGATAAATTATTTTTTTCTCTAAGATATTCTTGAGTACCAACCTCTTTACAAAAATTATCGGGCAAAGCTATTCTTTTAAAGATAATTTTACTGTTAGACTCTGCTAAAACCTCAGCCACAGCACTACCTAATCCCCCAATTAAACTATGTTCCTCAATAGTAAATATTGCCCTCATCTCTTCTGCTAACTTTAAAATAATATTCCTATCCAATGGTTTTAAAGTAGTCATTGAAATAATTTTAATTGATATATTAAGCTTTTTCTCTAATTCTTCGGTAGCTAAAATTGCATTTTTAATAATTGGCCCTATTCCTATAATAGCTATGTCTTTCCCTTCTTTAACTAAATTAGCTCTTCCTACTTTGAAATTACAAGACTTAGGATGAATATTCCCCTCACTGCTTTTTCCTAATCTTAAATAAACCGGTCCATTTATTTTTATTATTTTTTTCACTACTAATTCCGTCTCAATAGGATCAGCTGGACAAAATATTGTTAGATTAGCTAAAGATCGCATCACGCCTAAATCTTCAATAGCATGATGAGTGGGCCCTTGAGCACCATAGCTAAAACCAGCCCCAACTCCCACTATTTTAACATTTAAATTATGAAGGCAAATATCATTTCTAATTTGTTCTAAACACCTTAATGTTATGAAAGGAATAATCGAATAAACAAAAACTTTTTTTCCTTTCAAAGCTAATCCTGCTGCTACTCCTATCATATTTTGCTCTGCTACTCCGCAGTTAATAAAGCGATTAGGGAATTTTTTCTTAAATTCTTCAAACACTGAAAACCCTAAATCTCCTGTTAAAAGATAAATATCTTTATCTTTTTGAGCTAATTCTAAAAGAGTTTTTATAAAAGCCCTTCTCATAAATTATTAATTTTGCTCATAAATATTTTATACTCTTCTTCTGTTGGCGGTCGATAGTGAGATTCTAATTTATCTTCTAAAAATGGCAATCCTTTGCCTTTAACAGTATGAGCAATAACTACACTCGGTTTGTTTTTTTTAAAAGGAATTTTTTGAAAAACTTTTAGAATTTCTTTCAAATTATGTCCGTCTACTTCTTTAGCTGCCCAACCAAAATCTACCCATTTCTTTTTAAAAGGCTCTAAATTTAAAACTTCTTTAGTTCTTCCAAATGCCTGCCATTTATTATAATCTATAATAGCTACTAAATTATCCAGTTTATGATGACTAGCAAATAATATCGCTTCCCAAGTAGAACCCTCATCACATTCTCCATCGCTCAACAGGACAAAAATACGATATTTTTCTTTATCTCTTTTACCCGCTAAAGCTATTCCATTCGCAATCGCTAATCCATGCCCCAAAGATCCTGTTGAAACCTCTATACCCGGGATAAATCCTTGACTAACATGGCCTGGCAATTGACTTCCGTTAGCACAATAAGTATTTAATAATTTTTCATTAAAAAAACCTCTTTCAGCTAAAACGGCATATAGGGCAGAAACCGCATGGCCTTTGCTTAAAATAAATATATCTCGGTTTTCTGAAAAGGGTTTATAAGGACTTATTCTAAGAATATTAAAATAAAGAGCAACAAGAATTTCAACACAGGACAAAGCTGATCCAATATGACTAGTTTGAGAAACAAAAATCATTTCTACTATTTTTTTTCTTATATTTTGACAAATTATAGACAATTGTTTTTCTTGAAATTTCATATTCTTAATAATCTAGGTTTAGGACTAATAGTAGCTATTTTATTTTGATATTTATACTTTTTCCTTAAATCCTTGATGATTTCTTCTTGATACATCGCTGCTGAAATTATTATTAAATCTATCTTTTTAAAATCTACCTCTTTTGGTGACTTTATTAGAATATGACTACCTGGTGTATACTTATTCTTTTTATAAGGATCAGAGTCAATTACAAATAAAACATCCTTTGACGAAATATCAAACATAGTTAATAAACTTATACCCTTACCACCTGCACCCCAAATAGCGATATTTTTATTTCGATATTGATAGATTAAATTTCCAATTTCTTTTTTATATTTGATATAATTTTTAATAAATGGTTTTATCTTAAAATCATAGTAATCATTATTTCGAAAATAAGCTGTTAAATATTCGTTATTCGCCGTAGGAAATATTTTTATTATCTGAAAATTATGTTTATTTAATAAATACTGCAAAGTATATTCCGAATAATAAACTGTGTGATCAGGAAAAATATCATAATAACGATTCTTTTCTAAAGTAGTAGTAAAAGATGGTACTTCTATTAAACCAACCCCTTCTGGCTTTAAATATATTTTTACTGTTTTTAATATTTGATTTGGATTAGTTAAGTGTTCAAATACCTGCCTTGATAAAAAAGCATCGTAATAATGATGTTTTAAATGAACATTTCTATTAAAATATTCATTTAAAACTTTTATTTTCTTTTTGGCTATATTATAAAAAACTTTTGAGGGTTCTATACCTATAGTTTTTAAGCCATATTTATTTAAAAATTGAGCGAACATTCCGTCTCCACAGCCTATCTCAAAAGAAGATTTACCTTTTAAATTGAAAGTCTTAATAAAATCTTTAGCTAACCATCTTTGATATTTTTGCATCTGCCTAGAGTAAGAAACAGACATATAATAATTAGTATAAAAATCTGGCTTTAAACAATTATCTTTTTTTAATTGAAATAACCCACAACTTCTACACATTATTAAATCTAAAGATATCTTTTTATCTTTTTTTAATTCTCTTTTTTTTAATAGTTTAGATACTGCAAAAGGGGCTTTTTTAATCTTGAGGATATGCTTAAATTTTTTATTGCCACATAAAATACATTTTTGAACCATTTTATAAATTTATTTTATTTTATTTATAAAGAAATAAATTTTTTCGAAACCACTCGGTATTTTTTTAAGACCTTCTTTTAAATTATCCCTCGGTTGCCAATTTAAAAGTTTCTTAGCTTTAGAAATATTAGCAACCCAATGCTGAGGTTCTATTTGAGCCGGCTTTATTTTCCCATAAGAAGGTCTAATCGAAGAATGAGTTAATCTTTTTATTATCTCAACTACCTCGGAAATCTTTTTTTCTCTGCCAGTCCCC
>Ga0209809_1000112_pt1 | contig 77106 bp, 66 predicted proteins | sample YNPMSTMetaG_FD_186172 | JGI IMG/M metagenome (GOLD analysis project Ga0209809, IMG submission 186172) | Anoxygenic and chlorotrophic microbial mat microbial communities from Yellowstone National Park, USA - YNP MS-T MetaG (SPAdes) (version 2) ...
CCCCTACTCCAAGTTTCAAGGTGCACGGGGAACGCTGTCCCCAAGAGGATTTTACCACACATCCGCCGCTCACTATGCTATGTCCGCCACCGGCGGACGTGGGGGAGTCCATGTATCCCCGTCGCCTCGCCGTGGCGAGGCGAGAACCGGGGGATTATAGCTCCCCCACACCCCCTCTTTTCTCTAACCAGCCATCGCCAGGCTGCGGTAAGGCTCGGGAAGCTCCCCCACCGTGAGCAGCGAGCCGGTCAGCACAACCGGCTGTTCTGGCTCAGCCTGGGCCAGGGCCCGGGCCAAGGCCTGAGGGATATCCGGCAGCGCCTCGACCTCGAGCCCCAGCCCACGCGCCACTGCCAGCAGTTCCTCAACCGGACGGGGGCTTTGGCGCGGCTGACTTACCCACAGGCGGCCTATCCGGTCGCGCAAGGGCGGCAGGAACTCCCTAGGGTCGTGGTTGGCTTTCATCCCCACCACAAATAGCCCCTTCCGCTCGGGAAAGGTGGCCCTTAGCGCCTCGGCCAGGGCCCGGGCTCCATCCTGGTTGTGGGCCACATCAAGCACCAGCACACGGGGGGGAGGCCCAAGGCGCAGCACCTGAAAACGGCCCGGCAGACGGGCCTGCTCCAGACCCCGGCGCAAGACCTCCTCAGGAATCGCCAACCCCTGTTCCGCCAGTACCCGTAGGGCTGTGGCGGCCACGGCCGCGTTGGCCTGCTGGAAAGGGCCCCGCAGGGCCAGGCGCAGCCCGCGCAGCAGCCGCCCCGGCCACCAGAGTGAAAGCCCGCTGGCATCGGTGGTGTATCGCGCATAGGCAGGGGCTGCCTTTGCGACGGTGTATAGGCTACAGCCTAGGGCACGGGCGGTCTCCTCGATGGCCTGCAGGGCCTCCGGCTGGGTCACACCGGTCACCACCGGCACACCCGGCTTCAGGATACCGGCTTTCTCCCGGGCAATCTGGCGCAGGCTGTGGCCCAGCACCTCCTGATGATCGAAGCCGATGCTGGTGATGACTGCGACCAAAGGCGGTGGAATGACGTTGGTCGCATCCAGCCGCCCCCCCAGACCCACCTCGAGCACCGCCACATCCACCTTTTGTTCGGCAAAGTAGCCAAAGGCGGCTGCGGTAATCAGCTCAAACTCGGTGGTCTGGCCATAGCGCGGGTCCTGGGCCAGCGCCTCTATCTCGGGCTTGAGCCTGGCAACCTGTCGGGCAAAAGCCTCAGGGGGAATGGGCACGCCATCGATCTGGATGCGCTCACGAAAGTCGAAAAGGTGCGGAGAAAGGTAACAAGCGGTGCGGTAACCCGCCTCACGCAGCACCGCTGCGATAAGGGTGGTGGTAGAACCTTTGCCGTTGGTTCCCGCCACATGCACCGCACGGAAGGCCGTATGGGGGTTGCCCACCCGCCGCAAAAGCTCTTGGAAGCGCTCCAGACCAAGCTGGATGCCAAATTTGACCAGCGAGGTGGTGTAGCCCAGCGCCTCAGTGTAGTTCATCGCTGCCTCGAGGTTTGCACAAACACATCCCGAACCACCCCCGGCAACGGTGCGTGGGGCTTGTGTACCCGCAACAACAACGCACGCACCTCGGGGAAGTTTCGCATGATCTCCTCGGCCAGATGCTCGGCCAGGGCCTCTATCAAGTAAAAGCGTTGCTCGGTCGCTTCCTTATGGATGAGGCGAAAAACTGCGCTGTAGTCCACGGTGGAGCCAAGGGCATCGGGCTTTCCCTCGAAGGCCACCTCCATCTCCACATCTACCACAAACCGCGCACCCAGCTTTTCTTCTTCAGCGTGTAGGCCGTGACGGGCGTACAGCTCGATACCAGCAAGCACAACCTTGCCCATTCTAAGCTTCTCCAGAAAGCCTGTTTTGGTGGGCCTCAATGGCGTTCCAGACCGCAAGCGCCTCCCGGTGGGCCCGCACATCGTGTACCCGCAGAATACAGGCCCCCTGGCTTACCCCAAAGAGGTGCGCCGCCAGCGTGCCCATGATTCGCCCTTCCGCCTGCTCCACCCCGCTTAGCATCCCGATAAAGCGCTTACGGCTAGCCCCCAGGAGCACCGGATGACCCAGGGCGACCAGCCTGTCCAGCCGGGCAATAAGCTGCAGGTTGTGCTCCAGGGTCTTACCAAAACCAATGCCGGGGTCGAGCACCACCTGAGGCACCCCGGCCATAAGGGCTTTGTGGGCTTGCGCCTGCAAAAAGGCCCGCACCTCCCCTACCACGTCCGCATAGCAAGCGTATTGCTGCATGGTAGCGGGGTCGGGATGGGGCATGTGCATGATCACGGCAGGCACCCCGTAGCGGGCTGCCAGGGCTACCATGCGTTCATCGCGCAAACCGGTTACATCGTTCAGCAGGTGTACCCCCAAGGCCAACGCCTCGGCAGCCACCTCCGGTTTGCGGGTATCTATGCTGATGGGCACCTCGAGCGAGAGGAGCGCCTCCAGCACCGGCAGCACCCGGCGTTTTTCCTCCTCTACGCTTACGGGCGCTGCACCGGGACGGGTAGACTCGCCCCCCACATCGATGAGGTCGGCCCCCTCAGCGACCATCTGGCGCGCACGCTCTAGGGCTGCTTCCGGTTGTTGATACCGCCCCCCGTCGGAGAAAGAGTCGGGGGTCAGGTTGAGCACCCCCATCAGCCGGGGGCGCGAAAGGTCTAGGGTATGCTCACGCAGCCTCAAGTCCACAGGCATTATGCTACCGCTCAGAAGCTCAAAGCCTCCAGCCAGGGCAGCATCTGCAAAAGGTTGGTGACCTCGAGGTCGGCAGGGTGTGCGGGGTCTTTGTCCTTGAAGCCCCGCGCCACCCAGACCGATTTCATACCTGCATTGGCTGCACCCGCAATATCGCGCTCGGGGTTGTCCCCCACCATCACACAGGCCTGGGGCTCTACGCCCAGCATCTGGCAGATGTGCTCGAAGATAGCACGCTCGGGCTTGCCCACGTCAAGTTCGCCCGACACCGCCACGGCCTGAAAGCGGTCTTGCAGCCCAAAGCCCTCGAGCTTCTCGCGCTGCAGGTCGGGCACGCCGTTGGTCACGATGCCCAGCTTGTAGCCCGCAAGGGCCTGTAGCAGCGCGTCTACCTCGGGGTAGCGGGGGTATAGCCGCCGCTCAGCAAAGTAGCGCTGCGCCAGGGCCTCGCAGAGGGCGTCGTCGTGTATGTCCTGCTGGGCCAGGGCCTCGCCCCAAACCGCTACCCGAAAAGCGGGGGCCCAGTCGTGGAGCACCTTCAGGGCAGGATGGGTCTGGGTTTCGTAGCGGGCCCACAGCCCCTCCCCTGCACTGTGGCCGATGCGCTGGGCATAGTCAAACACCGGCGAAGCCTTCCACAGCCGCAGGGCGCTTTCCTCGGCATCCTGGATCAAACGGGAAATGTCCAGGCTGTACCAGGAAGCCGCGTAAAAAGCGCAACTGCGCAGGGCGTGGAGCGATACCGGGTGGTCGAGGATTAGGGTTTCGTCTAGGTCGAACAAAATCGCTTGAATCACCCCATAATCTTAGCGCTCGAGGGATGCCCAAGGCGCCTCTCGCTTGTTTGTTTTGCAAGAGCTGCGCTTGTCAGTGGGCTTTTTCCAACAACACCCGCGCCCCCTCGACCAGGGCTTCTTGCTCATCGCGGGTGTGTTTGAGGCCCTCCCACAGCGCGCTGAAGTAGCTCTCCTGCATGAGGGCAATCTCGATGGCCATAACCTTTTCGAAAGCAGAAATGGCAGCGAGAATTTCAGGCCCACGCAGGGCGTTGCGGAGGTGCTCGAGGGTCAACTCCTGTACGATACCCACAGCCGGAATGTAATGCTCCGGTCGCACCCCCACCTGGGCATGAACCCACCCGATATACATCCGCCGCCTGGCGTAATGAGCGTCGTACTGGCCGGAAAAAAGCTCGCGGTACCAGGCCGCGAACGACTGGTACAGCCGCTCCACCCGGCCCGGTACGCTCCATAGAATTTCGTGCATCTCAGGGTCGCGCCCCAGGTAGTCGTAAAAAGCCAGGGCCACCTCGGGTGCCAGCGGGCCTGCGATGGGCTCGAGGCTCCGCAAGGTGTGTACATGCTGCTCGGTCAGGCCCGTGCGGCGCACCAGGGTTTGCAGCAGCTCTCCAGGCTTCATCCCAGCGATTTTAGAACATTCTCCTGTAAATGTTTATCCTAAGCGAAAGCTCAGAACGAACACCCACGGGGTGCACCTAGCTTCACGGAGGTCTGGTAAGACTTACGCAGCTGAGCCCAACACAGCCGTAGATAGAACTCCCACATCAGCCCGCCGGGAGAGGATTTTCCATAACCCCTAGTAGAGCTCGGTGAGCCAAAGACTGCCTCACCACACCCCTGAGGTAAGTCTGCACAAGGAGAGGGCCCCCAGAAAGATCAGGAGGACTTCTTACTACTTCAGATATCGCCTGGAAAAGGCGTGGGGCAGAAGCTCGCCCAGCGTGGTATGTAGCTCGGCACCGTTTGTACTTAGGCAATGCACCGGCGTGTCGGGCTGAGCAAACTCGCTTAGCACCTGTCGGCAGCCGCCACAAGGAGTTGCTGGCTGCTCTCCCCGGCTCATGATCCAAACCTCAACCACCTCGCGCTCCCCTGCCGAGATCATCTGTAAGGTGGCCGATTGTTCTGCACAGCGCGAAAGGGGGTAGGCAGCGTTCTCTACGTTAACCCCACCGTAAAGCCGACCCGACCTGGACTTAACCACCGCGGCTACGGCAAAACCGGAGTAAGGCGAGTAGGAACGGGTTAGAAGCTGCTCAAGTTTGCTCAATATTCTCTTGGGTGTCCTAGACACGGCTTTAGCATACCGCGTGGTGGTTATACTTCCTTGGAAATCACCGACTCGCTGAGGGTCTCATCGTCGCTGGGCTCTGGGGTTTTCTTTTGTACCCGCACCCACTCAATACCACGAGGATCAGCGGTTTCAACAGTGAAGATGTATCCGGCGTACTCGAGCTTTTCCCCCACCTCAGGTATGTGCCCAAACTCATCCATTAGGAAGCCGGAAAGGGTGTCATACTCCCCCTCGGGCAGCTCTATGCCCAGCTTTTCCGAGGCGTCCTCCAGCGGGATCGAGGCAGCCAGCAGATAGACCCCTTGAGCTATCTCCTGCACTGGGGCCGCCTCTTCCTCGTCAGATTCGTCGTAGATTTCCCCAACTATCTCTTCGATGATGTCCTCGAGGGTAACCAGCCCCGCAGTGCCCTTGAATTCGTCTACCACAATGGCCATATGGGTCTTGCGGCGGCGCATCTCGCGCAGAAGCTCCCTGGCCCCCATGGTCTCAGGCACAAAGTAGGCGGGGTGGCTTATGCTTCCAATCTTGATACTGTCCAACTCCGGCCCCTCGTACTCGAGCAGATCTTTAATGTAGGCCACCCCGACGATGTTGTCGATGGTTTCCTGGTAGACCGGGACTCTGGAATAACGGTGTTCACGGGCCATGTGCCAGAAGTCGCGCAGGCTGGCTTCAGCCGATATGGCCACCATCTCCACCCTGGGTACCATAATCGAGCGCACCGGGGTTTCTTCCAGATCGAGAATCTGGCTAATGATTTCGCCCTCGCTCTCGTCTAGAACCCCTTCTCTTGAGGAGGCCTCTACGATGAGCTTGAGTTCTTCCGCGCTGCCCACCATGGAGTGCGAGGGGGCTTCCCTGAGGCCCAGCGATTTCAGAAAGAAGTTGCCGCTCCGGTTGAAAAGCCAGACCAGCGGGGCCGTGAGCCGCTGGAAGATATTGAGCGGCAGAATAGTGATGAAGGCGACCTGCTCAGTGCGCTGGAGAGCGATGCCCTTGGGAATCAGCTCGCCAAAGAGCACGGTGACATAGGTTATGAGAATGACCGAGAAGACAAAACTGAAGGATGAAAGCAGACCGCTTTCTGCCACGGCAGCAGCCTGCGTTTGGCCAAACAGAGCAGTGATGCCAGCTACAATTAGCCGGGTGACGTAGGGCTCCCCGAAAGCCCCCAGGATCAGGTTGGTGGCGGTGATGCCCAGTTGTGTGGTAGCGATGTAGGTGTCAAGCTTAGCTATGGCCTCCTTGAGCAACTTACCCTGCCAGGCGCCAGTATCGGCCATCTGCTCGACACGGCTGCGCCGAATTGCCACCAGGGCAAATTCTGCGGCGACAAAAAAAGCGTTTATAAGGATGAGAAAGAGGATGATTCCAAGACTGCCAGGGATGCTTTCCATAGGTTTCGCGTCAGGCCCAACCAAAAGCTGGCCCACCCCGGGGGCTTCCCAGGGCAACGCCAGGGCTACGTTTGGGAGGGGAGTCCATACGCTACTAAACGGAAGTCTACCACAGCCCTAGGCGCGCCACAAGCGGCGGCAGAAATAGCAAAATGCCGACCAAGGCAGCGATTGTACTGGCCAGCAGCACGCCTGCCGCAGCGACGTCTTTAGCTGCTTTGGCCAGGGGATGGTAGTTGGGTGAGACCAGATCTACCACAGCCTCCAGGGCAGTGTTGATGAGCTCGAGCCCCAGCACCAGGGCCGTCAGCAGCAGCACCGGCACCGGGTTAACCTGTAACCACAAGGCCAGGGCTAGGGCTAGAATCGCGATATAGACCTCGAGGCGAAAATTGCGCTGGTGTTTCCAGGCGAAGCGAACTCCAGCCCAGGCATAAGCAAACGAGGCCCGCAGACCCCGTAGAGGCAGAGGGTCGCGGCCGGGCCTGGGGGAGGGGCTTCGGGGAGACATAGGGCTAGAGCTCGAGGATACGTGCCTGCACCCAACGGAATCCCGCCCACTCCTCCTCACTCTGATGATCGTGCCCTAGCAGGTGCCACAAGGCGTGGGCTGCCAGCACCTTAACTTCGTCTTTCAGGCTGTGTCCTTGCCCCTCAGCCTGGCGGCGGGCGGTATCGAGGCTAATCACAATATCACCCAGGTGCGCTGGAACGAAAGGGTCTCCCGGTTCATAAGTAGGAAATGAAAGGACATCGGTAGGGGTGTCCTCACCCCAGTAGGCCCGCTTTAGGGCTTGAATCTCGGCATCATTGGTCAGAATGAGGGTCAGGGATTTATCGCCATGGCCCAGCTCCTCCAGCAGCCGCCCGAGGGCTTTACGCACAGCGAGGCCTAGGCCTGGGGGAAGCTGGGTGTGCGAAACCAGGTCTATCTGCCCCATTAGCCATGACTTTCGCGCTCGTGGGACTCGTAGGCCTTGATGATGCGGGCCACCAGCGGGTGACGCACCACATCCGACTCTAAAAAATGCTGCTGGGCGATACCCTGGATACCCTTTAGGATGCGCATGGCCTCCACCAGGCCACTCTTCTGCGCCTTAGGGAGGTCAATCTGGGTGATGTCGCCGGTGATGACCACCCGGCTGTTGAAACCCATACGGGTCAGGAACATTTTCATCTGCTCGGGGGTGGTGTTTTGGGCTTCGTCGAGAATGATAAAAGCGTCGTTCAGGGTACGACCCCGCATGAAGGCCAAGGGTGCCACCTCAATCACCCCTGACTGGATGTATTGTTCAAAGCGCTCAGCGTCGATCATATCGAAGAGGGCGTCGTAGAGTGGGCGCAGATAGGGATCAATCTTAGCTTGTAGATCACCCGGAAGAAAACCCAGGCGCTCCCCCGCCTCCACAGCGGGGCGGGTTAGGATGATGCGCTTTACTTTTTTGGCCTTTAGAAAGGCCACAGCCATGGCCACAGCCAGGTAGGTTTTGCCAGTGCCAGCAGGCCCCACGCCAAAGGTAATGTCGTGGCTGCTGATAGCTTCCACATACTGCCGCTGGCCGGGGGTTTTGGGCTTAAGTCTGCCAGGCAAGGTTATCTCGCCGCCCAGAACCGGCACGGTGGTTTCGCTGGGAAGCGACTGACCGTTTTCTGCCACTAGGATAACCTGCTCGAGGGTGGCCGTATCAATCTCGGCGCCCTGGCGCACCAGGGTGACCAGGTCACGTATAACCCGTTCGGCCAGACGTACCTCATCTGCCTCGCCTGAAATTTGCACCTCTTGTCCCCGCACCACCAGTTGTGCAGGCAGTAGCTTGCGCAGGGTTTTTAAGTGCCTGTCGCCGTGGCCCAACAAGGACAGGGCTTCCTGGGCCGAGCGAAGGGGGACTACCGCCTTGATTTGCGTGCTCTTCTCCAATATCGACTCCTGGGTTCGGCCAGCACTTGAAGCCAAACCACACCGCTTAGGATATCACGTGTCGAAGCGGAAAAAACCCAAGGTGCTGCGGCGGGCCTAGCTTTGTGTTCTTCGCTGGCAGCTGCTGGTTCCCTCCTGACAGCTGCTGGGGGGGGTTCCTTGGTCTGCCGGGTGCTGGAGCGAGCCAAGCGCTCACGCTCAACTTCCTCGAGACTTCGCGGTCGTTTAGGGGGTGTCCTATGTTTTGGGGGTGGGGCAGGCTGGCTGACCAGCGGACGGGTAGGCGGGGCGCTGGCTGGCGGAGGAGAGGGAGGAGAGCTTGTGGATGCCCCTGGTGGTGGGGGCTGGGTGCTAGGCTGCGGGGACGGGCGGCGCTCCTGTGGTAAGGGAATCTCTTCTGGCTCAAAATCGGGGGGTACCTGCTGGCCCCGCCTGAGCAAGCCTTGTAGGGCGGGCAGCACGATGAAGAAGAAGAGGAACAAAAGACCCAGAAGATCGTTTAGGCCCATGAAACCCTCCACTTAGGGCTGCAAGAAGCCAGTATCGCAGCCGCAAACCAGGTCTCTCGGCTAGGACAGTAAGCGTTCTGCCCGTCTATCACGCCAAAGGCATCCACGAGAGCTGCTAGGGGTATGGGCTTGGCTGCACCCACAGGCGGAGAAGGTTTGCTTGGGGTGAGGCTCCTCTGGAAATGCCTCTCCTGCTGTAGGGCTAACCAGATGTGTACGTTGCTCAACACCAACACCCCTTAGCGCTGTGTACCACCAGCACTACCGTCGGAGGTCCCGCCGCCGCTAGCCCTGCTGATAGACTCGCGCATGTCCGTGTCTGCCTCGATGTTTTTGAGCTGGTAGTAGTCCATGACGCCTATGCGACCGCTGCGGAGAGCTTCGGCCAGGGCCATGGGTACGGCTGCTTGGGCCTCAATCAGCTTGGCCCGCATGGCCTCAACCAGAGCAGCGTTTTCCTGCTCCACAGCCACAGCCATGGCGCGGCGTTCTTCCGCTTTAGCCTGGGCGATTTTCTTGTCGGCCTCGGCCTGATCGGTGCGAAGCTGGGCCCCGATGTTTTTCCCCACATCTACTTCGGCGATGTCCACTGAAAGAATTTCAAATGCTGTACCGGCATCCAGGCCTTTGGCTAGTACGGTTTTAGATATGCGATCGGGTTGCTCGAGCACCAGTTTGTGGTCTTCCGATTGGCCAATAGAAGCCACAATACCCTCGCCTACTCGAGCCACGATGGTCTCTTCGCCCGCCCCACCCACCAAGCGGTCGATGTTGGCACGCACCGTGATACGCGCAGTAGCCAGCAGCTGGATACCATCTTTTGCCATACCAGCCACCATGGGGCTGGTGATTACCTTAGGGTTGACGGAAAGCCGTACGGCCTCGAGCACGTCCCGCCCAGCCAGGTCGATGGCAGCAGCGCGGTCAAAGTTGAGTTTAATGCCAGCCTTATCGGCCGCAATCAGGGCGTCAACCACCCGGTCTACATTGCCTCCAGCAAGGTACTGGGCCTCGAGCTTGGCAGTCTCCACCGGAATACCAGCCTTGAAGGCCTTGATCATAGGGTTGACAATCTTGGCTGGAGGGATGCGCCGGAAGCGCATGCCGATCAGCGAGGTGAGGGGCACATTCACACCAGAAAACAACGCCGTAATCCATAGTGGAACCGGCACAAGGTAGAAGAACAAGAAAACGATTAGCAAAAGGATACCAGCGACGATCAAGATTCCAAACTCCATGGGATCCTCCTTTAGGGTTCGGGGTACAGCACGGTAAAAAGCCAGCCACCAACAACTCACATGTTAAACCATGCCAACTCCCTCAACTCTCCACTTTACGAACCACCACTCGGGGGCCTTCTACTTGGATGACACGAACGGCTTGGCCGCGCTCAATGAACTCACCCATGGTTACCACGTCTACCCGGCGGTCACCAAACTGAGCGGTGCCCGCCGGACGCAGGTCTGTGGTGGCTTTACCGATGGCTCCCAGTAGCAACTCCAACTCGTTTTTAGGCGGAGCCACCTCTTCAACCGCACTGCTTAGCACAAAGGGCCGGGCTACCCGCCCCCTAGGGAGGTAGCGCAGTATGAGGAATAGGCCCAGCACCAATCCAATGATGGCAAAAGAGCCGACCTGCAAGGCCTGGTCGCCAAAGGTAAAGTAGGTCGAAACGCCAATTAGCCCTAGTCCCAACAGGCCTAGTATGCCGAAGCCGGGTGTAACAAATAGCTCGAACACAACCAGCAGCAAGCCAGCAAACAGCAAAATTATGGTCAAGGCGCTGGAAAGGCCTGCCAGGTAGCCCCCCAGGAAGAACAGACCCAGTGAAGTCAGGCCGATAATGGCAGGGATGAAGGTACCGGGTGTAAAAAATTCCAGAACGAGCCCCAAAATCCCCACCGCCAAAAGTATGGCTGCGATGGTCGGGTCGGTCAAAAAGCGGGCCACGCGTATCTGAGGGCCGGGCTCGAGCTCCTGGGTATCGGTGCTGAATCCGGCTTTCTCGAGGGCTGCTCGCAGGCTGGGCACCTCCGCATCGGCGACCTTGAGTTCCACCGCCTTTCTGGCCGAGAGGGTTAGGGGTTCTCCCCTAGTGGTGATGCCCCGAACCTCGGCCTCGGGGTCTACCATAGCTTCAGCAATGTTGGCGGGGCGGTTGCGGGCCTCGGCTACGGCCCGGAACTTACCTTTGAGGGCCGATATGACCTTGCGGTCGGCTGCGGTGGCGTTGCCCACCACCGGCGTAACCGCGACGGGCAAAGCGGCCCCGATATTGGAGCCGGGCAGCATCATAATCTGCTGGGCAGCCAGTGAGATGAGTGCTCCGGCTGAGAAAGCGTTCTCGACTACGGCTAGGGTAGGCACCGTGGAGGCTAGGATGCGGTCGGTGATGCGAATGGCCGCGTCCACCCGCCCGCCGGGGGTGTTGACCCGAAAGACCACCCCGCTTGCTCCCTCGCGTTCTGCTTGATCAAGGGACCGCTCAATGAAAACAGCCAAAGGCCCATCTATGGTTCCCTCGATAGGGATGATGTAGGTTCTAGCCTGCACTGTGGCAGCAACCAGGAGTAGAAAGAAAAGCAGCTTTCTCACCAAGATTATATTAGCAAGCCAGGGCAAGTCTTGTGTAATCTAAAGGGCTTGGCCACAAACGCAAACGCCCGGCCTGGGCTCAAGCGTGAAGTTTCGCCGCTCGTGGAGGCGGCTACCAAGGGGTAGAATCTGACTGTGAGGCTTGGCCTAATCGGATTTCCAGTCGAACATTCGCTTTCCCCTAGCATCCACGAAGCCGCTTTGAAGGCAGCCGGGATCGAAGGCTCTTACCACACCCTCGAGACCCCCCCCGCCCTTCTACCAGCACGTCTGCAAGAGATTCACCGGGAGTACGCCGGGGTCAACGTTACCGTTCCGCACAAGGAAAGCGTATTGAGGTACCTGGACGAACTAAGCCCTGAGGCCAAGGCCATCGGAGCAGTCAACACCATCGTCTGCGCGCAGGGCCGCTTAGTAGGCCACAATACCGATGCCTTAGGGTTTATCTTTGGTTTGAACGAAGCCGGTATCTGCTACCGCAACAAAAAGGCGCTGGTGCTGGGGGCCGGGGGGGCTGCTCGAGCTGTTGCTTACGCTTTGAAGAGAGAAGGTGCACAAGTAGCGGTATACAACCGTACCCAAAGCCGGGCAGAGGCCTTGTGTGAGGCCATGGGGTTGCACTTGGTTACCGGGGCTTTATTGGAAGCAGCCGTTCAAGGTTGCGATTTGTTAATCAACACCACCAGCGTGGGCCTCAGAGACCCCTCCAGCTCCCCTCTGCCACCTGGCTTGCTGCCCCGCGGTGTGGTGATAGATATCGTTTACAACCCGCCGACCACCCGGCTACTGCTCGAGGCCCGGCAAGCAGGCCTTCCTACGCTGAACGGCCTGCCCATGCTGGTATGGCAGGCGGCGCTTGCTTTTGAGCTTTGGACTGGGATCAAACCTGATGTCCAGATCATGTATAAAGCAGCTCAGAGCGGGTTGCAAGGGGCTGCCCCGGCACAATCATAATGCCTTGCTGATCCCTCTGCCCTTTAGCCCTCTATCACTATGGGCAGTATGACCGGATTGCGTCCGGTGTTCTTGGCGATGAACTTCTTGACCGGGTAGTAGATGTCGTCGCGGATTTCCTCGAGGCGTTTCTTCTCACGCACCCCTTTGTAGAGCGCCTCCGAGGCCATCTTGCGCACCTCGCCTAACAAGCGTTCACCGGCCTTGACAAAGCCCTTAGAAATGACCTCCACCAGCGGGTCACGGCTGACCAGGGCAGTGATGATGACCACCCCTTCGGCAGCCATATGCTTGCGGTCTTCCAGGATTTCATCGGTAATATCGCCCACCCCCAGCCCATCTACGTAGAGCTGGCCGTGGGGCACGGTTCCGTCGAATTCGATGTTGTCTGGGGTGAGCTTGATGAGGCGCCCGTTTTCGGGAATCAGAATTTTTTCGGGCGGATGGGAAATACTCTGGGCCAGCCACTTGAAGTTGATCTGCTGGCGAATCTCACCGTGCCAGGGCAACAAAAACCTTGGACGGGTCAGGTTGAGCACGGTCTTGATCTCCTCATGACTGGCATGGCCGGAGGCATGCACGCGGTAGCGCGGCGGGTAGAACACGTAGGCCCCCAGGGCATAAAGCCGATTGATAACGGTGTTGACCGCTTCCTCGTTACCGGGGATCGGACTGCTGCTCAGGATGACGGTGTCGCCCTCCTTAATGGACATCTTGCTATGCGCTCCAGCCGCCAAGCGAGCCAAAACCGCCTCGGGCTGCCCCTGCGAGCCGGTGGTAATCACCAGTACCTGTTCATCGGGTAGGTCTTTGATTTCATCGAGGGTATAGAAGCGGTCTTTTTGGCGGAAATAGCCCAGCTCGAGAGCGATGCGGGTGTGTTTGAGCATCGAGCGCCCATCCACCGCAATCTTGCGTCCGTACTTCTCACCTGCCGTGACCACCGACTGAATACGGTGGATATGCGAGGCGAAAGTGGTCACAAAAATACGCCCCTTGGCGGCACCAATTACCCTATCGAGCTCTTCTGCCACCTCGGTTTCGCTAGGGGTAAACCCAGGGCGCTCACCATTGGTGGAATCGGCGATCAGGCACAAGACCCCTTGCTCTCCGGCCTCAGCAATTTTCTCTAGGTGGGAGGTCTGTCCGTCAATGGGTCGCTCATCAAGTTTGAAGTCACCAGTGTGCACGATCCTGCCAATAGGGGTATGAATGATAATACCGAAGTTGTCGGGAATGGAGTGGGTCATGCGGAACAGGTCGAGCTGGAAGTAGCGCCCAATGCTAATACGGTCGTCGAGAGATACCTCCTTGAAGTCGTAGTCGGCCAGCGGCAGTCCGAACTCCTCGAGCTTACCCTTCACCAAGCCTAGGGTGAGCTTAGCACCATACACCGGAACCCGTGGTAGCTGCGGAAAAAGGTAGGGCAGGGCCCCGATGTGGTCCTCATGACCATGGGTCAGCACCCAGCCTCGGATAAGGTCTTTGTGCTGGACGAGATAATCAATGCGTGGGATCACGATATCCACACCCAGCATCTGCGCGCTTGGAAAGGCCAGGCCGCCATCAATGATGAACATCTCGTCTGCATAACGGATGGCGGTGATGTTCTTACCGATCTCGCCAGCCCCACCCAGGAACACGATCTCCACGGCAGCACCGGGTTTACCAAGGATGATAGGCGCCTTGGGTTTAGGCCTCATTTGCCGACGACGGGGGCCTTGGGGGCGGCTAAAGGATGGATTGTTGGTCATATTCGCTCCAAGAGTTAGGTTACGCGGGTTGGCTTCGGCCCGCAAAAGCGCCCGCATTGTGGACAGCGGGTGGCCGGGTCTCACCCCATCAAACCCGCTACCCGCCCGAGTTAACGTCGGACGGGGGGTTTACGCGGTGCGATCAGACCCTCAAGCTCCGGGCGGATCAGGTCAACCCGTCCCTGTTCATCGATGTTGTTGACCTTGACCTTGATCTTCTGCCCTAGCGAAAGCACATCCTCGACTCTTTCAACCCGTCCTTTGGCCAGCTGGCTGATATGCAGCAGGCCGTCTTTGCCAGGTAGAATTTCGATGAAAGCGCCAAAATTGGTGATCCGGATAACCGTACCCTCATAAATCTCGCCTACCTTGGCCTCAGCGGTCTGGCTCAAGATGCGGGCTTTGGCCTCCTCGGCTGCGGCTGCGCTGGCGCTGTAGAGCCGAATGGTACCGTCCTGCTCAATGTCAATTTCTACACCCAGCTCCTCGAGCTGGCGAATGTTCTTCCCCCCAGGCCCAATGATGCCCCCGATTTTTTCGGGGTTGACCCTAAGGGTCAGAATACGTGGCACATGGGGCTTCATCTCGGCCCGATGGGTAGGCAGGGCCTTTTCCATAAGGCCCAGAATGTGCAGCCGAGCTTCTCGAGCTTGGTACAGCGCCGCACGCATGATTTCGGGGGTCAGACCTTTGATCTTGATGTCCATCTGCAAGGCAGTGATGCCATCACGTGTGCCTGTGACCTTAAAGTCCATGTCGCCCAGGGCATCTTCCAAACCCAAGATATCGGTGAGCACTACCGCCTGCTCGCCTTCTTTGACCAGCCCCATAGCCACACCTGCAACGTGTTTTTTGAGGGGCACTCCAGCGTCCAACAGGGCCAGGCAGCCAGCGCACACCGTGGCCATGCTGGAAGAGCCATTGGACTCTAGCACATCGCCTACCACCCGGATGGTGTAAGGGAACTCTTCCCGCGAGGGTAGAACCGCCTTCAAGCCGCGCTTAGCCAGGTTACCGTGGCCCACCTCGCGGCGGCTTACCCCACGCAGACGCCTGACCTCACCGGTGGAATAGGGAGGGAAGTTGTAGTGCACCAAGAAGGGGTCTTCGGTTTCAATGCCGAGGTCATCTACCAGCTGGGCGTCACGGCCGGTGCCTAAAGTAACCACGCCCAGCACCTGGGTCTCGCCCCGGCTGAAAACAGCCGAGCCGTGGGGTTTGGGCAGCACGTTGTGCTCGATCCAGATAGGCCGAATCTGCTGGGGGGTGCGACCGTCGGCCCGCTTGTTTTCCTGTAAGACGAGCCTTCGTAGCTCCTGCCTGACTACCTCATTGAAGCCTTCTGAAAAAAGCTTGCGCCGCTCGTGGTCAATCGAGCCATCCTCGGCAGGCGGAACAAACTCTTCCAGCAAGGCCTGGGCGAAGGCCTCTAGGGCAGCCGAGCGCTCTCCTTTAGAAGCGGTCTGCAGGACACTAGAGAGCCCTTTTTCCACCGCCCGCTGATATAAGGCTGCCTGAGCGTCGGGATCGAGCCTAGCCGGGGGTTCGAAGGCAAACTTGGGTTTGCCCAGCTCTGCACGCATTTGCTCTTGCAGCTCGAGGATGGGCTGCATGGCCTGGTGGGCGAACTCGAGGGCTTCCAGCAGCTGATCCTCCGAGACCTCCTGCGCCCCCGCTTCCACCATGATGATGGCCTCCCTCGAGCCAGCCACCACCAGGTCAAGCTGGCTGTTTTCCTGGGCTACCGGGTTCAAAACGGGACGTCCATTCTGCAAGCCAACCCGCACAGCGGCAATCGGACCATCCCAGGGGATATCAGAGATCATCAAGGCTGCACTGGCCGCAGTGGGGCCCAGGATATCTGGGGTGTTTTCCTGGTCTGCCGAGAGCACGGTGAGGATGATCTGCACCTCGTGGCGAAAACCCTTGGGAAAAAGGGGACGTATAGGGCGATCGGTGAGGCGCGCCGACAGGATAGCCTTCTCCCCTGGTCGCCCCTCGCGACGCATGAAGCTGCCTGGAATACGCCCTACGGCATAGTGCCGCTCCTCAAACTCCACCGTTAGGGGCAGGAAATCAGCCTGAATGGGCGCCTCCGAAGCCTGTACGGTGGCCATCACCACAGTATCGCCGTAAGTAACCCAAACCGAGCCGGACACCTGCTTGGCATATTTACCGGTCTCGATGGTTAGTGTGCGGCCCCCAACATCTACGCTGTAGCGGCGTGCTTGGGGTATTGGGTTTTCCTCGCTCATAGCTGCTCCTGGATGCCCAGTTATAGCGCTGGGCGCGCTGTGAAGACAGATTTGCTGCGCGGCGCCACGGCTCGGGCGCTGCAGGTGTAAGGGGGGTCCCGGAAGGCGGGAGTACAGCCTTGGCGGCAAACGAGGCTATTGTAGGTCCATTTTTGCTGCTTGGGCCGACACTCCAAGGGAAGATTTGCCTCTTTCCGATAAGGAGGCATGCTTTCATCACAGCCATAAAGGCAAAAGACCTTTCTGCAAAGTGCAGCAAACGCCATTTGTTCGCTTGGTGAAATGGGCCGGATGGGAGGTAAAGCATATTCCAGGTGGTGAATTCAGCATACAGGAGAAACATACGGTCCTAGCAAAACCTAGCCCCCAGCACCGCCCACAAAGCTAACTTTCATTATTGCACAAAAAAGATCATCCGGGGCCATCCCCGGAGTCCTGATTTTATTTACGCAGACCTAGCTTCTCGATAAGGGCCCTGTAACGGGCCTTATCTTCACGTTCTAAGTAGCCCAGAAGCCGCTTGCGCTGACCCACCATGATCAAGAGTCCGCGCTTGGCTGCAACGTCGTTCTTGTTAGCTGCCAGATGGGCGGAAAGGCGGTTAATCCGCTCGGTGAGAAGGGCTACCTGTACTTCAGTAGAACCAGTGTCGCCGGGTTTTCGGGCATACTTTTCGATGAGGCGGGCTTTTTCTTCTCTTGTAAACGGCATTTGCATCTCCTCGTCGGGTGAGCCGCAGCTTACGCGCCGAGGCTCCCTCCAGGCCTAGTAGAAGGCCAACTGTGAAGTATAACAGCACCAAAAGGTAGGGTCAAGCCATGGACAGCAGATAACCCGGGGCCTGCTCGCGGGCTCTGCCTGGGAGAGCAAGAATGGTGGCTACCCTACCTGCCCAATCCCTTCCAGCAGGCCTGAAACGGAGGAGAGGTTTCCCAGAGCGCAACCCGGTAGGCAGGCCCCGCACCCGGGCCCTGGAGGGAATGAAACGCCCATCTGGGTATGGGCTTCCGAGCGTGCCGGGCACGAATGCCCGTGTGGGACGGTACCTTCAAGGGGCTTCTCCTTAGGCCTGGAGACAAGCTGGGGATAGCCAGGAGGTTGTAAAGTCCTGATGGGCAGGACAGACTGAACGCCTTGCAGGCCAAAGAGGGGGTTATGAGGTGCGTGTACCCTACCCACAGAACCCCCTGTCCCACCACGCAGGGCCGTATATAGTGCTTTCTACACCACCCTGCCCCTCAATTCCCCAGAAGAACGCTGCCGGTAGCCCCTTCGCTTCATCCTCTCCCCCGCTCTCCCAGCTAGAACCAGCCTTCCTGCAACACCTACACATGGTGCAGAACCTGGGCCTCTTCCTCCTGGCCCAGAGGCCCCGCCCTGACAGGACTGGCCTAGCTACTGCGGGAGTTAGAAGGGGAAAGTGATCTACAATAAGCTGCGTTAACACCAAGACGCTGCTTTTAGAGAACTAAGTACCCTCGAGGTGGAGCACCGGTGAAATGGCACCAACCCTCCCAGCCTGTGCACTATATGCCCGGGACAACACCAGCAGCACGGCTAGAGTATAGACCTGGCGCCCGGGCTGTTCACGATACAGCAGAACCCTTCTGAAAAAACTTTCGATGAGAGCCAAAACAAAATCGAGGGGAGGCCATCTCAAAGACCATATCCGGTAAGAAGAAGGTATGATTGCTGGGTATGACTCAGATACCTCCCATCGCAAAAGCTTCGATCGATGCCATTCGCATGCTGGCCCTGGATGCCGTCGAGCAGGCTAAGTCAGGCCACCCGGGGATGCCAATGGGCATGGCTCCAGCAGCTTATGTGCTCTGGACGGAGTTTCTGAAACATAACCCCAAGGACCCTCACTGGCCAGCTCGAGACCGCTTTGTGCTTTCTGCAGGTCATGGTTCTATGCTGCTGTATGCGCTGTTGCATTTAAGTGGCTACGACCTCTCCTTAGAAGAGCTTAGGCGCTTTCGCCAGTGGGGCTCCAGAACGCCCGGACACCCCGAGTACGGCCATACCCCAGGGGTGGAGGTAACCACCGGTCCCCTAGGACAAGGGATCGCCACCGCGGTGGGCATCGCCATTGCTGAGCGCAAGCTGGTAGCTGAGTTTGGCGAGATCGCCGCGCACTACACCTATGTGATCGCTTCTGACGGCGACCTGATGGAGGGGGTAAGCGGGGAGGCTTCCTCGCTGGCTGGTCACCTGCGACTGGGCAAGCTGATTGTGCTTTATGACGACAACGGGGTTTCCATTGATGGAAGTACCGAACTGGCCTTCAGCGAAGACTGCCTGAAGCGCTATGAGGCCTATGGCTGGCATGTGGTGCCTGGTGTGCATGGAGAAGACCTGGAGGGCATCCGCGCAGCGCTCCGCGAGGCTCAGGCCGACCCCCGGCCCAGCCTGATCCCGGTGCGCTCGATAATTGGGTTCGGCTCACCTTTGGCTGGACATCACAAAGCTCACTCTGACGCAATGGGGCCTGAAAAAGTGGCGGCCACCCGGAAAGCGCTGGGCTGGCCCTATGCGCCGTTTATCATTCCGGAAGAGGTGTACGCCCACTACCGGCAGGCCATTGAACGGGGCCAGAAAGCCCAGGCCGAATGGCAGGCCAAGCTCGAGGCCTATGCTCAGAGCTACCCGGAAAAAGCCGCTGAGTTTGCCCGTCGGTTGGAGCGGCGGCTACCCCAGGGCTGGGAGGCTCATCTGCCCAGCTTTACCGCTGGCGAAAAGCTGGCCACCCGGGCTGCTTCTGGTAAGGTGCTGGAAAAGCTGGTGCCAGTGCTCCCCGAGCTGATGGGTGGCTCGGCCGACCTGACCCCTTCTAACAACACCCGTACCTCCGATATGACCGATTTCAGCGCTACCAACCCTAGTGGACGCTACATTCGCTATGGTGTGCGTGAACACGCCATGGGGGCTATCATGAACGGCCTTGCTTTAAGCCGTGCATTGCGCCCGTATGGGGGTACCTTCCTGGTCTTCTCGGATTATATGCGCCCAGCCATCCGGATGGCGGCTTTGATGGGAACCCCTACCATTTTCGTCTTCACCCACGACTCCATCGCGGTGGGGGAGGACGGTCCTACCCACCAGCCCATCGAGCACCTGATGAGCCTGCGGGCCATCCCCAACCTGTGGGTGATACGACCTGCCGATGCCAACGAGACTGCGGCAGCCTGGAGGATGGCCCTAGAGCGTGCCAATGGCCCTACCGCCATCATCCTCACCCGCCAGGCCCTGCCTGTGCTGACGGGTGTGAGCATTGAAGGGGTGATGAGCGGGGGCTATGTCCTCTCCGATGCACCTCAGTCCAAAGCTGCCATTGTGGCTACCGGCTCCGAGGTTTCGTTGGCCTTGGAGGCCCAGAAGCTATTGGCAGAGGAAGGGATACCGGTGCGGGTGGTCTCGCTGCCCTGCTGGGAAGCTTTTGCAACCCAGCCCGAGGCCTACCGCCAGGAGATTCTGCCCAGGAGCCTACCTACCCTGGCCCTCGAGGCCGGCACACCCCTGGGCTGGGAGCGCTATGCCCATCGCACAGTGGGGTTGGAGCGCTTTGGCGCCAGCGCGCCTTTTGCTGATGTCTACGCTAAACTGGGGTTTAGCAAGGAGCGGGTAGCCTCTGAGGTAAAGCTGCTGTTGGGGGTTTAAATGTTTCAGGCAATCTTCTCAAATCTACCTGCCTTGCTCTTTGCCCTGGCCTTGGCCCTGGCCTTGCTGGGCCTTCTGGTCTGGGGTATGGCAGCTCAGGGCGCCGCCAGCAAGCAGACGGCCCGATACTTGTGGGGCATGGCGCTGTTTCTGGCGCTGCTGGGCTTGGTTTGGCTGGTTTTCTAATCCCCCACCCGCAAAATCCAGAAGTGTAGACTGTGAGCCATGCCTAAGCACATAATCAGCGTTTCCCTTGGCTCATCCAAGCGAAATTCTAGGGCCGAGGTATATGTGCAGAGCCTGGGAGAAACCTTTGTGCTCGAGCGCATCGGAACCGATGGGAGCTGGGAAAGGGCTGTTGAGCTGGTCGAGGAACTGGATGGCAAGGTGGACGCTTTTGGGCTGGGGGGTGCCGATCTGTACGTGTACGCCGGCAGCCGCCGCTACACCTTTCGCGATGCTAAGCGTATGGTTCAGGCTGCCCAAAAAACCCCCATGCTGGACGGCTCGGGGCTAAAGCACACCCTTGAGCGCAACGCCATACAGCTGCTCGAGGCCCAGATAGGCTGGAAGGACAAAAAAGTGCTCATTCCTAGTGCGGTGGACCGCTTCGGGTTGGCTGAGGCGCTTGATGAGGCGGGGGCCAGAACTCTGTACGGCGACCTGATTTTTGGCTTGGGGCTGCCTATTCCGCTCTACCGCTTATCCCTGCTACAAAAAATCGCTTACCTGTTGCTTCCCCTCGTTACCCAACTACCCTTTCAGTGGCTCTACCCCACCGGCGAAAAACAGGAAAAACAGGTGCAGGGCTGGCGACAGCGCTATTTTGAGTGGGCCCAGGTGGTGGCAGGGGACTGGCACTTCATACGCCGATTTATGCCGCAGGATATGCAGGGCAAGGTTATTCTAACCAACACCACCACCCCTGAGGACCTCGAGTTTATGCGGGCACGGGGGGTTGCCAAGCTGATCACCACCACCCCCCGCCTGGAGGGCCGCAGCTTTGGCACCAATGTGATGGAGGCTTTTATCGTAGCTGTAGCAGGAAAATACCCCCTGAGCGAGGCCGATTACCTCGAGTACATCACCCAGCTCAACCTGCGGCCTGAGGTCATCGAATTACAGCCTGCTGCAGGCTGAGGAAAACGCCTATGATGGTTTACGAGCAGCAGTAAGTTTCTTCTTGTAGGCCAGAAAGCCCCGCTCGTCGCCCCTGGCCAGGTAGGCGGCCTGTTTGGCCCAGGTACTAAGGCTAGGGGCCAAGCGTAGCCCAGCGGCGCTCAGGGCTGCCCGCAGGGTTTCTTCCCGGGCCTCGGCGAGCTTTGCGAAGGTGGTAAGGCCAGCCGCTTGCAGAGCCGCCGATATCTTGGGGCCGATCCCCCAGATGCGCTCGAGGTCGTCAGGGCCAGGGCTAGGGGTTTCTGCGCTGCTTTTGGACTTCTTTGCGGCAGGAGATTTGCCCTTTGCGTTTTTTGTAGCTCTTGAGGTTACGCCTTTTGCTTCTTTGGTCCTGCCTTTTGGCGCCGGTTTAGCGCTTTGGACAGGTTGCTGGGCTAGGCCTTGCGGATCTAATATGATGCCCGATCGCTCAGCCAGCCTAAGCTTTTCACCTAGGGCCGACCAGACCTTGCGCACCTTCTCGACCTGGGTGGGATTCTGCTGGGCAAAAGCCAGGGCCAATAACTCCAAGCCCTCGAGCCAGGCCTGGTAGGCTTCTTTGTTAAGGCGAACTTCGCCCCCGAAGCGGTTGAGTCCCAAGAACCCTTGTGTTTGGGGATCCCGTAGCAGCTTGGGCAACTGCTGGGCCAAGCGGGTGGGCCTTTGGGCTAACTCACCCTGCCCGATGAGAAGCCGGGTCAAATCCACCGCACGCCCTGCAGCAGCACCAAGGCCCAGTTCCTTGAAGGCCTGCTCCAGTACCTGCCCCAAGCGCCACTCCTCCAGCTGGTCCTGGCCGCCGAGGCCATGGGTGAACACCCAGCCCAGAAGCGCAGCGCTTGTAGCAAGACGGCTAGGTGCGACCACCCTGAGCACACCTTCCAGCCGCTCCAGCACCTGCTGTATTGGCAACAGATTCGGCTTCTGGCCCACGTGTGTTTGGATGGCCCGGTAGAGGGCTAAAAGCTTATTCTGCACCTCTTCACGCAGGGCCGTATCCAACTGGCCACGGGTGGCCAGGAGCCGCTGGAAAAAGGCGGGATTGGCCAGCGCGCGAAAGGCTTGCAAGACGGGTTCTAGCCTGTGTTCCTGCAGGGCTTTCTCTATACTGGGTACTCCCCGGCCTGCCAACACCTGGGCCAGGCGGGCATAGGCGCCGTCGTGGTCGTATGCCTCGCGCCAGTCCAGTAGCACCTTGCGTTGGTAGGGGCCCAACTCGAGGTAAAGCCCTTGCTCGTGCAGGGTCTGGTTGTTGTAGAGGTGCTCGAGACCTGTTACCAGGTCACGGCAAATGCTAAAGGTGCGCTCGTTGGGGCTAAGCTGCAGGGCCTGCCCCAACCCCAGGCGCTGAATCTGGCCCCCCGCTCCGCTGAAGGACTGGGCGACCGATTGTCGCACCCAGACCTGGGCGAAGGCGTTTTTGTTGTGGTATGCCACCAAGGCCCGCTCACCACCGGCGCGGTTTGAGTAGACGAACACATCCTCGTTCACACCGCCGTGGTCCTGGGCGTCGTAGAGCACGAAGTTTTCTACCTCGGCGAAAAGGTAGCGCTTTTTGAGCAGGGGGAAAATCTGCTGGCGGTGGTATTCCACCAGGCCCGGGTCAGGGGTTTCGTGGCAATAGGCCCGGCGGTACTCCATGCCGTAGCGTTCAGCAAAGCCTTCTACCTGCCCGTGGGCCAGCAGGGGCAGCCCTGGCAGGGTTGCACAGAGGGTCATCACCCCGAAGTACTTGTCGCCCTTGCCAAACTGCTCCAGTGCGGTTTTTTCATCGGGGTTGCTGAGGAAATTCACGAAGCGCTTGAGAATCTCTGGCTCGAACTCGAGGATGTTCCGCATGATCTGTCGGTACTCGGCGTTCCTCTCCTCGCGCATCATGTGCATGAAGGCCGAATTGTAGACCCGGTGCATGCCCAGGGTGCGTACAAAGTACCCCTCCATCATCCAGAAGGCCTCGGCCAGCAGCAGCGTGCCGGGGGCCTCGAGGGCTACCCGATCCACCACCTCGCGCCAGAACTCCTTGGGCATGGCACGGTCGAACTCCTCTTTGCTCATGGTGAAGGCAGCCCGGCTGGGAACCGAGGCCCCCCAGGAAGAACCCCCTGGCTCAGGCCACCAAAGCCGCTGAATGTGCCGTTTGACCAGGGTCATGGCGGCGTCAAAGCGGATGATGGGAAACTGCCGGGCCACCTGCAGGATGGTCTGGATGACTGCCTCGCGCACCTCGGGGTTGAGGTAGTTGAGCTGGGCAGTGTCGTTCCAGGGCATAGCGGTACCGTCATTGCCGTGGTAGATGTAGCGTACCTGGCCGGTTTGACGGTCGAGCCACTTGAACACTACGGCCGCATCGGACTTATCGTAGTAGTGGTCTTCCAGAAAAATGCCCACCCGCGGATTCTCCGATAGGTCAGGCCCGTTGAAGGTGTAGCTGGGGTAGGGGGGGTAGGATAGTTGAATGAACCAATCCGGGTGCTCTACTACCCAGCGCCCGTCAATCCCCACGTGGTTGGGAACCATGTCTGAGGCCAGGCGGATGCCGTATCGGTCGGCCTTTTCCCGCAGCCGCTCGAGGGCTGGCTCCCCGCCCAGCTCTGGGGCGATTACGTAGTCGTAGAGCGCATAGGCCGAGGCTGCTGCGTCCGGGTTACCCATTATCTGCTTGATGCGCTGGGAGGCCTTACTGCGCTCCCACAGGCCGATCAGCCATAGGCCGGTTACACCCCAGCTTTGCAGGATTTCAAACTCCTCCTCGGGGATCTGGTCGAGGGTCTTGATCTCGCGTTGGTATTTCTTGGAGAGCTGATCAAGCCATACATAGGTGTGCTTGGCCATGAGCACCAGACGGGGCATCCAACCCAGATCGGGGCTAAAGGCCTCGGGCTCTTGGAGCAGCCGCTCGGGGTTGAGCAACGCACTCTCAGCGACCGCCGGGTTAAACTGTGCGGAAGCCGCGAGATAGTGAACTGGCTCGCGTATGATGTCCAGCGCCACCAGCAGCCTATGGTAAAAGCCCCCCAGGCTGCCACCAAAGCGCCTGAGCAAGAACTCGAGCTGGGCCTCAAGCGAGTCGGGGTGCAGCAGGGCAGGCAGGCGTAGGGTCTTGAACAAGGAAAGGCCCGTTTCAGCGAAGGCGGGCTGCCCTTCGAAGAAGACCTCGAGGTTTTGGATGATGGATGGGTAGGCCGTGGAGCGCTCGAGGTTGCCATCATCGAACAGCTCAGAAAAAGGGCTGAAGGCTGGGTTGGCATTGGCCAGCCAGAGCAGGAGCATTTCTTCCAGCAGAATCTCCTGATTAGGAGGGCCCTCAGAGCTTCCAGCCAGATAGTCCTCAAGCGCTATCTCCCCCCGGTACACCCGTATGGGCGGAAACTCCTCCGCAAAAGCACGTAGGGTCTTCTGCAACGCCGGTCCGATGCGTGCCTCTACCGTGTGAAATGCCCTTTGCATCGCGCCTGGGTGTTGTTCAAGGTACCGACGAACGACCAGGTGCAGCAACTCATCAATCAGCCCCATGGCATTGAGCTGGCCAGCGCTCACAGCTTGCCCAGGGTGGTTACACCGGTCGCGCCGGGCATTTATGGCCTCAGCAAAGCGCTGGGCCGCTGCAAAATCAGCAAAGATTACATTTCCGCTGAGCGAAAACAGCGCCAGGTCGAAGCGGTAGAGGTCGCGTGCACTCCTGGACACGTGAAACTCAAAAGCTCCTAGGCTGTACTGGAGGTAGCCCACAAAATCCCTCTACTCGAGTTTACCATCCTCGCTTGGGCAAGGAACTCGCCGCATCGGGCAGCGACAACGGTGTTACAGGGCTTCTTTGTGCATTTAGGCTGTAAACTGGCCTTATGCCAGAGGTGATCTCTGAACTCTACATTCCCAAGCCTCCTCGAGAGGTCTACGCGGCCGCGCGGGACCTGGCTGGCCTCAAACCTTACCTCAAAGACGTGGAAACCCTGGAGGTCCTAGAGGACCACGGAACCACCTCACGTACCCGCTTTGTGGCGGTTGCTATGGGCAAAAAAGTCCACTGGATTGAGGATGAGCGCTGGTTTGATGAGGAGCTGCGCAACGAGTTCGACAGCAAAGAGGGCGATTTCGATGTCTACCGGGGTTCCTGGACCTTCCTGCCCGAAGGGGAAGGCACCAGGGTTGTGCTGAGGCTCGAGTACGAGCTGAACATCCCTATCTTCGGTGGCCTGCTACAAAAACTGGTGAAGAAGCTTATGCAGGAAAACATTGACGGCCTGCTGCGCGGCCTCAAGGAACGCTGCATTGCCTAAGGTGCTATGATCCAGGCCGTGATCCATGCCCCACCTTGGGTCTTGCCGCCGGGTTCATGATGTGCTGCGGGCCGCTATTCCCGGCTTCTCTTACAACCTCATGAAGCAAGGGAGCGCAGGTTAGGCTTAACCGCACCAACCCAAGCTGCCGGAATATGGAGTTCTGCAATGCCTTTGCAAATCTACAACACGCTGGCTAGAGCTAAGCAAGTTTTTGTTCCCGCTACCCCGGGCTATGTGGGCATTTACGTCTGCGGTCCCACGGTTTACTCCGATCCCCACCTGGGGCACGCCCGTGGCCCCATCGTCTACGATGTGTTGCGGCGCTGGTTACGGTACCAAGGCTACCGGGTACGCTTTGTCTCCAACATCACCGATGTAGGTCACCTTACGGATGATGCCGATAGAGGTGAGGATAAAATTGCCCGACGGGCTAAGCTCGAGCGCCTGGAGCCCATGGAAGTGGCGGAAAAATACACGTGGAGCTACTTCGATGAGCTGCAGGCCTTGAATGTCCTGCGGCCCGACATCGCCCCCCGGGCAGCCGGGCACATCCCTGAACAAATTGAGCTGATAGAGACCTTGATTGCGCGGGGACACGCCTATGAGGCCAACGGTTCGGTTTACTTCAGGGTCAGAAGCTGGCCTGGGTTCGGCAAGCTCTCCAACCGTGATATTGAGGAGCAGGAAGCGGGGGCAAGGGTAGAGGTTCGCGAAGAGAAAGAGGATCCCCGTGACTTTGCTCTGTGGAAGCGAGCTGAGCCAGAGCATATCATGCGCTGGAAATCGCCCTGGGGAGTAGGATTCCCTGGCTGGCACATTGAGTGCTCGGCCATGAGCCTCAAATACCTGGGCGCCGGTTTCGATATTCATGCGGGTGGGGTGGATCTGCAGTTTCCCCACCACGAAGCGGAAATCGCCCAAGCCGAGGCGGCTGGGTACAGTTTTGCCCGTTACTGGATGCACCACAACCACGTGTTGCTCAATGGCCAGAAGATGGCCAAGAGTACCGGTAACCTCGTCACCCTGGCGGAGCTTCGGGGTAAGTATGAGCCCATGTATATTCGCTTTTACCTGCTAGGTAGCCACTACCGCAGCGTGCTAGATTTCACTGAAGAGGGCCTCGAGGCGGCCAAAAACGGCTACCTTCGCCTGCTAAATGTCTACCGTGAAGTGCGGCGCTTACTACACCAGGCCCCTAGGGGTCGGCACCCTGGGCTAGACCAAGCAATCAAAACACTGCGACAGACCTTTTCCGAGGCTCTAGACGACGATCTGAACACCGCCCAGGCCATCGCTGCCTTCTTCAACTTCACCACCGAACTCAACAAAGCCCTGCCCGAGCGACCCGGCAGGGAGAGCCTGCTCGAGGCTGAGCGGGCCTTTGCCGAACTGGGTGAAGGCGTGCTGGGGCTTTTCCCGGCACGAGTGCTAGAAAACCAGCTTGGTGGAACTTTGCTCGAGGGCCTTGTATCTCTGCTTTTAGAGCTCCGCGAGGAGGCGCGCAAAAACCGCAACTTTGCCCTATCGGATCGAATTCGTCAGCGCCTGACCGAGCTGGGGGTTGTGGTTGAAGATACCCGTGAAGGCCCGAAGTGGAAGGTGAGTCTGTAGATAAAAGCGTTGCCTCCTAATCTAGGAGGCAACGCTGGCTGTGACAGCAGATTCTTCAGAGCAGCTCACCGCTTTTACTCACGCTGTGAGCTCATGATAGCGATGTAGTGCAAGATGGTAGCCACGGAGTTGGCCAGAGCAGCAACATAGGTCATGGCAGCGGCGGTTAGAACCGCTTTGGCTCCGTCGATTTCGCGGTTATCTAAGAAATTCATCTTCCTCAGAATGTTCAGGGCGCGGTTCGAGGCATCGAACTCTACCGGCAAGGTGACCAACTGGAACAGCGCAGCGGCAGCAAAGAGCCAGATGCCAATGTTCATCAGCCCAGCGGCACCAATGAGCATCCCAAGTATGAAGATCCAGGGCCCCCACATACTGCCGATGTTGGCCACAGGCAGGATGCTGTGCCGAACCCGCAGCCAGGCGTAGCCTTTGGCATCTTGCAGGGCGTGGCCCACCTCGTGGGCTGCCACCGCCAACGCGGCTGCTGAGGGAGAGTGGAAGTTGGGCTCAGAAAGGCGCACAGCCTTAGCGATGGGGTCGTAGTGGTCGGTCAGGGCTCCGGGCGTCATCTCTACCCGGACGTGGTGTAGACCATAAGCATCCAGAATCGCCCGGGCCACCTGCTCGCCCGTCACGCCCCGGCTGTTGGCCACCTGGCTGTAGCGGCTATAGGTACGCTGAAGCCAGAACTGAATGAACAGCGTGGCCACGAAGACTGCGATCATCAGCAAAAAGGTTATGGTCATGGTCTCCTCCTAACACCTAACAAGGTAGCAAACCGTGTATGAGCGCTCTGAGACTCAGGCCACCAGGGGCTGCGAAGCACCGAGAAGCGCCGACTGCCCCGGTCTTTTGGCTCTGGGGTTTCGGACAAGCCACTAGGGGCTACGGTTGCAAAGGCTGGCTGCGCACAGTAAAGCGAAGCGCCGTACGCTCTTGGCTCTCGAGCTCGAGCTTCACGAAGGCGGGCTTCACCACCAGGTCGAGGTTGTCTGGGGCAATGTAACCCCGGGCAATCGCGATAGCCTTAATGGCTTGATTGACTGCCTCGGGGCCGATGGCCTGCACCTCAACCTCACTCTGGGAGCGCAGTAGTGCAGCGATGGCCCCTGCTACGGAGTTGGGACGCGATTTGCTGGATACACGCAGCGTTTCCACGAGACCTCCTGTCACACCAACTACAGGAAGAAGGCGCTATTTAAATATACGAAAGCTGCTTGGTGTACTCCATGCTCGGCCCCACTTTTGCGCCAATGAACTCGGCTACACCGCCCGCTACAACACGCTTATTGTAGGGATAAAGGCAAGGCTGTGTCAACGTCGCTTGAGCCCGCATAAGCAAGGCGGAGGGCAAAGATTTAGCTCCACAGGTGCGGAGACAGACCACCTTAGGGACATCTTCGGAGCTTGTGATGACTGCTCGTATTGACTGAAGTCGTGGTGGTTCGTATACTGCTTCAAATCTTCGCAAACTTATGCGAAGGTTTCCCCCATAACCCCTACCCCGGAGGTCTAATAAATGAGATTTAGCGCGACATACCCTGGTATACCAAATGGACGCGACGCTTGTGGAATCATTGCCATTGCTGAGAAGAGCGCGCGTCCAAGCCACGCCAATGTGCAGCGTACCATCGAAAGCCTTTACAGAATGGCCCACCGGGCTGGCTTAATTCGAGGGGAAGGCGATGGCACAGGCATTCAAACCGACCTCCCGCGCGAGCTATGGGCAGGCTACCTGTATGAAGCCGGCCTTGACAGCAACCTAGCGCAAAACCCCCGTTTCTTTGTAGGGCACCTATTTGTGCCCAAAAGCGAGGGTGTTCGCATTCAAGAGCTATTTGACCTCTTCAGGGTAGAGGGCTCTAAGCGGGGTATCAAGCTGCTTTTGGAGCGCAAGGGGGAAACTAATAGCCGCGTGCTAGGGCCAGTGGGAAAGCGCACCGAGCCTCTATTCTACCAGGTGGCGGGCTTATCCACCGATGGGGACGGGCCCTTGTGGGAGCTGGGTCTGCTGCTCGAACAGCGCTTTCCTGTGCACGTGGTCTCGCTTTCAACGGCCACCGTGGTCTACAAGGTGCGCGGCTCTGCGGAGATTCTCAAGCGCTACTTTCCTGAGCTGTCGCGGGCGGAATACAAGTCTACCCTCACCCTAGGCCACAACCGCTACTCCACCAACACCATGTCCACCTTCGAGGCAGTGCAACCCTTTGGCTTACTGGGTCACAACGGGGAGATCAACACCATTGAGCGCCTGCGGCGCGAGGGGCGGTTCTTAGGCATACCCCTTACGGGCGGCTCTGATTCGCAGGATTTGAACCGGATCCTAGAGGGTCTACTCTACCGCTTTGGTCTCTCCCTGCCAGAGGCCATAGACGTGGTCTTTCCGCCCATTCTGGGCGAGATCAAGCACTACTCCCCTGCCTTGCAAGACCTCTACATGAACTTGCGCCAGCGCTTCGGCCCGCTAGCCCAAGGACCCGCTGCCTTGGTAACGCGCCACCGTGAAGAAGCGGTTTTCGCCACCGATGCTATGGGGCTGCGCCCGTTGTGGTTTGTAGAGACCGATTCGCAGTACGTCTTTAGCTCGGAGCGGGGGGTTTTCACAGTGGAGGAGTTCGTTTCTGAGCCACGTCCTCTGGCACCTGGCGAGAAGATGTACCTTCGCCTGACCCCCGAAGGAGCCCGCCTTTTCCCCTTTGACCGCTACCAGCGGCTGGTGTTGGAGCGCGTGCTGACCAAGGCCTACCACCTCGAGGGCTACGCGGCCCATCTGGCAGGACCTCGCTACAGCTCGCCCCCTCCTGTGGCGGGGGGCAGCGAGACCTGGATAGAGAACAAGCCCGCACCACCCTCGCTGAACCTCGAGCGGGCCTATGGTTGGGACCGCTGGGATTCGGGCTATCTTGAGGCTCTTGTAGAAAGTGGCAACGAACCCATCGGTTCGCTGGGCTACGATGGCCCGCTCGCTGCTCTGAACCCGGAAAAGCCAAATCTATCGGAGTTTTTCAAAGAAACCGTAGCGGTGGTGACCAACCCCGCCATCGACCGTGAACGTGAGATTGAGCATTTCTCTACCCGCAGCATCCTGGGCCGACGGCCCCTACCGGACGGGCGCGGCGCCGGCCACGTGGAGGAACTGGTGGTGCCGGTTCTGCTCGAGGAAACCTCGTCAGCCATACCGGCTATCGCGCGGGGCCACGGCACCCTAACCTACGAGGAAGCCTTGCGCCGCTTTAAACACGCACTGCTACCTTTGCAGTTCTCCGTTGAAGAGGGTGTTGCCGCAGGACTTCAGCGCCTACAAGAAGCTGCTGTGCAGATGGTCCGAGGAGGCGCCGAACTGCTGGTGCTCTCGGATCGGGGTGCGTTTGAAGGCGGGGTCTGGCTAGATGTCTACCTGGCCCTAGCGGCCGTGGGCCGGGCCTTGGAAGAGGCCCGCGACGAGGAAGGGATTTCGCTGCGGCGCCGCACCTCGGTGGTGGTTCACTCTGGCGGGGTGCGCAACCTACACGACCTAGCTGTCTGCTTAGGGCTGGGGGCTGATGCGGTCGCTCCCTGGCTGATGCAGTCTAAGGCCCAGGCCAGCAAGGGCACCCTGGGGCTACAGAACCTGCTCGAGGGTCTAAGGAAGGGCCTGGAGAAGGTTATCTCCACCATGGGCATCCATGAGCTACGTGGATACGGGCGCATTTTCAGCGCCATTGGCCTCAAGCCTGAGCTGGCCGAATACTTTGGTGTACGCAACTTTCTGGGCTCTGAAAAGGCTGGCTATGGCTTATTGGAGCTCGAGCGCACCCTTCTGGAGCGGCTTAACCTGCTCAATGCCGAGAAAGTTCCTCCTGCCAAGGACTTCCGCTTCAACTCCCGCATTTTTAAGGCGGCCATGGAGGTTTCCTCGGGCCAGTCGCCCTACGAGCACTTTCAGGAGAAGGTCAGGGGGCTTGAGCGCGAATCGCCCGTAGCAGCCCGGCAGCTGCTAGGGATCAGGTTCCCACAAAAGTCCGATGTCAGCCCAGAAGAGGTGGACCTCAGCGTGGGAGGACACTCCCTGCCTTTCGTTATCACCGCCATGAGCTTTGGCTCTCAGGGGGAGGCCAGCTTTAGGGCTTACATCGAGGCGGCTAAAAAGCTAAACATGGTCTGCATTAATGGTGAGGGCGGGGAAATCCCCGATATGCTGGGCAGATACACCCACTGGCGCGGCCAGCAGGTGGCCTCAGGCCGCTTTGGGGTGCACGCCTATATGCTCAACTCAGCGAGCTTCATCGAGATCAAAATCGGCCAGGGGGCTAAGCCGGGCGAGGGGGGTCACCTGCCAGGCAAAAAGGTGACTGCCAAAGTGGCGGCAGCCCGCAACGCCGTTCCAGGGGTAGACCTGATCAGCCCCTCCAATAACCACGACCTTTACTCTATCGAAGACCTGGCCCAGCTCATCGAGGAGCTCAAGACCGTCAATCCTAAGGCTAAGGTTTCGGTGAAGGTACCGGTGATTCCAGGCATTGGCACCATCGCGGTGGGCATCGCCAAGGCTGGCGCCGACGTGATTGCCCTCTCGGGCTTCGAGGGGGGTACGGGGGCGGCCCGCTGGCATGCCCTCAAGTATGCCGGTTTGCCGGTGGAAATCGGGGTGCGCCGGGCCCACCGGGCCTTGGTACGCGCGGGTATACGCGATAAGGTTGAGATATGGGCCGATGGGGGCCTCAAAACCGCCTTCGATGCCCTACGCATGATACTCCTGGGCGCAGACCGGGTGGGCATGGCGACTATGGCGATGGTAGCGATTGGCTGCACCATCTGCCGCCAGTGCCAGATGGACACTTGCCATGTGGGTATCGCTACCCAGATCGAGACCCTCGAGCAAGCCCAGGCCCACGGGCTCAAGCGCTTCGTGCCACAAGCGCTCGAGCGGGCGGTGGAACAGCTCACCACCTTTTTTGGGGCCAAAGGGCAGGAGTTGCGACAACTGGTGGCCGCTTTAGGGGCTAGTAGCTTACGCGAACTTGTGGGGCGCAGCGAGCTCCTGCTGCAAGAAGGGCACACCGAGGAACTTGACCTTAGCTATTTCTTTGAGCCTGTTTCAGCCCCAGAGTGGCTGGGCGAACGCTCAGCACATGTGCTGCGTAAGCCCTTGAACCAGCTTACCCGCTCGATCACCGAGGTAATCACCCAGGCTTATGCGGAGGGCGGACGCGAGCTTTTATTCCAGGAAGGGCCGGTAGGCTCAACCGACCGGGCCTTGGGAACACATCTGGCTGGCGAGGTTGCTCGCCGCCGCCTCTATGGCAGAGGGTGGGATGCCAAAGTAGAAATCCGCTTCGATGCTGGCAGTGTGGCGGGTAATGGGATCGCAGCCTTCAATGTGGAAGGGCTGGAGATCGTAGTAGAGGGCGGGGCTCAAGACGGCGTTGCCAAGGGTGCTTACGGTGGCAAGGTGGCCATTCTAAAGGGCCGCAACCCCTTCGGACAGTACGTGGACGGTTCGGTAGGCAAGTCCTTTGCCTATGGGGCTATCGGAGGCCTGCTGATCGTAGAAGGCCAGGCTGACAGCCGTTTTTGCATTCGCCTTTCGGGGGCGGATGTGGTGCTGGCCGGAGAGCCTGACCGCCCAGTGCAAGACGAACTGGGCAATATCGCGTCCCGCGCCCAGGCCAAGGGCTTTGCCTTTGAGTACATGACCCGTGGGCGAGCGGTAGTGCTAGGTGACCCAGGGCCGTGGATCTGCTCAGGAATGACCGGAGGGCGGGTCTACCTACGCTACTGGCCTGAGATGGGCCTGAACGAGGAGGCCATGCACCGGCGGCTAGCCAAAGGAGCCAAGGTGGTTATCCAAAAGCTGGATGAGCGGGGTATTGCAGATGTGCGCGAGCTGATGAGTGCCTACCTTAATGTTCTACGGGCTGCCGAGCGAGAGGACAAGGCCGAGCGGCTGCTGCGCCTTCTTGCTGACCCTGCGGCGCATTTCCGCATGGTATTGCCCATCAATCAACAGGTAGCGCAGGAGGTTAGCACCGAGTAGAGCGGTTTTAAACCAACCCCCGCCTGAAGTGCAGGCAGTAGGGGATCAAGAGATCACCATTGTGCTGAACTGCCCTCAGGTTGAGCGATCCAGGTCAGATTAGTGACACCCTGAGAGGGAGTGTGGTGAAGCTACAAGACCCATCCCTCCCCGGGTGCGGTCACCTTACTGCAACAAGAGCTCCCCGCGGACGGGTAAAAGCGCCGGCCCCGTGACGCGCACAGCGAAAAACCAAGCCGTGCATCAAGATCTGAACCGCCGTACATTGTAGTCATCCTCAAGATCTGTGTGGGTGACCTGCTCAAGTGGCGAAGCTCCAAATTCTTGGCCTTACCTGGCGAGAAGAGCTCTACTTCTAAGACTGAAGCCATGGCCAACCCACAAAAAGCTTTTCGCCCACCCAAGCGTAGCAGCCGTTACAAACGACCAGGTGCATCAGCCCTTCAAGCGCTCGAGCAGATACTGCGGCAGCTCCTTCACTGACACCCGCTCCTGCTGCATGGTGTCGCGGTCGCGCACCGTTACTGTGTCCTGCAAGGCAGTGCTACCGTCTTGGCTTCTGCCGATGGTATCGTAGTCAACGGTTACACAGAAAGGCGTGCCCACCTCATCGTGGCGGCGGTAGGCCTTGCCGATGTTGCCGGTGTCCTCGTAGAGCACCCGGCCAAAGCCCAGCGCCTGCAAATCGGCCTTAAGGCGGCGAGCATAGCGGGTGATCTCCTCTTTGTTTTTGGCCAGCGGGATGACCGCCACCTTGATGGGGGCCAGGTGCGGCTTTAGCTTGAGCACAATGCGTTCTTCACCATTGTCCAGCTCCTCCCGGGTATAGGCCTCCGACAAAACCGCCAGTACCCCCCGATCCACCCCCGCCGAAGGCTCGATTACGAAGGGCACGAACCACTCTTTGGTGTCGGGGTCCTGCACCGCCAGCTTTGCAGTGGAATCGCGGTTTTCCAGCACCCGGGCCTGAATGTTCAGCTCGGCTTGGCCCCTAGTGTGGCTACCCAGGTCATAATCAGAGCGATTAGCAATACCCTCGATCTCCTCGAAGCCCAGGGTGGGGAAATTGTACATCAGGTCGAAGGTGCGCTTGGAGTAGTGCGCTAAGTCTTCTTTCGGTACGTCCAGCACTCGGATTTGCCCGCGGGGAATGCCCTGGGCTTCCCACCAGGCCACTCGAGCCTCAAGCCAGTGCCGGTGCCACTCTTCATCGGTGCCGGGCTTGACGAAATACTCGATCTCCATCTGCTCGAACTCGCGCACCCGGAAGATGAAGTTGCGCGGGGTAATCTCGTTACGGAAAGCCTTGCCAATCTGGGCCACCCCAAAGGGCAGGCGGCGGCTAGTAGCGTCTAGAACATTCTTGAAGTTAATGAAGATGCCCTGGGCCGTCTCGGGGCGCAGGTAGCCGTAGGAATCCTCATCAGCCACCGGGCCAATCTGGGTCTTGAACATCATGTTGAAAGGCCGCGGGGGTGTCCAGTCACCCGGCGCGCCATTGGCGGGATCAACCACCCGAGCAACGTTCATTGCCAAAGCCGCTTTCTCTGGTTCCGCCAGTAGCCGCGCGACCAGGGTGGTCAGGTTATCGCTGTCGTGCAGGCCCATGGCCTGAAACAAGGCTTCCAGCACAGCTGGTTTTTGCTCTTTGAGGAGGTGGTCTAGCCGATAACGCTTCTTAGAGATGCGATTGTCCACCAAAGGATCAGAAAAAGTGGCCTCGTGGCCTGAGTAGAACAGCACCAGCCGGTGGGTCAGGATGCTGGCATCCAGGCCTTCTATATCGTCACGCTCGTAGACGTTGGCCCGCCACCAGGCGGCTTTGAGGTTGTTCTTGAGCTCGACCCCCAGGGGGCCGTAGTCGTAGGTTCCTTGAAGACCGCCGTAGATATCCGAACCAGGGAAGATAAACCCCCGGCGCTTGCATAGGCTCACTAGTTCTTCCATTGTTTCGGCAGGCATATGTTTCCCTCCACGTGTATTGACCCGTGCCGTACAACGAAAAATCCCCGGCACGAATGCCTGGGGACGAAAGTTGAGGCTTCCGCGGTTCCACCCCAGTTCCTCGAGGTGGCTCGAGGCCCTTTGAGCTGCGTTGAGGTTTGCTCCGCCGCCCTTCACCCGGTTCCTGGCTGCCTGGCTCACACCCTCCCAGGCTCGCTGTAGCGGAACGCCGGGTTACTCCTGCGGTTCAACGCAGGTTATAAGGTAACACAGAGGCCCTTTACCATCAAGGATTTTGCTATCCTGTGAGGGATGCCACGGCAAGAGCCCCCGGTAAAAACCGCCCTCTCGCTTGAGGAGTTCCTCCACTTTGAGGCTGGTTCGAATGCGAAGCATGAGTACGTCCAGGGCCAAATTTTTTTGATGGCCGGTGGGACCCGCCGCCATAATCGCATAGCGGTTCGGTTGGGTAGCTCAATCGAGAACAAGGCTCAACAAACGAGCTGTTTGGTGGCAATTGCCGATACCATTGTCCAAGCCGGAGATGCCCTGTACTATCCCGACGTCATGGTCTATTGCCAACCCGAAGAGGACTTGCGCGTGGTCAAAAAGCCTTGCCTGATTGTGGAAGTCTTATCGGACCACACAGCCGAAATAGACCGGGGCGAAAAGTGGCTCAACTACCAGACCATTGCAAGCCTGCAAATGTACGTCTTGCTCGAGCAGGACACCATTCGGGCCGAGGTGTTCCGGCGGGTGGAGGGGGGCTGGTTTTACGAGCGAATCGAGAGTGGTGCACTGAAACTGCCTTGTGTAGACCTGGAGATTGCGCTCGAGGAGATCTACACCCGCCTGGGGTAGTTCCCACAGGGCTTTTCAGCCCCTTACCGTCCTTAGCAAGGAAGCAACTGCCCGCCGACGGGCTTGACCCATGTCCCCGATACATTGCTTTGCAGATAACCTACCTTATATGACTAAAAGTCAGTATCGCTTAGTAACGTGTAGCGCAAACACCCCGCGCACACCCGCCATATTGTAATATCTAAAAGTAGGCAGCAGGCGGCGCTATGAACACTTGTACAACACACCAGGAGGTTCGCGCTTGAACAGGTACGACGACCGCGCCAGGTTGGTGTTTCACTACGCCAGGGAGGAAGGGAGCCGACTAGGCCACAGCATGATCGGACCCGAGCACCTGCTACTAGGCCTGATGCGCGAAGGGGGTACAGCTGCGCGCATCCTGATGGAGTATGGTGCCAGCTTGGAGGCCATGCGGCGCATGGTCGAAGAGCTGGTGGGGCGGGGCGAGGGCAGCCGCACCGGCGAGCCACCTGCCATCACCCCCCGCGCCCGTCGGGTGATGGAGCTGGCTGGGGCCGAGGCCCGCAACATGTCGAGTCAGGTCATCGGCACCGAGCACATCTTGCTCGGTATCATCCGCGAAGGTGACGGCATTGCCCACCGCATCTTGACCCACTATGCCAAGGATGTGGACACCATCCGCTGGCGGGTGCTGTCACTGGCCGGTGAGCAGACCAAAGAAAAACCGGTTGCTACACCGTTCCTGGATGAGTATGGCCGTGACCTAACCCGTGAAGCTCGGGAAGGCAAGCTCGATCCTGTGATAGGCCGAACCGAGGAGATCAACCGGGTCATCCAGATCTTAGCTCGCCGTACCAAGAATAACCCTGTTCTGGTAGGTGACCCCGGTGTGGGCAAGACCGCCATTGTGGAGGGGCTAGCCCAGGCCATCGTGGAAGGCCGGGTACCGCCGGTGCTGCGGGGGGCCCGTATCGTTTCTATAGACCTGGCTGGGGTGGTGGCTGGCACCAAGTACCGGGGCGAGTTTGAAGAGCGCCTACGGCAGATTATCGAGGAACTCAAAAACGCCAAAGTAGTGGCCTTTATCGACGAGCTGCACACCCTGATTGGAGCAGGCGGAGCCGAGGGCACTTTAGATGCTGCCAACATCCTCAAGCCTCCGCTGAGCCGGGGTGAGATCCAGGTCATCGGCGCCACCACCACCGGCGAGTACCACCGTTACATAGAAAAAGAAGCTGCCTTAGAACGTCGCTTCCAGCCCGTCATTGTGCTCGAGCCCAGCCCCGAGGAGACCCTGGAGATCCTGAAGGGCCTGCGCCCCCGCTACGAGGCCCACCACGGGGTGGTCATCCCCGACGAAATCCTGGGCCTTTCGGTCAAAATTGGCATCCGTAGCCTGCCCGGGCGCAACTTCCCCGACAAGGCCATTGACTTGATTGACGAGGCTGCCAGCCGGGTGCGCCTCAACGACTCCCTAGGCCTGCCGGTTGCGGTGGATGAAGACGGCACACCCCTGGTCGCCCGCGAGGACATCGAGAGCGTGTTGGACTCCTGGGGCGGGGTGTACATGGACGATAAGGACGACAGCAAGCTGTTTGGCCTGGAAGAGGAGCTCAACAAGCGGGTCATCGGCCAGAAAGAGGCGGTTGAGGCGCTCGCTGCGGCGCTGCGGCGCAGCCGGGTGGGCTTGGGCGGGCGCACCCGCGTCTCGGCCAGCTTCCTGTTTGTAGGCCCCTCGGGTGTGGGCAAAACCCACCTGGCCAAGGCCCTGGCCGAGGTGCTCTTCGGCTCTGAGCGGGCCTTGATTCGCTTTGACATGAGCGAGTTCCAAGAGCCCCACTCCATCTCCAAACTGATTGGGGCTCCGCCGGGCTATGTGGGCTACGAGCAAGGAGGCCGCTTGACCGAAGCGGTCCGCCGCCAGCCCTTCAGTGTGGTGCTGCTGGATGAAATTGAAAAAGCCCACCCCGACATCTATAACACCTTCCTGCAAGTGCTGGACGAGGGCCGCCTCACCGACGGCCTGGGCCGCACGGTGGACTTCCGCCGGGTCATCCTGATCATGACCTCCAACACCGGCTATAACGTAGGGCCAGCCATCGGCTTCACCAACCGAGAGGTAGACACCGAAAGCCCCCTCAAGGCCATCTTTACGCCGGAGTTCCTTGACCGCCTCGACGAAGTAATTCGCTTCCGCAACCTGAGCGAGTCGGAGCTGACACAGGTTGCGCAGATTATGCTCGAGGACATTGCAAAAGAACTCGAGTCCCGTGAAAAAACCGTGCGCTTCGATCCTTCCTTGGCCTCTTGGCTGGTAGAACAGGCTCCCAAGCAGGGCAGCACCCGTATCCTACGCAACCTGATACGCGAGAAGATTGAAGATCCTCTCTCGCTCGAGCTCCTCTCGCGCCCTGGCCGTCCCCTCTTTGTAACCCTCAAAAACGGAGAGGTCGCCTTCGAAGAAAAAGAGCTAAGCCTGGGCTTGGTATGAGGAAACCCTCAGCTTCGCACCTCCCCCACAGCGGGGAGGTTCTTTGAGGTTTCCTTGAAACTACATTTCGCTACCTATGCTCAGTGCGAAAGAACTCGAAGATCATCTGAGTGCGCCTAAGGAGCAAAAAGCGTCAAAGGGCCGAGTTCAGCCTGCTCAGGTGCGGTTACTGCTCGAGCCTGACTCACATCTGCATTAACCCGGTTCTGCGTAGATCGCGGGGCGGCCTGCATTGTGCATGCAGACGTGGTTCATTGATGGCTCACCTTTCGACGCGCTCGAGGTCCACAAAGTTGAAGGAAAAAAGGTGGCGTTCGTCGGCGGGGTGAAACTCACGGTAGGTTTCGCGCCACTGGGCCGGGTTCCACTCTGGGAAAAAAGTGTCGGCATCGGGGATGGCGGTGTCCACCAGGGTCAGGTACAGGTGGGTGGCCAGGGGCAGGAATAGGGCGTAGACCTCTCCCCCACCAATCACCATCAGTTCGTCGGCCAGCTTCAGGGCGTCCTCGAGCGTGTGCACCACCTCGAGGCCCTCCGCAGCGAAGGTGGCCTCGCGGGTGAGCACCGCGTTGCGCCGCTTGGGCAAAGGCCGCCCGATGCTCTGGTAGGTCTTGCGCCCCATCAAAACGGTTTTGCCTAGGGTAAGCGCGCGAAAACGCTTGAGGTCGTCAGGCAGGTACCAGGGCAGCGCCCCGGCCCGGCCAATGGCCCGGTTTTTGTCCATGGCCGCTACCAGAGCAATCTTGCGGGCCATGCTAAACCGCTACCGGGGCGGGGATGCGCGGATGGGGGTGGTAGCCCACAAGCTCGATATCGTCGTAGGTGAAGGCGAACAAATCCCGCACGGCGGGGTTGAGCCGTACCGTAGGTAGGGGCCTAGGCTCGCGGGAAAGCTGCAAACGGGCCTGTTCGAAGTGGTTGTGGTAGAGGTGGGCGTCGCCCAGGGTGTGGATGAACTCGCCCGGCTGCAAACCCGTGACCTGGGCCACCATCAGGGTCAAGAGGGCGTAGGAGGCGATGTTGAAGGGCACCCCTAGAAAAATGTCCGCACTGCGCTGATAAAGCTGACAGGAAAGCCGCCCCTGGGCCACATAAAACTGAAACAGGACGTGGCAGGGGGCCAGGGCCATTTTGGGCAGGTCGGCCACATTCCAGGCACTCACCACCAGGCGGCGTGAATCGGGGTTGCGTTTAATCTCCTCTACCACCCAAGATAGCTGGTCTATGGTCTGGCCGTCTGCGCCTTCCCAGCTTCGCCACTGCTTGCCGTATATGGGCCCCAGCTCGCCTTCTTCGTCGGCCCACTCGTCCCAGATGGTTACCCCATGCTCGCGCAAAAAGCGGATGTTGGTCTCGCCCCGCAAGAACCACAGAAGCTCGTAGACCACGCTTTTCCAGTGGACTTTTTTGGTAGTGACCAGCGGAAAACCCTCGCCCAAGTTAAAGCGCATCTGGTAGCCGAAAACCGAGCGGGTTCCCACCCCGGTGCGGTCGGATTTGTCTACCCCGTGCTCGAGCACATGGCGCATCAGGTCGTGGTACTGCTGCATGGCGCACAGTGTATCAGGATTTGCCGTTTAGACGCTTGAGGAGGCGCTGCGCGTACAGGGGGGCGTAAAAATACGCCGCCGAGCCAAAGCCAGTTAGGGCAAAGCCGCCAGGAATCTCCTTGAGATAGTCTCGGTCCAGCCGGTAGCGCACCCCCGCCCAGGTGGAAGTAAAGGCAGGCCGGTAGCCCAGCAGCTTTTGCGCCTCCCCAAGCAGCCAGTCAATTTCATGGGACTGGGTCTGGTGGGGCGAATACCTATCTTGATGGGGTAGATAACTGCCCCCCAGGCTGTGCCCGGCCACGTACACCCCATACGAGCGGGCCTGCTTGAAGTGCTCCTGGGTCACGAGCACCGACCCTGGCGTAAAGCGCCCGCCCAGCCCCACCAGGTGCGCCCCGCTCGCGCCCCCGGCGTAGACCAGCACCTTGCTGGCTAGCCTGCGTCCATCCTCGAGCCACACCACGCCTGGCTCGAGCCGCTTGACCTCGGCATAAACGATGTTGAGCCCCTCAGCCAGGCGGTGCAGCAAGGGGGTGGTCTCGAGCCAGCCCGCCGTTTCCAGATAGAGCCCCTCCTCCAGCCACTGGTGCGGAACCCGGTGGCCCTGTAGCTTCTCCCGCCAAACTGGTCTATCGCTTTCGGGCACAGGCCGCAAAATGCCCCGGCGAACCGGCACAAAGGACGGATAAAAGTCCCAGAGGGCGGCCAGGGCCTCCTCCGCCTCGGGTGCGACCGTTCCGCGCCTGCCCCGCACCGGGTTCAACAGCGCATCCGGCACCCGGCTGGCCTGGCCGAGTTCGCGGGCCACCACCAGCACCTCCTTACCGGCCTCGTGCAGCACCCTGGCCGCGCACAGCCCGGCGATGCCAGCCCCGATAACGACAATTTCAGACTCGGCCTTCACGCCATCAAGAGCGGGATGGTAGCGGGCGTCTGGGCCCCCACCACCTCACCCAAGAGCATGTGCGGGGTAGCCTGCTGCACGTGAACCTGGTACAGGCCCGGACGGGGGGCCTGGGCCGCGGGCACCAGGGTGGGGTGGTTGCCGCGGGTATGGCCTTCGGCAAAGCTCTCGTCCTTGGCAGCTCCGCGCACCAGCACCTCTACGGTCTGGCCCACCCAGCGCTGGTTCTGCCGGTAGCTCCACTCCTTTTGCTTCTCGATTAGGCGCTGCAGCCGCTCGACCTTCACCTCGCGGGGCAGGTCCTGGAAGTGTTTGTAGCTGGGGGTACCGGGACGGGGGGAGTAGATGAACATATAGGCACTGTCGTAGCCCACCTCGTCGTAGAGCGAAAGGGTCTCCTGGAAGTCTTCCTCGGTCTCACCAGGAAAGCCCACGATGATGTCGGTGGAGAGCACCACCTCGGGCATGGCCTCCCGGATGGCCCGGATGCGGTCGAGGTACCACTCGCGCCGGTACTCCCGCCCCATGCGGCGCAGCACCCGGTTGGAACCCGACTGCACCGGCAGGTGGATGTAGCGGCAGACCTGGGGGGTTTCGGCCATGGCAGCGATCACGTCGTCGGTGAAGTTGACCGGGTGGCTGGTGGTGAACTTGATGCGGGGAATGCCTACCTGGGCCACCAAGCGCAACAGCTCGGCGAAGCTGGGGAAGCCCGGCTGATCTTTGCCGTAGGAGTTGACGTTCTGGCCCAGCAGGGTGACCTCGAGCACCCCGCTGGCTTTGAGCTGCTCCACCTCGTGTAGGATCAGGTCGGGGTGGCGGCTCACCTCGGGGCCGCGGGTGGTGGGCACGATGCAGTAGGTGCAGTGGTGGTTACAGCCTCTTATGATGGTGACGTAGGCCGATAAGGCACCCTTTGGCGCTGGCGGTAGGTGGTGGGTCAGCTCCTCGCGGAAGCTAAGATCCCAGAAGCGGCTTTTGGCTTCCAGGGCTTTGCCAATCTCGGTAATGGCCCCCGGCCCCAGGAGCACGTCCACCTCGAACTTGCGGGCCATCTGCTGGCCCTCCTCGAGCTGGGCCAAGCAGCCCATCATACCCACCAGGAGGGGACGTTTTTCCTTTTCCTTACGCAGTTCGCCCAACAGCGAGCGCACCTTTTCCACAGGCTTGCCCCGCACCGCGCAGGTATTTACCAGCACGAAATCGGCTTCCCGCCAACTGTCCACAAACTCCGCGCCCAGCGAAGCCAGCTCGCTGCGCACGAGGTGGGTATCGTACTCGTTCATCTGGCAGCCGTAGGTGATGATGTTTGTTTTCATGCAGACCTCTGGGCCGACCGGAGGGATTCCGGGGCTCCGCAAGGTATCAGTGTAGCAAATGGCAGAAGCTATGCCGAACGTTCCTGCAAACCTTCCTGAATCAGCCGCATCAGCCGGGGCTCCTCCCAGGGGATGTTCTCGCGTAGGCGCGCAGCGGCCACAATCGGCATCCAGGCGCGAAGCTGGGCCATCTCGAGCCTGGAAAAGTTCTGGTAGTGCTCGAGGTAGGTCTGGTAAAAAAACTGGCGCTGGCGCATGATCTCTTCGCGTGCGGGTAGGTTGGACGGCAGCTCGCAGTAAAGCATCAGCAGGGTGGTGCGGGCAACATCAGCCACATCAGCCACCGGATTACCCCGTGTCGCGTAGGGCCAGTCCACCGCAAACAGGCCCTGCTCCCCCAGCAGCACGTTTTCGGGGTGGAAGTCGCCGTGGCAAAGGGCACTTCCATCAGGCAACTGCTTCAGGTGTTGCAACAAAGCCTCCCGCTGCTCTTCTGGAAGCCGACAGGACTGGATTCGCTGAATAAGGTACTGTCGCTGGGAGGGCAGGTGTCCGGCAGCCTTGCTGTGCAGATGGCGGTGCAGGACCCCCAGCATCTGGGCAGCAAAGCGCAGACGGTCGGGATGGGCCTGGATGTATTCGGTCAGGGGAACCCCCCGTATCCACTCGAGCACCAGCCCCCACCGCCCCTCGAACTCTAGCAGATCCTCCACCCGCGGCGCGGGCGCTCCCAGCAGCCAAACCTGCTGGGTAAGGTGGGCCTCCAGCTCGGCGTCGGCTAAAGAAAACTCCGGCCAGAACAGTTTGAGTACGTAGCCATCGGTCCAGGCAAACACCTCGGCCTCGCGCCCTTGACCCAGCCGCACGAGCGACATTTCTCAACAGCTTACTGGCCCGGCTTCAAAATAAAATGTGGAGTTGGGCCGTCAGCTGGCGCTTGACGTTTTGGTATACCAATCTTTATACTCGGGTCGGATGCCCGCTCGAGTTCAGCAGCCCCCACTACGCCTCACCCCAGGGGTCTAGCGGCTCTAATGCACGACCCCAGGGCTAAAACCGCTGGGGGTTTTTGAGGTGCACAAAAAGGAGAAGGTTTCCATGGGCAAAAGCTTATACGAGAAAGTTTGGGAGAGCCACGCCATTCGCACCCTGCCCAACGGGCAGACCCAGCTTTTCATTGATACCCATCTGATCCACGAGGTCACCAGCCCTCAGGCCTTCGCTATGCTGCGCGACCTGGGCCTTAAGGTGCGCTTCCCTGAGCGCACCTTTGCCACCGTAGACCACATCGTGCCCACCCACTCGCTCCTGGAGCCCTTCGAAGACCCGCAAGCCGACGAGATGATCCGCCAGCTTCGCAAAAACGTGCAGGAGTTTGGCATCACCTTCTTCGACGTGAACTCGGGGCTGCAAGGCATCGTGCACGTAATTGGCCCCGAGAATGGCATCACCCAGCCCGGCATGACCATCGCCTGCGGCGACTCCCACACCTCGACCCATGGGGCTTTTGGAGCGATTGCCTTTGGCATTGGCACCACCCAGGTGCGCGATGTGCTGGCCACCCAGACCATGGCCGTCAGCAAGCTCAAGGTACGGCGCATCAACGTAAACGGTCGGCTTCGCCCTGGGGTTTATGCCAAAGACGTGATCCTGCACATCATCAGGGTGCTGGGGGTCAACGGCGGCATCGGCTACGCCTACGAGTACGGTGGCAGCGTTTTCGATAACTTCAGCATGGAAGAGCGCATGACGGTCTGCAACATGAGCATCGAGGGCGGGGCCCGCATCGGCTATGTGAACCCCGACCAAACCACCTTCGACTATCTAAAAGGCCGCCCATACGCCCCCAAGGGCGCGGCCTGGGACGAAGCGGTACAGCGCTGGAAGGCCCTGGCCTCCGATCCCGATGCCAAATACGACGACGTGGTGAATATCAAGGCCGAGGACATCGCCCCCACCGTGACCTGGGGCATCAACCCCGGCCAAAGCTGTGCCATCACCGAGCAGGTGCCCGACCCAGCCCACTATCCCGAGGCCGAGCGGCCCGCGTTGGAAGAGGCCCTCAAACACATGAAACTGAAGCCAGGCCAGCCCATCAAGGGTGTAAAGGTGGATGTGGCCTTTTTGGGAAGCTGCACCAACGGGCGCATCTCCGACTTCCGCGAGGCGGCCAAGTACCTCAAAGGCCGCAAAGTGGCCCCAGGGGTGCGGGCCATTGCGGTTCCGGGCTCGCAACAGGTGGCCCGCCAGTGCGAGGAAGAGGGCATTGCTGAAATCTTTCGTGAGGCGGGTTTCGAATGGCGGGGCGCGGGCTGTTCGATGTGCCTGGCCATGAACCCCGATAGGCTGGTGGGGGATGAGCTGTGCGCCTCGAGCTCCAACCGCAACTTCAAGGGCCGTCAGGGTAGCGCCACCGGGCGCACCGTCTTGATGTCGCCGGTGATGGTGGTGGCGGCAGCGGTTACAGGCTGTATCAGCGATGCCAGGGAAGTGTTTGGCGAAGCCCTGGTGGGCACTTAGCTCGAGGGTGTTTGTTTGGTGCTAGGCTATTTATGGAGTTTGCAGAGGAAAAGAAAACCCAATCCAGCGAGGTTTGATCTTGTCAACCGTGCATTTGATCCGTGGAGTGATGCTGGTAGTGGCCTCCGTGCTGCTTGCACTGGTCACCTTGGGACTTTGGCTGGGCAATCTACAGAGCAACCCGCTGTTGAGCTGGGCGGTGTTCGCGTTGGGCTTCGCCCTTTGTGCTGCAGCGGCCATCGTCGGGGTCTGGAGCATCTTGGGTTTTTTTAGAGACAAGGAGGGCGACTAAATGGCTTTGGAACCGATCCAGCAGGTGCGGGGAAGGGCTGTACACCTCCCCGGCAACGACATTGACACCGACCGCATTACGCCTGCAAGGTACCTAAAGGTGGTAACCTTTGAGGGGCTGGGTGAGGCACTCTTTTACGACGAGCGCTTTAACCCGGACGGCTCAAAAAAGCCCCATCCGCTCAACGACCCTCGTTTCAAAGGGGCCACCATCATGCTGGTGGGGGCCAACTTTGGCTGCGGCAGCAGCCGCGAACACGCTCCGCAGGCCATCTACCGGGCTGGTTTTCGTGCGCTGATCGGAGAAAGCTTCGCGGAGATCTTCTTCGGCAACGCCACCGCCCTCTCAATGCCCTGTGTCACCGCCCTAAGGGCCGATATCGAGCGGCTGGCACAGGCCGTCGAGCAAGACCCCAGCCTCGAGGTCAGCGTGGATGTGGAGAACCTCGAGGTGCGCTATGGCGACACCGCTTTCAAGGTCCACCTGCCCGCCAGCGCACAAAAGGCTTTGCTGGAGGGCCGCTGGGATCCCATCGCCGACCTGCTGGAAGCGGGTGATCTGATCGATCAGGCCGCGGCCCGGCTGCCTAAGGCCACCCTAAGCTAAAGCTGCGCTCATAAGAAAGGACGCCCATGTTCAAAATTGCGCTGCTCCCCGGTGACGGTATCGGCCCTGAGGTGACCTATGCAGCGGTGGATGTGCTCAAGGCCGCCGACCAGATCTTTGGCCTGAACCTCGAGTTCGAGGCCTTCCCCTTCGGCGGCAACGCTATCGACGCCTATGGCGAGCCCTTCCCCGAGGTAACCCAGAAAGGCTGCTTGGAGGCCGACGCCATCCTGCTGGGGGCTATCGGCGGGCCCAAGTGGGACCACGTACCCCGGCACCTGCGGGCCGAGACCGGCCTGCTGGCCCTGCGCAAAGCCCACGGCCTCTTTGCCAACCTGCGGCCTGCTAAGGTGCTGCCGGGCCTCGAGCATCTTTCCCCCCTTAAGCCCGAGATCGCCCGGGGGGTGGATGTGCTGGTGGTCCGCGAGCTGACCGGCGGGATTTACTTCGGCGAACCACGCGGCCTGAGTGAGACCGAAGCCTGGAACACTGAGCGCTACAGCAAGCGCGAGGTCGAGCGCATCGCCCGGGTGGCCTTCGAGGCTGCCCGCAAGCGGCGGGGCCAGGTGTGCAGCGTGGACAAGGCCAACGTACTCGAGGTCGGCGAGTTCTGGCGCAAGACCGTGGACGAGGTGCATCTGCACTACCCTGAGGTGGCCCTGGAGCACCAGTACGTGGACGCCATGGCTATGCACTTGGTCACCCGGCCCAGCCGCTTTGACGTAGTGGTAACGGGAAACATCTTTGGCGACATCCTCTCCGACCTGGCCAGCGTGCTGCCCGGCTCGCTGGGCCTCTTGCCCTCGGCCAGCCTAGGCGAAAAGACTCCCCTGTTCGAGCCCGTCCACGGCTCCGCCCCCGATATTGCCGGCCAGGGCATCGCCAACCCCACCGCGGCCATTCTGTCGGCGGCCATGTTGCTAACCCATGCGCTGGGCCGCCCCGAGGTGGCCCGGCAGGTTGAGGCAGCTGTGGCTATGGCCCTTTCCAGCAACCCCACACCCGATCTGGGCGGCCAGGCCAACACCCAGACCTTCACCCAGCAGGTCATTGCGGCGCTGCAAAAAGTGGCCGCCTGACCCCGACGGCTAGGAGCTATGCGTACATGAGGATAAAGGGACAGACCTTCATCATCAGCGGGGCCAGCCGGGGCATTGGCGAAGCCTTGGCCCTCGAGCTGGCTAGAGCTGGGGCCAAACTGGTCATTGGGGCCCGCAACCCGAAGTCCCTCGATTCGGCATGCGAGAAGGTGCGTAGCCTAGGTGTGCCGTGCGCATCGGTCGTGGGCAGCATCGCCGATAGCGCGGTGGCCGAGGCCTTGGTGCAAGAGGCCCTGCGACTGGGCAACTTTGTGGGCTTTATCCACAACGCCGGCGTGCTGAATGCAGGCCCGCTGGCCTACGAACTTATCGAAGCCCAGTACGACGAAATCATGAATTCCAACGTTAAGGGCGGCTACCAGTTGGCCCGCTTTGCCTATCCCCACCTGATAAAGCAGCCGGGCAGTGTTGCAGTCTTTCTGGGTTCCGGTGTGGCCGAGCACAACATACCCGGCATGGGCATCTATGCCATCGCCAAAGCTGCCGAGGAACACCTCGCGCGGCAGCTCGCCATCGAGGCCCCCGAGGTTACCTGTTTCACCTTCCGGCCTGGCATTGTAGAAACCGATATGCAGCGGCAGCTTCGCGAGGCCCAGGGAAGCGCCAGCGAGACCCTGCGGCCCTTGTTTCGTGGATACCAGAGCCAGGGGCGCGTCCTCAGCCCAGAGCAGTCGGCCAAAGCCCTGGTGCGGCTTCTCGAGGGCGACCCCCGGCGCTTCCACGGTAAAATAGCCTCAGTACACGATTCCTAGGCGCAATCCCCACAGAGGCAGCTATGCGTTCGGACATCATCAAAAAAGGCCCCCAACGAGCCCCTGCCCGGGCCATGCTGCGGGCGGTGGGCATCGGCGATAAAGAGTTCAAGCTTCCCTGGGTGGGCATCGTGAACACCTGGACCGAGGGGATGCCCTGTAACTTTCACCTGCGCGACCTGGCCAAAGACCTCAAGATAGCAGCCAAAGAGGCCGGCTTCCAGACCTTTGAGTTCGGGGCCCCAGCCATCTCCGACGGCATCAGCATGGGTACGGTGGGCATGCGGGCCTCGCTGGTGAGCCGCGAGGTGATCGCCGACTCGATCGAGCTCATCGCCCAGGGCTACCTCTACGATGGCATGATCGCGCTGGTGGCCTGTGACAAGACCAACCCGGGGGCCATGATGGGGGTCATCCGGGCCAACGTGCCCAGCCTGGTGCTCTACGGCGGCTCCATTGCGCCGGGCATCCTGCGGGGTCAGAAGCAGACTGTGGTCTCGGTTTTCGAGGCAGTGGGACAGTATGCGGCGGGCAAAATTAGCGAGGAAGAGCTGGCCGAGGTAGAGCGCACCGCTATCCCGGGCCCTGGGGCCTGCGGGGGGCAGTACACCGCCAACACCATGGCCATGATCCTGGAGGTGATGGGCTTCTCGCCGATTGGCTACAACACCATTCCGGCCGTAGCCCCAGAGAAAAAAGAGGCCGGGCGGCGGGCCATGCACATCCTGGCCGAGGCCATCCAAGCAGGCCGCACCCCCAAAAGCTTCCTGACCAAAAAGAGCTTCACCAACGCCATCGCGGCGGTAGCGGCTACGGGCGGCTCCACCAACGCGGTACTGCACCTGCTGGCCATCGCTCGCGAGGCGGGCATTAGGCTCACCCTGGAGGAGTTCGACAAAATCTCACGCAAAACCCCGGTGATTGCCGACATGCGTCCCTGGGGCCAGTACACTGCCTGGGAGCTCTGGGAAGCCGGGGGCATTCCACTGATCATCCGCCGCCTGATCGAGGGCGGGCTGATCGACGGCGACCAGATGACCGTGAGCGGCAAAACCCTCTGGCAAGAGGTCAAAAATGCCAGAGAGACCAAGGGCCAGAAGGTGGTCAGCACGGTCGAAAAGCCTTTCAAGCCTGAGGGCGGTCTGCGCGTGCTTAAGGGCTCGCTGGCCCCGGAGGGGGCGGTGCTCAAGCTGGCCGGCACCGAGACCAGGGTGCACCGGGGGCCTGCACGGGTCTTCGATGGGGAACAAAGCGCCATGAAGGCCGTGCTCAAAGGGCAAATCAAGCCTGGCGATGTGGTGGTGATCCGCTACGAGGGCCCCAAAGGTGCACCCGGCATGCCCGAGATGCTCTCGGTTACCTCGGCCCTGGTGGGCGAGGGGCTGGGGCCTTATGTGGCGCTGGTGACCGACGGGCGCTTTAGCGGCGGCACCAAGGGCCTGATGATCGGGCACGTGGCCCCCGAGGCCCAGGTGGGCGGCCCCATCGCCCTGGTCGAGGAAGGCGACTTGATCTCGATTGACTGCGACAGGGGAATTTTGAACCTGGAAGTTTCGGAGAAGGAGCTCGCCAAGCGGGCCAAAGCCTGGAAACCCCCCAAGCCCCACTACAAGAGCGGCCTGTTTGCCCGCTACGCCGCGCTGGTGAGCAGTGCGCGGGAGGGAGCGGTCTTGTTGAAGCCCGAGTGAGATGGGCGAGAACAAAAAGACCCTCATCAAACTCGAGGGCTGGCTCGAGCGTATTGCCATCCATGCGGGCAAAATCGCCGAAGAGCTGGCCGAGCCAGAGCCCAACATGGGGCGTGTGGTAGACGGGGACTCGGAGATCAGGACCGCCAAGAAAGCGGTTTTTTGATTGCAGGAGCGCCTCCCAAGGGGCAAGAAATGACTATTGTCCACAGCCTCGAGCAAATCCGGGCCAGCAAACGGTCAAACTCCGCGCCAAGCTCGAGGTGGTAGCTTCCATTCTCAAGAGCCATGCTTATCGAGCCTCGAGCTTGAGGATGAGCTAAGCGCTGGAGCGTAGGCTCGAGGTCTTTACCCGCTCAGCATCGGCAGTGGCGCGCAACCCTGTTCTAGGATACCGTTGCAAGACCTCGAAGGTCTCCTCGATCGTGGAGCGGATTTTGTACCGGTTTCCAGACCTAGTTCTTCGGTTCCCAGCGAAAGGTTCTTACTGAGACCACTACGAATACGATCGAGAGTGCAGCCAGCAGGCCCACTTCTGCCCAGTAGTTCCCCCACAGTTTGCCCATCCAAAGGCCTTGTAGCAAGGTTACCACGTGGCTCAGAGGAAGAACTTGAGCTAGCTGCAGAACGTTCTCAGGAAATATTTCCCTGGGCAGGCTTTCATCATATGCAGTATGAACGAAACCCCAATGATACCCAGCCCCATTCCATACCTGATGCAAGTACTTGACCTGCGGGCCCACAACACCACCTACGACTGGCGCATGCTGTTCATGCTGGTGCTGATGAGCTTGGGCAGCGGACGCACCAACGTGCTGGCCATCGCCCAGTGGATAGAGGATCAGCGGGACTGGCTGTTGGCCCTGGGGTTTGGCAGAAGAAAAACCGCTACGGCCCTGCCCCATCTACCGCTTCATGTGGGCCCTGGAGCAGCAAGCGGTGGCCCTGGAAAAGGCCCTGCGGCTATGGGCCAGGGATGTGCTGCAGGCCCTGGGTCAACACCAGGAAGCAGGACTGCTGGAGGTCAGCCTGGATGGCAAACAGCTCAAGGGCAGCGCGCGGGGTGGCGTAGGGGATAAAGCCATCGTACTGGTCTTTGCTTATCTGAGCCGGTTGGGGCTGAGCCTGTTGCAGAGCAAAGCGGCCGGGGATGAAGCGGCGGCGGGTCGTGGCTTGATGATGGAGGTGGGGGCTGATCTGGCCGAGGCCAGGATTCCCTGGACGCGGCCCAGACGGCCCAGGTCGTCTTGCAAAAGGGGGGCACCACTTCCTCCATCTCAAGGACAATCAGGCCGAGCTGAAGGATTGGGCAGCGCACCTGCTGCAGTACCCGCCGGACGATGTCTGCTACCATCAGGTACGTAGCGGCGCACTGTGGGTTTGGCGGGTTCGTACCACCTGAGCCTGCGCTGGCCTTTCCTGGTCTGCAACAGATGGTCGAGATGCACCGCCACCAGACCCACCAACGCAGCGGTGAAGTCCGCGAGGAAACCCACCTGGCTCAGCCCTGCCCAGGCGGATGCTGCCAGCCTGGGGGGCATCGGGCGGGGTCACCAGGCTCCACCACAAAAGAGATACCGTCCTGGGTGAGGACGCCTGTCGCACCCGCAAAGCTGCCCGGTTCCTCGCCGCTTTGCGCAACCTTCTGCTGGGTTTCCTACACCAGCTCACCACCCCTGTGCTTCGCAGTGTTCGTAGCTTCTCCACCAATCCCATGCCCCTCTATCGCTGGCTCAGTGGGTGTATATGATAAGAGCCTGGAAACCAAAGGGGCCCCGAGTTCAAGCCGCTCCCCTGCGCCGGGCGGGGCTTTTTAGAGGACCACCGTCAAGCGGAGGGTGGCCCCCACGAAGCCGAGGTTGGGCGGGGTGATGGCCGCGCACCTTGGTCAGCCAGTCGCATGCGCCACCGCTGCACAGATGGCTGCGGAGAACTGCCCCTAGTGCAACCTAGCTTCATGCTAGCTGGATTGTTGCGTTTGGTACGGCACTGTTGGCCGCGCTGCAACGGCAGCAAAGAATTCTCCGCCGGTTCTGGCTTGCCGGATAGGCTCGAGCCTAGAGGCGAGGTCATTGAATCGCCTAGACGCAAACGACCAAAGCCCTTAGGCTAAAGCCGATGGACTGGCTGGATAACGTTCGCATCGTGCTGGTGGGCTGTCAGGAGCCCATGAACGTGGGGGCAGCAGCCCGGGCCATGCAAAACTTCGGCGTATCGGACTTGTGGCTGGTGGCGCCAGAGGCAAGGGTACGGGAAGACCTGCTCTGCCGCAAAAGCGGCTCGCTGGCCTACCGCCTGGCCGTGCACGCCGAGGAGGTGCTGGATAAGCTGAAAGTGGTGGAGAGCCTGCCCGAAGCGGTGGTTGATGCGCGGCTGGTGGTGGGCACCACGGTGCGCGAGCGGGAGATCTACACCGGGCCGGTGGTAGGACCCAAACCCATGGCCGAGCGAGTTGCCCAGGTAGCGCCCCAAGGCAGGGTGGCAGTAGTCTTTGGGCGCGAGACCTACGGCCTCACCACCGACGAGCTCGACCTTTCCCAGCTCATCGTGCGCATTCCCACCTCGCCCAAGCAGCCCAGCCTGAACCTAGCCCAGGCGGTGTTGTTGCTGTGCTACGAAATTTTCGGAGCTGCCTCAGGCCCGCCTGCACCCAGCCAGGCCGAGCTGGCCACACAAAAAGCCCTACAACAGCTTTTCGACGACCTGCGCGAGTACATCCTGCGCATCGGTTTTACCGATGAGAAACGCCTGCCCTACGCGCTCAGGCGGTTCCGTCGGCTGCTGCATAAGGCCCATCTTACCCCCGGTGAGGTTCAGCTCTTACGGGGCTTCCTGCACCAAAGCCGCTGGTACGCCCAGCACGGCAGGCGTAAAACCGAGTCAGAAACCGATAAGACAAGCAGTATGTAACAGGACGCGGTCAAATCTGGCTACAGCCCCTATAATCCTCTGGCTGTGGAGCCTGTTCCCAGCTTATACCGCCTAATCAGGCTGTACCGCCTTTTTCTACCACTGGCCATCGTGTTGGTGGTGGTGGTTTTCGAGCTGTCCCTCGAGCCCTACCAGGGCCAGCCACTGGCCTTCTGGTTGCGAATGGGCTTTTACGGTCTGGTGGGGCCGTTGGTCACCTGGATGACCCTGGAATGGATCGCTCAACAGGTGCAGGAGCGCGAGCGGGTTCAGCAGGCGCTGGAGGTCGCCAACCAGCGCCTAAGGGCCATCGGCAGCATCCTCAAACAGGCCTCGACAGCCGATAACCTCGAGCAAGCCCTGGCCTCGGTGGCCCAGGAGGTGGCCGGGGCCCTTGGAATGGAGGTTGCCCTAACCCTTGAAGGGGTGCGGGCTACCTCCCCCGGCTTCAAGGTAGGATTGGGACAGATTCACGAGGTACCTTTGCCTCACCTGAAGGGTAAGCTCGAGGTCTCCCTGCTCCGGCCCCTCTCGAGCGAGGAACAAAGTTTCCTGGAAGTGTTGGCAGCGGAGGTGGCCGGGGCGCTCGAGTCGGTGCGGGCCCGCAGCCGCGATCTGCTCACCCTGTACGAAGTGGACCAGGCTCTCAGGGCCGAGGCCAACCTGGGCCGGCTGCTGGAGCGCCTAATGGACCGCATCCTGGCCTGGGCTGGGGCCAGCGGGGGCGGGGTCTTGTTGCTGGATGAGGAAAACTTTCTGCAACCGCAGGTGCTGCGCGACCTCGAGCTGCCCCCCCATGCTTTCATGCCAGAACAGCGCTGGAAAGAGGCCCTGGAGAAACCAGTTTTTGTGCGGGACAACCTGTTGGCAGTACCCCTACGCGAACAAACACCCATCGGGCTGCTGCTTGTGCAGGGCCAGGCGGAAAACCTGCGCCAGCGGCTGCCTTTTCTCCGCTTTCTGGCCGCCCAGGTCACCCTGGCCGTGCGCAACGCCCAGGCCTACCTGCGGGCCGAGGAGCTAGCCCTCACCGAGGAACGCAACCGCATCGCCCGCGAGATCCACGACGGCATTGCCCAGGCCCTGGCCTTTATGGCCCTGAAGCTAGATCTTTCTGAACGCCTGCTCCTAACCAACCCAGAGCGAGCTAAAGAGGAGCTACGGCAGGTCAAGGAAACCCTACGAAGTCAGATTCGTGAGGTGCGGCATAGCATCTTTGCCCTGCGGCCCATCGATCTGGAGCGCTACGGTTTTTTGGAGTCGGTACGGCGTTATGCTACTGCTTTTGCCGAACAGGCTGGTTTCCGGGTGCGCCTCAGCCTACCTGAAAAAATCGAGCTTTCTCAAGCATCCGAGCTGGTATTTTTCCGGGTACTGCAAGAAGCCCTCACCAACGCTGCTAAGCACGGCAGGCCAGGGCTGGTGCAGGTCAAGCTCACCCCGCTGGGTGAAAGGGGCGGTCTGCTGGAGATCAGCGACAACGGTAAGGGCTTCAGGGCCGACGCCAGCGCAGTTGCGATGGGTGGATTTGGTCTGACCCAGATGCGCGAGCGGGTTGAAGCTCGCGGTGGGCGCCTCGAGGTCGAATCTGCCGAGGGCAAAGGCACCACTATACGGGCTGAGCTGCCTTTTTGATGACACACTCTGCGCCTTGCGTAAAAAACCAGGTATAAGGATCCAAACGGGATTCCCCATCTCTGATGGAGTGTACCCACCTAAACTGGGGATAGCCCCACTCCCAAAAACCGCAGGCCCAGCCCCGGCAACACCGAGAACAGCAGCAGCAACACCATCACAACCAGCAAGACCCCCCTGACAGGTAGGCTGGCTCCGGTGGCCGGCGCCATTAATCCCTGGGTCAAGCCCATGGGGGCCGCCGCTACCGGGACGCCAGGCGCCTCAGAACTGCCAAACTGCTCCAGAGCCATCTCAGCCTCGCGGTCTTCGGCTTCCTGCGTTGGGGTGGGCTTGCTAAAAACCAGGAAGAAGGTTTTGAGGTAGTAGTAAGCCCCTATGGCCGAGGTGATGAGCGCCAGCACCACCAGCCCATAGAACCCTGCCCTGGCCGCCTCCTGAAAAACCAGGTACTTGGCCCAGAACCCAGCCAGCGGGGGCAGCCCCAGCACCGAGAGGATGCCAAGGCCCATCGCCCCGCCCAGCAGGGGCTTGCGGTACCAGAGCCCCCGCAGGCGTTCCAGCGGCACCTCCTGGTTGGAAAGCATCGAGAGCACCGCAAAGATGAGGCCCGTGGCCAGCCCGTAGGTCAGCAGGTAGAAGGGAATGGTGGCCTGCCCGGTCGGGCCAAAGAGCCCCAGCCCGATGTAGCCAGCATTGGCGATGGAAGAGTAGGCAAAAAGCCGCTTGGCTTCGGTCTGCGACAGGGCCCCCAGGTTGCCAAAGAGGGTGGTGAGGGCAATCAGCGCAGCCATCCCGATGCCCCAAGCTTCCAGGCCTTCCGGGGTGAAGATGCGTAGCATGGCTGCAAAGACCGCTGCTTTTACCGCCGTAGCCATGAACAGCGTAACCACCGTGGGGCTACCCTGGTACACATCGGGCGACCACCACTGGAAGGGCACCATGGCAATCTTGAAGGCAAAAGCCGCCATAATCAAGAACAGTCCTGCCAGGTACAGCGGCCCCGAGCCCGTTGCCCCCGCCATAAAGCTACCGGTAGCGCCAAAGTAAAGCCCAATCCCATAGAGGAACATGGCCGCGCCCAGCGCCCCCAGCAAGAAATATTTCAGGCCCGCCTCGAAGCCCTTCTCGTCGCGCTGCCAGGTCGCCAGGACGTACAAGGGCAGCGAAAACACCTCCAGCGCAATCACCAAGACCACCAGGTTGGGACTGCTGGCCATGATGTGCATCCCGGTTACGGCGTAGAGCACCAGCAGCGGAAACTCGAACTTTTTGGCAGGCCCCAGCAGCAAGGCCCACAAGCCCCCCAGAATAGCCACCAGGGTCAGGCCCCGCGCCAGGGTGTCCAGGCGGTACAGCCCGCCAAAGGCTTCCAGGGTCTCGCCCCATCCCACCACACAGAACAGGCCGGCCAACCCCAGGCCCGCCACCGTGATCCAACGGTTGGCCTCCCTCGAGATCACAAAGGCCAGCAACGAGAGCACTGTGGCGAGGCCAGCCAGGATGTATAGGGTTAGCATGCGCCACCTCCTTGCATACGGTCAAAGCTCAGGCCTCGAGGGTAAAGGTTCTTGTTACCCCCCGGCTTTCGGCTTCCACTCTTCAACCAAGCTAAGTCAACGCACCCGCGCCTCATGACGCCCCCCCGAACAACACAGCAAAAGCCTTACCCAAGGGCTCCAAATACAACGTGAAGAGTTTTGGATACAGTCCCATCAAAAGCAGTACCCCTACCGTTACGGCCGCAAAGCCCCATTCGCGGGTGTCCATATCGGGCACAGCCTGGGCCTGGGGGGTTTCCTGGAAAAGCTTCTGGTACGCCGTGAGGGCATAAGCCGCCGCTGCAATAACCGCCAGGAAGGCTAGAAAGGTGAGCCAGGGCGAAACCTGGTAAGCCCCCAGCAAAACCATCAGCTCACCGGGGAAGCCCGACAACCCCGGTAGCCCAATCATGGCCATGAGCAAGAACATCCCCAGCACATACAGCGCGGGGGTGTGCTTGGCCAGCCCACGCACTGGAAGGATTTCCAGGCTGCCGGTTCGCTTATACACCAGACCCACAAACAGGAACATGGCTGAGCCATACACCATCGAAGCCCCCAGCAGGTAAAGGGCACCCACCGTGCCTTCCATATTCCCGCTGAACAGCCCCAGGGCCGCTACACCCATGTGCGAGACGCCCGCATAGGCCAGCAGGGTTTTCCAGTCGGGCGCACTGAAGGCCAGCCAGGCCGTGTATAAGGCCCCAAAAGCGGCCAGAAAAAGCAGCAGCCCCTGCCACTCCCGGAAGCCTTCCGGCATCAGCGGGATGGCCCACTTGAAAAGGGCAAACACCCCCACCTTATACAAGGTGCCCATGGCGTCAGCCAGGCCCGAGGGGTGGTTTTGCTGGTGAAAGCTGGGCAGCCAGGCATGCAGCGGAAAAAGCGGGGTCTTGACCGCCAGCGCGATCAGAAAGCCCAGAAAAGCCAGCACTGCGGTCTGTCCGCTAAGGGGACGGGCCACCAGATCGCTGTAGAGGAAGCTATCGGCCCCTCCTAAGAAGCGCACCGCAAAGATGGAGGCCAGCATAGGCAGCGAACCCACCAAGGTAAACAGCGCAAAGGTGTAGATGGCCCGCAGCCGGTCAGGTCCCCCGTAGAACCACAGCATCAAGAGGGCGGGAATCAGGGTGGCCTCGAAGAAGGCGTAGAACAAAACCAGATCCTGTGCTGCAAAGATGCCCAGCAAACCGGTTTGCATCATCAGGGCCAGGGCCAGAAAGCGCACCGGCACATCGGCCACCCAGATCCCCAACAAAACCACCAGGCTTACCGCAAGCCAGAGCAGCAAGCTTGCCCCGTCCAATCCTACCGCGTAGTAAACCCCAGCCTCCGGCAGGAAGGGGACCTGGCTGGCATAGGCCAGGCCCTCTCCCCCATAGCCTGCGAACAGCACCACCGCAATAAGCAGGCTCACCGCCGCTGAGAGGATGGCAAAGGTACGCCCCAGGCCTGGCACCATAAACAGCAGCAAGCCCGCCAGGAGGGGCAACCACAGTCCTACATGAATCATCGCAACACCCCCCAGCCCACCAACAGCGCCAGGGCGATTACCAACCCAGCCATATAGAAGCGCAAAGTGCCTGTCTGGAGTTTGGTTAGCACGCTCCCCAGCCCTCCAACCAGACCTCCAAGACCCATAAAGCCCGTCAGCAGGCCTTTATCTCCGCCAAAAAGAAGCTCGGCCAACCCTTTGGCTGGGTTGACCAACAAGGTGTTGTAGACCACATCGGCATAGAAGCCCTGCAGGGCCGCCGCCTGGAAGCGCTCATACCAGGCTGGCATCTTCTGCTGGAAGAAGCGGAAACCCCACCACAAAGCAGCGATGGCCACCACCGCCGAGGTAATGATGAGCATCCATTCGGTGAGCACGGGCAGCTTCTCGTGGGGAAAGTCTCCGATGGCTTTGGTCAGGAAAGGCTCGATAAAGTTTTTGTAGTCAATTACGTAAGGCAGCCCGATAAAGCCCACACCAATAGCCCCGCCCATCAGGATGTGGTTGGGCCACAGCATCACCGCGGGGCTTTCGTGGGGGTGTTCCTTGCCGCGGTAGTCGCCCCAAAAGACCAGCACATACCAGCGGATCGAGTAAAGCGCTGCCAGCACCGAAGCAAACAGCATCAGGGCCCACAGCCAGGGGCCATACTCAAAGGAGTAGGCCAGGATGGCGTCCTTGGACCAGAACCCCGCTAAGGGCACCAGACCACCCGAGGCAAAAGTAGCTACCAGGCCATGCAGGTGCGTAGCCGGCAGGTACTTACGCATCCCCCCCATTTTTCGTACGTCTTGCTCGCCGCCCAGGGCGTGAATCACCGAACCGGAGCTCATGAACATCAGGGCCTTGAAGAAGGCGTGGGTCACGATGTGGAATATCGCCACCCAGTAGGCCCCCACCCCCACCGCCACAAACATGAAGCCGAGCTGCGAGAGGGTGGTGTAGGCCACGATGCGCTTGATGTCCCACTGGCCCAGCGAGCAAAGCGCCCCGTAGAAAGCGGTGAGCAAACCGATGGCCACGATTAGGCCCAACAAAAAACCATCGCCGTGCAGCATGAAGGCATGCCGTACCAGCAGGTAAACCCCTGCCGTCACCATGGTGGCCGCGTGGATCAGGGCCGATACCGGGGTAGGGCCGGCCATGGCATCGGGCAACCAGACCATCAGCGGCACCTGGGCACTCTTACCCATGGCGCCAATCAGCAGGAAGAAGCCAGCCAAGGTAAGGGTAGTAAAGCTATAACCGCCCGCCGCTACCTTCTCCGCCAGCTCGGAGATGGAGAGGGTACCGAACATGCTCCACAAGAGGCCCATGGCCAGCAAAAAGCCCAGGTCGCCGATGCGGTTGACGATGAAGGCCTTACGGGCCGAGTCGGCGTTGAGGCGCTCCTGATACCAGAAGCCGATGAGCAGGTAGGAGGCCAGACCCACCCCCTCCCAGCCAATGAACACCACCGGCAGACTGTCGCCCAGGATGAGCAGCAGCATGGCCGCGATGAACAGGTTGAAATAACTGAAGAAGCGGCTATAGCCGGGGTCGCCGTGCATGTAACCGATGGCCCAGAGGTGAATCAGGAAGCCCACCCCGGTCACCACCATCAGCATTACGCCCGAGAGGTTGTCGAGGTTGAGGCTAAAAGGGATACCCGGTAGCCAGTCGGGAAGGGCCCATCGGGCTCCACCTTGCAGCAGCAAAACGAGGCCCAATAAGAAGCTCCCCAGCACCAGAATTGAGGCCAGCCAGCCAGCAGACGGCTCACCGATTCGTTTTCCAAATAGCCCAAGAATCACAAACCCCAGCAAGGGAAGTGCGATGGTTAGGGGTAGAAGAAGGGTTTCTGGCACGTTTTACCCCCTAAGTTGCCGCAGCTCATCTACACTGGTGGTCTCGCGGCGGCGGAAGATAGCCACAATCAGGCCCAGACCCACCGCTACCTCAGCAGCGGCGAGGGCGATGATAAATAGCACCACCACCTGGGCATCTAGGCTTCCGAGCATTTTGGAGAAGCTGATCAAGGAGAGTGCAGCAGCATTCAACATCAGCTCGATGGACAAAAACATCAGAATAGCGGTGCGCCGGGTAAGCGCGCCGTAAGCCCCAATCGAAAACAATAGAGCGGAAGCTATAAGCCAGATCATCGCTTCACCACCGCTCTTTCATCCTTTTGTTCGGAAATTGGCGGGCTGGACTTCTTATCTTGCCGCAAGTGGGCAGGGTAGCTGGTAGCCGGGACGATCCGCTCTGGCTCGATAAGTACCACCGCTGCCACAGTCGCCACCAGCAGCAAAAAACCTACTGCCAGAAGGGCGTATAGCCACTTTTCGGGATCATAAAGTAGGGGCCCTAGGACCTGGGGCAGACCGCCACCCAGCGCAGGTGCATCTGCGGGCGGCTGAAAGCGGATTGCGGCAAAGATCAAGACGCTTGCCAGACTGAGCGCACCTAACCCGGCCAGCCAGGGCAGCCGAGGCAGCAGATCCTGGCCCACATTGGCGCTCGCTGCCGAGAGCAGCATGATGACGAATAAAAACAGCACCATGATAGCCCCAGCGTAGACGATGATCTGAATCATGGCCACGAAGCGCGCCTCCAGCGCCACATACACGCCCGCCACTACCAAGAAATTGGCAATTAGCGCCAGGGCTGCGTGGACGGCATTTTGTAGGCGCACCACTGCCAGGCCAGTTCCAACCAGGAGCAGCAGGGCAAGGATTTCCCAAAATCCTACACTCATTGATTCCTCCAAGGAGCTTTGGGGTCTGGGCTCGAGCCTTGCGGATCGCACATGACCCGAGAGATTTTACCCAGAAAGCTCGAGCTGGGCAGCAGGCCATCTACTTCTTGGGCGGCTTGAAGCCCTCGAGCTCGGGCCGCACATAAGGCACGGTATAGCCTCGCTTAATCGGCTTGCCGGTATAGGCTGCCTCACGGCGCTGCGGCTTGGTACCCTCCACCTCGACCAGCATGTCCTCCTTGCCATAGACAAAGTCGGAGTAGCGGTAGTCGGCCATCTCGAAGTCGTAGCCCATCACCACCGCACCGGTGGGGCATGCTTCCTCGCACAGCCCACAGAAGATGCAGCGCAGCATGTTGATCTCGTACACCTTGGCATAGCGCTCACCGGCGCTCACTGGGTTGTTGGGGTCGTTCTCGGCAGCCTCCACATAGATGGCATAGGCCGGGCAGGCTGCCGCACACAGTGAACAACCGATGCACTTTTCCAGGCCGTTGGGGTGTCGCGTCAGCACGTGCCGTCCGTGGAAGCGCGGTTTGAGGGGTACCGGAGCATCCGGGTAGGGAATCGTCAGCGGTTTTGAAAACAGCGCCCGTAGGGTTATGCCCATGCTCTGGGCGAGTGCAGCAATGCTCACAGGTCCACTCCTTTCCTAATCCCCCGCACCCAGGCGCGGTATGTTTCTGGGCCTGGGCTTGGCAGTCAGGGCTGCGTAGATCAAAAAAACCACCAAGCTCAAGAAGGAGAGCCAGCCTAGCACGGCCAGCGGCCACTGGAAGGCCACCACCATGGCCGACAACACAAACCAGACCAATGCCAGCGGGAACAAGCGGCCCCAGCTAAAGACCATCAACTGGTCGTAACGCAGGCGGAAGAGGGTACCCCGCACCCAGATAAAGAAGAACAAGAACAGGGCAATTTTGACGAACATCCACAGGTAGGGCAGGGCGAAAAGGCCGCCGATGAGGGGGATTTGCTCCATAAAGCCGGGCATCCGCCAGCCGCCCAAAAAGATGGTGGGGATCAGGGCCGCAGCCGTGATGAGGTGGATGTACTCGGCCATCTGGAACAAGGCCCACTTGATGGAGCTGTACTCGGTGTTGTAGCCCCCCACCAGCTCCTGTTCGGCCTCGGGAAGGTCGAAGGGGGTGCGGGCCGCTTCGGCCATGCTGGTCAGGAGGAAGATGGCAAAAGCGGGGAGCATGTACAGAATCAGCCAGCCGTTTTCGTACTGCCAGTTCACAATCTGCTGGAGGTTCAGCGACCCCACCAGCAACACTGGGGCGACCAGGCTGATGCCCAGGGCCAGCTCATAGGAGATAAGCGAGGCCGAGGAGCGCAGCGATCCCAGTAAGGCGTACTTGGAGTTGGAAGCCCAGCCCGCCAGAAAGACCCCATAGATAGCAATCTCCGAGACCGCAAAAACATAGAGCAAACCCACGTCCAGATCGATTACCCAAGGGTCGTAACCGAAGAAGGCACCTTTAGGACCAAAGGGGATCAGGCCAAAGGTGAGCAGCGCAAAGGTAACCGAGACAATAGGGGCCAGCACGAAAACCACCTTGTCGGCCCTCGAGACCACCAGGTCTTCTTTGAAGATGGACTTAATTGCATCGGCCAGCGGCTGCAGCAAACCGTTCGGCCCCACGCGGTTAGGCCCCTGGCGAACCTGGATGCGGGCCAACAGCCGCCGCTCTATCAGGGTCATGTAGGCAAAAGCGGTTAGCAAGCCAAAAATCACCAGGAAGGCCTTAATCCCTACCATCCAAAGTGGATCGGTGGCTGTGGAGTGGGCCGAATCGGCAGCCAGGGTCACTGCAGAAAGGCATTGCGCGCCAAAAACGATGCCCTTTCGCAGCAGAGCAGGCACCCGGAGGCTGCAGGCGCCCCGCTTATCCAGGATGTGATCCTGCAGGCAAAATAGCCTCATGCTCTACCTCCCACCAGGATTTTGGCCTCTACGCAGCGGCCTGCCCAGGCCCCCAGCGCAGGCACATACATCACGCCGTCCGGGAGCCCTTCTACGGTTCTGACCTCGAGGCGCTCAGGGCCGTCCGGCAGTGCCAGCTCCACCTGATAGCCATCGGCCAGGCCCTGGGCACGGGCTGTTGCAGGGCTCATCTCCAGCCTGACCTCCACCACCTTGGCCACTGCACCCACGAGCTGCTCCCGCCGCCACATGGTCGGGCGCAGATACAGCGACCCCTGGGTCACATCCGCGTCAGAGGCAACCCAGCCGGTTAACTTAGGCAGCCAGCGCTCCATCACAGGCGGGAGCTTATGTTTCTCGACGAGCAGCTTGCTGGCCTGACGCACCAGCCGAACCGGGGTCTTTACCCCTGCGGCCTCGGCAATTAGGCCCAGCGCCGCCACTGCACCATCGGCCTGGCCGTTGTCAATACCGGCGGGCTCGAGCGGCAACACCCGGCCCTCGAGGTTCACAGTGTGGCCGCGCTTCTCGTAAGCGGTCTGGCCCGGCAACACCACATCGGCGTATTTCTCGGCCAGCGGATGGCGGTGGGTCAGGTGCAGGATGCGGAAGGAGGCCGCTCTGAGCTGCTTTTCGCTGGGCAGGTAGGCATAGTAAACCACCCTGGGTCCCACCTCGCTCCAGCCTGCGCCGCCCTTGCCGGGAAACAGCCCCAGCGCTTCCAGCCCCCGCGCGTTGGCCGCAGGGGTCATACACATCACCCTGGCCCCTATGCGCTCGGCAAGCTCCTTGGCTTTTTGGGCCGCCTGGGGTTGGTTAAGCACCCCCGCGCCCAGCACCAGCACCACCCGCGAGCTGGCCGCCAGGCGCGCCTTGACCCAGGCCACCGGCTCGCTCAGGCCAGCGGGCGCTTCGGCCTGATCCAGCAGGGCCGCCAGCAGGGCCGCTTCCATCCCCGGGGCGTGTACGGCGCTGGCCCCAGCCCACCTGGCCGTGCTGCTGGGATAGGTGCTGAAGAGGGCCAGCTTGTGGGTCAGGCGGGGCATCCGCTCCTTGATGTTGAGGTCGGCAAAGGGGGTGCCGTGCGCGAGCTTGGCAGCGGGTTTGAGGCCACGGCTGTACTCCGAAAGCCGCAGGTGCAGGGTGGGGGCCTCTTCCTCCGGCTGGCCCAGCACCAGCACAAACTCGGCGTCCAGGAGCTCATCGAAGCTGGCCGGGGTAAACACACCAACGGGGTGGGCGGTACGGCCCTGGAAGTCACGGTGCGGCGTGCTTAGGGCCTGGGTCAGCTCGAGGGCCGCCAAGCCCTCCTCCAGGGTGCTATTGCCCGCCAGGTAGATGCCAATATCCGCCCCGGCGACGCCCTCCAGACCTTTGCGGATGGCCCCCAGGGCCTCTTCCCAGGTAGCCTCCACCAGCTTGCCATCCTTGCGCACCAGCGGCGTGCGCACGCGGTTTTCATTAACCCATTCGTGGCCAAAGCGGGCCGCATCGGAGATCCAGATCTCGTTCACTTCCCGCCGCTCAGCCGCCCGGATGCGCTCGAGCAGCCCACTGCGGGTGTCCACCAAAATGGCCGCCCCGCTGGCGTCGTCCATCGAGGTGGTCTCGGTGGAGTCGTACTCCCAGTTACGCGCGCGGAAGCGTGCGGTCTGGTCGAGCAGGGCCCCCACCGGGCAGATATCCACGATGTTGCCACTAAAATTGGAGGGAAGCCCCTTCTCCTCGCTGTTGATGAAGGTATACACCCCCCGCTCGGTGAAGTCGAGCACCTCCTCGCCTGCGATCTCCTCAAAGTAGCGCACACAGCGCTTGCAGTGAATGCAGCGCTCCCGGTCGAGCACGATGAAGGGCGAGAGGGGGTGGTGCTTGTCCACGTGCCGCCGGGTCAGCTCGAAGCGGGTGTATAAGGGCAGCTCCATCGGGTCGGGCTGGTAGAACTTCTCCACCAGGCCGTACTCATAGCTGCGGTCTTGTAGCTCGCAGGCCCCGCCCTTATCGCAGGTGGGGCAGTCGAGCGGGTGGTTGAACAGGGTGAGTTCGATCATGCCCGACTGGGCATGCCGCACCTCGTCGGAAAGGGTGTCCACCATCATCCCATCGCTCACCGCCGTAATGCAGGCTGCTGAGAGCTTGGGCAGCCAGAAAATCTTGGGCTGCCCACCTTCCATAATGAAGTTGCCGTCGGGCCCCTTGCGCGGACTACCGATCCTCACTAAGCACATGCGGCAGGCCCCGATGGGCGACAGGTGCTTCTCAGCGCAGAACAGCGGCACGTCATAACCGGCATGGAAGATAGCGTCCATGACCGAGGTACCACTAGGCACTTCCACCGTTCTGTCGTTGATAGTTACTTTGACCATTTTCACCCCCAGCGGCTACCCTGGCGTTCGATGGGCTTGCCCTGCTCCACCGCCTCTACAAACTGGTAGCGGAAGTGCCTGAGGCTGCCACGTACCGGCCAGCAGGCCGCGTCGGCCAGAGCGCAGAAGCTGCGGCCTTCGATCTGGTCGAGGATGCTTTCCAAGAGCTCCACATCCCCCCTCCGACCTCGTCCGGTACCGATCTTCTCGAACAGGCTCACCATCCAGCCCGAGACCCCCTCACGACAAGGGGTGCACTTGCCACAGGATTCGTGGCCATAGAAGCGGGTCACGTTCCACATAGCGTCCACCATGCTCATACTGGCTGGAATGCCGATCACTCCACCGGTGCCCAACATCGAGCCCTTGGCGCTGATGGACTCATAATCCATGGGGGTATCGAGGATCTCGTCGGTCCAGGGCAGCGGGGGGCAGGACGAACCCCCTGGAATGATGGCCTGGATGGGCTCGGTGGGGCCTCCCGCCCAGTCGAAGAGCAGCTCACGGAAGGTGGTACCCAGCGGCAGCTCGTACACCCCAGGGCGCTTGAAGGGGCCCGAGACCTGGAAGAGCTTGTGCCCCCTGGACTTTTCGCTGCCCATGCTGGCAAACCAGTCGGCCCCACGCTCCACAATGTGCACTACCGAGCAGAGTGTCTCCACGTTGTTGATGGTGGTGGGCATACCCCACAGGCCGGCCTGGGCCGGGAAGGGGGGCTTCATGCGGGGGTTGGCCCGTAGGCCCTCGAGGGAGTTCATCAGGGCCGTCTCCTCGCCACAGATGTAGGCCCCAGCCCCCCGGTGTACATAGAGGTCGAAGCTGAAGCCGGTTCCCATCACGTTCTGGCCCAGGTAGCCGGCTGCATAGGCCTCCCGGATGGCCGCGACCAGCCGGTCGTAGGCCCGCCGGTACTCGCCGCGGATGTAGATGTAGCCTTTGCTAGCCTGAATCGCTACCCCTGCAATCATCATGCCCTCGATGAGCTGGTGGGGGTCATCTTCCATCAGGTAGCGGTCTTTGAAGGAGCCTGGCTCCGACTCGTCGGCGTTGCAGACGATGTAATGCTGCTTGCCGGTGTTTTTGGGCATGAAGCTCCATTTGAGCCCGGTGGGGAAACCCGCCCCTCCCCGTCCACGCAGGCCAGACTTCTTGACCTCCTCAATGACCCAGTCTGGGCCCTGGGCGATGGCCTTCTTGATGGCCTGATAACCGCCGTGGGAAAGGTAATAGGCAAGCGTCCAGGAGTTGGGCTGGCCCACGTGTTTGTATAGGGTCTTTTCGAAGCGGGGGTCTTTGCCGCTCACGATGGGCCCGTTCATGCGCCCACCTCCTCCCCGCGCACATGCACCTCGTGCCCCACCTTACCCGGCAGCGCGATCTCCTCGAGCCGCCGACCTTCCCGCAAACCCTGCAACAGCGCATGCAGACGGGCTTTGGTTACGCACTCCACGTAGGGCTCGTCGTTGACCTGCACCACCGGGGCGGTGTGGCAGGAACCCAGGCACTCCACCTTCTGGATGCTAAAAAGGCCATCGGGGGTTACTTCTCCCCGCAAAATGCCCAGCTCCTGCACCAGTTCGTCCCATAGCTCATCGGCCCCCCCAATAGCACAGGAGAGGGTGGCACAGACCTGGAGGTGGTACTTGCCGGTGGGCAGAGCCTGGTAGTAGCTATAAAAGCTCATCACACCCGCCACCTCGGTAGCGGTGATACCTAGGATTTGGGCAATCTCTTCCTGACGCTCAGGGGAGATCCAGCCCTCCTCCTGCTGTATCCGCCGCAGCATGGGCATGATGGCCGCCCGTCGCCCCTGGGGCGTATCGGGGTACTGGGCGAATACCTCACGTAGCCAGTCTTGTTTATCGTCGAAAAATCCCATATGCCTCCGCGAACATTCAAAAGCCTGGGGGTGGACAGCTTGTCCCTGAACGCCAGGCCTCCGTTACATAACTCATCGGTCTACGTCCCCCATCACCGGGTCTAAAGAAGCAATCACCGCCACCATGTCGGCCATCTGGACGCCTTTGCAGGCATAGGGCAGGCTTTGCAGATTAACAAAGCTAGGCGCGCGCACCTTGACCCGGTAGGGCATCGAACCACCGTCGGAAACGATGTAGTAGCCCAGCTCACCCCGGGCGCTCTCGGTAGGCACGTACACCTCGCCCGGGGCGGGGTGGAAGCCTTCGGTCACCAGCTTGAAGTGATAGATGACCGCCTCCATCGAGGTTTCCAGCAAGTGGCGCGGCGGCAGGGAAATTTGCGGGTTGGGGTCGCGGATGGGGCCGGGCCCGATGGCCTCGAGCCGCTCGACGGCCTGCCGGATAATCTTGACCGACTCGCGCATCTCGAGGAGGCGAATCACCATCCGGTCGAAGATGTCGCCCCCCGTGAGCACCGGTACGTCGAAGTTGTAGGTTTCGTAGCCGGCGTAAGGGTAAGCCTTACGCACATCGTAGTTAACCCCTGAGGCCCGCAGGCTGCCCCCGGTAAGGGAAAGGTTGATGGCTACCTCGGCAGGTATCACCGCGACACCCCTGGCCCGCTCATAAAAGATGGGGCTTTCCCGGAACAAAGCCTCGTACTCGTCAATGCGGGCCGGCATCTGGGCAATAAACTTCTTCACCTCGCCCAAGAACTCCGGCGGCAAGTCTTCCTTGAGGCCCCCGATGCGGATGTAGTTGTGGTGGAAGCGCTGGCCCGAGACCCACTCGAACAGGTCGAGCACCGCCTCCCGCTCGCGGAAGGCGTAGAAGAAGGGCGTCAGCGCGCCGAAATCTAGCAACCCGGTGCCTAGGAAGACCAGGTGCGAGGCGATACGGGATAGCTCGTTGAGCATCACCCGGATAGCCTGGGCCCTAGGGGGCACCTCCGCCCCTACCAGCTTTTCCACGCTCAGGGCATAGGCCAGGTCGTGGCTGAAGCTGTGCAGGTAGTCCATGCGGGGGGTATAGGTGATGCACTGGGTGTAGGTGCGGTACTCCATGTTCTTTTCGAAGCCAGTGTGGAGATAGCCGATATGGGGGGTCAGCCGCAGAATCTGCTCCCCGGAAAGATCCACCACCACCCGTAACACCCCGTGGGTCGAGGGGTGCTGAGGACCCACGTTAAGGGTCATCACCTCGGACCTAAGCTCAGGTGCATCGGCTATGTCATACACCTCCACCGAGGGGCTGTGCAGCTTTTGTGGGTCACGCACCATCAGTTGCCTCCTTTGACCACCTTCTGTACCTCGGCAGCGGCATCCTGGTAGCCCTTGCGGCTTCCACCCCGCCAGCCGGTCATGCCCGCCTTATCCCCAGAAAGGCCAGCCCGGAAGGCATCGGGGTCGATGAAGCGGCCCTCTTTGAACAAGGTAGGGGTCTCGCCCAGGGGAAAATCCTTGCGCAGGGGGTGGCCTTCCAGGTCTTCAGGAGTCAGAATTTTGCGCAGGTCGGGGTGACCTTCAAAGCGGATGCCCAGTAGGTCAAACACCTCGCGCTCGAGGTAGTCGGCCCCGCGCCACAGGTCGGTGAGGCTGGGCAGGCTGGGGTTGGCCTCGGGCACGTAAACCCGGATAAACACCCGGCTACCATCGCCATCTTGGTAACCTGGCAAGGAAACCAGTTCATACACCACGCAAAAACGTTCGGGCTTGGGGCTGGGGTATCTCAGGTAATCGATCCCTACCACATCGGCCAGGTAGTTCCAGCCTTTGTTCTTGAGATCGGCCAGCAGGGGTTTAAACTGGTCTTTGGGGACCACCACCCAGGTGCTGCCATGGGCTTCTTCAATACCCCAGCCGTTGGCGCGGGCTTGCTCTTTTAATTCGGCCAGTCTTCGCATCTCCACCTCGAGCTAGCGCTGCCAGGCTTCCACCTTAGGCAACTTGCGGCCCTTATCATCCCGGGCCTTGCCCTGGATTTTCTTCTGTAGCTGCATCACCGCGTAGATGAGGGCCTCGGGCCGGGGGGGGCAGCCCGGCACAAACACGTCCACCGGTACCACGCTGTCCACGTTTTGCACAATGGCATAGTTATTGAACATGCCGCCGGAGGAAGCACAGGCCCCCATCGAGATGACCCACTTGGGGTCGGGCATCTGGTCGTAAACCCGGCGCATCACCGGAGCCATCTTTTTGGAAAGCCGCCCGGCCACAATCATCACATCAGCCTGGCGCGGCGAGGCGCGGAAAACCTCCGAACCAAAACGCGCGATATCGTTGCGGGCATCAGTGGAGGCCATCATCTCGATGGCACAGCAGGCCAGGCCAAAGGTGGCCGGCCACAGGCTATTGGAGCGCCCCCAGGCAATGAGCTTCTCGAGGGTGGTGAACAGGATACCCTGGCTTTCAAGCTCCTGAACATCTTTGGTAAACAAATCTTTTAGAGTTGCCATTGTATGCGACCTCCAGGTCCCAACGCGCAGGTCTTTGCGGCTCGAGACCACCCAAGTCCAACTAGTGCCACTTGATCACTCCCTTGTACCACTCATACAAGAAGCCCACAAACAGCAGCCCCGTAAACGCCAATAGCCCCAAAAAGCCCACCACCCCCAAGGCTCCGGCGCTCACCGCATAGGGCCACAAAAAGGCCACTTCTACGTCGAAGATGATGAAGAGCATCGCTACAGCATAAAAGTGCACCGGAAAACGCTTGACCTCCCCAGCGGGGTCGTTGCCCGACTCGTAGGGCATTAGCTTGGCCCGCCCTCCTTTCTTAGGGCCAAGAACCGCTCCCACTACGGTTGCCAGCACGGCGATGGCAACCGCGACAGCTAGGTACACCAGCAAAGCCAGATACTCACTTGTAGGTGACATGTGCCTCCCTTCCCTGGGGTAGCCGAACTTGTGCCGATCTTCACAAGACGTGGAGAACCTGGGCGCAAGCCCGGCCTGCTTTTGTCAACACCATTATTACACCCACGTTTTTGCCAAACAATATCGTGTGGAAATACTTTTATGTGGTTACCCTAGACCCCCCTGCCAGACCAGGCGGTGGCCGGGATGTAATGCAGCAGAAGGCTACGGGCAGCAGGCCGGCATGAGCAACTCCCAGCCCGAATCGTATAGACTGCTGAAGTGGCGCTGCGCAGGGTTCCGGTTCTAGCCTACGACTGGGTGCTCATAAGCCTGGTGCTACTTATCAGCTTTATTGGCCTGGTTACGCTCTACAGCGCCGTGCCAAGCCGCAGCCTCTGGTTACAGCAGCTGGTGGCCCTGCCAATTGCCCTAGCGGTGGGCCTGTTGATTCAGCTTTTTACCCGCCGACAGGTGCTTTCCTGGGGCTTTACCCTCTACATGGTCTCGCTAGCCATGCTGGTGCTGGTCTTATTGATAGGCCGCGAGATCAATGGCGCCAGAGCCTGGTTCAACCTCGGACCGTTCAGTTTTCAACCGCTCGAGCTGGCCAAAATTGGCCTCATCCTAGTACTGGCCCGGGTGCTGGCAGCAAGACCGCTGGAGCGTCTGCTGGATTATGTATTGCCGGTTCTGCTGACAGTCCCAGTTTTGGCTTTGGTATTCATCCAGCCCGACCTAGGAGGCGCCCTAGTGCTCATTGCAGGGTTCTTGGGTATGCTCTTCGTGCGAGGGATGCCTGTCAAACACATCGCTTTAGGGGCAGTTTTGCTGGCGGTGCTCCTGCCCACAGCAGTCTGGCCCAACCTCAACCAGTACCAGCGAGACCGGGTTGAGATCTTGTTCGACCTATCCAAAGATCCCAAAGGCAGGGGCTTTCAGCAGATCCAATCCACGATTGCTATCGGCTCTGGCGGCCTGATGGGCAAGGGTTTTGGAGCGGGTACCCAGACCCAGCTGGGATTCGTGCCCGAGCGCCAGACCGATTTCATCTACGCCGTGCTGGCGGAGGAGTGGGGTTTCGTCGGTGCAACCACGCTGATTGCACTTTACGCCTTGCTTTTTTTCCGCCTAGGCCGCATGGCCTCAGAGTGCGTACGTATGGAGGATCGCCTGATCATCGCGGGGGTGCTCTCCATGCTGGCTTTCCAGGTTACGGTTAACATCGCAGTTACGCTGGGTCTGGCCCCAGTAACCGGCCTCACCCTACCTCTGGTTTCCAAGGGGGGCAGCAGTTTGATCATGGTGTACCTAGGCCTGGGCCTGGCTTTACTTGTCCACCGCGACCGGTACAGCGAGGTATGAGGGTGGTTTTCATACTTCTGTTGCCAAGTAGGTTTACAGTCAGGTCAGGCTTATACTGGTTACAAGGAGGAATGCCATGCCCTTAGGCCCCACCGAACTGCTCATCATCCTGCTGATTGTGGTTTTGTTGTTTGGCGCACGCAAGCTACCAGAGCTGGCTCGAGGTCTCGGCCAGTCAGCCAAGGAGTTCCGCAAAGCCCTGAATGAGGACGAGAAAAAACCAGAAGAAAGCAAACCCGAGCAGAAGCAGTCCTAAGCGGGCATCAGGTGCAGCAAGCGTGGCTCGAGGGCAACCTCGAGCTCCAAACCCTCGCTAAGCCCGAGTTGAAGCTGCCTGTGGCGCGGCAGTAGGAAATCTAGGGCAACCCCTCCTACCATCAGCTGGCCGCGCAAGCGCAAACCCTGCCAGCTCAACTGGCTAATCCTACCCAGCAAGCGGTTTTTTTGTGTATCCAAGGTGAATACCTCCTCCGAACGAATTCCCAGCCAGACCTTCTGGCCCGCTTGAACCCAGTCGGGGCGTGCCACCTGGAGCACCCCCAGCGGGGTCTGTACCCAAGCCCACTCCCCTTCCAGCCACAGCACCACTCCAGCCCACAGGTTGCGATAACCCACCAGCCGGGCCACCTCGAGGTTCTTTGGCCGAGCAAACACCTCTTCAGGAGAACCCTGCTGCAGCAGGCCATGCCGGGTCAGCACCGCCACCCGGTGGGCCCGCTGGGCCAGCCACAGGTCGTGTGAAGCTGCCAGGGTAGGCAGCGCGAGGGCCTTCAGGCGCTCCAACACCCCCCCAAAAACCTCCTCCCGGGTCGCCAGATCCAGCGCGCTGGTGGGTTCGTCCAGCAATAGAATTTGCGGTTCTCTCGCCAGGGCCCGGGCCAGGGCCACCCGCTGCTGCTGACCACCCGACATTTGCCGCGGGTAGCGTTCAGCCAGCTCAGCGATGCCCATCAGCTCGAGGTAGGCCAGGGCCTTTCGCTTACGGTCTGGGCCAGGCAGATGAGCCAGCGAAAACGCCACATTCTGCCAGGCTCGCAGATGCGGAAACAGGGCAAAGTGCTGGGGCAGGTAGCCTACGGGACGCTTCTCCGCCTTCAGTCCTGCAAAAGGCTCACCGTTTGCAGGTATCAAACCTGCAATGGCCTTAAGCAGGCTGGTCTTGCCCACCCCGCTCTCGCCCAGCAAAACCGTAAAGCCTTCTACCTGCAGCTTCAGCTCTAACCTTACCGGGTGCTTCAGGGCATACGCGATCTCCACACGTCCTCCAGGGTGCGTACCAGGTACACCAGCACAAAGCTTACTGCCAGCAAAAGCCCTGCGGCCTCAGCGGCTCGGTCAAACTGAAGGGCCTGCACCTGGTCATAAATGTAGATGCTGACCAACTGGGTTTTACCGGGGATGTTTCCCCCTATCATCAGCACCACCCCGAACTCGCCCAAAGTGTGGGCAAAGGCCAGGATGGAGCCCGATAGAATGCCCGGCCAGGTGATGGGCAGAATCACCTCGAGCCAGACCCGCCTCCAGCCCGCCCCTAGAGTACGCGCAGTCTGGATCAAGTCTAGGTCCAGGCTACGAAAGGCCTCACGGTAGCCATTGAGGGCGAAGGGTAAGCTAAACAGCACCGAACCCACCACCAACCCCTCAAAACGGAAGGCCCAGGTAAAGCCAAAGGTCTGGGCGATTGGACCATTCTGGCCCAGCAGCAGGAGCAGGTAAAACCCCAGTACCGTGGGTGGCAGGGTGAGGGGTAAGAGCACGATGGACTCCAGCACCCGCTTGCCCCAGAAGCGCTTGTGGGACAGTACCCAGCCCAGCGGCAGCCCCAGGAAGAGCAGTATCAGGGTCGTCACCAGGCTGACCTCGAGGGTGAGGCGCAGGGTCTGCCAGAAGACCGGGTCGTCCATCACTCTCTCTCCCCCGGCAGCAAAAAGCCGTACTTGCGAAGCACGCGCTGCGATCCGGGCGAGGCCACATAATCATAAAAACGGCGCACCACCGGGCGGTCCCGCAGCATAACGCAGGTCTGGTTCAGGCGCAGATGGCTGTTTAGCGGGGCCAGCCAATACACCCCAGAACGCTGCATAACCCCGCTCCTGGCCACAGAGAGGGCCAGCAGACCAGCATTGGTGCTGGTCAGGGCCAGCTGTGCAGCCTGGGAGATGTTTTCACCATACACAAACTCAAAGCTGGTCTTGCCCCGTTGCAGCGCGGCCAGGTCGTAATAGGCCGGGATGCCACCGGTCATTTCCTCCCACCTGAGCGGACGGAGGCGGCGCAGCAGACCATAGTGTTCCAGCAGCGTTACCCCAGCCCGGCCATAGGGCGCGTGTACCGGATTGGCCAAGGCCAGCCGGGTAACCTTGGGATCGAGCAGCACCCGCGGCCCGAGGCGGCGGGGATCCAGCCCTTGCTCGACCCACCGATTAGAAACCCATATCACCATGCGACCCACCGCGTACAGTCTCAGGCTCCCAGGCACGATACGCCCAGCCTGTTCTAGCCGCTTAGGAAAGATTTCATCGGCGGAAAAGAAGATGTCCGCAGGCAAACCCTGCATGAGCTGGGCGTAGATCTTACCCGAGGAGCCAAAACTCAGCTCAACCCGCAGGCCTGGGTTCCCTCGTTCAAAATTCTGAGCAATCTCACTCAGAGCGTATTGCAGGTCTGCGGCAGCCACCACCCGTACCGTGTTCTGGGCAAATCCCAGGCCCATTAGCAACAACCCTACAGTAAAAAGACGAAGCATGTCTGTCCCTCGCAAGCCTGGCTCGCGATTCTGGCCTGCTGGGCCTCGAGCCGCACTTTCACCCGTCGCACAAGCACAAGGGGCATGCCGGTGGCAAACTCCCGGGCTGAGCGATGGGGAGGAGTATACCGCTACCGCTCAGCGCGCGACATCCCCACCAGGCCCGCCCCAGGCGCAGAGCAGAAGCAGAGGCTCCCTCATAGCTTTCCTGCAGGTTACGGAACGTTTATGCGCGAGCGAATGCTGCCGATCTGCTGGGGGGTTGGCTTCTCGGCTACGTTGCGCGCGCTGCTCACCTCAGATGGCGTTATGGGTCGGTGCTCCCGCGGCAGGAGCTTGTCGTTGCCCCAGGCATTTAGGATGTAATTGAGCACGGTAGCAATCTGCTCATCGGTGAGCTGAGCAAAAGCCGGCATCACCCCGTTATAGGTAAGGCCCCTAACCCGGACCGGGCCCTGCATCCCGTACAGCATAACGTTGATCAGGTGGGAGCGGCCCTCTGGCAGCTTGGCCAGCTCGGTAACGTGGCCTGCCAAGGGCGGAAAGGCCCCCGCTCGCCCCTGGCCGTTGTCACCATGGCAGAAAGCACAGTTTTGCTGGTAAAGCTGCGGCCCGGTCTGGGCCAGCGCCAGGCCTAAAAGTGCTAGGAGGCCGAAAAGCTTTCTCACGCCCTGAGTATAGCCCCGCCAGCGGTGGCAAAAGTAAGTTGCCGCCCTGCTGCAGTGCTTGGTTAATCGAAGCTAAAGGCCGCCCCTAAGGACACGGCCTTTGGCACATCCTCGGATATCTGCGCCGGTATGCTTGCTAACGTGACTTCACCTCTGCCCAGACTTTATTGAATAGGTCGGCCTGGTCGCCAAGGTCAGCCAGCAGCTCGAGGCGGGCCCTGATCTCGGGGGTGGGATAGATCATGGGGTTGTCTTTTTCCTCGATCAGATCCATCGCTGCCGCTACTGGGGTGGCATAGCCAATGGTGTTGGAGATTTGCGCGGCAATCTCGGGCTCGAGCAAAAAGTTAATAAACTTATGGGCCAGCTCGTGGTTGGGGCTCTTTTTCAGCACCACCAGGTTGTCGGTCCAAAGGGTGGCTCCCTCGATAGGAATGACATACCTGAGCTTGGGATTCTCGGGCTGAGCTGCCAGGATGTCTCCCGAGTAGGCGGGCCCCACCGCAATATCGCCGGCAATCAGGCGGTCGCGGATACTGGTTCCCCCAGCAAAGCCCTGCGAGCGGCGCTTGGCATCGAGCAGCAGAGCCTGCACCTGGGCCAGCTTGGCCGGGTCGGTGGTATTGACCGATTCGCCCTTGTATTTGAGGGCTGCCCCTATCATCTCACGCATCTCATCCAAAAGCAGGAAGCGACCTACCTGCTTCTCTGGGTCGAACAGCACCGCCCAGCTCTCCACCGGCCCACTGACCAGATCTTCGCGGTAGGCCAGGCCAGTGGTACCCCACTGGTACACCACGCTGTACCTGCCCTCTGGATCAAATGCCGGACTGGTGAACTGCGGATCGAGGTTCTTGAGGTTAGGGATTTTGGCTTTGTCGAGCTCCTGTAGGCTGCCTGCTCGAGCCAGCGACCCCACGGTGTAGTCCGGGGTGATCAGCACATCATACTCGGTGTCACCGCCGGCCTGCAGCTTGGAGAGCATGGCCTCTGGAGAGTCGTAGGTGTCCTCCACCACCCTGATGCCCTCGCGTCTTTCGAACTCCCGGAGCACCTCCTTAGGCATGTAATCCGACCAGTTCAGCAGGCGCAGCTCCTTTCTCTGCTGACCACAGCCTGCAAGCAGAAGCCCCAACAAAGCGATAAACCAGAGCCTTTTCACAACTCACCTCCACATAAACCCGAGGGGTCAGGCACGCTTCCTCCAGAAGAGGTTTCCCAACAACAGCACCAGGATAGTAGTCCCCACCAATAAGGTAGAAAGGGCGTGAATCTCGGGGCTGATGCCCAGCTTGACCGATGAGTAGATATACAGCGGCAAGGTGGTGGAACCAGGGCCCGCGGTGAAAAAGGTCACCACAAAATCGTCGAGCGATAGGCTGAAGGCCAGCAGGGCCCCCGAGATCACCCCGGGCATGATCAACGGCAGGGTTACCTCACGGAAGGTGCGCCAGGGAGTAGCCCCTAGGTCTTGGGCAGCCTCCTCCAGGACAGGATCCAGGAGCATCAGCCGGGCCCGCACCACCAGGGTGACATAGGAAATCTGAAAGCTGATGTGGGCCAAGATGATGGTGAACAGCGACAGCCGGGGCCAGCCAATGGCATCGCGAACAACGTCGAACAAAAGCAGCAGCGAGATACCCATCACCACGTCCGGCACCACCACAGGAACGTACAGCAAGTAGCGCAGCGCACTTTGCCAGCGGAATCGGTAGCGCACCAGGCCTACCGCCAGAAGGGTGCCTAGGATGGTCGAGACCAGGGTGGATACCACCGCCACAATCAGGGTGTTGGTGAGGTACTCGAGGATCCGCTCATTGCTGAAGAGCCGGAGGTACCAGTCGAAAGTGAAACCAGTAAAGCGCACCCCAAAGCGGCTTTGGTTGAAGGAGAGGGCTACGATGACCACTATGGGCAAATACAAAAAAGCGAATACCAGCCAAGCGTGAAGGGACAGCAAGCGCTTCATACCAGCCTGTCCAGCCCCTTCTCGCCTTGGGTGCGGGCGTAGAGCCACAACCCCAGCAACACCATGGCCATCAACACCATGCTGGCTGCGCTACCGAAGGCCCAATTCTGTGCTGAGCCAAACTGAAGCTGGATAAGGTTGCCGATCAACGTAATTTTGCCGCCCCCCAGCAGGTCGGCAATGACAAAAGTACCCACTGCCGGTATAAACACCAGCAAAAAGCCAGCAAACAAACCCGGAATCGTCTGGGGAAAGATGGCCTCCCAGAAAGCCCGCACAGGCTTGGCTCCCAGGTCGTAAGCGGCCTCGAGCTGGCTCCAGTCAATGCGCTCAACAGCAGCGTAAAGCGGCAGCACAAAAAAAGGCAGGTAGGTATACACAGTAGCCACATACACCGCTAAGGTGGAGGGTAAAAGCTCCGCAGGCGGGAGGCCAAAGGCAACAATCAGGCCGTTTACAAGGCCCTCTTTCTGAAATACCACGATCCAGGCGTAGATCCGGATCAGGAAATTGGTGAAGAACGGAATGACCACCAGCAGCAATAAAGTCTCTTTGTAGCGGCTTCGAGCAATGTAGAAGGCCAGGGGATAACCCAGCAAAACTACGAACAGCGTAGACCAGAAACCAATCACCAGGCTGCGCCCGATAATTTCGATGAAAAGCGGGTCGGAAAAAAAGCGTATGTAATTATGCAGGCCAAGCGGCGGTACCAGCTGGCCCAGACTACCCCGGCTCATCAGCGAGGCCACAAACACGATCAGGGTGGGGATAAAAACAAAAACTACCAGCCACAACGCACCCGGCCCCACCGTAACAAGCAGCCGGCGCAGGTGCTGTCGGGGGTTTACTGCTTCAGGCATGTTCACCCCCTTCTGCCCCACTTTGAATGACCACCAGCTTTTCGGGCGTGAAGGCCACCCATACCTCTTCATCGTAGCTAAACTCCTCGTGGCCGGGCTCCTGGATGTCCTGGTTGAGCGTCTTGCATACCAGGCGCTGCCCGTCGGCCAAAAGCAGGTACTGGTTCTCCGAGCCCGTGTAGATGATGTCGTCTACCTTGGCCGGAAAAACGTTAGGCAGACTGGGTTTTTCCCTAAAGATTCGTATTTTCTCAGGACGAATGGATAGCAGCACCTCTTGACCAGGAACCAGAGCATCCTCCTCGTCGAGCACGAACTTACCCAAAGAGGTTCTGACCTTACGCGGCGCTATGGCCTTAGCGGGAATCAGGTTGGAATCCCCAATGAACTTGGCCACAAAGGCCGTTTGCGGCAGCTCGTAAATCTGCTCAGTAGGGCCTAGCTGCTCAATGCGCCCTTTGTTCATCACCGCAATACGGTCAGACATGACCAGGGCTTCCTCCTGATCGTGGGTCACAAAGATGAAGGTGATGCCCAGTTGTTCCTGGAGATTCATCAGTTCTACCCGTAACTCCTGGCGCAGTTTGAGGTCCAGGGCCGAAAGGGGTTCGTCGAGCAGCAGCACCTCTGGCTCGTTGACCAACGCGCGGGCTAGGGCGATGCGCTGACGCTGGCCGCCGGACATCTGGTCGGTGCGGCGTTTTCCGTAGCCAGGCAGGTTGATAAGTTCTAAGGCCCACTGCACCCGCCGGGCAATTTCATCACGGGGCATTCTCTTCATGCGCAGACCAAAAGCGATGTTTTGTTCTACGGTCATGTGGGGGAAAAGCGCATAGTTCTGAAAGACCGTGTTGACCGGGCGCAGGTAGGGCGGTACCCCGGTCATGTCCTTTCCTCCAATAATGACCCGGCCCTGATCCGGCGTGTCAAAACCTGCGATCATGCGTAGCAGGGTGGTTTTGCCACAGCCCGAAGGCCCCAGCAAGCTAAAAAACTCACCGTCACGAATCTCCAAGCTTACGTTATCCACCGCCACCTGATCGCCAAAGCGCTTGGTGACACCCTCCAGGCGCACAGCAATGCGTTCACCCAGTTTCCGCTCACGCCGGCTGCGAAAAAGCGTAGGCTCCACAGGGCAGAGTGTAATCTCTACGAGGTTTGAGGACAACACGGAGGCGGGCTAGCCCCAAGTGCACCCTGGCCGATCCACCCCCT
>Ga0209809_1000115_pt1 | contig 76928 bp, 63 predicted proteins | sample YNPMSTMetaG_FD_186172 | JGI IMG/M metagenome (GOLD analysis project Ga0209809, IMG submission 186172) | Anoxygenic and chlorotrophic microbial mat microbial communities from Yellowstone National Park, USA - YNP MS-T MetaG (SPAdes) (version 2) ...
AACACATTTCTCAACACCATTCTCTTTTTTATACGGATTTGTCCTTGAAGTACCAACAATTGTCCCACCTTTGTTCACAATATATTCAACATCCTGTAATGTTAAAGGAACACTTTTTGCTTCAATCATACCTTTCCAACCATCAAGAATACCTACACATTCAATACCTTCAGATAATGCTCTATATACAGCACCTCTTATTGCAGGGTTTAACCCTGGGCAATCACCACCGCCTGTAAGTATACCTATTTTTTTTACTTTCATACGATTCCTCTCCTTTCTTTTTACATTTAAAACTATTAACTATCCCGCAGATTGCGGGACAGGTCCCGCATTTTTGGAGACCGCTGAAAAAGTATTCAATGCTGCCAATCTGTTCCTGCTTTAGGCGGGCTCGCAATGACAAAAAGGGGTTTTTCAGCATTCTCCAAGCTGTGGGACAACTGAATACACTGAATTAAACAATGAATACCCGCAAGTTGTGTAGTCGCATAAATGCGACCGCTACAAAATTCAAAATTGCACGGCTAAATCCGTGCCCTACAAACCCCTAACACCTTCCTACTCTCTACTTACTACTACATACTAACTAAACTACGGTACTTCTATAGTATTCAAAATTTGTTTTATTACATCATCAGTTGTTATCTCTTCAGCTTCAGCTTCATATGTAAGTATGATCCTATGTCTTAAAACATCGTATGCTACAGATTTTATATCATCAGGTATCACATACCCTCTGTGGTTCAAAAACGCATAACATTTTGATGCTAAAACTAAATATATTGACGCACGTGGGGATGCGCCATACATTATTAAAGATTTTATATCTGACAGATTATAATCCTGCGGATTTCTTGTAGAATCAACAATGTTTAAAATATAATCTTTTAACTTTTCGTCAATATAAATTTCGTCAATGATTTTACTTACTTTTAAAATTTCTGTTGGTGAAACTACAGGTTTTATACTACTAAATTTTTCTTCTAAAACATATGGTGTTAACTCTAAAATACTTTTTTCTTCTTCTTTATCAGGATATGTAATTTTTATTTTTAACATAAACCTATCAACTTGTGCTTCAGGCAGAGGGTATGTCCCTTCTTGTTCAATAGGATTCTGTGTTGCTAAGACCAAAAACGGTTCTTCAAGTTTATATGTTTGTTCTCCAATAGTAACTTGTCTTTCCTGCATTGCTTCTAAAAGTGCAGATTGTGTTTTTGCAGGTGCGCGGTTGATCTCGTCTGCTAAAAGAAAGTTTGTAAACACAGGACCTTTTTTTACAACAAACTGTGTTGTTTGCGGGTTATAAATCAAAGTACCAATAATATCTGCGGGTAAAAGATCAGGCGTAAATTGTATCCTTTGAAATTTTGCTTGCACACATTTTGCTATAGTTTTAATAATCAAAGTTTTTGCAAGACCTGGCACACCTTCAATTAAAATATGACCATTACCTAACAACCCTATAAGGATCCTATCAACAACATAATCCTGGCCTATAATAACCTTATGTATTTCATTTTTTAAATCCTGTATAAAAACAGATTCTGCTTGTATTTTTTGATGTAATTGCTGTATTGTTTTATCCATAGTTTATTCTATATATTTTTCGTATACACGATATTTTTTATAAAGTTTAGCACCTAAAGTTTCAGCAGCACGGTTCATCATAGTATTATCTTCTAAAATCCATGAAAGTTCTCCCCATTTATATCCTAACTTAAGACCATTAAGTATTGTATTATAATACATTACAACTTCAACTCCGCGATTCCTGTACGATTTTTTTACACCCATTATCATAATCCTTAACGATTTAATTTTATTTTTATAATATAAAAATTTCAAAATTTCAATAGGTCCGAGTTTACCATTAAGTTTTTTCAACACTTCGTTATAATTTGGAACTGTAATTATCATACCTACAGGTTCATTTTTTATAAATGCAAACAAAACAAGTTCTGATTTTATTAACGGTTTTAACCTCAACGCTTGTGATACAAACTCTTTCTCAGTCCATGGGACAAAACCCCAGTTTTTCTCCCATGCATCGTTATAGATTTCTACTGCATATTTTATTTCTTGTTCAAACTTTTTTAAGTTCACAGGTCTTACTACTAAATCAGGATGTTTTTCTATAACAGAATCCACAATTTTTTTTATTCTTCCTATAGGAAGGTCATCTTTTGTAATTTTATAAGCAAACAAATCTTTCGCTTTTTTAAACCCGTAGGATAAAAGTAAATCATGGTAATATGGTGGATTATACGGCATCATTAAAACAGGCTCTGAATCATATCCTTCATACAAAAGACCCATTTCGTCGTTAGTAGATGGTGCAGTAGGACCTAACATTTTTTTCATCCCTTTTTCTTTAAGCCAATTTTCAACAGAAGATAACAACACTGACGAAACATCTTTTGCTTGTGATATATTTAAACATTCAAAAAAAGCAAAAAAACCTGTTTGTTCATTATGAAACTTTATAAAGTTGTAATCAATAACACCAGCAACACGTGCTAAAATTTTGCCATTATCATCTTCAACATAGAACAACTTTTTTTCTGCATGTTCCCAAAAAAAATTCTTTTTTTCATCAAACAAAAGTTTTGTATCAGAAACAAGTTGTGGTACCCAATACGGATCGTTTCTATAAACATCCCATTGAAATTTTATAAATTTTAACAACTCAGTATTGTTTGAAACAATTTTTATTTTCATAATTATTTTTATATTCTGTGAAAATCTGCAGTTTCATCCCCCGCGTAACCTGTGGTTTTACTCCGTGTAATCCGCGTTATATTTTTTCCGATGCAATCTGTAGTTTTTTTATTCCGTGTAATCTGTGGTAAAAATTCTGTGTAATCCGCGTTATATTTTCTGTGCAATCCGTGGTTAAGATTTTACTGAAAACACCCTACGCATCCATTTTTTTGTCCCTAAGAAGAACCGTTGTGCAATTCTTTTTGGTAACATTTTTTTCTTTTTTATTCTAACAACACGTCCTTTAGGAACACCACTACCACTTATTAAACCAAATTCTCTACCAACTTTGGCAAATTTTTCTAATATAAACTCAAGTTGTTCATCAGTATGTATAGCCATATAACTTGTCCTAATAAGTTCTTCACCTTCAGGAACTGCTGGTGGTAACACAGGTGATGCAAAAACACCTTCGTCATATAACATACGCCAAAAGGTAAACACTCGTTGTAACCCACCTCCAACAAGAATAGGTATGATTGGCGTCTGTGAATTTCTTGTATCAAACCCTAATTCTTTAAACCCTTTTAACATTTTGTTAGTTATTTCCCACAAACGTTTTCGTCGTTCAGGTTCTTCTTGAATAACATCTAACGCAGCAGATATCGCAGCAACTTGTGCTGGAGGCAGTGCAGCAGTAAAAATTAACGATCTTGCATGATGTTTAATATAATGTATAACTTCTTCTTTACCAGCAATGAACCCCCCTATTGACGCTAACGATTTTGATGCTGTTACCATTATTAAGTCAGTTTCTTTTTCAAGACCAAAATGTTCTGCTGTTCCACGACCATTCTCACCTAAGACACCTAACGAATGTGCATCGTCTACCATAACCCTTGCATTATACAATTTTGCAAGTTTTATTATCTCAGGTAAATTACAAATATCGCCTTCCATACTAAACACGCCATCTACTACGATAAGTTTTGGTTTATCTTCATATTTTCTTAATACACGTTCTAAATCTTCCATATTATTATGTCTGAAACGGACAAGTTCTGCACCAAAGTATTCTGCTATCATACAACCATCAATAATAGATGCATGGTCAAGTTTGTCTGTTATAACTACCTCGCCTCTGCCTACTAACGAAGATATAACACCTAAGTTTACATGATGACCTGTAGTAAACAAAATTGCTGATTCTTTACCTATGAACCGTGCAAACTTTTCTTCAACTTCTTCATGTAAGTCAAGCGACCCACTTAAAAACCTTGAACCAGTACAACTTGTCCCATATTTTTTTACTGCTTTGATCACTGCTTGTTTTACTTTAGGATGTATAGTAAGTCCTAAATAATTGTTAGAACAACATACAATTTTTCGTTCACCATTGATGATAACTTCTGACGATTGTGCAGTAGATATCGGTTTAAAATATGGATATATACCTAAAATCTGTGCTTGTTTTGCATCTTCAAACTTATAACATTTTTCAAAAATATCATTGTTCATATTTTACCTCGTATATTTTTAGTCGTTTTTTTCAAATTTCTAGGACCTGAATAAATCAGCGTTTTTGCAAGTTACAAAACTTCTGAATGATAGAAAAAAAGACCTAATACTGCCACAATGTCATTATAACAAGTATCACAACTGAAATTTTTATTGTGTCGTTTTTTAAATTGCCACCACGCCAATGGCGAGATCGCAATGACAAAAAAAGTGGGTTTTTCTGTATTCTCCAAATTGCGAGATAACTCATAACTCTGAACTTTTTTCAACCTTTCACTTTCTTACCATCTCATGTTAACAAGGTCGGGACTGGAAAGTCCCTCCTACAAAACGTCTCCCACTACATGTACCTGCTATCCGTTGTCACCTACTTGCTTTTTTTTACTTATTTTTTCTTATTCCCCTACAATTTTTACTACAAGTTTTCTATCTCTTGGTCTGGTATCAAACTCTATAAACACAACTTGTTGCCAAACACCAAGTGTTAATTCACCATCAGTTATAGGTATGGTTAAAGAAGGACCTATCAATGTAGCTCTTAAATGTGATGTTGCATTACCCACAGCATGGGACAAATCGTGATAATAATTTTTATTTTCTTTAACAAGTTCTAAAAACATTTGTTTTGTATCTTTTATCAGTCCTTCTTCATTTTCAATTGTAGCAACAGCGCCAGTAGCACCTGGGACAAAAACTGTTAAGATACCATCAGAAATTTTTGCTCTGTTTAACAATTTCTTAAGTTCATCTGTTATATCAATAATATCAATACTACCTTTTGTTGATAAAACTATATATTCAGTATTAAATTTTATTTCTGCCATACTAATGTTTTTGATTTTTTATAAACAAGTCTGGATATTCATTAATTATTTCTATAAATTTGTCTACAAGAACAGGGTCAAAATGTTTACCTTTTTGTGCAACAATTTCGTTTATCATTTCTTCCACAGTCATCGCTCGTTCTTTATAAGGACGTTCTGACAACATTGTTTCTACAGAATCTGCTAAAGTAAGTATTCGTGCTAACAAAGGTATCTGTTCACCTTTTAACCCTTCTGGATAACCATTACCATCATAGTGTTCATGGTGATGTAAAATAACATTTCTTACTTCATCTAAAAATGGTAATGGTTCTAAAATTTTTGCACCTTTTATTGGATGTTGTTTAATTTCCTCCCATTCTTTTTCTGTAAGTTTACCTGGTTTGTTTAAAACATAATCATGTATAGTAATTTTACCAAGGTCGTGTAACATCCCTGCTTGAGCTAAAATATAAATTTCACGGTCTGCAAGACCTATTTTTTTACCTAACAACACAGCATATTTTGTAACATTGTCAGAATGACCTATTAAATAATTATCTTTTGACTCTAAAGCTAACGACAATGCTCGTGTTATTTGTAAATATGCTGCATTAAGTTCATCATACATTTTACTATTTTCTATTGCAATAGCAAGTTCATCAGCTAAGGTTTTTAAAATATTTATATCTTCAATGTCGAATATAGTACCATCTACTTTCTTTTGATCTAGTGTAATAATGCCAATAAGTTCATCTTTATAAATAATAGGGATAATAATTATTGCACCGAATAAATGTAAACTTTCAGTAAGTTCTCTATAATCAGAAGAGTCAAACGTATGATAAGCAACATCTAAAAGTAAAGGTTCTTTATGTTGTTTTAACCATTTTATAATTTTATATTGTTTAAAAACTGTAGTTTTTAAACGTTCAAACCCATATGAAGTTGCTAATTTATAAACATACTCGCCATTCTCATCTTTTGTTTCTTTATCTAAAAGAAAAAAACAAATTTTTGTTGCACCTAATGCTGTATGAATTTGTTTCACTACATAATCTAACAAACTGTCAAGATCTAAAATTGTATGTACTGCTTCAACTGTATCTTCTAACAATTTTTGGTACAAAGTTCTTTTTCGTAAGACAATATTTCTTATAGTGACATTTATCTTTTCTTTTATCGGTGAGATAAAATATATTGTCCCAATAACAAGTATAGTAAATGTGGAACTTAATAACGGAGACAGATACAACATATCTGAAAAAACTTTAAATAAAATGTAATTTAAAATCAAACCTAAAAATATAAATACGCTATAGCGCACCGCATCACAAAATATCACTTCTATATCTAAAAGTTTGTAAGTATGAACAGAATAAAAAGTTGACAGTATCCATATTACTGAACCTATTGATGTGAAATAAATAAACTTTTCAATTTTGAATAATGGTAATATAGAATTAAAAACTACTGCTAGGATTGCAAAAATTAACACACCAAAAGAGTAATACTGAAGCTTTAATTTTTCATTACCTTCAACTATTAAATAATTGTGTACTGTAAGATAAATACAATAGAATACTGAAACAAAAATCCATAAACGAAAAACCAATTCTGCTGGACCTGATTCTCTCTCCAATGGAAATATAGAAATAACATTCTTTATCCCTATCGGCGTGAATGCTAAAAATACAAATATAGCAGCTATAACAAACTGTATAATCCCAACAATTTTTGCTTTTTTAGATTGTTTTGCTATCAACAATGTTAAATAAGTAAAACTTGACACAACAAACCCGCCGATCCAATTTAATCTTGAAAAAAATTCTGAAACTGGTTTGTTATGTATAAAAAACAGTGAAGCACCCATATTAGCTGTCCATAACCCTGTTGTTAAAGTTAACAAAAACATACCAAAATCAAGTTTTACCATTTTCCTGATTTTACATATTCTTTCTTCACACAAAATAGATATTGCGAGGAGAAAACAAAAAATAGAAGAAACAAAGTTTATAATTTTTGCTATTTGTAATAAATTCATATTTTTTTACCTTTTTATATTTAAATTATATTATACATTTAACTATTTATTATTATATATAAAAACTTTTTTAATTTCAACTGTTGTAAATTTATAGTTCAAACTCAACATATTCATGGCTACAAGGTGATCCGGTAGAACATAACAACTTACGTTGTTTAGGCAAAAATATCATACTTACCTGTGTTGAAATCCATTCTCCATGACGACATATACTATCATCATCACCTACAAATTTGCCATTATGATCTTTAAGTATTTGTTTTACTTCTTCAACATTTATTTTAGCAAATTTTTTTATAAGTTCAACAATTCTGTTATACCTTTGTATACTTGACTGGTGGACAGGTTTCCCTTGCAACTCTTTTGCAACACCTTTTGTTTTAAACACAGCATAATGTGGGATATCAAAATTTTTTACTTGTTCTGACAAATAAAAATTTGTTGCTACTAAAACACCATCTTGTGGTTTTCTATACCCAATATGTTCAGGTGTGATTTCTACACATACAGCATGGTTTGTTGTATCAACCAATGTTAGTATAGCACCATTTGGATACCTGAAAGATTTTATAAAAGTTATTGCTTCTTCAACATTACTACATCGTTCAAGTATTTGTTGGACAAGTATTGTTATAGGAATTCTTGTTTGAACTTTTTCTGTTGAAAGACCGTAGTTGTATAACACTACAAGACCTTTTTCATTCATACCATCGTGAGAACCAGCTATTTGTTTATAAGTAATCTCAATACTTTTGTATCCGTTTTTAGGTTCACTAATACGAACAATACTATCAGGACCAAAATCTGATACATAATCAAAATTTTTACCTACAATAATCTGTGGCGAACGAAAAACATTTTGTAATACACATAAAGATGAACAACCAAAAGATATCTGTTGTTTCGGATACTCAATTAAAGAGCTTACATCGTCAGCTAAAACTTCTATTGCTTGTATAACATACAGGTCTGATAAACTAACTTTTGCACCATCTGCAATACCTTTTATACGTTCAGAATACTCGGGTAACAAAATTTTTATTGGTTTTTCCCATTTTTTGTATATAAAAAACTTAAGGGTTTTTAAAAACAAAAATTCAGGAATGAATTTTGGTTTTAAATTTTTTATAGGTTTTGACTTAATTATTTTGTTAAAACTATCTTTTATATCACCACAATAAACTTCTCCTTGTTGCAGTCCCATCTCATAATATGAACCTTTAACTTTTAACAAGTTCATAATTTTTTTATTAAATTCTCCTTCATATTCAAATAAAACAGACAAGAAAATTGTTCCCATGAAGAAGTAAGGAAAAGTAAAAACATTAGAAAAGTTTTTATATAATGCTCGGGGAGGGAGTTGAACCCTCACGACCGCTTAAAGGGTCCCGGGATTTTAAGTCCCGTGCGTCTGCCTGTTCCGCCACCCGAGCATTTTCTTGTTTTTATAAAATTAAACACAAAAAATCAATGTTTTCGCTTTATTACTTTTAACTTTGAACTTTCAATTTTTAATTTTTCTCATTTTAGCAGAGTCGGGATTAGAAAGTCACTCTATCCCGCAAGAAAAAATAGAGCATAAGAGCACAAGTGCATAAGAGCATAAGTTGTGGACATATCCGTCAATAGATCATTGCGAATCCCATCTTTAGGAGAACGCTGAAAAATGATTTTATATCAGCACAAGGTGCTGAAACTACAAAATCTATCTGTAGTTGCAGCGTCTTACGCTGACTATCATTTTTTTAGCAGAACAATCCTGCAAGTTGCGGGATTTCTCGTCCCGCCAAAGCGGGAACATTTTAGCAGCATTGAATACTTTTCCAGTGCTCTCCAATCTGCGGGATCGCAATGATAAAGAAAGAGAATTTTTTGTATCTGCAGAGTGTCAAGCTCTGCTTTAGCATCGTCTATGGCAAATCTTGCAACTTGCGTGATAACTCATAACTCTGAACCTTTTCTCGCATTTCATCTTTAAACATGTTTCAACCAATGTCCTAACCTATGTTTTTTTGCTAACAAGTATTTCTGCATATATCTACTTTTTGGCGATATCTCAATAGGAACACGTTCAACAATTTTTATCCCATATCCTTCTAACCCAACAATCTTCTGTGGATTGTTAGTTAACAACTTAATTTTTTTAATACCTAAATCTGCAAGAATCTGTGCTCCGATACCATAATCTCTTAGGTCTGCAGGAAAACCTAACTTTAAGTTTGCTTCAACTGTATCTAATCCTTTATCTTGAAGTTTATATGCTCTTATTTTATTAATAAGTCCGATACCTCTTCCTTCTTGATGTAAGTATAACAACACACCACCTTGTTGTCCTATTATACTTAACGATTTTTCAAGTTGGAACCCGCAATCACATCTTAAAGAACCTAAAATATCGCCAGTTAAACATGATGAATGTACACGGACTAATACAGGTTTTTTTGTATTTAATTTTTTACTTATTAACACAAGATGATGTTCTTTTGTTAACAAATCTTTGTATACTACTAACCTAAGGTTGCCATATTTTGTAGGCAATTTTGTTTCCAAAATTTTTTTCACATGTTTTTCTTTAATCCTTCGGTATTTAATCAAATCCGCAATAGTAACAATTTTTAACCTATGTTTTTTAGCAAACTTGACAAGTTGTGGTAATCTTGCCATAGTACCATCTTCGTTCATTATTTCACAAATAACACCTGCTGGATAAAACCCAGCAAGTTTTGCAAGGTCAACTGCTGCTTCAGTATGACCAGCTCTTACTAATACACCACCTTCTTTATACATAAGAGGGAAAACATGACCTGGTTTCACAAAGTCAGAAGATTTTGTTTCAGGAGAGACAAGTTTTTTTATAGTTGTTGCACGATCATATGCAGAAATACCTGTTGTTATACCTTCTTTTGCATCTACTGAGACAGTGAACGCAGCTTCATGTGGCAAGTCAGGATTTTCAATCATAGGATATATTTTAAGTTTCTGCAACCTTTCTATAGGTAATGCGACACAGATTAACCCTCTTGCATATTTCGCCATAAAGTTTATCCAATACGGAGAAGCATTCTCTGCTGGTATCACAACATCACCTTCATTTTCTCTGTCAGGATCATCTACAACAACTACTGGCTTTCCTTTTTTAAGTTCTTCTATTGCTTCTTTTATTGTAGCAAAAACTTTTTTAGTTGTCATTTTATAAACCCGTGCTGTTTCAAAAAATCAACACTTAATTTTTCTTCTTTCCGTGTTAAAAAATTTTCAATATATTTTGCTAATATATCAACCTCTAAATTAACAAAATCTCCAACATTTTTGTATTTCAAATTTGTATTTTCAAAAGTATAAGGTATAACAGATACTATAAATTCATCTTTATATTTTTTTGCAACTGTTAAACTTATACCATCAATCGCTACTGAACCTTTCTCAACAACATATTTTTCATATTCTTTTGGTAATTCAAAAACAAATGTTTCACCTTCAATTGACAAAATTTTTATTGTTGTATCAACATGACCTAAGACAAAATGTCCTGAGAACCTGTTATTAGATAAAATCGCACGTTCTAAATTTACAAAACTGTTTTGTTTCAAAAACTTTAAATTTGTTCTGTTATATGTTTCTTTTGAAATATCAGCTGTGAACATAAACTTTTTTACTTCTTGTTTCACATATTTTGCTGTCAAACACACTCCATTAACAGAAACACTTTCCGCTAATTTTATTTCAAGAACGGTCTGTATACTAATCTGATTATCTGAAATATATTTTATTTTACCTAAATCTTCTATTATCCCTGTAAACATAGTTTTTCTTTTTAACTATAACATTTTTGCTTTTATTACAAAATCTTTGTCAATAATTTCAATACTATTTATTTTTATCTCAATTGCATCTTTTATATATTTCACACCTTTTCCTTCAACCCAAGTTTTTGCTTTCTCACCACCAACAATTTTTGGTGCAAAAAATATGATGAATTCATCAACTAAATTTTCTTCAATAAACTTTGTAATAGTTTCTGCACCACCTTCTATTAAAACAGAACTTATACGATGTTTCTCAGCTAATACAGATAAAATCTCTTTAAACGGAATACTAGAAACTTTATACTGATAAACGATAGTATTATCAAATTTTTCAAAAAATTTTACAATTTTATTTTTTTTAGTAAAAACAATAGTTTTTGTTTCATTATTAAACACATTATATTTTTTTCTTAATGACAACTTTGATATATCACCAACTATTACTCTTACAGGATTTCTTCCTTTGTTATGAGAAGTTAAATAAGGATTATCTATTTTTACTGTATTAATCCCTACTAAAACAGCATCATAGATTGTTCTCAGTTTATGAACATAATCCCTTGATTCTTTACTACCTATCCATTTTGAATCACCAGTATATGTTGCAATTTTACCATCTAAACTACAGGCAACTTTTATTGTTACATAAGGCAACTTTTTTGTCATCCATTTAATATAAAACTTGTTCAATTCTTTAGCCTCATCTTCAAGTATACCAACTTTGCAATCAATCCCAGCATCAACAAGTTTTTTTATACCTTTTTTTCTAACAACAGGATTAACATCATACATTGAACAAACAACTTTTTTTATACCAACTTCAATAATTTTGTCAACACAAGGTGGTGTTTTGCCATAATGACAACATGGTTCTAAATTAACATATAACACTGCTTCTTTTAACAAATCTTTATATCCATTTTTTATTGCATCGTTTATCGCTTCAACTTCAGCATGAGGTTTACCATAAGCAGTATGATATCCTTGACCAATAATTTTATTACCTAATCTTGGGACTACTAAAACTGCTCCTACTACAGGGTTAGTAGAGGTATATCCTAAACCTTTTTTTGCAAGCGAAAAACATAATCTTATAAACTCTTCGTCTTTATTTAAACTTTTCTGATGCAAGTTCACCATCTTGTCCCCAGTTATGTTTTGGTATATCATAAATTACAATGTTAACAGCCTGTGGTGGACAGTTCAAAACTTCACAAATTACTTCAGTAATTTTTTTAACTAGCTGTTTTTTAACTTCTATTGGTCTACCTTCCCACATCTCTATTTTAACATTTGGCATAAAAATCCTTACCTCCATTTTTTATATAAAAATAATAGTAAACCCAACAAAAACCATTTATAAACTAAAGAATTTGTTATTAATTTTATTAATTTTTTAAGAATTTGTCAATGTAAGAAGTAAATTTTTGAAAAATTTTATATTTAAGTCATTGTGAGTGTTGTGAGTGAGCCCACCAAAAAGAAACAACTGAAAAATGATTTTGTAGCAGTCCTGATTTATCGGGACAGAACAAAGCAGAACTTGACGCTCTGTATCTACAAAAACATAAGTTTTTCATCTGTCCCCCCAATTGCGGGATAACTCATATTATTACTAAGCACAAACTGCTAATCGTTATTTTAAAAGCGGACCAGGGTCTGCAATTACAAAGTTTTAGTAGGACAAGAATCTACTACAGATTATCGGATAAGTCAGACCGTTACAAATTTTATATCAAAGCAAGCCTTGCAGCTACAATTTTTAGAATAAATCCGATCGATACAGATAATATACAAGGATAAATCATAACCCTACAAATTTTATAAAAATTATTACCCTACATACTTCTTACTTTCTACTATCTATTTATTTACTACAATGATATTGTTTTTAGAATCAATATCTACTAAGATTTTACTATTTTCTTTTATTTTACCTTCAAGAATTTCTTTTGCAATCAAGTTATAAACTTTTTGTTGGATAACACGTTTAAGCGGTCTTGCACCAAAAGTTATATCAAACCCTGTCTTTGCTAAAAATTCTTTAACTTCTTTAGTGAACTCAACTTCAATATCTCTATCTTTTAGTTTATCTTGGACATCTTTAAGTTGTATTTCTACAATTTTTACTATTTCTTTCAATGACAACTTGTTAAACACTATTATTTCGTCAATCCTATTCAAAAATTCTATTTTGAAAAACTTTTTTAATTCATCAAAAACATACTGATAAATTTGTTCATACGACATTTTTTCCTTTGTTTCAAGTTTTGTTATAACATCAGTCGCAATATTTGATGTCATTATAATAACTGTATTTTTAAAATCTACAGTATGACCTTTACCATCAGTTAATCTTCCGTCATCAAACACTTGTAATAAAACATTGAACACTTCTGGATGTGCTTTCTCAACTTCGTCAAACAAAATTACAGAATAAGGTTTCCTTCTGACAGCTTCAGTAAGTTGGCCACCTTCTTCATACCCAACATATCCAGGCGGTGCTCCAATCAATCTTGCAACTGAATGTTTCTCCATATATTCTGACATATCTATTCTTATTAAATACTTCTGGTCATTAAACAAAAATTCTGCAAGACGTTTTGCAAGTTCTGTTTTACCAACACCAGTAGGTCCTAAAAACAAAAACACGCCAAGAGGTCTGTTTTGGTCAACAAGACCAGTCCTTGCTCTACGAATACAATCACAAACTTTTTGCATAGCATGATCTTGTCCAACAATATATTGTTTCAAATACTCTTCCATTTGTAACAACTTTTCTTTTTCTGTTTGCACTAATTTTTTTACTGGTATACCAGTCCATTTTGAAATAACTTCTGCAATATCTTCTTCATCAACTTCTTCTTTCAACATTTTTTGTTCTTTTTGTACTTCTTTTAGTTGTGTATAAAGTTCAGCAAGTTCTTTTTCTTTAGATGGCAGCCGACCATATTGTATCTCTGCTACTAACGCAAGATTACCTTCACGTTCTGATTGTTGTTTTGTAATTTTTAAATTATCAATTTCTTGTTTCACATTTTTAATTTTTGTTATAACGTCTTTTTCTTTTTGCCATTGTTGATACAGAACATCATATTTTTTCTTAAGTTCTTCAATTTGAACATCAATTTCTTGCAACTTTTTATTCAATTCTTTTTCATCAACAGGTTCACTACCAATACCTGTTTTAATTGCTTGTTTTTCAATCTCAAGTTGTTTTATCTTTCTTTGAATATCATCTACTTCAGCTGGCATTGAATCAATTTCTATCCTTAACTTGCTTGCTGCTTCGTCAATCAAATCAATAGCTTTATCAGGTAAAAATCTATCAGTTATATATCTGTTTGACAACACTGCTGCTGCAATCAACGCTTCATCTTTAATTTTAATACCATGATGTATCTCATATTTTTCTTTTAATCCACGAAGGATCGCTATTGTGTCTTCAACTGTAGGTTCAGAAACTAAAATTGGTTGAAACCTTCTTTCTAACGCACGGTCTTTCTCAATATATTTCCTGTATTCATCTAAAGTTGTCGCACCGATACATCTTAATTCACCTCTTGCTAACATAGGTTTCAACAAGTTTGATGCGTCAATAGCACCTTCTGCAGCGCCTGCACCTACTATTAAATGTATCTCATCAATAAAAAGTATAATTTGACCTTTTGATTCAGTAACTGTTTTCAACACAGATTTAAGTCGTTCTTCAAACTCGCCACGAAATTTTGTCCCTGCTACTAACGATCCCATATCTAACTGGAATATAATTTTATCTTTCAAATTTTCTGGAACATCGCCTGAAACAATCCTCTGTGCTAATCCTTCAACAATAGCTGTTTTACCAACACCAGGGTCGCCTATTAAGACAGGATTGTTTTTTGTTCTACGAGATAGAACTTGTATTGTTCTTCTTATTTCTTGGTCTCTACCGATTACAGGGTCAAGTTTGCCAACACGGGCAAGTTGTGTAAGATCTCTACCAAAACGTTCAATTGGTTTATACCTTTCTTCTGGTGTTTGGTCAGTAATACGTTCTGTCCCACGAAGAATTTTTAACGATTCTAAAACTTTTTCTTTTGTAACACCATATTTTGCAAGAATTTTTGCTGAAACACCTTGTTCTTCTATTATACCTAACAACAAATGTTCTACTGAAACATATTCATCTTTAAATTCTGTACTGATATCTAAAGCATGGTCTAAAACTTTCTTAGTTCTTAAAGATATATAAATAGCACCAGATTGAGATGAAGGATGTGTAGATGTTTTTGGTAACACGTCAATCTGTAGTTCAACTTCTGACAAAATCCTTTTTACATCAGCACCTATTTTTTTGATAATTTCAACAACAAAAGAGTCGTCAGTTGTCAACAATGACCATAAAATATGTTCAGGAGTAAGTTCTGGATTTTGTTTTTTTTCAGACAATCGTTGTGCGTTGTATAAAACTTCTTGTGTTTTCAAAGTAAATTTTTCTGGATGCATATTAAAAACCCTCCTTTTTATAGTATTATGCAAACTTCTATTCAAACTTCTAAATGATGGAATAGAATTCTTATTTCATCTTTAGCATTAACAGATCTAGAGTTAACCCTGAAATATGTGTAGTAATCCATCCCACAATTTGGAAATTGCTGAAAAACAAATCCTGCTATTTTGCAGAATTGCAACTTAAAAGATTATATTCTTATCACAAAATGGTATAATTTTTTAAAATACTCTACTTAATTTGTAGAACATGTTGTATTTGTTTCTCATCCTATCATAAAATGGAAACTCACAAAATAGAAAGTTTAAAATCCGACTATCTTGGAGAAATAATATAAAAAAACTTATATTTTTTGTAATTCAACAGAGTGCCAAGTTTTGTTTTTATTATTGATTAATCATACAAATTGTCCTGCAGAAGGCAGAATTATAACTACAATACTATTTTTTTTCAGTGTTATCGATTTGTAATTATTTGTACTGCAACAGAAGATTATTTTTTAGATACTATTTTAACAAAATGTATCTTTTATGTAAATAATTCTACTATTTTTTCAAAACATTTCTGATAACTTGTAAGACTTGTTATAATTACAAGTTTATTTTTATTACATTCTGTAATAACAGAATTTCTCTTAGTATGAAATTTTTGTAATAATAGTGGAATTTTGTCATAGTTTTTAAACATAGTAGATATTTCAAACCCATTTACAGTTTTTTTAGAAGAAATTTTTAACACATTATATTTTTTTAATACCACACGTAGTTTACTTATTAAAAACAAATTTTTTAACAACAACTCGTCTTTATGTAAACATTTACCAAACCTATCTTCCATTTCTTCTTTAACATTTTCAATCTCAGTAATAGTTTTTGCTTCTATAAGTTTTCTGTAAAACACTAACCTTTCTTCTTCATCTTGGATATAATCATTAGGTATAGCAGCATCTATTTCAAGTTCTATTTTAGGCACAACTTCTTCATATTCATAACCAGACATTTCGTTTACTATTTGTTGAACAATTTTTGAATACATACTGAGCCCAATTTCGTTCACAAACCCGTGTTGTTTTGTCCCTAAAATTTCGCCTGCACCACGTATCTCTAAATCTCTCAATGCTAACCTGTATCCACTACCAAGTGTAGTAAACTCTTTTAATGCAGCAAGACGTTTCTTTGCGTTCAATGTAAGATTTTCTGGTGAATAAAACAAATAACAATACGCTTTTTTTTCTCTGCGGCCAACTCGTCCTCTTAATTGATACAATTGTGCTAATCCAAAATTTTCTACTTTTTCTATAATAATAGTATTTACATTAGGTATATCTAACCCTGACTCAATTATTGTCGTTGAAACTAAAACTTTTATTTTTTCTTGGACAAATTTTATCATAATCTCTTCAATTTTTTTAGCAGATAACTTGCTATGTATAAACTCTGTCGATATTTCAGGAAAATACGATTTTATTTTATTTGTTTTATGTTCAATTAAACTTGTATCGTTAAAAACATAATACACTTGACCACCACGATGTAATTCTCTACTTATTGCTTCAACAATATAATTTTCGTTATATGGTAAAATATATGTTTCAATAGGTAGACGACCTTCAGGCGGTGTTTCAATAACAGAAATATCTTTTATTCCTTCGAGACCAAACGCTAATGTTCGTGGTATTGGTGTTGCAGTAAGAGATAAAACATCAGACATTGTTTCGTTTTCATTAACAAAATTTCTATATTTCAACCTTATTTTTTCTTTTTGGTTCACACCAAACTTATGTTCTTCATCTATTACAACAAGACCTAAATCGTTAAATTTTATATTATCATTTAACAAAATATGTGTTCCAATAATAACATCTATTTCACCATCAGAAATTTTTTTTATCATATCAGATAAATACTGTTTCGACTGCAAACGTGTTAGTATTGCAACTTTGATACTGAACGATTCTAACCTGCTGCTAAAAGTTCTGTAATGTTGTTCTGCAAGAACTGTTGTTGGACATAAAACTAAAACTTGTCTTTTGTTTAACACAGCTCTGAATGTAGCACGTAAAGCAACTTCTGTTTTACCAAAACCTACATCGCCAACTACTATTCTGTCCATAGGATATTCTTTATTCATATCAGATAAAACATCTTCAATAACTTTTTTTTGATCTTCAGTTTCTTCATATTCAAAAGTTTCAGCAAACATTTTCTCAAGTTGTTCATCAGAACCAAATTTTATACCGCTAAGATTCTTACGTTGTGTATATAAATTATAAAGTTGTGCAATAAATTCTTTAATAGAATCTTTAATTTTCTTTGTAGTTTTTTGCCATGATTCTCTGTTAAGATAAGAAAGTTTTGGTGGTTTATTTGATAACGAAATATATTTTTCAACTGAATCAATTTCTGTCATAGGAACGTATAAAACAGCATCATCAGCAAATTTTAATGTCAGGAATTCTTTATCATATCCATGAATTGAAAAACTTTTTATACCAAGAAATTTTGCTATACCAAAATCTCTGTGGACAACAAAATCATCTGGTTGTATTTCCCAAATGTTTTCTAACCTTATACCATGATATATTTCTTGTTTTGGATATACAGACCACTGAAATTGTGAAAAAATCTCAGGATAGGTTATAAAAAAAATTTTTTTGTTATTTGAACAAAGACCTGATGTTAAGTTCGTTTTTAACAATTTTATATAAGTGTTTTCACCGATTAAAGAAACAATTTTTTCAAATTGTGATTCATAATTATATCCAATAAACACTTTGTATCCTTCAGAAAGAAATTTATCTATATCTTTTTTAAAAACTTCAGTTTGGCCATAATACTTATTTGGCATTGAGTATTGTATATCATTATAGATTTCAGCTTTATTTGATAAAAAATTTTCTGAACAAATAATTGTATAGAACCTGTTTTTTTCCAAAAAATCTTTTATATAAAAACCTTGAGAACTTTTCTGCTGAAGTTTTACAGGATAAATTTCTACTGAACTAATTTTTTGGTAAGATATAGACCTTTGTGTAGAAACATCAAATAATTTTATTTGTGATACATTTTGTTCTTCAAAAACTATCCTCAATGGATAACTAACTTTTTTATGAACAAAATTTTTGGTTCCATTCTCTACATTTTCTACTACAAAGAAACCGTTTGGCCAGATATCTATAATGTTACCACGTACTGCAAACTCGCCTATTGTTTCTACATAATTGACACGTTTATACCCAAAATCTACCAATTTTGATAACAACTTGTCAAAATCTATGCTTTTGTTAACTTCAACAAAAAAATTAGATTGTGTATCAACAATTGTATGTTCTAAAACATTCTTTTGAAGTAATAAACATAACTTTTTGTTGCTTTCTACTACAGAACTTAGTTTTGTAAGATCAATAACACTATCATAACTAAGTTTATCACCTTCTGTATACAGAAAAAGTAGTTCTATGTCATCAAATTTTTCACAACAACTGAATACATTTTTTATTTCTAAAAATGTATTTTTGATAGTATAAAAATCAGCAAGAGTGTCAAAAACAACAGCTGTATGTTTGTCCTTTAATTTTTCAGCGAGGACAAAATAAGAAAATGCTGTAAGATAATTTTTGTTAAACAAAAATTGTTCTTGCATTTAAACTTAAATAAATAGAAAAGATATACTTAAGTTAAAAAAATAAACATTATTTATTCTTCTGCAGATTCTATCCTACTTACATTATATTTTGACAACAAACTTTGTTCAACCTTTTTCTTATATTCTTCAGATATAAAACCTACTTGTTGAACCCATTTGTTAGTTGATACATCTTTTCTAGCAGGCCAAGCAACCCATACTCCATATTTACCTTTCATAATTTTACATTCTATTTCAATACTGTTTTCGAACAACACTGATGCAAAAACTTTTAAATTTGATTTTGATTTGTTATATACAGAAAATTTATTTATTTTAAACTCAGGTTGTTTAACCTCAGATATAGGTTTCTCTGGCATAAACGAAGTTATAACTTTTACAATTCGTTCTTGCAATGTTTTATCTAAAATATTGATTTGTGGATATACTTTACCATGTTTTGACACATATGTTGGGAATTCAAGGTTAATAATTTCTCTTTGACCAATTTTTGTTTTTTTAAGTTTAACTTCTTTTATTACAATTGTATTATTTAAAGTTATTGAAAACACATTTGGTGCAGTTTTTTCAACAGAAGTTATCCATAAATTTGTATTTATTTCTTGTGAAATTAAAAATGTATAAAACAGAAATATATAACTTATTAAAACTTTATTTTTTATAGAAATATGTATTAACATTGTGAGTTACTCGTTTCTACAGAATAGATAAATTTAGTTTTTTTATAACAAATTTTTTTGTACAAATTCTATGATACCGCCAGAAGAAATTATTTTTTGTAAAAATTCAGGGAATGGCGTTATTTTGTATTCAACAGATTTTGAATTATTTTTTACTACACCATTGATAAAATCTATTTCTATTTCATCATTGAAATCAAACTTTTTTGTAACATCTGGTAGTTCTATTAACGGAAGACCAATGTTTATTGCATTTCTAAAAAATATACGTGCAAAACTTTCTGCTATAACACATTTTATACCTTTTGCTTTTATTGACAAAGGTGCATGTTCTCTAGAAGAACCACAACCAAAGTTTCTTCCAGCAACAATTATATGGTCAGAAGTAAGCCGTGTATTTAATTGTTCAACTAAAGGTTCTAAACAATGTTGAGCAAGAAAGTTAGGGTCTGAAGTGTTAAGATATTTTGCTGGTATAATTACGTCTGTATCTATATTATCTGGACATTTAAAAACAATACCTTTAATTTTCATAATTTTTTTAATATAAAAATAAAAATTGGTTTTCAACTATGAAAGACGAAATTTTTGTTTTATATGAAGATATTGATTATATAGTAGTAAATAAACAACCAAACATTCTTACTTTACCTGATAGATATAACATATTTTTACCAAATTTACAAGATATGTTAGAAACAAAATATGGTAAAATTTATATTGTTCACAGGTTGGATAAAGAAACTTCTGGTATTATATGTTTTGCAAAGAACGAACTTGCACATAAAGAACTTGTCCAACAGTTTTTTGTTCACAAAGTTAAAAAAGTATATCTTGCAATAACTCAAGGTAAAGTTGTTTTAGACGAAGGTAAAATAGACCTGCCTATTGCACAAGATACAAACAACCCACAGAAAATGAAGATAGATTTTGTTAATGGTAAACCATCAGTTACTGAATACAAAGTTGTAGAACGTTTCAAAAACTATACTTTAGTTGAAGCATATCCGTTAACTGGTAGAAGGCATCAAATAAGAATACATTTTGCAACAATAGGTTATCCATTGTTAGCTGATAGTTTGTATTCTAACAACAAAGAATTTTTTTTGTCACAAATCAAAAAAAATTATAAATTAAAAAATTCTGACCAAGAAAAACCGTTGATATCACGTACTGCATTACATTCGTATAAAATAAAGTTCTACCATTACAGAAAAAAAGATTTTGTTGAACTTCAATGTGAACCACCAAAAGATTTTTCTATATTGTTGAAAAATTTAAGAAAGTATAATGTGTAGATGAGTGGATGTGTGGATAGGTGGATTTAAAGAAAAATTTGTGTGATACATACCTGAGGCAGTACTTGTTCACCTCTGGTAGGCGCCTCTGGTGGAAATCGCACCGATACAGAAAATGAAACCACGCAATTTGGAAACCGTTGAAAAAGTATTCAATACTGCTGAAATGTTTCCGCTTTGGCGGGACCACTCCCGCAAAAATGCGGGACCACTCACGCAATCTATGGTACAATTGTTGTTGTTAAAGTAGAAAGATAGTTTGATTAAAAAAACATAAGAAAATGAAATCTTTTGAAAAACTTATAGAAAAATATAAAGATTATATTTTTAACCTTTTAGTACATATCTTAGGTAATCTCCATGATGCAGAAGACGTTGCACAAGAAACTTTTATTAAAGCGTTCAAAAATTTTTGTTGTAACTTGTTGTGTTTAAAAACCTTACTTTGTTATATTTATAGTAAAAACACTTTTCTTAGTTAAAGATAGCATTTAAGTAAGAAAGGGTGTGTTATAAAAAAATTATTTTTTGAAACAATTAAAAATTTAATTGCTTGATTTTTCAATTTAAAATTTGATGAAAAAAATTTGATTTTAAAATTTTTTAAAAATTTTATTGACAAAATTCATTTTTTATATTTAAAATATAAATTATCTGTTTTCACCAAAAAACTTTAAAAATCTCCATTAAATTATTCTTTAAAACTTACCTTTAAAAATGTTATTTTAAACAAAAGGAGATAGATTTTATAATGAACAATTGTATTTTTTGTAAAATTGTAAATAAAGAAATAAAAAGCGAAATTGTTTATGAGGACAATTCTGTAGTTGTGTTTAAAGACATAAATCCTCAAGCACCAATACATCTGTTGTTCGTTCCTAAAAAACATATTGAAAGTATTAACGAAATAGATGTTGTAGATAAAGAAGTAATAGGACATATTTTTGTTATTGCAAAAGAAATTGCTAAAAGGTTTAATGTAAATAAAGATGGTTATCGTATTGTAGTTAACACAGGTAAAAATGCTGGACAGGCAGTTTTACATATACATTTTCATTTTCTTGCAGGGCGAGTATTTTCTTGGCCACCTGGATGAGAAAAAGTAGGTCATAGTTTAAGAAGTAGAAAAGGATGTTAGTGAAACAAATAATATACTTAACTAAGAGAGAGGAGGTGAAATAATGGTTGAAATAAAAGTTAGAGAAGGTGAACGTTTAGAAGATGCATTGAGGCGGTTCAAAAAAGAGGTAGAAAAAGAAGGTGTGTTAAAACTTGCTCGTGAAAAAATGTATTATAAATCTCCAAGTGTGTTAAAAAAAGAAAAAAATGCACAGATAAAAAGACGTCTTGAACTCAGAAGAAAAAGACAATCTTTAGAAAGGTAAATTTTACATTGTTAGAAAAATTGGAGTTAAAAAATGAAACTTAAACAGTTATACGATTTTGTCATTTCTTATGGTATAAAGAATGATCCTCGTGGAGAAAAAGAAGTAAAATTGCAATTAAACCGATTAAAAGAAAAGTTTGACAAATTGTCTGAAAAAGAAAAAAAATACTTTGATACTGATAAATTAACTAATCCATATAATGATACAAGAATTTTGTTTGGTGAACCTGATACTGAAATAAAATCAATTCTTGTTGGTATAGATATGGAAGCGCCAGAATTATTGTTAGCATATTTGCTGAATTTAAACAGTAAAAAAATAGACTTAGTTCTTACACACCATCCTGAAGGTAAAGGATATAAAGATTTTTATGAAGTTATGGGTATGCAGGCGGATATACTTAGTAAGTTCGGGTTACCAATAAACATTGCTGAAGGTATTTTAGAACCACGGATGAAAGAAGTACAAAGAAAACTTATGCCGTTGAACCATAATCGTGCAGTAGATGTTGCTGGTTTATTAAATATACCGTTTATGAGTTGTCATACACCTTCTGATAATTGTGTTGCAACATATTTACAAAACTTGTTTGATGAAAAAAAACCAAGATTTTTAGGTGATATTGTAGACATTTTGTTAGACATTTCAGAGTATGATTATGCAGCAAAAATTGGTAATGGTCCTCATATACTTATTGGAAGTAAGGATAAAAAAGCAGGTAAAATCTTTGTTGATATGACTGGCGGGACTGAAGGGTCTACTGAAGTGTTTGAAAAACTTGCAGTTGCTGGTGTTTCTACTATAGTAGCGATGCATTTAAGCGAAGAACATTATAAAAATGCACAAAAGTATTATATAAACGTAGTAATAGCAGGACATATCGCTTCTGACACTTTAGGTCTTAATCTTATGTTAGACGCAGTTGAACAAAAGTTTGGTAGACTACAAATTACTGCATTGTCTGGATTCAAAAGATTTAGTCATAATAAAAAATAAAAAAGTTAAAAACAGGTTGGGATTAGCAAGTAAAAAGTAAAGGTTTTTAAAAACTGTGTAGGATCCCGCAAGTTGCAAGACCTGTCCAGCAAGTTGCGGGATAGAGGGACTTTCTAGTCCCGACCTTGTTAAAGTGAAAAAGAGTTTAGAGTTAGTTATCCCGCAATATGCGGGATAGTTGATAGTAGGAAATAATAATTGTAGCCGCAGTCCCGCCAAAACGGTATTGCGTAAAATAATAGTAGTAAGTAGGAAAGTATTAGGTAGTTTTAATTAACACATTGACTCATTAACACCCACACACATTCACATACAGATATGATAAAACCAGAAAGTATTAAAAAACTTAAAGAAGTTGTAGATATTGTAGAAGTTGTTCGTGAATATGTCCCAAACATGAAACATGTCGGAAGAAACTATTTTATTTTGTGTCCATTTCATAGCGAGAAAACACCATCGTTTTCTATCTCGCCACAACACAATTTTGTCCATTGTTTTGGTTGTAATTATAATGCAGATGCAATAAAATTTGTTCAAGATATGGAACATGTTAGTTATCATGAAGCAGTTGAAAAACTTGCAAAAAAATTTAATGTTCAGATAGAATATATTGATGAAAAACAACAAAAAATTTTAAAAGAAAGATATGATGAAGCACAAATGTTAACTGAGTTATTGGCAGATATTGCTGAAGTATATCATGAAACACTTTTAAATTCTGAAGAATCTGCTGAAGCAAGAAAATATCTTGTCTCACGAGGTGTTAAACAAGAAACTGTTTTAAAATTCAAGTTGGGATATGCTCCTTCAAACGATTTTATATCTAAAAATTATAAATCAATACCGAGATTAAAAAAATATGACTTGTTGTCTTTACATAAAGCTGGTGTAATAAATTTTTCATCTAAACATAATGGGTTAGAAAAATATGATTATTCATATGATTATTTTAAAGATAGGATTATTTTTCCTGTATTTAATTTAAATGGCAAGGTAGTAGGGTTTGGTAGTAGAATTATTCCTTATAAAAATACTTTTCGTCAGGATGGTGATAAACCGCCTGTATATATTAATTCGCCAGAAACACCTGTATTTCATAAAGGTAATGTTTTGTATGGGTTGTTTCAGTCTAAAGAATTTATTACAAAAGAAAAAAGTGTGTGTGTAGTAGAAGGATATATGGATGTGTTAATACTTTTCCAGGAAGGTATAAAAACAGTAGTTGCACCGCTTGGAACTGCTTTTACTGAACAACAAGCAAAAATTTTGAAACGTTTCTGTGAAAGAATATATTTATTATTTGATCCTGACGATGCTGGTGTCGAAGCAACAATTTCTGCTGCAAAAAGTGTTTTTTCAGTAGGTGGATATCCACAGGTTGTACAAATTGAACAAAAAGATCCAGATGAATATATACTTCAGAATGGTTTAGAACATGTTAAAAATTTAATAACAAATTCTGTCTCAGTTGTTAAATATATTGTTCAACAATATTTTAAAAATAAACCACAGATGTCTGTCATAGACAAAATTTCGTTATTGAACAAGTTTATAGATATAATTAATGTTGTTTCAAACCCTGTGATTAAATCAGAATTAATAAAAGAAATATCTTCTGAGCTTAGAATAGATGAACAAGTTATTCGTTCTGAACAAAGAAAATATAATAAATATACAAAATCTAACGAAATACAAACTGGTTCTAATAAACCATATACTCCTGAAGAAGAACTTTTATGGATATGTGTTCATCATCCAGAAATAATTAAAGAGGTAGAAGAAGATGTGTTTTCACATAATAATATATATTTAGAAATTTTTAGAGTACTTAAGACACATTATTCTTCTACAAAGGATATCAACGAAATTATTACTAAATTAGAATCGCCATCAAAAGATATAGTTATAAAATTAATTTTTGATACTGATAGAAAAGTAAAAACTACTTCTTCTTTGGAACAAAGAGTTAAAGAATTATTTACTGAAGTTTATAAAGTAAAAATTAAAAAAAGATATTATGAACTTAAACCTATTGTTGAAGAAATGTTACAAGAGAAATCTGTACCTAATCCACAAATTATTAACGAGTTTAAACAAATTGTAGAAACTTTAAAGCTTGCGAGGAGGTAAACTTAAAAGTGAGCAGTAAAAACAAAATTATTAAACATTTAGTAGAACTTGCACAAAAATATGGGTATTTGACTTTTAATGATATACACAAAACATTTGATGAATATGAAGTTGATAAAAATAAAGTAAACGATTTTGTTGAAATGTTGACAGATATGGGTATCAAAATTATAGAATCTGAAGAAGAAAAGAATTTGTTTAAAGATATTCAAACAATATCAGAAGAAGTTGTCCAAGGTGAACCTTTACGAGTGTTTATAAACGAGATTAACAAATATGGTTCTATGGATAGAAGTACAGAGATTGATATTGCTAAACGTATAAGAGCGAACGAAGCAGAGTTGTTATCTTTAGTTTTGATTTCACCGATTGCGTTACGCGAAATAAATCACTGGGTTGAACTTGTTAAACAAAAAGAGATGTCACCTAAAGAGTTAATGAGACGTGGTAGAAAGACACGTCGGTCGTTAAAAAAAATGCGAAGAAAGCTTTCATCAACGGTGAACTCGGTGAATAAATTGATAAAAAATTTGTCAATGATACAGCAAAGGTTAAATGATAAAAATTTACCTTTAAAATTAAAAATTAAATATCAGACAAAATTTGATAATTTAAAGAAAAAAGTTGTAGACAAAATTAATTCTTTGAAACTTAATACTGAAAAAGTTAAACGTTTAATTAAAAAAACACAAACTGTTACTGACAAAGTTGTTCAATTGATTGAAGAAGAAAAAAAATATGAACATATTTTTTCAACAAATTATGAAACTATAGCAAATTTGTTTAAAAATTTAAAACATCGTAAAATTACTCCGACACAGTTTAAACGTATTACAGGTTATAATGTTTCTGCTGCACAAACTTTGTTTATTAATTTCCAAAAAGTTCATATGAAACTACTTCAGTATAAAAAAGAACTTAATATGACAGATGAAGAAATTATTAAGCTTAACAAACAAATTTATGAAATAAAAAATCAAATTGAAAAAGATAAAATGGAAATAATTCAGGTTAATCTTGGTTTAGCAGTAACTTTTGCAAAAAAGTTTGCTATGTTGACTGGAGCAGATGTAAACGATTTAATGCAAGAAGGTGCAACCGGTCTTACAAAAGCTGTTGAAAAGTTTGAGTGGAGGAAAGGGTATAAATTTTCAACATATGCGCATTGGTGGATAAGGCAAGCAATTAGTAGGTATATGGCTGAATATACTAAAACAATAAGGTTGCCTGTACATATTAGAGAACTTGTGTCTAAAATGATAAAAGTTTATAAAACATTTAAACAAAAATCTGATGGTGAGATTACAACAAAAGATTATTCACGAATTCTTAAAGTACCACATAAAAAAATTGTTGATACACTTGCTGTATTGCCAGAACCAATATCTGCAGACACACCTAAAGGTGATGACGAAGATACTACAGTGCAAGATTTCATTCCAGCAGACGAGGTTGAACTACCTCTGAGTTTACTTTTACAAGAACATAAACGCGAAGTTTTAAAAGAAGTGATGGATAAATTTTTAGATGAACGTGAACGACAAATTTTAAAAATGCGTTACGGGTTTGATGGTAAAGAATATACTTTAGAAGAAGTAGGAAGAATGTTTAATATTACAAGGGAACGTGTGAGACAAATTGAGGCAAAGGCTATTCGTAGATTAAGAAGTCCTGAAGCGTTAAAGATACTAAGAGAAATATATCCTGTTAAAGATTAAAAAATTTTTAAACTTATTGAATATAAAAATTTTATTTTATATATCATAAACATAATTATATTTTTTCTTTTAAAAACGGAGGATTGTAAATAATGAGAGTAAAAAGTGGATCTTATACACGTAGAAGAAAAAAAGATGTTTTTAAATTAGCAAAAGGGTATTATGCTAAACTTGGTTCTGCGTATAGGCAAGCAAAACAACAAGTTTTAAGATCGCTTAAGTTTCAATATGTAGCTAGAAGAGACCGTAAAGGTATTTTTAGACAATTATGGATTACAAGAATCAATGCTGCTGTTCGTCAATTAGGATTAACATATAGTAAATTTATTTCTCTTTTGAAATCAGCGAATATTAAATTAGACCGTAAAATACTTGCTTATCTCGCAGTTGAAGAACCACAGGTTTTCAACCAAATAGTAGAGTTTGTTAAAACATTGCCTGATAAAAAGAATAAAGAGTCAACACAAACTTCTCAATAATAATTTACTACCTTCTTAATAAAAAATGAAATCATATGCATATAAGGTTATAATTTCGTTTTTTTTATTAATAATTGTAATAGGTGTGGTTTTATTATCTTTACCATTTGTGGTAAAACAAAAAATTTCTTTTATAGATAGATTATTTACAGTAACATCTGCTGTATGTGTTACAGGACTTTCTGTTGTAGATATTTCATCAACATTTAATTTTTTTGGTCAGATGATAATAATGTTGTTAATACAATTTGGTGGATTAGGATATATGTTGTTAGCAAGTATTGTAATAATTTTGTTTGGTAGAATAAGTATAGCACAAAAAAGTATTGTTGGTGAATCATTAAGTATTTCAGAATTTACTAAAATATCACAGATGACTACTTTGATGAAAAAAATTGTTATTATGACAATTTTGTTTGAACTTTTTGGTGTGGTAGTATTATCTTTTAAATTTTTATTTGGAGATAAGATGAGTTTTTTTCAAAGTTTGTGGTATAGTATATTTCATTCAATAAGCGCGTTTTGTAATGCTGGGTTCAGCTTGTTTTCTAACAATTTAGAAAAGTATCAAAGCAATATAATTATAAACTTAGTTGTTCCAGTTTTGATTATTGCTGGTGGGTTAGGATTTTTTGTATGGATTGATTTAATTCAGAGTTTTAAAAATAAAGAAGAATTACACTTACACACAAAAATTGTATTACTTACTACTACAGTTTTAATTTTAATACCTGTTTTATTGATATTTTTGTTGAATAAAAAATTGTTTATGTTGAACAACTTTTCACTAAAAACACGAGTATTGATAAGTTGGTTCCAAGCAGTTACACCAAGAACTGCTGGATTTGATACTTTTCCGATAAACCAATTATCTGGTCTTACATTGTTGTTGATAATAATTCTTATGTTTATAGGAGCATCTCCTGGAGGGACTGGTGGTGGAATAAAAACAACAACAGCGTTTGTGTTATTGGTAGGTATTTATAGTTTCCTTCGTGGTGAACGCAATGTAAATGTTTTTAAACGAAGAATTGAGCAAGAAGTTGTGTTTAAAAGTTTTATAATATTTTTTATATGTTTTATATGGATTGTTTTGGCTTCTTGTATTATATATTGGATAAATAATACATTTTTTTTACCAAAATTTTCGTTTAAAGAAATTTTTTTTGAAACAGTATCAGCATTTGGTACTGTAGGGTTATCCTTAGGTATTACTCCATATATTGATAATTTTAGCAAAATTTTGTTAATAATAACAATGTTATTGGGTAGGATTGGTTCTGTAACCTTACTTTCGTTTTTGTTAACAAAAGAACCAAAAGAAATAAAATATCTTGAAGAACCTGTAGCAGTTGGATAAAGTAATAATCTTTTTTAGGAGAATTTTATGGCAGAAGAAAAATTTAAAACTTTTTTAGTTATAGGTTTAGGTGTATTTGGGAGTCAAGTTGTGCGTCATTTAGCAAAATATAATGTAGACATTATTGGTATTGATAAAGATGAAAAAAAAGTTGAAGATGTTAAAGATTTTTTAAAAATAGCGATAGTTGGTGATGCAACAGATTCTTATCAGTTAGACCAAGCTGGAGTTAATGCTAAAGATGTAGATGTTGCAATTGTTGCAATTGGTGAAAGTGTAGAATCAAATGTATATGTTTCTTTGTTGTTAAAAGAAAGAGGTATTAAAAAAGTTTTTTCACGAGCATTAAATGATCAACACGCAAATATATTAGCAAAAATTGGTGCTGACAAAGTTATTTTTCCAGAAGAAGATGCTGCAAAACATCTTGTTAGTAGTTTGTCATCACCACAGGTTCTTGAAATGTTTAATATAGCTGAAGATTATAGTGTAGCAGAAATACCTTCTCCAAAAATGTTTTTTAATAAAATGTTACAAGAATTAGGTGTTAGAACAAAATATAATGTTACAATAATAGGTATTAAACGTAAGACACCTATAGTTAACGAAACTGGTGATACAGATACAAAAGAAGAAATAATTTTGTTACCATCATCTGATGAAGAGATTTTAGATGGAGACATATTGATTGTTGCTGGTAAAAATCAAGATATTGAAAAATTTAAAAAAATAATTGAATAAAAAAATTATGAATGAACCAAATATAGAAGACCTTTTTGAAACAGGGAAGTTTTATTTTTTAAATAATAGATATGATGAGGCATTAAAAATTTTTGAACAATTGTTGAAGTTACAACCTACGAATCCTGAAGTATATTATCATATAGGGTTAATAAAAGAAGCAAAGAATGAGTTTGATGAAGCAAAAAAAATGTTTTTGAAAACTTTGAAATTACAATCTGAACACAAACTTGCAAAAAAACATTTGAATAAACTACTTGGGATTGATGATGAACCTAAATAAAGAATTTTTAGGAAAAATAAAACAACAATGTTTAAAAGAGATAGAAACAGCAGATACAATAGAAAAAATAAATGATATTAAGATAAAATATCTCGGTAAAAAAAGTGAGTTAAAAAAGTTTCTTCAAGAAATTAAAAATTTACCTGTTGAAGAAAGAAAAGTTTTAGGAGAAGTTTTTAATAAAACATTAACTGAGATAGAACAAGAATTGCAAAAAAAGTTTAATAATATAAAATCAAAAGAAGTTTTTACTTCTCAATATAGTAGATTAGAACTTACCTTACCAGCGACAAGATTCTCTATTGGTAAAAAACATCCATTGCAACAGGTTTATGACGAGATAAAAGAAGTATTTTTATCATTAGGGTTTGATGTTGAAGAAGGCCCTGAAATAGAATTTGAAAATTATAATTTTACAATGTTGAACATTCCTTTTGACCATCCAGCTCGGGATATGCAAGATACTCTTTATCTTGATTTACCAGAAACAGATAAAGGTAAAATGTTGTTAAGAACACATACTTCGCCTGTACAAATTCGTGTAATGTTAACTAAAAAACCGCCAATAAAAGCAATAATGCCAGGAAGAGTTTATAGACATGAAAATTTAGATGCAGCACATTTGTTTAATTTTCATCAAGTTGAAGGTTTAATGGTAGACAAAGATGTTACATTACCTGATCTTAAAGGTGTGTTAGTTTATTTTGTAAGATCTATTTTTGATAGTGATATAAATTTTAGGTTCAGACAATCATACTTCCCGTTTACTGAACCTTCTTTAGAGATGGATATACAATGTTTAGTTTGTAAAGGTGAAGGGTGTAGTGTATGTAAAAACAGCGGGTTTGTGGAAGTTTTAGGTTGTGGTATGGTACACCCACAAGTGTTATATAATGTAGGTATAAATTATGAAGAATATACAGGTTTTGCATTTGGGTTAGGTATTGAACGTATTGCAATGTTAAAGTTTAAAATTGATGATATACGTCTGTTTTATGAAAATGATATAAGATTTATTACACAGTTTTAATAATGAAAAACCTATGAAACTTTCATTACAATGGTTAAAAGAATTAATAGGTAATACCAAAATTTCTGATGAAGAAATAATAGATAGTATAGAAAAATTGGGTTATGAAATAGAAAGTGTGTATAAACAAAATTTTGATGTTTTATCAAAGATAAAAGTTGTTAAAGTTTTATCTGTTAAAAAACATCCTAACGCTGACAAACTTGTTCTATGTGATATAACTGATGGACAAACTCAACAAGAAGTTGTCTGTGGAGCACCTAATGTTTATAAAGGAATGATTACAGCATATGTTTCTGTAGGTGGGATTTTAGCTGATGGGACAAAGGTTAAACAAAGAAAAATACGTGGTGTTGTTTCTAACGGTATGTTATGTTCAGCAAAAGAGTTAGGTTTATATGATGACCATAGCGGGATTTTAGAGTTGGATAACAATTTTGTTATTGGAGATACATTAGAGAAGTATTTTTCTGATACAATAATAGAAATTGCAACTCCTGCAAACAGGTATGATTGTTTAGGACATTTTGGTATTGCAAAAGAGTTAGCAGTAAAGTTAGGTGTTGAATTTAAAAACATGTTTGTTGATTTAACTCATTATGTAAATCTTGCAAAAACATTGCCAATGTTTGATGTTAAAATTTTGTCTTATCAGTGGTGTAAAAGATATGTTGCAATACAGATTAATAATGTTAATAACAAAATTTCATTGCCATTCTATATAAAATATAGATTAAACTGCTTAGGGTTAAGAAGTATAAATCCGTTAGTAGACATATCTAATTATATTATGTGTTTAGTAGGACATTCAGTACATATATTTGATTTTAACAAACTTGTTGGTGGTAAGATTTTTGTAAAAACTGCAGAAAAAGGTGAGGCAGTTACTGCATTAGATAGCAAAACTTATAGTTTAGACAATTCTGTTATAGTTATTTCTGATGAAGAAAAACCTGTTGCGATAGCAGGTATAATTGGTTTAGAAAACAGTTGTGTAGACGAAAATACAAATAGTATTTTGATAGAATCAGCAGTGTTTAACCGTAGCATGATACGTCTTGCAAGAAAAAAATTGGGTATAAATACTGAAGCAAGTTACAGGTTTGAACGAGGTAGTGGATGGAATTTAGCAGAATATGCTGCGTTTAAAACTTGTCAGATGGTGTTAGAACATTGTGGAGGTGAAATTGTAAAATTTTCTGATGAAAAAGATGTTGAGTATTATAACAACCTTACCTCGTTTCAACAAAATGTAGTTAAAGTAGACCTACAAAATATAAGTTCAATACTTGGGTTTGATCTAGAAACAGATAAATTTATAGATTTGTTCACACGGCTCGGATATCAAATGAAACAAGTTGAACAAAATTCTGGTTCTCGTAGGTTTTTTTTATTACCTCCGTTTGAACGACAAGATATAAAATTCCAAGCAGATATTGTAGAAGAAATAGCACGATTTGTAGGTTATGAAAAAATACCTTTAAAATTGCCAAATAATATAAATAGTTTTTATAAACAAAAATCTGTTGATAAACTTCAAAAACAAATTGTTCAATGTTTAATCTCAGCTGGGTTAAATCAAACTATAAATTATTCTTTATGTTCTTATCAAGAAAATAAAGTGGTTTTAAATAGTGAACAAGAAAGTATTTCAATACTTAATCCTGTCTCTAATGATTATTCTCAACTCAGGTTGTCTTTATTTAATAGTTTAATAAAAAATCTTATAACTAATTATGGACATCAAATTGAAAACATTGCTTTGTTTGAATTAGGGAAAGTTTTTTATAAACAAAATGGACAAATAAAAGAAGAACTACAATTGGGTATTATAACTCATGGAGAACACCAGTATTTAAGTTGGGCTCATAAAATACTACAATATGATTTTTATCATATTTGTGGAATAGTTGAAACATTGTTTAATACACTCGGAATTAAGTATGTTAAAGATATAAAAATTGCAAATGAAAAATTCTCAAGACCAATGTTAGATAAAAGTTTATTTAAAAATTTAGTTTATTATTTAACAGCTGATAATAGAGAAACAATTTCTTTTGTAGGCGAAGTTGATAAAGAAAAACTTAAACTTAAACTACCTAACAATGTTTTCTATGCAGAAGTATATTTTGAGTTATTATTATCACAAATAAAAGAAGAAAAAGTTTTTATATTAATACCAAAATATCCGTTTGTAGTACGAGATTTATGTCTTAAAATACCTGAAGAAATGTCTTTTTCAGAATTAGAAAAAATTATTTCACATTTTGTTAGTTCAAAAAAACTTGTTTGTGAAATGTCATTAATTGATTTTTATAAAAAAGATAACGAAAAATTTCTTACTTTTAAATTAAAACTACAAGATTTATCAAAAACTTTAACTGATGAAGAAGTAAACAATTTTACAGAAAAACTTTTACAAGAACTTAATAAATACAATATATATTTGAGAGAAAAATAAAAAAATTTTTGTTTTTTATGTTTAACAAAAATAAAATACTGTTCAGTATATTAGTTTCTATTCTTATATATAACAACATTTTTTGTGACCCGCCAGATCCTGTGACTGATCTCAGAGTTACAAATGTTAGGTTTAAACAAGTAACACTTACATGGACTGTGCCAAGTTCTACTGAACCTGTCATAAGATACCAAATAAGAACTTCAACATATCGTGTTTTGTCAACAGAAACTGATTGGGACAACAATTCGTCAGAAATATCTTATCCATACAGAATTTTTATAGATACATCACCATTACAAGGTGAGACAACATCGTTTAGTATAACTGGTCTTACTAATGGTATATCATACTTTTTTGCTATAAAATCTTCTACTGATGGATTATCTTGGTCTAGTATTGATAATAACCAGAATCGTCCTTATGCACAACCTGTTAATTCTTCACCACAACTGTTCTCACCTATCTGGCCTGTAGCATATGTTGTTGTAACATCACAAACAGCTATACCATTTTACTGGGACGATGCACAAGATGATGATCTCTTATATGGAGATACAATAAAATATGAACTATATTATTCAACTGTTGAAGGAACTTTGTCTTCGACATTGCCTACATTTCAAGGAGGTAAAGTTGAATTTGTAGGTAATATCACTACAAGTTATGTTGTAATCCCATCAGATAGTTTTTTAGATAATACAACATATTACTGGCGTGTAAAAGCAATAGATTCTGAAGGGAAGTATTCATGGAGTTATTTTAATCTTTTTGGTAAAGAAGCAAGGTTTGTTGTTAACAATATATATCAACCACCAAGTAGTCCCAATTTGTTAACACCAGTTAGTTCTACTGCCACAACACCTGTGTTTTTTGACTGGACTGACGCAACAGATCCAGATCCTCAAGATGTAGTGAAGTATTCTTTATATATTTCTTCACAAGGACAAAATTATGGTTTTGTGAATGCAGTTTCAAATATAACCTGGTCTTCTTTTACATTAAATTCTATTTTTAATGGATGGGTAGAAAACACAACATATTGGTGGTATGTTGTAGCAGTTGATATTTTTGATCTTAAATCTTTCTCTACTACAAGTTGGTTTGTTATAAACGACAATGAAGAACCCCCTACTCAAAATTTGTTGTTATCACCAGGGACAACTATTTATCACCAGTTTGATTTAAACAATACTAACCATGTTCTGTTTACTTTATATCCAACATTTTATTGGACAGCTTCTTTTGACCCTGACCCGTCCAGCAGTATATATTATCAATTGTTTATATCATCATATTCTGACAAACCAGATGAACTTAATTCTGTGTTTTATACTACACAACGAGTATACTCAACATTTTATTATCTTACAGAATTAGTATTACAAGATCAAACAACATATTTTTGGCATGTTCGTGTATGGGATGAACCATATTCGTCCTATGCGGTTTATTCTTCAACAGTATTTTGGTTTTATACTTGTGTTGTTAACCAACCTCCTTCTGCTGCTACACTTGTTTCACCACAAAACGGGTCAACAACATCGTATTTTTACCCAACTTTTGTGTGGAATGTAGGACAAGATTATGGTTTCAATGGTTATATTTCATCACAAACACTTATATACTGGACTGATAATGATACAACAACGATATCTTTATCTGCAAATACAACTTTTTATATTCCGACGATACCACTAAAAAATAATTCTACATATTTTTGGCAAGTAATAACTTATGACAACGGCTACCCACCACCACAACTTTCTTCTGCTTCAATAGTTAACAAATTTTTTATAAAAAATTCTTCACCAACAAGTTTTGGTTTGTTGTCTCCACAAAATGGTAGTATAATTGAAACACAAAATGTCCAACTTTTTTGGAATCAAGCAACAGAACCTGACTCAGAAAATGTTTTTTATACTGTTGTATGGTCAACAGATAATTTTAAAACTTTTTATTCTTCTTCAGGATTAACTTCAACAAATATCGTCTTATATAATGTAATAGATAACACGACATATTTTTGGTATGTTTATGCATATGACATATGGAATTTTAACACAAGATCATTAACAACATTTTATTTTGTAGTTGATAACATACCACAGAATCCATCAAGTTTTGGATTAATCTCACCACAGAATAATATAGTTCTGTATAACACATCTGTTATTTTTTATTGGCAACAAACTACAGATCCTGACCCGTACGAAAATGTATCTTATATATTAAAAATTTCTACTGATCCTAATTTACACAAACTTGTTTTTTCAACACAAACTGTTTCTACAAGTTTTTATTTATACTCAGGTGTATTAGAAGTTAACACAACATATTATTGGACTGTTGTAGCAGTATCGTCTAGGAGTGGTTCTGTTGATGCTGTTTCTTCACCATACAAATTTTATATTTTTAATACACCGCCTACAAAACCTAAATTGGTTTTTCCAGAGAACAAACAAATTGTTTATACAAGTAGTGCAACATTATCTTGGGACGCACCTATAGATTATCAATTCCATGAGTTTTATTATGAACTTTATATAAGTTCTGACGACCAACAATCATGGACAAAAGTTGTACTTTCAAAAGAACAAGAAGAGTTTAGTATAGAAAATTTAATAGATGATACAACATATTTTTGGTATGTTGTTGCAATTGACACATATCAAGCAAAAAGTTTTTCTGGCACATATGTGTTCTATACTTCTTATGAGGATCAACCACCATCTACACCAACAATTTTGTCACCACAAAATAACGAAGTTATCTCTTTACCATATGTTATAAAATGGACAACTGCAACTGATAACGATATTTTTGATTCTGTCTCTTACAAAATTGAAATTTCTACTAATGAAAATTTTTCACCAGTTGTAAAACAGTTTTATACACAGAATACTTTTGTTGAATTAACAGATTTTACGATTCCTTTTGCTACATATTATTTACGAATAATATCTTATGATAGTAAAAATTTACAGTCAGTTTCTTCAAATATAAAATTCTTTGTTCCATACTATCATATACAGATTTTTTCACCACAGAATAACGAAGTTGTCACAAAACTACCAATAAAATTTTTGTTTTCAAAAATAGAACCTATTGTGTATTCAGATACAATAACTTATAGAATAGTTTTCTCAAGTTATACAGATTTTAAAACAAAAACAGAGGTTGTTGTAAATACAACATATTATAATTTTTCTATTGAAGGTATGTTGAATCCTTCAACATACTATTTATATCTTGAAGTTAGTGATAATTATGGACATTCAGCTAAAACTAAGACACAAAATTTTATAATTTCTGATACTATACCACCTGCACCAAAAAATATCGTTGTTTCTACAGAAGGAATAAAATGGGAAAAAATAAATATAGAAAACTTCTGGCAATATAGAATATATTTTGGTATCGATTTTGGAAATACTTATTTGATTGGTGTCACAACTATGTCTGTATTTAAGATAGAAAAGTTTTATGATGGATTTTATACAGTAAAAACAGTGAACCAATTTGGAGTTGAAAGTAAAGACAATGTGTTTGTAAGAGTTGTAAATGAAGAAATTGTATATTTTTATTATAGTGAAGATGGTTTGCTTTTAGTTTCCATTCCTCAAAATGAAAATGTTAGCAATGTTGAAATTACAAAATTGTTACAAGAAGAACAACAACAAGGTGTTGTTTCTGCATACCAGATTACTTCTGATAAACAAAAAACAGATGGGTTTTATGAACTACAATTTGTTAAACCGCAGAAAAATGAAAATTTTGATATAGAATTTTTTGATGGGTATAATTGGGTCAAAATACCATGTTATCAAGATAAAAATAAAGTGTATGTTAATACACAGTATTTTGGTAAATATCGTCTTGTTGGGACAACTGAACTGAAACAAAAAGAACTAACAATTTTAGGTTGTTCACCAAAGAAAAAAATTATCACCCCAAATAATGACGGAATAAATGATTATATAGAATTTCAATATACTAATGTTATTGAAGGGGATATTTATGATTTAAATTTTACAAAAGTTTGTAAGTTAAAACATAGAAGTCCAAATGTTTTATTTTTTGATGGCAGAAATAACGATGGTGAATTGTTATCTCCAGGGATTTATATTTACCGAATTAATTCTGTAACAGAAAATAAAATGTTTAAAGGTACTATAGTGATAAAATACTAAAGAGTTTATAATGAAAAATTACAGCTTGATAATAATAAATGTTTTATTATTTATTTCGTCGTTGTATAGTATAAATATAACAGAATATACTTATAGTAGTTGTCCTCAGGAAGCAAATGTTATGTTTTTAAACCCAGCAAATGTAGGTGTATTAAACAAGTTTGTGTTAACAACAGGGTATGGTATGTTGTTAAAAAACATAGTTGATGAAAATTTATCAGATTCTGTTATTTCTTTAGTTTATAGCAGTGACAAATTATTTTTTGGCAGTGGTATGTATAGTTTTATACTTGAAGATATTTATTCTGAAAACTGTTATTTATTAAATTTTGGAGCAAAAATGTTTAAGAAAAAATTGTTGCTTGGAACAAGTATTAAAATGTTTCAGTTTAAATATATATATGACGAGTATTATATAAATGATACTTTAACACAACAGAGTAGTATACAAACATACGATTTTGATTTTGGTATAGGTTTTAATTTTTTTGAGAATACAAACTTAGGTTTTGCTATTAATAATATCTCACTACCTTCGTTAGGGACACAAATAAAATATCGTCTTCCACAGAGGTTTAATCTAAATTTAGGTTATTTGTACGGGATAACATTAGTTAATCTTGATGTTTTTTATCAACAAAGAAAAGTTGAAACTAATACATTTTCTGATATAGGATACAAAATAGTGCTTAACCAAGAGTTGGTGTATACAAAAAATATAAGTTGTGATGTTTCAGTGGGGACACAAAGAATTAATAATACTACAGAATTAAACCTTTCTTTTCAAACAAAGTTGTTTTCTAACAAAATATGGATAAGATATATATGGTCTTATCCTGTCAGCGATATATCAGGATTTATAGGAAATCATTATTTTATGTTAACATTACAACCACAGGCTGATGTTGAAAAAAGAAAAGTTGTAAAACATGAACAACCACAAGAAGTTGAAGAAATTGTTGTTGTAAAACCTAAGAAGAAACGTGTCAAAAAAGTTGTAGAAGAACAGGTCGTTGTGTCTACTGTGCCAGCACAAATATCTTATGAGATAAAACCATCAACATACGAAGTTAAAACGACAGAAGAACTTATAAAACAAACAACTGTAGAAATTTTTATCCCTCAAGAAAAAGTGGTCAAAAAAGAAGTTGTGTATATCAAAGAAGAACCTGTTCTCAAATTCCCTGTTGCACACAAAGTTAAAGAAGGTGAAACATTAATTTCTCTTGCAGAAAAGTATTATAAAAACAAAAAATTGTGGAAAAAAATTTATGAAGTAAATAAAGATAAAATTATCAAAGGTGTCCCAGTTGTTGGAGAGATACTTGTTATACCGGAACCTTAAATCAAAATGATAGAATTTAAACCTTGTTTTTTAACTTTTTGTTTTGTATTAAAATTTTAATATAATTTTATACAAGGATTCAACTATTTAGAATTAACCACTGAAACCACTGAATTCACTGATATTATAAAAATATATTAACTGCAGAATTCCGCAAGCTGGAGGGTAATGCTGTTAAGATGTTCCCGCTTTTGGCGGGACAATTTGCAGTGTGGTATTTAACAATTCAGTGTCTCGTTGGTATAAAATTTTATAACAGGAGGAATACAACTATGACAGATGAAGAAGATAAATTTTATACTTGGGATGAAATAGAAAAAGAACTTTCAGACCTTGAACTACAATATGGTGATAGTGACGAAATTGTGCGTAGTATTATAACTCCGTCAGTATCATCATATTGGAGAAAAAAACTTGAAGAAGAAAAAATTTTGTATGAAAAAATGTTGCAAACAAAAGAAGAAGAAAAGAAGCAAATAATGTTGAAATTACAACAACAAGAACAAATTATTGAAGATTTAAAAAAACAAATGGAACGTTTAGAACATGGTGAATATGAGAAACTTAAAGATAAGTATGAAGAATTGAGAAGGAAAGAGTTAGAACTTGAAAAAGAAAAAGAAAAACTTGTTTGGCAACAACAAATACAAGGGCTTGAATTTGATAAAAAAGTTGTTGAACAAGAAATAACTCGTGTAAAAGAAGAGTTTGAGCAACAAAAACAAGAACTTTTAGTTTATTATAACAGACAATTTGATTCGTTGTTAGATGTACAAAAACAATTACTTGATGAAACTAACCGTCTAGAGAAAGAAATTGATAGTATTATATCTTCAACAAAAGAAGAAATATCAAAATATAGTTCTCAAAAAGAAGCTGTTGAAAAAGAATTAGTTGAAATGAAAAATCTTTTAGAAAAGATTAAACAAGAAAAAGAAGGTATAATTAACGAAAACATAGTATTGAAACAAAAAATTGATAATCTTATACAACAAAATGTCCAAGATAAAAAACAACTTGTTGTGTTAATAGCACAAAATGTAAAAAATTATGTTTCTGAAATACGAAGTTTGTGTGGTATAATAATAGGAGCAACAAATTTTGTTACAAAATATAAGTGGTTAAAAAAATCTGTTAAGTTTCATAATGAACTTATCTTGAATACAGTGCAAAGAATACTAAGTATTTTAGATGAAATGATAAAAACTATTCTTGAGTATTCTGTTTGAATCTAATGAATAAAAAGATACTTTTTGTATATTCTAGTAAAAGACAAATTGAACTTCCACAAAAGTTGGTATCAGAATATCAAGTTAAATCAATTTTAACTACATCATGGAAAGAAATTTATAAAACAATTGTTGAATATAAACCACAAATTATAATCTTTGATGAAAATGTAAAAATAAAATATGTAAAAAATACATCTGCAAATTTTAAGTTTATCCCTATATGTATAATTGGATATTTTGAACAACCACAGAGTTTAGAAAAGTTTCTACAACTGAACCTTACAACGATTAATCTTGTACAACAAACTGATACAGAAATTAGTTCAATTATAGAAAATTTGTTATGGTTTGCACTTTCAAAAGACGAACTTTGGGACGAAGAATATAAATTGTGTAGGACAGATTTGTTAAATAGTAAGTTTTTGTTTTTTAGCAAAATTTTTGGTTTGTTAGTGGTAGTAACTATTTTGTCCTTTTTTTTACCAAAATTGTATAATATTTTAGCAATAACAAAACCTATATATAACGAGATTAATTTAAAATACATTTCACCATCAGATATAGTTGTTCTTAAAGACAAAATTGTTATCACTGATTGGACAATAAGAAATATCTTTGAATACGATTTGTATAATGAACAACTTGTGAAAATGTATATTGCGGATGAACAATTTAATGCTGTCAGTATGAACAATAACAACTATTTTGTTTACTCATCAATGTTTTCAAACAATGTTAGAATATCTCGATATCCAGAATTTTCTGTTGTAGTTTCTACATTGACATTATTTCGTGAAAAAACTGTAATGGCTTTGTATCTTACTGATGATAACAATCTCTATGTGTTAGATAATAAAAACATTTTGTTTCATTATGAAATAAAAGATGACAAAAGTATTGTTTTAATTTCATCATATGTTATAACAGAATTTTTTCCTATAGATGTTTATGTTTATAAAAACGAAGTATTCTTAATGGATAACAGAAATTGTATTCATAAAATAAAGGATATAAAAAAGAAGTTATATGTACATATTATATTAGATAAATTTTTTGACATACAACAAATAAAATTTGTATCTTTTGCAATAAACAAAGATTGGTTGTTTTTAGTTAGTGAAGAATCAAAAAAAATTATTAAGTTACCATCAAAAATTATTTTTTTTGATTTAGAAAGGAGTTAAAAGTGAAACATCTTAAAAAAATTGATATTGAGATTTATGAATCAATTAAACAAGAACTTGACAGACAACGAAGTTGTTTAGAACTTATTGCATCAGAAAATTTTCCTTCTGTTGCTGTACTTGAAGCACAAGGTTCTATTATGGGGAACAAATATGCTGAAGGATATCCATCAAAAAGATATTATGGTGGATGTCAGTTTATGGACGCTGTTGAAACTTTAGCTATTGAACGTGCAAAACTTCTTTTTGGCGCAGAACATGCTAATGTCCAGCCACATAGTGGAACACAAGCAAATATGGCAGTATATTTTGCTGTACTAAACCCTGGGGATACTATAATGGGTATGCATTTATCTCATGGTGGACATTTATCTCATGGTCATCCAACAAGTTTCTCAGGTAGATATTACAAAGTTATACCTATAAATGTTCGTAAATCAGACCAACTTATTGATTATAAAGAAGTTAAAAAACTTGCATTGAAGTATAAACCGAAACTTATAGTAGCTGGTTCTTCAACATATTCACGTATCATAGATTGGGAAAAATTCAGAGAGATCTGTGATGAAATCAACGCTTATTTTTTAGCGGATGTTGCACATTATGCAGGACTTATTGCAGCAGGGTTGTATCCTTCACCAGTGCCATATGCAGATTTTGTTACTTTTACTACACATAAAACAATGCGTGGACCACGAGGTGGGGTGATACTTTGTAAGAAAAAATATGCTTCTTTAATAGACAAAATGGTTTTCCCAGGTATCCAAGGAGGCCCTATGATGCATACTATCGCAGCAAAGGCTGTTGCGTTTAAAGAAGCAATGTCAGAAGAGTTCAAATTATATCAAACAAAAGTTCTTGCAAACGCGCGTACATTATCTTCGTCTTTAGCAAAAAAAGAATACAAAATTGTTTCCAACGGAACTGATTGCCATATGTTTGTTGTTGATTTACGTCCATTGAAAATTACAGGTCTTGAAGCACAGAATATGTTGGAATCTGCTGGTATTACTGTTAACAAAAATTCTATCCCGTATGATACACGACCTCCAGCTGAAACATCTGGTATTCGTGTTGGCACACCTGCAGTAACCACACGAGGTATGGGCGAAAAAGAAATGGTAATAATTGCTGATTTAATTGATAAAGTATTAAAATCTCGTGGTAGTAAAAATGTTGTTACATATGTAAAGAATAAAGTAAAGTTATTATTAGAAAAATTTCCGTTATATCCACAAATGGATTGTTGATCTATGCTAAAAGTGTATTTTTTATGTTTATTCTTACCATTTTTATTATCAATTTTTTTAGTACCATTTTCTAATTTTTTAGCAAAAAAGTTTGGTATATATGATCGTCCTTCTAAACGTAAAATAAAGTTTAGGAAGCTTACTCGTTGGGCTGGATTCGGTCTCGCAATATCATTTTTTATATCATTATTTATAGTGATACAAATCTATCCTGAAATAAAAAAAATTCTTGAATATAAATACACTCTTTCTTGGGATGAGTATCAAGAAACTGTAGTTTTAGGCAAACAATTGTTAGGTATCTTGTTTGGGTCAATTTTTATTATAATTATTGGAACTATAGATGATAAAACTGATGTTCCAGCAATTATAAAATTTTTAGTTCAAGTAATAGTAGCATATAGTGTAATGGACTATGGTGTCCGTATTTTGAGCGTAAATTTACCTTTTTTTGATAAAACAATTATATTCCCACGAATTGTGAGTCAAATAATAACAATTTTGTGGTTATGTGGGTTTATGAACATGGTGAACCTTGCTGACGGTGTTGATGGTCTTGCAGGAGGGATTGTTTTTATCTCAAGTTTTACATTTTTTATAATCTCAATTTTACAAAAACAAATATCTTCACAAGCAATATCAGGACAACTTGTTTTATCTTCAATTTTAAGTTTACTTTTATGTGGTTCTGTAGCAGGATTTTTAATTTATAATTTTTATCCAGCAAAAGTTTTAATGGGCGACACAGGCGCTTTATGGTTAGGATTATTAATTGGATGTATTACAGCAGTCGGTATTTTGAAAACAGGCGCATTGATATCTTTTATTCTACCTGTCATTGTTGTAGGGATACCATTTGTAGATATAGTTGCTGCTATCGCAAGACGTGTAAGGAAAAAAGTGAGTATTTCTACACCTGATAAACATCATATTCATCATTTGTTGTTATCTCTAGGATGGAGTGAACGCGAAGTTGTTTTGTTTTTTTATGTTATTACACTTTTTTTGTCAATCATAGTAATAACCTTAGCTGCGTTGAAAAGATAAGAAATAAAAAAAAATGAAAAAATGATAAAAAGATAAACGAGTAGTTGATAGGTTACTTTAGTTGTTTCATTGTTTAGTATTTTGTTTTGTGTAAACTTTGTGAGCATTTATAAAAATGCTTGTCAATAATTTAACCAAAGAATGAATATAATTTAAGTTTTTTTGGACCCTGTCAGACATTTTCCAGTTATCATGGAAACAACTGTTTTAAACTTTTTGGTAATTTAAAATGTTCATTTTTTATTCTCTTAATTGCGGGATGTGAACAATATTTACGATGTTCTAAAAAATGTATATAATTTGTAGGTATAGTCTTTGACCATTAGTATTTATTTAGCACAAACACAGATGGTGCCTATAATCATTCTTATAGCAAGACGAAGCGATGATCAGATATTGGCTTCCGACATAATATAATGCTTCAGTGGTTGTATGGGTTGAGAACTGCTGAAAAAGTAGTATAAAGTGGTATATGAAAGTGATATATTTTAAAATCAGTAAATTGGAGAGTATTGTAAAAACCAATATTTTTGTAGATGCGGGACTTTAAGATTCGCTGATATAAAACCTTTTTAATATTCTATTGATTACAGGATAAATTGCAAGGTAATATGTTGTCCCATCGTAAAAATTTTAAATAACAACTATATTAAGAACAGAAAAAATTATGAAAAAGAAACTAAAGAAAAGATTTTTCATAGTTTTTGAAGGACCTGAGGGTGCGGGAAAGACAACTCAAGCTAGGCTTCTATATAAATATCTTAAAAATAAAGGCTATGATGTTCAACTCACAAGAGAACCCGGCGGGACAAAACTTGCTGAAAAAATCAGAAAAATTATTCTTTCACCAAAAATGAAAATTTCTCCGATGACAGAACTTTTGCTTTACGAAGCAGCAAGAGTTCAACATATTGAAGAAGTTATAAAACCAAGTTTGCAAAAAAATAAAATTGTTATATCAGATAGGTTTGCAGATGCTTCTGTTGTATATCAAGGATATGCAAGAGGGTTAGGAGTAAAACTTGTTGAAAAACTTAATAAGTTAGTTGTTAACAAGTTTTATCCAAATATTACTTTTGTTTTAGATATATCACCACAGAAAGGGTTAAGAAGAATTAAATTTGGAAGAAAAACTAATTTAGACAGGGTAGAAAAAGAAAGTATGAAGTTTCATATAAAAATAAGAGAAGGATATCTAAACCTTGCAAAAAAAAGAAAAAATTTTTATATAATAAATGTTGAAAATAAAACTTTACAAGAAATTCATTCTGTAATAGTTAGTATTTTAAATAAAAAATTTAACCTCTGATGAGTTTTAAAAATATTTTAGGTCAACAACATGCTGTAAACATTCTTTTAAACGAGATACAAAATAGTACTGTTAAACATTCGTATATATTTTATGGTATCAAAGGTATTGGGAAGAAATATACAGCGATAGAATTTGCAAAATCCTTACTTTGTCAAAACAAAAAAGATGGATATAGTTGTGACATTTGTGATGATTGTATAAAAATTTCTGAGAATATACATCCAGATGTTGTGTTAGTAGATTTTGATTTTCAACAACAGTTATTGCAAAAACAACAAAAATCTATTTCAATAAGTATTGATACTATAAGATATATAAAACAATTTTGTTCATTGACACGATATTCAGGTGTTTATAAAATAGTGATAATAGACCACGCAGAAACTTTACAAAAAGATGCTGCGAATTCGTTATTGAAACTTTTAGAAGAACCGCCAGAAAATTGTGTAGTTATTTTAATAACAGCATCGTTAGGATTGTTACCCAAAACTATAGTTTCACGTTGTGAACAAATAAAATTTTTTCCTTTAAGTAAAGATGTGTTATCACAAATTTTGACTCTTAGTAAAATTAGTTCTGCTATTTTAGGTTCTGTAGAAGAATATAAATATATAGACCAACTTGAGAATAATGTAGATATAAATTTTAGTTCGTTAACAGAAATACAGTTATATAGTGAAAAAATTGTTCAAGATAAAGAGTTTACAGAATATTTTTTAATATGGTTAACAGAAAACTTTTTGTTTCCTAAATTTAAGGTTTCATCTGAATGGAACAAATTTTTAGATGAAATAGAAAGTTATATTAAACAATTTAAGTTTAACATAAATTATCAAATTTTGTTAGAAACATTTTTGTTGAGGGTAACATTGTTATGCAACAGAAACATATTGTAGTTGTTAGATTAGAAGAAACACTGAATTATTCAGAAGTTAATGCAGAAAATGTTAATAGTATAGACATAAAAATTGGTGATAAAGTAGTTCTATATTTTGCTAATAGGTATGATATAGGGACAGTAGTTTCTGAAGAAAAAATTGTTGAAGAAAATAAGATTGATAAAAAAAATCTTTACAAACTTGTTCGCAAAATTAATGAACAAGATTTACAAAGGTTAAAAGAAAACGAGAACAAAGCTCAAGAAGCATATAAAATTATTAAACAAACTTGTTTAAATTATGAACTTCCTATAAAAATAGTTGCTACAAAATATTCGTTTGATAGAACCCGACTTTATGTATATTATATAAAATATGAACATGCAAACTTGAACAAAGTTATTCACGAGTTTGCTCACAAGTTTAAAACAAGAATTGAAATGAAACAAGTTGGCGCACGAGATGAAACAAAAATTTTAGGTGGGATAGGTGTATGTGGACAAGAACTATGTTGTAAAAAATGGATAAAAAAGTTTGAATCAATAGCAGTAGAAATGGCTAAAGTTCAACAACTTACACTAAACATTCCTAAACTTTCAGGGATATGTAATCGTCTTAAATGTTGTCTCGCATATGAATACGAGTTTTATAAAGATTGTGTATCTAAATTTCCAAAAATTGGTTCAAAAATAAAAACTGATGATGGTGAAGGAAAAGTTGTAAGTATTGATTGTATAAAACAACTTGTAAATGTTGAACTGAAAAAAGATGAAAATACTTCAGTTATAAAAACCTTTAAATTACAGGAATTACAAAAATGACACAAAATATAAAAGAAAAATTTCTTACACCAGTGTTTATTGATGCGTTTGATTTAGATGATGCATGGTATCAATGTCTTGACAAAATTTTGGAGTACGGATATGTGTATAAAATAGATAGAGGAAGTTATAAAGGTCAAAGACGACTTGAGTTTGATTATGTTGTAATTCGTGTTAGGAAACCTGAGCATCAAATAATACCAGTAATGCCAGAAGGATGTGGTATACCCGCACCAACATCTATGGAATATATTCAAGAATACTTAAGTTATCTTCTTACTGACCAAAAAACTCCTACTGAAGATTATACATACGGAGAACGATTAGTAAATCCTAAAGTCAAAATTGTAGATAATCTTGGGAAAGAAAAAGAAATTGTGTGTAATATAAACCCTATACAAGAAGTAATCAATATATATAAAACTGAAGGGTTTGAAACAAACCAGTGTACATTAGAAATTGGCATGCCTACAGATATTAAACTTGACGATCCGCCTTGTTGCAGAATTATTGATACAAGGATAAGATATGGTAAATTACATTTCATAATTTATTTCCGTTCTTGGGACTTATGGGGTGGGATGCCGTCTAACCTTGGTGGTATAGAACTTTTGAAACAATATATGGCGTCAGAAATAGGTGTAGGTAACGGAGAAATTATAGCGTCGTCAAAAGGACTTCATTTGTACGAGTATTGTTGGGAATGGGCAAAACAGAGAACTAAAAAGTTTGATCTTAAAATAGGAGAATAAATCTGTAATAATTATCAATTATTTTAACTTTTTAGAAAGGATGTGTTATGGTAAGAATATATTGTGGTAAAATTAACAGAGATTTTTTAGGTAAAGATGTTATTGTTTATGGTTGGGTACATTCACGAAGAGACCACGGTGGTGTAATATTTATTGATTTAAGAGATAGAGAAGGTATAGTACAAGTAGTTTTCCAACCTGATGACCAAGAAGTTTTTAATAAAGCAGAAAAGTTACGTAATGAATATGTAGTAAAAGTAGAAGGGACTGTTAGATTGAGACCAGAAGGTACGGAAAATCCAAAGTTGTATTCAGGGGAAGTTGAGATAGTTTGTAAAAATTTAGAAGTGTTAAATACATCAAAAGTGTTACCATTTGAAATTTCTGAATACAAAGATGTTTCTGAAGAATTACGATTACGATATAGATACCTAGATCTTCGTAGGACAGAGATGTTCAACAGAATAAAATTACGAGGTCAGTTAATGTCAGTTATACGTAATTTTTTTATTTCTAAAGGATTTATAGAAGTAGAAACACCATTTCTTACAAAGTCTACACCTGAAGGTGCACGCGATTTTTTAGTACCATCAAGATTGACTCCATATACGTTTTATGCATTGCCACAATCACCACAGTTGTTTAAACAAATTCTTATGGTAGCAGGGATTGATAAGTATTTTCAAATAGTTCGTTGTTTCCGAGACGAAGATCTTAGAGCTGATCGTCAACCTGAGTTTACACAAGTTGATTATGAACTTTCTTTTGTAAATGAGGAAGATGTAATTAACATTACAGAAGAATTGTTAGTAGAAATATTCAAATCTGCATTAGGTATAGAACTACCGCGTCCGTTTAAAAGAATCTCTTATGACGAAGCTATATCAAAATATGGTACTGATAGACCTGATTTAAGATATGAACTTGAGATTGTTAATGTTACTGATATATTTAAATCTACAAAATTTAATGTGTTCAAAACTGTAGTAGAACATAAAGGCGAAATTAACACTATTGTTGTTCCTAAAGAATATAAAATTTCAAGACAACAAATCGATGAATATATTGAATTTACGAAATCTGTTGGTGCAAAAGGATTAGCATGGATGAAATATGTAAATGGAGAGTTTGAGTCAAATATAGCTAAATTTTTTGATAAACAAGAGTTAGATGAATTAAAAAACAGATTGAATCTTAAAAGTGGTGAAACATTATTTTTTTCTGCTGATGACCATAATAAAAGTTGTGAGATTTTAGGTTTATTAAGACAAAAATTAGCTAAAGATTTGAATCTAATTAATGAAAAAAAATTTTGTTTAGTTTGGGTTGTAGATTTTCCATTGTTTGAATTTTCAGAAGAAGAACAACGTATTGTAAGTATGCATCATCCGTTTACTTCGCCAAAAGAAGATAAATTAGATATTTTTTATAAAGACAATTTATCTAAAGAAGAACTTTTAAAGATACGTTCTCGTGCATATGACATTGTATTAAATGGTATAGAACTCGGTGGTGGAAGTATAAGAATTCATGATAGTGAACTACAGAAAAAGATATTGAAAATTTTAGGTCTTAAAGATGAAGAGATTAATAACAGGTTTGGATTTTTACTTGAATCATTATCATATGGAGCGCCACCCCATGGTGGACTTGCATTAGGGTTTGATAGAATGTTGGCTTTGTTAACAGGTTCTGAATCAATTCGTGATGTGATACCTTTCCCAAAAACACAAAAAGGATATTGTTTACTTACATCAGCACCTTCTTCTGTTGAACAAAAACAACTTGATGAACTTTATTTACAGTTTAAGATAAAATAATATAGTTGATGACGTTTATTCAACATATACAATGTAATAAATATATGAGGTAATATACAAACATGAAGAAAAAAGTTTATGTTAAAAATAAAAAAGAATTATTTGAGATTATAGGAGAACAAGATAAAAATGTGAAGAATATTGAAAAAGCGACTAATGTCGAAATTTATTATTATCCATTACCTGATGAAGAAGGTTTTGAAATAAACATTGTTGGTAACAAAGATAATGTTGAACAAGCATATAGTTTTATACAAAACTTGCTTTTGAACAAAAGTGTATCTTTTGATTTAGTATCACATATTCATAAAAAAGAGTTTGACTCAGAAATACATAAGAAGATGTTAATAAAAAAATATGAATATCTTGCATTTGATGGTGAAATTATTAAACCAAAAACTCCAAACCAAAAACGGTATGTTGAACTTATAGAAGAACATGATATAGTTATAGCGATAGGTCCCGCGGGGACTGGGAAGACATTTCTAGCAGTAATGTCTGCTTTGATAAAACTTAATCGTGGTGATGTTTATAAAATAGTGTTAACACGGCCCGTAGTAGAAGCTGGAGAACGATTAGGGTTTTTACCTGGAGATTTGTATGATAAAATCAACCCGTATTTGAAACCGTTATACGACGCATTTTTTGTAATGTTAGGTCCTGAAACATTTAAAAGATATCTTGATGAAGAAATTATAGAAATAATTCCGTTAGCATATATGCGTGGAAGAACATTAAACGATGCGTTTGTTATACTAGATGAAGCACAAAATACTACTCCTGAACAAATGAAGATGTTTTTAACACGGCTTGGATTTAATTCACAATTGGTAATAAATGGTGATATTACACAAATTGATCTTGATAATAGAACACAGTCAGGGTTAATGTTAATAAAAGAAATACTAAAAGATATAGAAGAAATTAAGTTTGTATATTTTAATGAAAATGATATAATAAGACACAAACTTGTGAAAAAAATTGTTAAAGCGTATGAACAATGGGAGTTGAGAAATAAATGATAAAAAAAATTATTGTCAAACTGAAACCTTGGATGTTATCCCTTGTTGATAAAATTGAACAAATTGAAAAAAAAGTAGAACTTAGACAAATAAAAAAAGTTAGTGAAAAACAAAAAATTTTGTTACCAGATTGGGTATTGTTTGTTATTTTTATAATCATATTTATTTCGTTTGTTTGGATAAAAAGTTTAATTATTGGTAAAGTAAAGAGTATAGAAGTCCTATGTTGGTTGTTAAGTGTAACAACAATTATTTATTTTGTTTTTTCTTCAGTGTTCAGATATTTATTACAAAAATTGAAAAGTTTACTAAATACAAAATTTGATGAATATAAAAATTTACTTGTGCTATTTTTTACATTAACTTTGTTACATATTGCTGTTGTTATATTTTATAAATTTAATCATTTAACATTTTATCTTTTGCCAATAACAGGTTTTGTTATCCTTGCAGGTTTGTTGTTAGATATATGGTGGGCAGTGTTGTTTTCTGTTTTTAATGCAATTGTGGGAAGTTATCTGTTTACTGAAGTGCCAACTGAAATGGTTGTATATATGTTTTATTATTTGTTAAGTTCATTATATGTTATATCTTTAGTAGAAAAAATTTTTTCAAGACAGGATTTGCTACCTGTAATAACAAGATCAACAATAGCAAGTTTATTAATTGCTGTTTCTGTAAACATTTTAATATCTTATGAGACAGATACAATGTTTAAGTTAAACCTAACCTTTGATGTGTTTAATAAATATCAAAAACTTAATATATTTGGTTTTTTAATAAACAGCATATTTAGCAATGTGTTAAGTTTAGCAATAGTTTCTGTATTACTTACACCATTTGAATTAATATATCAAAAAACAACAAATATAAAACTTGTTGAACTGTCAAGTTTGAACCATCCATTGTTGAAACAATTAATGGCAGAAGCGCCAGGGACATATCACCATTCTGTAATGGTTTCGTCGTTAGCAGAACATGTAGCAGTTGCATTATTAGTAAATCCGTTATTGTGTAAAGTAGGTGGACTTTTTCACGATATTGGTAAAATTGTGCATCCAGAATATTTTATAGAAAACCAGTTTGCAAAAAAGAATCCACATTCTGAACTTAATCCGTCATTGTCAAGTTTAGTTATTATAAACCATGTAAAAGAAGGTGTAAAACTTGCTAAACAATATAAACTTGATAAAGTTATAATAGATATTATTGAACAACATCATGGTAATTCTTTAATCTATGGGTTATATGATAAAACATTAGAACTTGGTTTTATTGATAAAGAAATGTTGCGTTATCCGGGTCCTAAACCTCAAACTAAAGAAGCGGCAATAATTATGATATGCGATTCGTGTGAAGCTTCTTGTAGAAGTATCACAGAACTTGATGCACAAAAAATTAAACAAACTGTTGAACGTGTAATAAATGCAAAATTTGTTGATGGACAATTTGATGAAGTTCCTCTTACCTTGAGAGAATTATATATAATATCTGATATTTTGACACAAACATTGATAAGCTTTTATCATGCACGAGCATTCCTTACTACTGAAGAAAACAATCCTTCTTAATTAAAAATATATAAAAATTTTGAGTTTCTATGCACTTGTCTATTATTTATAAAACAAAAAAATATATAATTTGTCATAAAATGTTGAAAAAGTACATAAATGAAATACTATACATATTGTTTAAGAAAACAAATAATCTTGAAATATCCTTTGTATTTGTCAATAATAAATATATTTCTCAACTAAACAAAAAATTTTTAAATAAAAATGAACCAACAGATGTTTTATGTTTTAAGTATGATAAGTATTCTGCTGATATTATAATTTCATTGGATCAAGTGATAAAAAACTCTAAAGTTTTTAAAACATCACCAAAATGGGAATTGTTGTTTGTTTTGATTCATGGGTTGTTACATTTTAAAGGTATGGATGATGATACAGAAGATAAAAGAAAAATGATGTATAATGCAGCAAACAAAATCCTAAAAAATTTTAAGGTTTAAATATAATTCTCTGTATGATAAAATTATTAATTTTGTTAATTTTAGGTTTTCTTTCATTTTTTTTCTCAGGTAGTGAAGCAGCATTAACTTCGTTACCAGAATATAAATTAAAAAAGATCTATGTAAAACACAAAATTCTAAGACAACCATTAATTTTATGGATTTTGAAACCATATAGGATCTTAGTAAGTATCCTGATAGTTAATACTGTTGTAAATCTTCTTTTTAGTTCAATTGTGACAAAAATTTTTGTAACAAAGTATGAATATGTCAACAAAGAGTTTAAAGAAACAGTTATATGGTTAGGGACAACATTTGTAGTTATACTATTTTATGAACTTATACCAAAGATTGTATCAAAAAATTTTTCAGAAACAATATCTACTATTGTAATTTTTCCTTTAACTATACTTCAATATATAATTTTTTTTGTATTTTCTCCGTTATTATTTTTTGTAGAAAAGTATTTAGTGAAAGAAAAAAATATGTATAAAACACATTTTACAAAAATTGATGAAGTTAAAAGTATACTTACTGAAACAACAAAAGGTGTTTTCCAAAAAGAAGATATTGAAGAACTTTTTGACCGCGGAACAAAATTTGATGAAATAAAGATAAAAGATATTTATACACCAAAAGAAGAAGTCGTTGCAATAAACATATTAAATAAAAGTTTGTCTGAGATTATTACAGAAGTAATTGATACAGCAAAAACACGAATTCCTGTATATAAAGAATCTGTAGATAAAATTTTGGGTTATATTTTAATTAAAGATATATTTTATTTATGTTCCGGATACGAATGTAGTATTACAGATGTTATTCATCCAATACTTGAAGTTGAATTGTATGACAAAGCAAAAGATGTGTTAAAAAAAATGCAAAGTTCACAAATACATATTGCAGTTGTCAAAGATAAACAGAACAAGTTCTGTGGTATTGTTACATTAGAAGATATTCTTGAAGAAATTGTAGGAGATATATTAGATGAATACGATATACGCACAGGTGTTAGATATTAATATAGAAGTTATTATAAAAATTGTATTGTATACTTGTTTTGTTTTTATTTCAGCATTTTTTGCTGCTATTGAAACAGCATTGTTGAAATATACAGCATTAAAGTTTGAAGTAAAAGAACAGATTAAAAAATATATTTCTGTATGGGAAGAAAATCCTGAGGTTATCTTAGGAACAATTCTCATTGGGACAAACCTTGCGTGTATAGGAATCGGTGTGTTAAACACATCGTTAGGATTATGGATAGGATGGTCAATTATAATTTTGTTAGTATTAGGTGAGATACTGCCAAAAGTTTATGCGTTAACATCGCCAAGTTTTATAATTAATTATGGTATAAAATGGTTAGTAAAGTTTAGCAAAATAGTTTCACCTGTTACAAATTTTTTGGTAAATTTAAGTATGTATTTCACAAGTATTTTTTTAAGGATAGAAAAAGAGACACCGTTTTTTACAAAAAAAGATATACAAGAAATTGTTTACAAAGAAGAAAGTATAAGTGGTGAAGAAAAACAATTGTATTATAATATAATAGAACTTGCTGATAAAAGAATTTTTGATATAATGGTTCCTAAAGAAAATATAGTAGCAGTTGATATATCCTGGGGGTTAGAAGAAATAATAAACAAATTGTCAAACACAAAATTTTCTCGTATCCCAGTGTATAAAGATAATATTGACAACATAATAGGTATAATTTATACAAAAGATCTTGTTTTAGCGATACAAAATAAAGAACTGCTTATTTTAGACGATTTTTTACGTGAAGCATATTTTGTTGTTAACACAGCACATGTTATTGATGTGTTGAAACAGTTTAAACAAGGAAGACATCATATGGCTATTGTAGTTGATGAGTATGGTTCTACGGTAGGGATTGTTACTATTGAGGATATAATTGAAGAACTTGTTGGAGAAATATATGATGAGTATGATATTAAAGAACAAAAATTGAAAAAAATTGGTGTTGATACAATAATAGTTTCAGGTGATGAAAGTATTAAATCTATAGAAGAAAGTTTAGGTATTAAACTTGAAGATGAAGGTGTTGCAACAATAAATGGCTATGTTGTTACAAAATTAGGTATCGTTCCTGAAATAGGAGATAAATTTGTTATTAACAATTTAGAGATAGAAATTTTGGATAGAACAAAAAGGTTTATTAAAAAATTAAGGATTAAAAAAGTATAGAAGGGGGCTTAAGTTTTTTTATGAATAATAAAAATAATAAGAATTCTGTTTTTCAATCAATAATGTTGTTAGTTCCAGAAATTAAACAATTGATAAAAGAAAAAAAATTTTTCGAGTTAAAAGATATACTAAAATATATCCATCCGATAGATTTAGCAGAAGGGTTCAACAATTTTGATAAAGATGAACAACTAATAATTTTTAGGTTGTTAAAATTTAACAAAGCAATAGCTGTATTTGAAGATCTTGACCCTGAAGAACAAGCATGGATTATAGAAAATTTAGATAAAAATCCTTTAGAAAAACTCGTAGAAGACATGCCTGCTGATGAACGTGGGAAACTTGTCCGCAGGTTGCCTGAACGTGTTAAAAAAAAGTTGTTAAGTTGTGTTAGAAAAGAAGATTTAAATATAATACAACAAACATTGAATTATAAAGAAGGTACTGCTGGGGCTATAATGAACACATATTTTATAAGTTTGTCACCACAGATGACTGCTAAACAAGCTATTGAACATATTCACATGTTATCAAAATTTAGAAAATATTCTTCATTACATGCTTTTTATGTTGTAGATAATAACAGAAAACTTTTAGGCGGTGTAACTTTGAGAAAACTTGTTGCTGCACCATCTGATATAAAAGTATCTGAGATTATGTCGTCAGTAAATTTTATAAAAATAAATGTTAATATGTTAAAAGAAGATGTAGCACGACTTTTTGCAAAATATGATTTAGTTATAGCACCAGTGGTTGATGAAAACGATATATTAGTAGGTGTAATAACAGTAGATGATGTGATTGATATTATAAACCAACTTAGTACAGCACAATTATACGAAGTTGGAAAAATTACAGGTAAAGAAGAAATAAAATATCAAGATGCAACACCGTTCTATTTGTTTAAACGTCGTGTAGGATGGTTAGCTTTACTTTTAGTATTTGATTTTTTAACAGGTACTGTGTTAAAAAAATTTGAAGACGCAATTTCTACAGTTGTTGCATTAACTTTTTTTATACCGATGTTGTTAGATACAGGTGGTAATGCTGGAGCACAAACAGTTGCTATTTTAACAAGAAGTTTTGCTACTGGAGATGTTAGTTTTAAAAATATATTTAAAGTTATAAAAGTTGAAATTATCTCTGCTTTAATTTCTGGAGTAGTTCTTGGTGTTATTGCGTTTTTAAGAGGGTTGAGTTTAGGAGTTAATTTAAACATTGCTATAGTCGTTGGTTTAACAATGTGTGTAGTTATAATACTTGCTATTTCTTCAGGTGTTTTTTTGCCAATAATCTCTAAAAGGTTTGGGTTAGACCCAGCTGTACTTTCTGGACCTTTGATAACTTCTATTGTTGATGTTTGTGGACTTATAGCTTATTTTAAGATAGCGCAACTTTTAATACCTCAGCTTAGGAATATGTAAAAATGTATCAAATTGTAAATGGTATCGTATTAAATAGAACAAATTTTTCAGAATATGATAAACTTGTTGTATTATATACTTTAGAATTAGGTAAAATAAAAGTTTTGTTTAAAAGTGTAAACAAACTTACTGCAAAACTTCTGTCTTTTACAGAACTTGCAACAGAAGTTGAACTACAGATTGTAAAACTTAAATCTGCAGATTATATGTTTAAATGTGCAGGTGGTGTAGTATTGAATTATAATAATAGTTTGCGTGAGAACTCTGAAATTTATTTGTACACATGCAAGGTTTTAGAACTCGTAGATAAACTTACTTTAGAAGTTTTTAAAGATGAAAAAAAGTATTTTTTACTCAAACGTGTATTAGAAATTTTACCTTTCTGCAACAAAAATGGTTACAACCTACTTTTTTTAGCGTTTGTATATCGGTTTATAAAACTTTGTGGATACACACCAAAGTTAAACAAGTGTGTAAGATGTAATGAAAAAATTACAGAAGAATACTATTTTGATTTATCTTCAGGTGTCGTTTGTAGTAAATGTAAAAAAGATTCTGATATAAAAATTTTTTCTAACACTACAAAAATTATACAAAAATTTTATAAACTTACTGCAGAACAAGTTTGTAATTTAGAAATTGACAGAAAAACAATTGATGAAATAGAAAGATTAACTTTGTTGTTTTTACAAAATTATGTTTATAAACCTTTGTTAACATATAACCTATGAAATTAAGTTCTGTTTTATTTCAAGAAATAATAATGGGATTAAACAAGTTCTGGAGTAAACAAGATTGTGTTATTTGGCAACCATACGATGTTGAAAAAGGTGCTGGAACGTTTAATCCAGCAACATTTTTTGGTTGTTTAGGACCTAATCCGTGGAAAGTAGCGTATGTTGAACCTTGTCGTAGACCTGCTGATGGTAGATATGGTGAAAATCCGAACCGTCTTCAACATTATTATCAATATCAGGTAATTTTGAAACCTGCACCACAAAATGTTCAACAACTTTTTCTTGCTTCACTTGAATCTGTTGGTATAAAAATTAAGCAACATGATATAAGGTTTATAGAAGATGATTGGGAAAGTCCAACGCTTGGTGCTTGGGGGTTAGGTTGGGAAGTATGGCTTGATGGTATGGAAATAACACAATTTACTTATTTCCAACAAATAGGTGGGGTTGATCTTGATCCAATTTCTTGCGAGATTACATATGGGTTAGAACGAATAAGTATGATTGTGCAACAAAAAAATTCAATCTTTGATATTTTATGGGAAAAAGATATAACATATGGTGATATCCATTTAGAAGACGAACGTCAATGGTGCAAATACAATTTTGAAGTATCAAATCCTGAAATTTTGTTTAAACATTTTGATGATTATTACAACGAATGTTTAAGGTTGTTAGATTTAAATTTATATATTGTAGCATACGATTTTGTATTAAAATGTTCACACTTGTTTAATTTGTTAGATGCGCGTAGTGCAATATCTTATGAAGAAAGGAATCAGTTTATCACAAAAATTCGTTTTTTAGCAAACAAAGTAGCAAAATGTTATTTAAAACAAAAGTTTGGAATTGAGTTATGAATAAAAAAGATTTGTTAATGGAGATATATACTGAAGAGTTACCTCCGAACGCTGTTAAAGAATTTATGGTTCAATTACCGAGTATAACTAAAAATGTTTTAGATGAATTTAGAGTAGATTATAAAAGTATTGAAACATATATAACGCCAGTAAGAATAATTATATATATTTCAAATGTTGCTGAACAAACAAAAAAAGAAGTTGTAGAAATTTTGGGTCCGTCAGAGAAAATTGGATTAAAGAATGGAGAGTTTACTATACAAGCACAAGGGTTTGCAAAAAAATATAATATTGATTTAAAAGATTTATATATAAAAGAGACAGAAAAAGGAAGATTTTTAGCATTAAAAAAAGTTTATGGTGGACAAAATATAAAAGAATTAGTGAAAGATGTTTTACCAAGAATAATTCAAGGTTTATCTTATCCAAAAACTATGAAGTGGGAAGAAGGTAAGTTTAGATTTCCACGGCCTATTCGTAACTTACTTGTTATTTATGGCAATGAGATAATAAAATTAAAGTTTGTTTCTTTAACATCATCAAATTTTGTGTATGGTATAAAAACATATCCAATTAGAAAAATTAAATTATCTTGTTCAAGAAAAGAATCGTTAGTAGATTTGTATTTCCAGGCACTAAAAAATGAGTGTATACTATTTGATTATGAGAAACGTTTTGAAACATTAACAAAATCTATAGAAAATATAACCACAAGAAAAAAATTAAATTATGACAAAGATCTTAAGTTGTTAAACGAGATTGTATCTATAGTTGAATATCCAAGTTGTATATTATGTGAGTTCCCAGAAGAATTCCTTAGTTTACCTCATGAATTTGTGATTACTTGTATGAAAGCTAAACAAAAGTTTATACCTTTGTATGATGAAAACAAAAAATTAGTAAATTTTTTTATAGGTGTTAAAAATGGTTCTTCTGAAAATTTAGCATATGTAAAAGATGGATTTCAAAAAGTTCTTATTGCACGGCTTGAAGATGTAAAGTATTATTATGAAACAGATAAAAAATTAGATTTTATATCATATTTTGATAAACTTAAAGGTGTTGTTTATAATACAAAATTAAAATGTAGTTATTATGACAAAGTTGTAAGAACGAGAGAACTTGCAAAGTTGTTAAATAAAAAATTAGGGTTTAATATACCAGAAGATATCATTGATATTACAGCAAAGTTAATAAAAAACGATCTTGTGACACAAATTGTTTTTGAATATCCAGAACTTCAAGGTGTAGCAGGGATGATATATTGTAGTGATTATTGTGAAAAAAATAATCTACCAAAAGAAGTTGCAGAATGTTGTGAAGAACATTTGAAACCAAAAGGATTTAATGATATACTACCAAAAAATGGTTTAAGTATTTTGTTTTCATTATCTGATAAAATTTCTACTATAATTGAACAAACTTTAGTTGACAATTTACCTACAGGAAAGTCAGATCCTTTAGGTTTAAAAGATACTGCAGATGGTATAATAAAAATTTGTGTAGATTTATGTTATGATTTAAATTTAAGAGAACTGTTTGAATTTTATACAAAAATAGTTAATTTTGAATTCCAGCAAAATATGTTTAATAAATTCTTATCTTTTTTTGCAACCAGGTTTGAAAATATATTGTTAGAAAAGTTTAAAATTGATGAAATAAGAACTGTAATATCAAATTTTAATGGCGAGTTTTATACAAAAAGTATAATTTTGTCATCATTGAAAAAGTTTAGACAAACAGAAGCGTTTTTGAAACTTGTTGAGATGTATAAAAGAATTTACAATATCTTACAACAAGCAAAAAATAAATTTCCACAAAATGTTTTATCAGACAAAGTTAACCCAGAATTGTTTACAACAGAAGTTGAAACTGAGTTTTATAACAAAGTTTCACAATTTAAAAATGAAACCAAAAAATTGGTAGATGAAAAAAATTATGATGAGTTTATAAACAAACTTGTTGATCTTAAACCAGGAATTGACATCTTTTTTGAAAAAGTTTTAGTGTTTGATCAAAATATAGATATTGCAAAAAATAGAGTTTTGTTGTTAAATATGTTATTAAATATAATTTCAGAACTCGGTGTCTTATATCATATTCAGGTATGAAAAAAATTATAAATTTGTTTATAGGGTTGGTTATAAGTTGTATAATGTTATATTTTGTATTTAGGAAAATAAATTTTAGAGAAGTTATACATTGTATTTTGTCATCTAAAATAGAGTATTTATTATTAGCTTTATTTTTAGGTATTTTGTTGTTAGTATTAAGAAGTTATCGATGGAAAATGATGCTAGAAGAATATAAAAATATAAAATTACAAAAATTTTTTAGTTCAACAATTCTTGGCTTGTTCTTTAATACGGTTTTACCATTTCGTATGGGGGATATTTTCCAGGGATATATATTATCAAAAAAAACATCGTTATCAAAATCGTTAACTTTTTCTACTGTGTTGTTAGAACGGTTTGTAGATTTATTCCCACCAATTATTATTATCATTATTGGTTCATTTTTTGTTGTTTTACCAAAACAGATAAGTTTAGGATTAAGTGTATTAGTACTAGCAATTTTAGTTTTAATTTTTGTTTTAATTATAAAATATAAAAATTTTATAATTTCAAAATTGGTTGTATATTCAAGAAATATTAGTTTTATTAAAAAAATTGTTAATGTATTAGAAAAATTTTTTTCAGTATTAGAAAATATAGGTAATATTTATGTGTTAAGTAAAATAATTCCGTTAACTTTGTTATTATGGACAGGATATAGCATTGGTATGGTTTTAATTTGTGTATCGTTAGATATAACTTTACCTTCATTATTTGCTGGATTTTTAATACAAGCGATTACTGCGCTCAGTGTTGCAGTTCCCTCATCACCTGGATATGTTGGCAGTTGGGAATTTATGGGGACGTTGTCTTTGTTAGTTTTTAAAGTTAATAAAACGAAGGCAGTATCTTTTGCGCTACTTTCACATATTATAGGTATGTTGCCAGTTATTATATTAGGTATAATTTTTTTAATTAAAGAAGTTAGTATGATAAAATCTTTTGAAATAGAAAAAGTAGATACAACTGGAACCTTATGATAAAACTTAAAAAATCACAAAAATCAACAGTGTCTTTAATTGATTTAGCACCAATGACTGATATGGTGTTTCAAGTATTGCTATTTTTTATAATATCATCATCCTTTGTTGTTGAACCAGGGATAAAAGTTAACTTACCAAAATCGCAAACTTCTGAACTACAAGTTCAACAAAAATTAGTTATATCTGTAGACAAATCACAACAAATTTTTGTAGATAACAAACCTGTTCCACTGAACCAGCTTGAAGAACATATTAAACTTCTATTACCATATTATCAGGACAAAATTGTGGTTATTCGTGCAGACGAATCTGTCCCCCATGGATTAGTAGTTAAAATTATGGATATATCAAAAACTGCAGGAGCACAAAAGCTTGCTATAGCTACTGAAAAGAAAGAATAACTTAGTTAGTTTATAGCAAGGTTTTTTATATTTTATGGTTCAAAATAAGGTGTAAACAAGGATTCTATTTCTTTTATTACATTTTTTGTTATAGAAAAAATTATAGTTTCTGCAAAACAATTTAGTAATATAACAGCGTTAGATACAGTATCTTCTGTGACAACATTAGATAACCTTTTACAAAGGTTAGTATTTACATCTTTTATTTCTGAATATAAACTAATTAAGTTTTTTAAATCCCAATCAGGTTCTTTACCTCTGTGGAACAAAAAGTATTGTGCTAATAAATACATTGACAATATACGATATTTAGTTTCTTCTGCAGTAGCAAAAGGTAAATGAAATTTTAGTATAGGTTTAAGTTTTTTCATAGTAGGACAATTACTACTTACCATGTAAATACCTATTAATGAACTGAGTCCTTTTTGTAATGGTAAAGTTTTTGTATATTCTCGTTGTTCAGTTTCTACATTTACTTCAACTTCTTCAAATGAAATATGTTCAGAGAAAATGTTAACAATAGGTAAGATATTTACAGCAACAGGACAATAAACATTTTTAGTTTTGTCTAATTTACAAATTTTACATTGACAAAACTCAAGTATAACCCAATCAGGATATGGTGGAGAAGCAGAAGGTGATTCTAAAGTTAAATCGTTTTTGTTTAGGTCGACTTCAAATTGAAAACTTTTTGTATTGTTTTTAAATTGAAATTTATATATATATATTTGATGCTAGAATTTTCTATCATATAAAAAAGTTATATTTTAAAAAACAAGAGATTTTTTATTGAACTGCTGTTTTAATATTACAAAAACTTTTTTTATTTTTCAATTAAAAATAAAAATTTTTTATTATAATTGTTGACATAAAAAAAATAAATTTTGTAAAAACATCAGAACTATTTTCTGAAGTTATAAAAATTAATTATTTATTTGAAGTTGAGGTGGGAAGAAGATGGGAAAAGAAACTTTTGCACTTATTATACTGCCAATAGCTACACTTGTGTTAGTAATTTACGAATTTGTTGGTATTTATCAAGCAAAAAAAAGGGTTGACAAAAAACAAGTCAAGGATTGAAACTCATGGTTTGATGATAATTTTATTACTAACATTGTTATTGATAATAATAAATTTTGTCATAAAATTTTGGCAATTAACAAAAGCGCTTCCATGCTTAAAAATCAAACATTATTTCCTTGTTTGTCATCGTCTGATAAAGGTTTTACATTAATAGAATTGTTTATAATAGTAGTTATAATAGGAATTCTTACTACATTGTTTATTTCAAAATATAAATCAATTATAGGAAAAAACACAATTTGCTGTTACACGAGCTAATTTAGAAAGATTACAAAGACAAGTATGGTTGTATTATACACAAGAAGGTGTGTATCCATCAGATTTAAACATTTTAGTTGAAAAAGGATATATTTCTAACATCCCAGAAATTGTCCTTCCATATCATATGAGAACAAACACGGTGATGACGAGTGTTGAACCTTATGATGTTAATACTGATACAGGTCGGTGGTATTACAACTCAACTACAGGACAGGTTCTTATAGAATGTACACATAAAGATTTGGAAGGTATAGAAATTTACAAATGGTAAAAAAATTTTGTATTAAATTTTTTTTGAGAATCCAACAAACATAATTTAGAAAACGGAGTCAACTATTTAAAATTATAACCACTGAAAGCACTGAATTCACTGTAATGCCAGAGGCAGGTCCCCGCCTACGGCTTCCTGTCTGCGTGCGAACATGCACAAACAGGCGCTTTGGCAAGCCCACCTTAGGTGGGCAGGGGCAGGTGAGCGCCTCAGGCGGGAAATTACAGAAAAATATAGAATCAACTGTGAATCTCGCCCCGCAATTTGCGGAGCGAAAATGCTCAAAAAAACTCATATTTTTGTCATTGCGAGCGACCCCGATTTAATCGGGGGAGCGTGGCAATCTATTTTTTACTACGAGATTGCTTCGTCGTCCCGCAATTTGCGGGACTCCTCGCAATGACCTATAGGTTGTCATCGCGATCCTGCATTTTTGCGGGAGAGGTCCCGCTGTAGGCGGGATTTAGATCGCCATCCCGCCGTTTGCGGGACAATTTGCAGTGTAGGATTTAACAATTCAGTGTCTCAGTGGTATAAAATTTTATCCTTGGAGGATTAAACTTATGCATTTTGTAGTTTGTATAAAACAAGTACCTGCAACTACTTCTGTACAAATTGATCCAAAAACAGGGACACTTAAACGTGAAGGTGTTGAAGCAATAATAAACCCGTTTGACGAATATGCTATTGAAGAAGGGATCAGATTAAAAGAACGTGTTGGTGGAAAGGTAACAGTTATTACTATGGGTCCGCCACAGGCTGAGTCAGCATTGCGAGAAGCGTTGAGTCGTGGTTGTGACGATGCTATACTTATAACTGACAGATCTTTTGCTGGTGCGGACACTTGGGCTACTGCGTATACTCTTTCTTGTGCAATAAAAGTTTTGTCAGAACCAGCTGATCTTATAATCTGTGGTAAACAAGCATCAGATGGTGATACAGCACAAGTAGGTCCATCTTTAGCTGAAATGCTTGATATACCACATGTTGCATATGTAAGAAAAATTGCTGAAATAAAAGAAGGATATATTAAAGTAGAACGTATGTTAGAAGATGGAGTTGATGTTTTAGAAATGTCGTTACCTGCATTGATAACTGTAGTTAAAGAGATAAACACACCAAGGTTGCCAAGTTTAAAAGGTATCCTTGCTGCAAAAAAGAAACAAATACTTATGTGGAATAAAGAAACAATAAATGCAGACCCTGACAAAATTGGTCTCAAAGGTTCACCGACACAAGTTATGAAAATTTTTTATCCACCACCGAGACAAGGTGGACAAATTATAACTGGTTCTGATACAAAAGAAGTTGCTAAAAAATTAGTTGAAAAACTTGCTTCACATGGGCTAATATAACTCGTATATTGAAGGGAGACAAACTATGAGTAAAATTGAAATTATTACAGAAAAATGTACTGGATGTGGGTTGTGTATAAAAGCATGTCCTTATGGAGCTATAAAACTGATTGATTCACCACACCAAGTTTCCTCAGGACGTAGTGTGAAACAACTTGCTGTGATTGACCTTGACAAATGTACATATTGTGGAGCATGTGTTGAAGTTTGTAAATACAAAGCTATAGTGTTGGAAAAAGAGGAAGTAGCCTCTGTGGATTTTAAAGATTATAAAAATATATGGATTTACGCAGAACAACGTAGAGGTGAAATTTCGCCAGTAGTATTTGAACTTATTGCAAAAGGTAGAGAACTTGCAGATAAACTCAGTTGTAAAGTTTGTAGTGTTCTTTTAGGACATAATGTTAAAGAATTAGCTAGTGAATTGATATATTATGGTAGCGATGTTGTTTATATTGTTGACGATCCAGTATTAACAGAATTTTTAGATGAACCATATTCTGAATGTTTATCTTGGTTAATTAAAAAATATAAACCATCAATTTTGCTTATGGGAGCAACAAATATAGGCCGTTCGTTCGCAAGCCGTGTTGCTGCAAAAATTTGGACAGGACTTACTGCTGATTGTACTGGATTAGATGTAGATGTGGCTACACATAATCTTTTACAAACACGTCCTGCGTTCGGTGGTAATATTATGGCAACAATTTTAACACCGAGACACAGACCTCAAATGGCTACTGTGAGACATAAAGTGTTTAAACCGTTAAAAAAAGATACTAACAGAAAAGGTGAAATTGTAGAAGAACAATATAATTTCACAAATGTCAAAATTAGAACAAAATTTTTAGAGTTTGTAAAAGATACTACTGCAAAAGTTAACCTTGCAGAAGCTGATATAATAGTATCAGGTGGTAGAGGATTAGGTGGACCTGATGGGTTTAAACTTCTTGAAGAACTTGCTGATCTTTTAGGTGGTGCAGTAGGTGCATCACGTGCTGCTGTTGATTCAGGTTGGATACCATATTCACATCAAGTTGGCCAAACAGGACGTACTGTTGCACCAAAATTGTACATAGCTTGTGGTATCTCAGGACAAATTCAACATTTAGTAGGTATGGGTTCATCAGAAATTATAGTAGCAATAAACAAAGATCCGTCTGCGCCTATGATGAAAATAGCAACATATGCAATTGAAGGCGATCTTTACGAAATAGTACCAGAACTTATCAAAGCAGTTAAAGAATATAAAGGAATAAAATAAAATTTATAACGAAAAATTGTAATTTAGGAATATTGAAAGATTAATAATTTTAATATATACCATTACGAAAAATTTCTATTTGTTATTAAAAACAACACTTGGATTAGATTTTGATGATGCTTATCAATATGAAATTGCAAAGGAATATAATTTCATAATTGTAACAATGGATTTACATTTTGATAAGGTTAAAAAAGAAATAAAAATTATTTGGTAATAGCCAAGAAAACGGACCAAAAATTTTGTAAAATATATTTCTATATTTGGCGGAAAGAGACATGGGAAACGAGGATGGGGAGCAGCTGGGAAAATTATTGTTTTTGGTATTTTGAAACGAGATGGACAAATACGAGTTTTCCCAATTGCTGAAAGAAAAAAAGATATTGTTCAAGAATTGATACAACATTATACAAAGCCGGGTTCCCTTTATTATACTGATGACTGTCCCACAATTTGTGGAATTATGCCTCGCTGTCTATTAGAGGTGACCATGTAGTAGTTAGCAAAGAAAAAGGTAAACCAAACGGAAAAAATCATATTAATAGCATAGAAGGTTTTTGGAGTTATGCAAAACATTGGCTTTACCAATACAGAGTAATTCCTAATCCACGTAAGTTGGAGACTGCTGAAAAAGTATTCATACTGCTAAGATGTTTCCTCTTTGGCGGGACGAGGAATCCCGCAGATTACGGGCTCGCAATGACAGAAAAAAAGAACAAAGATAGTCAGCGTAAGACGCTGGAACTACCACGCATTTTATGTTGTAGTTTCAGCACCTTGTGCTGATATAAAAAATAAGTAAATTGTATCTGCGTTCTGCAAATTGTGAGATTGCCATCCCGTCAATGGCGGGACAGTTTGTGGGCGAACCCCAGCAATAACGAATGAGTGAAGATTGCCACGCCATGGCGGTCTAGAAATGACAAAAAAGAGGGGTTTTTCAGCGGTCTCCAAATTACAGGATTGTCGGGGTTTAAAAAAACCCATCCTATCATGCCATATGGTAGGATTTTTTCAGCATTCTACAGAGATGTGGAACATTTCATTCTTATAATTTTATAAACATCATAAAATGGTTAACAGAACTAAAGTATTTAATGGAGGAACGGTATGGAAAAAAATGTTTTGCTTGTGATAGATATACAAAACGATTTTTGTCCTAAAGGAAGTTTAGCTGTACCAGAAGGAGATAAAATCATACCTGTAGTTAACAAAATTATGGATAAGTTTTACAAAGTTGTTGCAACACAAGATTGGCATCCTAAAAACCATATATCTTTTGCTTCAACACATAAAAAACAATTATATGAAACTATTGAAGTAAATGGTGTATTGCAAACACTTTGGCCTGAACATTGTGTCCAAGGTTCATATGGTGCTGAGTTACATAAAGAACTTGATACACAAAAAATTGATTTGATATTAAGAAAAGGGACTAACCCACAGATAGATTCTTATTCTGCATTTTTAGAAAATGATAAACAAACAAAAACAGGTCTTGATGGATACTTAAACTCGCTTGGTATAAAAAAAGTTTATGTCTGTGGTTTAGCATTAGATTATTGTGTATATTATACTGCAACTGACGCAGTAAAATTCGGCTTTGAAACATATGTTATTGTAGATGCTACAAAAGGTGTTGATGTACCAAAAGGTAATGTTGAAAAAGTTATACAACATATGAAATCTTTAGGTATAAAAATTATTTCTTATGAAAGTTTATAATACAATATATAATACGAACTTGTTTTTGTTGACAGATTTTTATGAACTTTCAATGATGCAGGGATATTTTTATTATGATAGAAACACAGAAGTTGTTTTTGAACTAAGTTTTAGGAAGACACCGTTTAATTCTGGATTTATTATTTTTGCTGGTTTACAACCTTTGATAGAAATAATTTTAGGTCTCAAAGTTGATAAAGAAGATATTGAATATATCTCTTCTTTAGGATTGTTTAAAAAAGAATTTTTAGATTATTTAAAAAATTTTAAATTTACTGGTAGTATCTATTCTGTAGAAGAAGGAGAAATTGTTTTCCCAAAAGAACCAGTGTTGCGTGTCCATGCACCTGTTATACAAGCACAATTTTTAGAAAGTATAATACTTAACATTATAAACTTTCAGTCACTTATAGCAACAAAAACTGCACGTATAGTAGAATCTGCAAAAGGAAAGACAATTCTTGAGTTTGGGTTAAGACGAGCACAAGGTATTGATGGTGCTATCTCAGCGACACGTGCTGCGTTTATTGGTGGTGCTGCAGCAACTTCAAATGTTTTATCAGCAAAAATTTTTGGTATTCCGCCAAAAGGAACTATGGCACATTCATGGGTAATGAGTTTTAGTTCTGAATATGGATCGTTTGAAAAATTTTCTGAACTTTATCCTGAAAATACAATTTTCTTAATAGATACATACAACACAAAAAGTGGTATAAAAAATGCTATAAAAATTTTTAAAAAACTTAAGAAAAAAGGAATAAAAAATTTTGGTGTCCGTATTGACAGTGGTGATTTAGAAACATTAAGTAAATTTGTAAGAAAAGAGCTTGATTCTGCTGGATTTAAAGAAGCAAAGATTGTGGTTTCAAACGAACTTGATGAGTTTATTATTGAACAATTGTTAAATCGTGGTTCACCTATTGATATTTTTGGTGTTGGTACAAAACTTATAACAGGCCATCCTGATGCTTCTTTAGGTGGAGTATATAAAATTGTTGCAAAAAAAGTTGGTAAAAAAATAATTCCTTTGATGAAAATTTCTGATACACCACAAAAAATTTCGTTGCCACATATAAAAAATGTAGTCAGAGTTTTTAAAGAAAACAAATTTTTGTTAGATGTTGTTTGTTTAGAAAATGAAAAATTAGCTAAATATGAGTTTTTTTACGATATTGAAACTGATTTCAAAATAAAAATTGTTGATAATAATAAAACTGAACAATTATTAAGACCAATTGTTAAAGATGGAAATTTAGTTTATGATTTTCCTAATATATATCAAATAAGAGAAAATACAAAACATAATCTTTCTTTACTTCCTGATGAATATAAAAGGTTGATAAATCCACACATTTATAAAGTTTGTATAACTGAAAAGTTGAAATTGCAAAAAGAATATTTTATAAAAAATAGTCAAAAGTATTTAACAAAATAAATTTTTATAACAAGTATTGACAAGTATAACACATTTTTGTAAAATATAAGTAAAGAAGGAGGTAAAAATACGAAGAAGTTACTATTAGGATTAATTTTATTCTGTATGTTGTTTAATATAGTTTTACAACCAGTACTACTTGCTCAATCTTCGTCATCTGGTTCTTCATCATAATCTAAAGAAACAGTAGAATTAGCAAAATCAGATCTTATTCTTATACTTTTAGTAGTAGTTGTACTGATTTTAATTTTGTAAAATTTTTTAAAAATTATAAAAAATATAAATGAAAAAATATTGGTATATTATACTTTTATTAATAACAAATTTTTTATTTAGTGAGCAAGAAGTTTCTCTCCAAGCAGAAAAAACAAAAATTCCTTCTCGCCCTATTATATATGATGAGACAGAACCTAAGTATGGTACATATAATACTTTGTTTAGCTTTAGAGCAAGAGTTATTGAAACAATATCAAAACTTAAAAGTGTAGAATTATATATAAATGATAAATGATAAAAAAGTAGAAGTAAAACTTAAACCATCAGGATTTTATGAATACCAAGTTAAAGGTTCTCAACTTGGTTATGGGATACATTACTACAAATGGGTTGCAACAGACGCAGCTGGAAGACAAACTACACCTGTTGGAGATGTTATAAAAATTGCTTCAAACCAGATAAAAGTTGACCAGGTAGGATACAGAACAAATTCTAAGAAAATATTTTTTGTCACATATTCTGATACTGACAACTGGATGTGTGAAGACGAAGGTACACTACCAAAATCATATGCTAAAAAATTTAAAGTTGTAAACGCAATATCAAAAAATGTTGTTTATGAAGGTGGCTTAACTAATCCTCAGTGGGACGAAAATTCATGGGATTATGTCCAAGAAGGAGATTTTACTGCTGTTAAAACATCAGGGTTGTATTATATCTCAGTTGAAAAAATTGGTGATTTTGTATGGTTTAAAATAGAAGATGATGTGTATTCTGATACAGCCAAAACTCTTATTAGATCATATTATTTACAACGATGTGGAGTGTATATAAACGACAAGTTAAGTGGCGTGTATCACAAAGCATGCCATTTGTTTGACGCATTATATTTTAATCGTGAAGATGCACCGAGTCGTCTATGGGATGCAGGAACTTCTAACAAGTTCAATAGTGATTGGACACCAGCAATAGGTATATCACAAAAAGTTGTCCCGTTAGGTTTTTTGAATGGTGGTTGGCATGACGCTGGCGATTATGGTAAATACATTGTTAACTTAGGTGTAAGTGTTGGTACTTTGTTTGATATATACTTTCTTAATAAAACAAAATTTAAAGATAACCAACTTTCACTACCTTATGGCGAAAGTTTTAACAACATACCTGATATATTAGACGAAATAAAATATTGTATAAAATGGATTTTTGCAATGCAGAACGAAACTACAGGTGGTGTCTATCACAAACTTACAGCAAAAAATTTTGAACCTATGAATATTCTTCCAAACGAAGATTATTCTGAAAGATACATTATAGATTTATCTTTAAATGTTTCTTCCTCAACACCTACATCTGCAGCTAGTAGCAATTTTGTTGGTATGTTAGCACAAGCATATAGAGCTTTTAAAAATTATGATCCAGAATTTGCACAGAAATGTTTATCAGCAGCTGAGAAAGCATGGGAGTTTTTAGAAAATAATCCTACTATAGTTCCACAAGGAGGATTCAGAAATCCAAAGGGTGTTTCTACAGGAGAATATGGTGATTCAAACGATACTGATGAACGTTTATGGGCAGCAGCAGAACTGTTCTCAGCTACATCAAAACAAAAATATAACGATTATTTTAAAACAAACTATTATAAAATAAACTAGCCAACTTCGTGGGGGAACCTTCGTAATTTAGCTGTTTACACATACTATTTCGCAGAAAATGCTGATCCAGAATTAAAACAAACAATAAAAAATGATATCATATCATATGCAGACAGTTTACTTCAAAGAATAAATTCAAATCCGTACAAAGTTGTTTTAAGAAACAAAGAGTATTACTGGGGGTCAAATAGTGTTTTATTAAATTATGCAATAGATTTAGTTTTTGCATATGAGATAACAAAAGATGAGAAATACAAACTTGCTGCATTAGAACAACTACATTATATTTTAGGAAGAAATCCAACAAGTTATTGTTATGTTACAGGTTTAGTAAGTAAAAGTCCACAAAATATCCATCACAGACCTTCAGTAGCAATCTCTAAAACATTACCTAGTTTTTTAGTTGGAGGGCCAAATAGCAGAGGTAATGACAATACTATGCGAGAATATATCCAAACTTACTCACCACCACCAGCTAAATGTTATTTAGACTATACTTCAGCTTATTCAGTAAACGAAGTTGCGATAAACTGGAATGCACCATTAGTATTTTTAGCAGCATATTTTGTCCCTGAAGATTATGAGGTTTCTTTTTCAACACCGATTTTTCTTTTAATAGATTTTCCAAAAAACAATTCAACAATTCGTGGACAACAAGAAATAAAATTCACTGTTTATTCTTCAACAAAAGTTAAAGAAATAAACATTTATGTTTCTGACAATTTAGAAACTTCTTTAACACAACCACAAACTTATGTTTTAGATACAAAAAAATACTCAGATGGTGAATATGAATTAAGAATGGTTGTTAAAGATATACAAAATCGTTCTGTTGAACAAAAAATTAATGTAAGAATTGCAAACAATATGTTTTCACAGATAAAAAAACATATTGTTGTTTCTTTAAACAATGACAATGTTAACCAGATAATTGATTTTACAGACAATAGTAGAATTCAAATTAAAAAAGTTGTAATATATAATATCAAAGGTAAAACTTGTATTGAACTTAAATCAGCACCGTTTCAGTTAATGAAAGAAAATTTTAAAAATTTTCCAACAGGTTTCTATATATACAAAATCATAACATCAGACAACAAAAATCTTGTTGGTACTTTAACTTGTGTAAGATAATCTAATGAAACGAAAAATTTTAAATTTTATTTATATTTTTTTTAGCATATTTTTAGTTTATGTTCTTTATAACATTTTCATTGTTAAAATTCATCAACAACAAAGAAATTTGTTGATTTATATCTCAGCAGGGATAGCTTTTGTTATTTTAATTTTAGAAATTTTTAGTTCTGGGAAATAAAAATTTAGGAGGATAAAAAATTTTATGAAAAAATTTTTTTCTTATGTAATAGTTATAGCATTAACATATGCTATCTCAGCGTATGTTAATAATAAAGAGTTTAGAGAAAAAGTACAGATGTATGTCCAACAAAAAATTTTAAGAACACAAAAAGTTGAAATTATGTATGTAAAACCTAAATTTACATATGTAAGAAAAGAAGCGTCAGAACAATCAGTATTATTAGGTTCATTAAGAAAAGGGACACAAGTTGAAGTTTTAAAAACAGAAGATAAATGGAGTTTTATAAAAACTCCGAGTGGTGTCACAGGTTGGGTAAAATACGAAGCTTTAACTTCAACACCTGTTGTTAAAAAACAAGTAGAGGTAGTGTCTAAACCAAAACAAAAAGAAGAATATGTGCAAGAACAACAAGTTGAACAACAACTACAACAAGAAAAAATTTCTCAACAACCATTAGAAGTGATAGAAGCAACACAGATACTACCATCTCTTGATGAACCACCTGAAGTAATAAAAGAAGAATTAAAAAAACAACAGGGGAAAAAAGAAGAACACAAAAAAGTTGTTAAAGAAGAAAAACCAAAACAACAACAACCTACACAAGAAACAATAACACAAAAAGAACAAAAGCAGCAAACTACAACTCAACAGGAGACACAACAAACACAAGAAAAGCCTAAGAAAGAGAAAAAAGTAAAACCGCCGAAAACAGAGACAACTCAAGAAGAATATATTACCTGTCCTAATTGTGGTGCTGAAGTTATAAAAGGAGAAAGGTTTTGTCCATATTGTAGAGAACCATTGCCTAAATAAAAAATTTTTTATAAATTTTGTTGACAAAATTAAATTTTTTATTTTATATATAAGTAGGAATATCACCAGCACTAAATAGTTATCCTGAAGGAACTCAAGTTCAACTCACTGCTAATGCAAAACAAGGATATGTCTTTTCAGGATGGAGTGGAGATATCACAGGTACTCAGAATCCTATAACTATTGTGGTGAATTCAGATAAATACATAACAGCAAACTTTGTTGAATTAACTGGAGGTGGAGGAGGAACTACAACGTATAAACTTATAGTAAATGTTTCACCAGAGTCAGCTGGAGAAGTATCTTTGAAGCCAATCGGTGGAGAATATCTACCTAATACTCAAGTTCAACTAACAGCTACACCTAATAGTGGTTATATTTTCAGTAGTTGGAGTGGTGATATAGAAAGTAGCGAAAATCCTGTAACAATTACCATGGATTCTAATAAAACAATAACAGCAAATTTTATAACTGGTTATATTTTAACTTATGAAATTAATCCTAGTGAAGGTGGAAGTATTGTATTTACTCCTCAAGGAACTGTTATAAGTTCAAATAAAAGAGTTTTTCCTCCTGGGACATCAGTCCAACTTTTAGCTGTACCTAATTCAGGTTTTAGTTTTAACAAATGGGTTGGTGGTATAGGTTCTGGGTTTGAATATAGCAGTAGTAATCCTTTAACAATAATTATGAATTCAGACAAATCAGTTGCTGCAATTTTTGTTTCTAGATAAAATTTTTTTACAATTATTATTTTTCCGACGATAAAAAATTATTAAAAAATTTTTTTGTAAACTATTGACAAATAAATCCTGAATATTATAAAATTAACTTGTAATAAAACTTGTATAATACAAATTGTAACAAAGGGTTTTCCAATCAAAATAAAAAATACTAAAAAAGGAGGGTAAAGTTGTATGAAACACAAACTAAAAAAAGTAGTATCAGTAGCAGTATGTATGTTGGTAGTAAGTATGTTGGTGTTAAGTAGCTGTAGTTCAAAAAGAAGTTCCTCATCTTCTACTGGTGGGACACAAACACAACAATATACTTTAACTGTAGCAGTGAACCCTACAGGTGCAGGCACTGTTTCTTTAAACCCAGCTGGTGGCACTTATACTGCAGGGACAGTAGTTACATTAACAGCAGTAGCTAATTCTGGTTATGTATTCAGCAATTGGGGTGGTGATTTATCAGGTTCTCAGAATCCTACTCAGAATCCTACTGTTATAACAATGAACACTAACAAAGTTGTTATTGCAAACTTTGCACAATCAGGTGGTGGTACTGGTGGTACTGGCGGTGGTGGTACTGGTGGTACTGGCGGTGGTGGTACTGGTGGTACTGGCGGTGGTGGTACTGGTGGTACTGGCGGTGGTGGTACTGGTGGCGGTGGTGCTGATTCTGCAAAATATAATTTTGAAGCTACCGCACAAGGTTGGCAAGCACAAACCTGGGTTGATTCTCAAGCTATTACTGTTGTAGCAAGAGATACATCAAAAGCAAAGAATGGGTCTGCAAGTTTAAGATGTACAGTTAACCTTCAAGGTGGTGATGAAACACAACTTCCTAATACTAAAGGTGAAGCATGGGTTGATATGCAAAGAAATCTACCTACTGGTGTTACTACTGTTCCAGTAGATCTTTCAAACAAAACTGTATCAGTATGGGTATGGTTACCAGAAGAAGCTGCAGGTGATACTCGTCGTCCTAATGGTATACAGATTTTCTTTAAAGATGCAAACTGGAGAAATAGATATAGTTCTTGGAACAACATAGGTAATCCACCTTATGGATTAGAAACTAATACTTGGGTACAAATTACTGTCAATACAGCGACAGAACAATGGGCGTATGACGAACCAGGGTTTGATATGACAAGAGTTCGTGGAGTTGGTGTAAAAATAGGAACTGGTGGTGGTTCTACTGCTACATTTAACGGGTATATATGGATAGATTCTTTTGATTGGCAATAAAATACCAAGAGATCTTTTATTTCATAGTATAATACTGTGGTTTTTGTATTAGAAAGGAATATAGATGTTAAAAACTATTCAAATAGTATTTTATGTTGTGTTCTTGCTAACTTCTGTTTGTGAATGTTCAAGTGGGTACGGGTTGTTGAAGTTTTTCAGTGGAGTTAAATCTACATCTTTAGGTGAAAATTTTTGTAGTGTATATAGCGAGCCGGAAACAATATATTATAATCCAGCAGGATTAGTTGAGAGTCAGAGTTTTGAACTAAGAGCTACGTATCTTAGATGGGTTGCTGATATAAACAAAAGTGATATAATAGTTTCAAAAAAAATAAGAGATTTCAATTTTGGCTTTGGAATAAACTATCTGTGGACAGAACTTGAGGGTGTTTCTAACAGATTTTCTTTTTCTTCTTATCTTTTAACTTTATCTGCTGCAAAAAAAATAAATGATAATTTCTATGCTGGTATTTCTGGCAAAATGATAAAAGAAGATGTTTCTGTTGAATCTTCTTCAAACTTATCTTCAGTAGTTGATTTTGGTGTTATATTGAGAAAACAGAGGTTAGCATTAGGTGGTGCAATACAAAATTTAGGTGTTACTATATCTTCTACTGCAGATGAAAATGATGTTTTACCGTTACTTTTAAACTTTTCTCTTTCATATATTACTTCTTCTAATTCATTGTATCTTTTTGGTGTTAAATATATTCCTGTAGATGAAGATACTACATTAAGTTTTGGGTACGAATTTGGTTTCAAAAAAACTATAAAAGAACAGTTTGTGTTCAGAATAGGTTATGTTATGAAATTAGGTGTACCGGTTATTGATGAAAACGGGCTGTTAAACTTCAGGTTAGGTGTTGGGTTTAGAAAAGAAGGATTAGTTATTGATTACTCGTTGATACCTGTAAGTTTTGATTTAGGGTTTTATCATTATATTGGGTTTGGACTTTCATATTTTTAAAACTTTAATAAGATAAAATTATCAACAAAAATTTGGGTTTGTAAAATTATGAAAAAATTTTTGTTTATATTTACATTTTGTATATTTTTATCACAACTTCTTTTCTCTCAATTAAAACCTGGCCAACTACGAGTTGATGGCAGATATCTTAAAGATGGTTCAGGGAATACAGTTAGGTTAATAGGTATAAATCATGCACATGCATGGTATCGTGGACATTTAGGTTCTGCATTACAAGGTATAAGATCTTGGGGAGCAAATTCTGTCCGTGTAGTTCTTACAAACGGATACAGGTGGACAAAGATACCTGCCTCAGAAGTTTCAACTATAATTAGTCAAGCAAGAAGTTATGGGTTTAAAGCAATAGTTTTAGAGGTGCATGATACTACTGGTTATGGAGATCAAAATGCATGTACATTAGACCAAGCGGTAGATTATTGGATAGAGATAAAAAGTGTACTTGATGGACAAGAAGATTTTGTGATAATAAATATAGGGAACGAACCTGTTGGAAATAATCGTTCTTATGTTCCCCAATGGGCAAATTGGACTAAATCAGCGATACAACGTTTAAGGAATAATGGGTTTACGCATGTTATAATGGTAGATGCGCCTAATTGGGGTCAAGATTGGACAAATACTATGAGGTATAATGCTTCTGATGTATTAAATGCTGATAGTTTAAGAAATACTATATTTTCGGTACATATGTATGGTGTATACAACACAGCAGATAAAGTTCAAAGTTATATTTCATACTTTTATAACAATAACTTACCCTTATGTATAGGCGAGTTTGGACATTATCATACAGATGGTGATCCTAATGAACAAGCTATAGTGCAGTATGCGAAACAATATGGTTATTCAATTTTTGGATGGTCATGGTGTGGTAATGGAGAAGGTGTTGAGTATTTAGATATGATATATAATTGGGATGAAAATAGTCCAACGAATTGGGGTCGTTGGTATAAAACAAATGCATTATCAGATGTGCAAACATATTATACCCTTACTGTGAATGTCTCACCACAAGGTTCTGGTAATGTGTCTTTAAACCCGCCAGGTGGGTCATATACAGCAGGGACACAGGTTACACTTACTGCACAAGCGAATAGTGGGTATGTGTTCAGTAGTTGGAGTGGTGCCTTAAGTGGGACAACAAATCCTGCTACAATAACTATGAATTCAAACAAGACAGTGACAGCAGTGTTCACACAACAGCAGGTACAACAGTACACATTAACTACAAGTGTATCGCCTACAGGCGCAGGGACAGTGTCGTTAAACCCAGCTGGTGGTGTATACACAGCAGGGACACAAGTTACACTTACTGCACAAGCTAATAGTGGGTATGTATTCAGTAGTTGGAGTGGTGATTTAAGTGGGACAACAAATCCTGCTACAATAA